>Ga0182016_10008041_pt1 | contig 10726 bp, 8 predicted proteins | sample 712S2MmetaG_FD_120491 | JGI IMG/M metagenome (GOLD analysis project Ga0182016, IMG submission 120491) | Permafrost microbial communities from Stordalen Mire, Sweden - 712S2M metaG | ecosystem: Environmental > Terrestrial > Soil > Wetlands > Permafrost | place: Sweden: Stordalen | collected...
GGAATCGGCGATTTGCTGCAACTCAAGCAGGACAAACCGGGGCACCACAATCAGGCCTTCAATCAGCCGGGTTTCGATGAGATCGGCGATGCGCCCGTCAATGATCACGCTGGTATCAAGCAGAATGAGGTTGTCGGGCTTGTTTTGATGGGAAAAGCGGACGTACGGGATGATCAGGGAAAAATCCTCCTTGTTGCTGCGCATGGCCAGCACAATCCCAATATAGCCCGCACCCAGAAAGAGACAGAGCCGGATGAGCCACCGAACTTTCAGGTCGGCCTGCTCAAAAAGCCCGGAATGGTCCACCAGGAAGGCCACCACCGACCCCAGCAGCAGCCCGAAGGTGATCGCGGAAAAGGCTCGCAAGGAAAAACCCTTGAGCATTTCGTCCACCGCGATCAGCAAGCCGCCAAAACCAAACCCGGCGACCATGCCCAGAATGGCGGAATGATCCAGACTCACATAATCCACCGCCTGACTGACCGCGTAACCGGCGAGCACGCACATGCTGAGGAACAAAATCCGAATGGGCCAAAGCTGTTTCATGGGCGGTGGCCCTCGTGGGTGGGCGAATTGGTGTTGGTCACGGCAGGCGCATGCGACCAAAGGAGATGCCAAAGGCCAAACCGGTTCAAGTTGCTGCTCGTAATCGAGAGGTTCTCGGCCAGGGCCTGGAAATTGGTCGAGGTCTGGTTGTTTTGAATGAGGGTGCCGGCAAGGCCCTGGCCGGCGCGAACACCACTGATCAGTTCCTGGGCATCAACTGTGAGATCCTGGATGTTCCGCGTCGCGGCGGTGAGATGGAAGCCATTGGTGACCAGCAGATTGGACGCGGTCTCCGCCAGCTGGTTCAACTGGGCCGAGAACAAAACAATGTTGCTGACCACGAGATTGATTTGCCCGCGATTGGTGCCCACAAGGTCGCGAACCTCCTGAACCGTAGCCAGCCCCTGCTCGGTACTGACGCGAAGGTTGGTGATCGCGCCCCCGAAGTTGGCCAGCGTCTGTGCGTTGAGCACCTCCCTGCGCAAATCAATGACCGAGGCATCAATCGTCCGGGCCGTCTCATCCAGGCGCTGGATGAAGCCCGCCGCGCTTCGGGCCACTTCCTGCAGGTTGAAAGGCGGCTCGCACTTCACGGACTCTCCATTGGTGAGCACGGGTTCGGTATTGGCGGTCGGGATCACAGATATGTAATGGTCGCCCAGAAAACCGGCTTCCTCAATGACAAACCGCGCGTCGTGGTAAATGGGGAATCGCTTGTAGATTTGCAGGACAATGGTGACGTTGGTGCCGCTGGGGTCCAGTTGGATATCGTGGACGCTGCCCACGATCACGCCCGCCAGCAGCACGCCGGATTGCTGCTTGAGGCCGCCCACGTTCTCAGTATGAAGCTGCAAAGTGTAAGTGCGGCCGAAGAGGCTGGCGTTTTTGTTGAAGTAAATGAGCATGACGGCCAGCAACAGCAGGCCGAGCCCGACAAACATGCCGACTTTTCTATCCAATCGCGATTTTTCCATGGCTATAAATCAATTTCCTTTGCGTCGGCCACGCCGTCAATGAACTGGCGGACGACCGGATCCTGCGAGGCAAACAATTCCTCCGGGGTGCCGTGCGCGTACATTTTCCGGCCGTGCAACATGAACACGTGGTTGCCCACGCGCCGGGCGCTGCGCATGTCGTGGGTCACCACCACCGAGGTCACCTTCAACTCGTCTCGCACCCGGATGATCAGCCGGTCAATGCTGTCGGACGCAATCGGATCCAACCCCGTGGTGGGCTCATCATAAAGCATGATCTGCGGCTCGTAAATGATCGCGCGGGCCAGGCCGACCCGCTTGCGCATGCCACCGGAAAGTTCCGCCGGTTTTTTCTTCTGGGTGCCCGGCAGGTCAACCATGTCGAGCGCCGCCGCCACCCGCCGGTCGGTTTCCGCCTCGGTGAGATCTTCGTGCCGCCGCAGCCCAAAGGCTATGTTCTCGGCGACGGTCATGGAGTCGAACAGCGCGGCCCCTTGAAATACCATCCCAAACTTGCGCCGCACCCGCAGCAACTGGCGCTCGTTCATCCGCGTAATGGGGTCGCCATCCACAAACACTTCCCCCTCCTCCGGCTTCAACAGTCCAATCAGATGCTTAAGCAGAACGCTCTTGCCGCCGCCACTGCGGCCGATAATGACCGCGGATTCGCCGCTTTCAATGCGTAAATCCACCCCGGCCAGCACCACCTGCGCCCCGAAGCTTTTCTTTAACTGGCGCACGACAATCATGACAGCAGGACGAACAACCGCTGGAGCAGCAGCGTCAGGAAAAAGTTGGAGATGAGTATCGTGATGGAGGAATAAACCACGGCCTCGGTCGTGGCCCGCCCCACTCCCTCGGCCCCGCTGCCGCAGTATAACCCCTTGTAGCACCCGATCAGGGCAATGATCCCGCCATAAAAAATCGACTTGACCAGGCCGAACACCAGGTCAATGTCGCCGGTATATTTGAGCATGTTAAGCCATAGATAAACCGGGTCGATGCCCAGCAGTTGGGAGCCTACCAGATAGCCGGAGGTAATCCCCAACAGGATGGATTCCACCGTGAGCAAGGGCAGCGCAATGATGGATGCCAGCAGCCGGGGCACCACAAGATAATCAATCGGGTGCGTGGCCAGGGTGCGCAAGGCATCAATCTGTTCCGTGACCCGCATGCTGCCGATCTCGGCGGCAATGGCGGCCCCAACGCGACCGGCAACCATCAGCGCCGTCAGGACCGGGCCGAGCTCGTCACACATGGAAACCCCCACGACGGCCAGGGTCGCCGTGTCCATTTTGACCTTGTGAAACTGGAAATACGTCTGGGCGGTAAGCACCATGCCGGTGAAGGCCCCCGTGACCAGAACGACGGCCTGGGATTTGATGCCAATGAAATAAATCTGGTAAACCAGATCGCGCCGCGAAGCCTTGAAGGTCAGGCAGGACGCCACGGTATCGCGCGTCATCTCGGCCAGCCGCCCGAGCCCCGCCAGCCAGTCGCCGATCCAAGTTTCGCCAAAAAAATTCATCTGGAGGCAGAGGCTATCACGGCGGCGGAAATTTTGCCAGTGCCGGGTGCGCGGGAGGAAAGGGCGCTCTTCTCAACTTTGGCGGATCTGATCAAGTATGGTCGGATCCTTGATTTCTTTATCCCGGGCCAGCAGCAGCACTTTGCTCATCACTTCGGCCGTTCTGGGATCGTCATCGGCAAAGGGCAGAAAGATCCGCCCGCGGTGCTGGCTGTGAACTGCCACAATAAATAACATTTCTCCTGGCATTTTGCGCGTCACGGCGCTGCCGAGATGCACGCTATACTCGCCCAGCTCGCCTTTGATCAACGCGTAGCGGTCCTTCAACTCCACGTTTTTCAGATTGAGCAACCGCGCCGTTTCTTGCACCAAAGTGGTGCGCATTTCAATGGTGCTGGCGCTCGCCTCTGGATCCACTCCACCGCGATGGGCCACACTGACCACCAGGTCGAGGTCGCGCATCGTCTCGCTAAAAAGCCGGGGGGGCAGCTGATCCAGTTTGATGGCCGCATGTTCACCGCGTTTGGTGAAGAACGCGCTTTCGAGGGTCAAGCCCTCAATCTCGGCCGGCGTGTTAAATCCTTCCTGAAAGTTGAGCCAGGCCACCAGACCCGCTTCATGGAACACTTTACGGACGCCTTCTTCGGGGTGATGGACCCAGCCGCGTTGACCCAATAACGCGAGTGCCTGGCGGGGCTGGACCTGATGACCGGCATAACGGCGCGTTTGCTTGCCCTCCGCGCGCTCGTTTTCGGTCAGCGGATAAAACTCGCGAAAAACCTGCTTGAAGGGCTGGATGCGTTCCCGGGCAAAACAATCCTTTTGCCAGCGGTGCCATTCCGCCGCCGGCAGCAAATCGTGCGGATGGGCGATGCGCAGCTTTTCATCCGCCTTGATCGCCTCGACTTTGGCGCCATGATTTTCCAGGGCTTTGCCGTCATGCACCGGATAACCCATGATGCCTTCACCAGCGATCACCAGATTTTTCAGCATTGGCGCCAGCAGCGGATGCTCCATCAGCTCACGCAATTCATCGCCGGAAAACTCGTCGCCCCGCACCATGAATTGTTCCAGCGACGGACGAATGCGGGAGGCCTGGCGCTTCAACTCCACTTTGCGCGCCCGCAACGCGGCAATCTTCGGATTCTTTCTGAGCTTGGCCGGAATATCGGCCAGCATCTTCCCATCCTTGGTTACGCTGAACTCGATCTCACCCCAGGGATCAATGCCCAGGGAGATCTTCGCGCCGTCCACCAAAACTTCAATCGGGCCATCGGCCAGATCTTCCACCGCCTTGGCCTCCATCGCCCATTCCAGCCGGATCGGATCGGCATAGCCGGCGGTTCGGGCCAGGTTTTGTTGACCAATCTGGGCCGCCCGCTTTTCGCTGGCTTGCCGCTGTGAGCCAAACTCTTTGCTCCCACGCCGAAACTCCTGGATGACTTTGTAACGGTCCAGCAAATCCTGCTCGCGCTTCTTGCCTTCGGCCAGCGGCAACAATCCCAACGCCCGCACCGCGTCTTGATGACGTTTCACTGTGATTCTTTGAACCAGTTCCCGCTTTGAGATATCGCCCAACATCGCATCGGCGAAGAGACGCGCCCGCGCGTGGCCGGCACCCGTCGAGGCAAACTTGGCCGCCTCGTAGATCGCCTCCCATTTTTTGACGCCGAGCGCCTTTTGAATGCGATGAAACCAGGCCACGTCCACGCCCCCTTCGATCAAGTCCGCGCCGCTCAATGAGGTGCGCGACGTCATGTCCGCCTGCCATAACTCACGAATTTCTTTGTCCACGGTCCAATCCATGCCCTTGGTATGGGCGTGAATCCACCAGACGGCCTCGGTCAGCATGGGCCAGCCAAGGGCGTTCTCCACAAATTCAGCCCATTGCGGGGCATACACCGCCAATTCCACCAGCCGGTCGTCGCTTAAATTGGCCGCCTTCACCTCCCGCTTGAAATCCAGCGCGGTTTCGCCCTCGAGCGGAAAGCTGCAGCGCGCCAGATGGCTCAATACCATCTCCATGCTTTGATTGTCCCGCACCCAGCCGCGTGCGAAGTTGCGCTTGCCCAGCGTGCGCAGGACCGCAACCAAATTGGCGATCCCTTTGACCGAGCTCAGGCTCAGCGCCGGGGACGAGGCGGCTGTGGGGCTGTCGCCGCGCGTCAATTCCACTTCGAGGATGCGTTGGCGGCAGCGCTCCACGAGCGGGAAGAGAAATTCAAATCGCCAAAATTGAGCTTCCGCCTTTTGAATCCTCTGGCGGAGAAGCTCAATTGAAGGATCCAGCGGTTCCTTTCCCACCAGTGCGCCTTGCGGCTTGCGCTTGGTCAATGTCGCTAGATCATGAAACTGATGCTGGCCATGGCCCCTGGTGTCACGGTCGCCCAACAGTTGATCTAGGACGTCCGCATCCGTGGCCCCGCCAGCTTCACGTGCGTGACAAACCACCAATAGGCCGGCTCGTTCGCGCGCAAGGCAAAGCGACGAGCTGATCCCACTGGTGCCGCCGGCCTCATTGGGCCGCACCGGTTCATCCAGCCAGCGCAACAATTGCCAATGGCGTACGTGTAATGCAGGCACCCAAAGCTGGGGTGCATAATTCAATAGACTTCTCACCACCTTGAACCACAAAGCATAGGGAGAATTCTCCGATCGCCATTTGCCCTTGGCCTCGGCCGCCATCGACCTGGCGTCGGCGCGATGCCCATAATGGTAAACCTGGACTTCTCGGGAACGCGCCGATTCCTCCATTTGGGTGATATCCGCTTCCGTCAGGTGCAGCGCCTTTTGTGGCACCAACGCCAGGGCGCCTTCCGTCGCATCCAACGCGAAGGCCGCGCCTCCCACCGGCGGATCGAGTCGAATCAGCCAGTGCAGCAGGCTGCCGATATTCCAACGGCGCCGCTGCTTTTCATTCGGGATTTCTCCCAGAATGGTTTTGGTGCCATCGGGGTACAGCTTGGCCATTTCCAACGGGTCACGATAGGAGCCGACCAAGAATTCAAACCAGGCTAGCGCGCGAAGTAATTCCATTCCATCGGCATCGCGCAGTTCAGGCCCGCGGGATGGCCACCAATTTTCCCAAACCTCAGCCAGCGGGAGATGCTCGCGATCCTCCGCCAAGGTTTTCCTGGGATCCGGATGGGGAAATCCGTATTTGATGTCTGAAAACAAACCTTTCCACTCCTCGCCCGCCGGATTCTTGAACGAAACCACCGTCTGTTCATGGGCGTGAAGCATTTCATCCAGGGCCGTCAGAATCTTTTTGGCAGCGGACGAGTGAAATTGAATGGAACGGGAGACCGGGGCGGCGGGCCATGTCCGGTCCCCGTGCCGCAGCAGGCCAAGGGCGTTCGCCAGCACCGGCACCTCGGCACCCACGGCCAGCACAACGTTCACTTGCTGTTGCTCCGCTTCATTCAATTTTGGGTGGGCACTGATATAGGCCTCGGCCCGCGCGCGTGCCTCCGCCAGGCAACGGTTCTTTTCCACCAACAGTCGCAGCAGTTCCAATCCTGCCAGACGCTCCGGTTGACTTTTGGAAAGGAGCAGCCGGTCGGCGCTGGCCAGGGCATCGGCATCGGCCTGGCGCGTCAGCAACGTCAAGGCCCCACGGCGCAGATCGCCCGATTTCCGATCCAGCAATGGTTCGATGGCCACCGCCTCGGCCGGCGTGATCTGGCACTTGGCCAAATGTTGCAGGGCAGCTTCGCGAACCTGTCGGCTGGCATCCCCAACCATGGCGAACAAGGTGTCCCGGACGGCCGCATCCCATTTCTCCTGCCTGGCCAGCGTGCCCAGCACCGACACGCGACTGCGCGTTCCCATGTGGCCCAGATAAGGAATGAGCCGAGTCGGCGGACGCTCCCCCAGATTGTGCGGCAGCGCATCGGCGACCAGTTCCTTCGATATTGAAAATTCGGTCCAGGGCCACACCGTGGATTTTAATTTCTCGGGCTTTTCGGGATACCGGGGCAGGAGCTTTTCCAATCGCTCAAACAGGTCCGCTTTCATCACGCGCGGGTCGGCACCTCGTTGAAATCCCTGCAAAGCCCGGGTCGTCACCCGCAAGTCCTCATCTTCGAGAGCGATCAGCAGGCTTCTTTGCGATGCTACGAGGTGCAACTGATCCAGCAAATGGGTGGCCACAAATCGGTGTTCCGCCCTCGGATGTTTCAGAAATTCTGTTGCGGGAGCAACCACGGCCATCGCGTCGTCAAAGGCCTTCGTCCAGAGCGCCAGATAAACCTGCTCAGCGTCCTTGCCTTGGAGCGCGGTTTCACGGGCGATCGCATCCTCGAGATACAGCAGTATTTTTTCGATGGCCTTGTTCACCACGCCCGCGCTCACGGAATCCCAGTGGTAGCCAAGCCAGGTATCGAACGCCCGAACCGTCGCGCTGAATCGCGCCAGATTTTGGTCGAGAATCAGTTTCAACATCCTTCGGAAGGCCTGGGGATGCGCCTCGTCCACCATTTCCAAAATGGTCTGACGCAGTCCTTCTTCGCGCTGGGCGGCCAGCAACATGTTTTCCACAAACTGCCAGCCGTCGGGTCGGCTCGCGCTCAAGAGGGCGCGTGTGACGTGCCGACCCATGCCGCCCACCTCATGCTCATTGCGGCCGGATGCGCAAAGAATCTGAAAGACTTCCTCGCCTACAGGACCACCGGCGTCCATCGCGGCGGCAAATAAAATACCCAGATTGTCGGCCGCGCCATAGTGCGCAATGTGCGGTGCCCAGGCGGCAAACCAGGCCACTCCCTGTTGATAGGGGCCCACCACGCCAAACAATTGGAAGACCCAGTTTATTCGCCGGGTAATCAACGATTCAGGATGTCCTGGCGCACGAAAGGGCTTGCGCGAATAGCTGGATTGGAACGGCAGCCGTTCAAAGAGCTGCCAGCCCTGTTCCATGGTCTGCCCCAATCCCGGCGCAATTGTTTCAAAAAACTGCAAGCGGGCCGTCGCATCCATTTCCTTGAACGCCCTGACGACTTCCCGCTGCCGCTTTGCTTTTTCACCCGGAAGCTTTGCCGTGGCCGCATCTTCGACGCCAAGAATTAGACGGGCAGTCTCGCGCAACCCGCCCGGCAAGCCATCCGCCGCAACGACCCGGGCCGCAATCCATTTCTTGTTCTCCAACTTCTTGAGTTCTGCCTGCGCTTGTTCTGGTTTTAACATGAATCCCTCCGATCATTGTTTTTTAATTAGCCACCGGCCAGCATGACCATGCGAATAAACACCACATGGCTGTCGGCCTGAAGAAAAATCTGACGATCCAACTCACGCTGTTCCTCGCCATCCAGGATGACCAGAAACAGCCCGTCCTCAAAAGCCTGCAAGGCGGTCGCCACGGCCTCCTCCGGCATGACCTCCTGATTAAGATTTCGCCCGCCCGCATCCACCCGGCCTTTGGTCAAATCTTCCTCGATTTGCTGTTCCGTTAAAATCCGGACGAACCGCTTGGCCTCCTGCCGGTTTTTGAAGGCCTCCACTTCCTGAAAAACAATCCGGGTGATGAGCTGCCGCAAAGTGAGCGGTTCGCCCGAGTCATGTTCCTCGGGCGGCCACGGCACCTGCCAGTCTGGCACCAGCGGCTTGCGCTTGCCCATGGCGCGGGCGCTGATCGTTAAGAAGGACATGATAACGGCGACAACCTCATGATGGTCGGTTTCTAAAAAGTTTCAAGCGCACGCGAACCAGCAAATCATTCAGGGCGGCACGTGTTTCATCGCTCGGCAGTTCAGGCAACGTGCTCGCGTCGTGTGCCGCCTGCAATTCGACTCGCAGGCGCTGATATTCCGATTCGTGGAAGGCGATGTCGGCGTCCTCCAGTTTGGATTTCTCCGGACCAGACAGCTTTCGGGCCACGAGGTCAGCGATATAAGGCAACCGGAACTGTTCGTTCAGCGTGACAAGATTGGCCTCGATTTCTCCGGTGCGCATCAGGTGAATGCCGGTGAGCAGCACGCGATAGACGTAAAGCAGCGGCTTCACGCGACGCGGCGATTCCTTGAGAAATAATTTCCACTGCGTTTCAGCGAATCCAAAATAGTGATGCGAGTGGTGCTTGGTGATGACTCCCGATCGGCCCGTGCGGCAAGCAACCTTCAATTCTTCGTGTTCCGGCGTGGTATGGACGATGAGCGGCGAGAAAAGTTGCTCCAGAACGTAGCCATTTTTCTTGAGCAGCAGGCCAAAAAACTTTTTAACGTCATGACTCACAATGTCCATCTCCATCCCTTTGATGATCCGCGAGTCCTGAACCGTTTCTTCCTTCACTTCCAAGCCGATGACTTTTTCCATCGGTAGCACATGGGCGCCGCGCAGGTCAAAGTCCGAGTCTGGCGATGGAAATCCGTAAAGATGCGCGCCGCTGATGGTGGCAAACAGCAGCCGATAAGGCTGTGCCGCAACAATGCGGTGCAAGCGAGGGTCAATGGTCATGTTTAAGCTCATGCTACGCCTCCTGGATCACACAAGCGGTGAGCAATTGAGTGACTTGTTTCAGGAACGGATAATTCAAGGTTTCAGGCGTGTCGGTGTGTCGATGATAATTATCGTTCCGGAATTCCGAGGTGTCCGTCCACATCACCGCCGGAATTTTCTCCTTCCAGAAAGGTGCATGATCACTGCGGCCAAGGACGGGAAAATATTTTTCCAGTCCCAACTTCACATTGAGCCCGGTCACGGGCAACCCCGGCACATAAGTTCCGGCCTGGCGCAGCACCACCTTCATCGCCGCCGTTGAAATGCCGTTGGCCAGCAATCCGAGAAAATCACCTTTGTCACTGACCTTCACCGGCAAGCCGGTTGGCAGTCGTTGGGAACCAGGCTCGGAACTGGCGAAGCCAACCATCTCCAGGATGTGCGCACAGCGGACGTCAAAAGTCGCCTTCGACAAATACGATTGAACAAAATCACTGCTGCCAAGCAACCCGTCCTCTTCGCGATTGAAGGCCACGAACACGACCGGCAAAACAGGTCGCGAAAGGCTGCACGCCGCCGCACAACCCAGCATGGCGGCGACCGCACTACCATTGTCATCCGCGCCCGGACACATTGGCACAGAGTCGTAGTGGGCGCCTACAACGATGACCTCCTCGAAGGCGCAATTCGGCAAAGCTACGATGTTTGAAAATCTGCCGTGGCGCTCCACGCGGTATCCCAGCGAGCCAAACACACCCGTCAACCAATCTGCGGTTGCACGGTTTTGCTCCGGTTCCGCGGAAAAATGTCGGGGCACTGAAATGTGTTCGACCCATTTGCGGAGTTGTATCTCGGTAATGGTTTCGAGGAGCGCGGCAACCTTCGGCGAACGCCCAACTGGTTTAACTTTTTCTGCGTGGTGTACAATCATGGTTCTCGTCAGAATTTTTTCGCCAGGACACGCTGAATTGGTGAAAACAGGTTCTCAGCTGACAGATAGTCGCGGGCTCGCTGGCCGTCAGGAAGTTGCTCTGCTGGTGCGGCCTTGTATTTTCCCACTGGGGCATTGCATGGATAACAACGCTCTTCCTTTTTCCCGCTCATATGGCCTTCTCCCGCCTTGCCTTGATGAGAAACCGATTCGCCGCTTCGTAGTCAGGCCGTTCGGGCAGTTTCGTTTCGGCTAGAGCACGCTCAAAATCGTGATGCAGTTCCTTGCGCCAGACGTCCACCTCGGCCCAAGGCA
>Ga0182016_10008044_pt1 | contig 10725 bp, 11 predicted proteins | sample 712S2MmetaG_FD_120491 | JGI IMG/M metagenome (GOLD analysis project Ga0182016, IMG submission 120491) | Permafrost microbial communities from Stordalen Mire, Sweden - 712S2M metaG | ecosystem: Environmental > Terrestrial > Soil > Wetlands > Permafrost | place: Sweden: Stordalen | collected...
GCCGTACCCATGTCCGGCCACATGGCAGCAAACGTCCTCTATCGTGCAGGATTCGCGGCGGCACACCTCGGCCAGCATATCCAATATCTGTGGCTCCAGCCGGATGCTTGTCCGGCAGCCCCGGACCTTGATACTGCGCTTCACAAGTGCACTGCGCCTCTTCGAACTATTATCTCCGCGCGGCACCGCGCGACATGTGCGAAAGCGAAAAGCAATGGGCGCCATACCGTCACCTATGATTAGGTCGCCGCACAACCTGCGCACCACGTTTCAATCCATCCGATGCCCTCCGGTTTGCCTCGCGCCTGTGCCGGCGTTCCTGCCGTTTCAAGATGAACATGCCCTTGCCGTGCGCGGCCCTTTTGTGCCCGCTCTCGGTCGCGGACGCGCGGAAATAATCGAGCATGAACACGCGTAGCGACGAGGTCAGAGAGCCGCGCTTGAGGCTGGCCACATAGCCGCAAACCTCGTGCCGCGTGCAGTATTCGCGCCGGCAGATCTCGGCGAGCGCCTCCCATATCTCCGGCTCCAGTCGAATGCTGGTCCGGCGTCCCCGGACCTTGATATTGCGCAGCACAAGCGCGCAGTGTCCTCCTGGATCTTTGTTCGGCACCGTCCGACAGTTGCGAAAGCGAGAAGCCACGGGAGCTATACCGTCACCTATGATCAGGCAGCAAGGTTGTCTTGCCGGCGGAGGTGGGAATAGGAAACAAGAGTTGGGACAAGAGACCCGGATTCCGAGCCGACATTGAGAACAGGGTTTCGAAATCTGGTAGTTGCGCGGACTTTGTCGCACATCCGTTTGTTCACCGGCATCAATCCCGCGCGAACGATGTCGGTCGTTCCAGGCAAGGCGATCTCGGGGCCGAGCCATTCAACGTCCCATCCGGCCCTTAAGAAGGTGCTGTCCCAAATCCGAGGCAGCATAAAGCCCACATACGCGTCGATGTTCCGCTGCATGCCTCGCTCCATGTATGCCACGATCAGCTCATTGACGACCGGCCGCCGCGCCTCTTTGGTGAGCAATGAGCGATCAAGCACCAGACGGCTTGCTTCGTGGATTTTATGGCTGGAAGGGAGTTGAGCCGAAGCCAGAAAGGGAAAAACGTCGGACAGCATGTAGGGGATCGTTGTCGGGTACGACCGGGACACGCCCAGCACATTCCCCTGTGAATTGCGGGCAATGAAATACTCCGTTGCGACATTGTCGTATCGGTCAAATTCCATCTCGTCGGCGACGTAGATATTGCCCCAGTCCTCTTTCGCGATAACCTCCCGATAGCGCAGCCGGTGCTGAGCAACGATGAGGTTACCGGGAAAGCAGTGCGCCGTTGCGATGCTTACGCAATCAATCATCCAATAATTGAACGCGTCCGCCCCGTCCGCCGCAAGCTACCGATTCCGGTAGGCGGTGCGGATCGAGACGGGAGTGATGAGCTGCCTGCGGATCGCATTGGCGATCGCGTAGGTACGGCTGTTCACTGCCGACTTCTTGAAGATCTTCTTCCAATGAAATCGTACGGTGTCGACGGTGATATTGAGGATGAAGCCGATTTGTTCGTCCGTCTTGCCTTCTGCGGCCCAGGATAAAATATCATGTTGACGCGTACTCAAGGCGGCTCTTGCGGATTTGATGTGCAAGTCGCGGTAGGTTGCATGCAGGCATGTGCTGAGCAGGTATGCGCCACCCAAGAGATTGTAGTCTTGCGGCTTATTCTGTTCGGATGTGGGCAATGACGATCTTGCTATTCCAACCCCGACCAGCTCCGGGCCATCGCCGCGCAACGAGATGCCTATCCCATCGCCAAGACCGGCGTCGGCGGCCTGGTCCATCATTTGCCGTGGAGGCAGGAGCCGATCAAGCTTGGCGGTTACATCGGACCAGAAAAACGGCGTGCGGCTCGTGAGGACCTGCCGCGTTACCGGGTCGATCAGGGAGAATTTACGCGCCGCATAATGTTTCATCCAGTCTTCTGGGTAGCTGGTTGCCAGACCGTGCTGACTGGAGAGACCGAGGGAGGGATGGTCGTTCACAAGGCTGTACGCGATCCGGTCGTAGCCATGTTGACTCATGGCGTCGCAAAAGTGGTCAAACGCCTCCTGCGTGGTCTGAGACGACACGATGCGTTCAATATAGCGCTCCAGATGTTTCATGGAGGCGCGCCACAGTCAAAGCAGGCAGAATCCATGGGGCCCTCCGTGCATGCGTTGCCGCGCCAGATAGCACAACCGCAGTAAGCAAACCATACCCAAGAACCGTTAAGATCCAGTTTGCATGCGGAAGGGTCTCAATGTGTTGCGGATACTTGGCATCGTTTTCTGGCAGCCACAGGATCACGCTTCATGGACGGTTCTCCGCCGACCGAGCTGCAAAGCGCGCCCCGACAGGCCGTTCTCGTCCCAGCGGCGCGGTCGGCTGGGGTCTCGGAATACGGTACAATCACGAATGGTGGCGGCCTCGGGCGAGTAGGGCTAGTAGGCGCGAGTTCAACTCTCGCGGCGTGCGTTGGTTTCGGCGTCCTTTTCGCATTGCTCGTGATTTTGCGGGCAATGGTTTGGAAGCTACGACAACCTGAGAACAGAAAGGGGAATAAGCCTATGACCAACAACAATCGAAAGATGTTCGCTGCCTGCACTCTGGATACAATCTGGGGCGTCGGGACCAGCGCTGCGTCGGCCACCCTACTGGCCTGAACCCGCCCCAAAACCCCGCGAACTGCCTCAACAACCCAGGCCCCCCTTTCCCTCGCCAAGCCAGCGTGCGCGACCCATCCTCGCCGCACAAGGGTCTTCGATGAACGCGAAAAGCGCGCCCTTGACCGGCTGCGAGTGGGCCGCCGAAGAAAACCCGGTTATCCTCATATCAGGGAAAGGGGGGTATGCGGACCGGCCCTGCCGCGCGTGCACGGGACTATACTGAATGTTTCCCGCATGGCCTTACGGAGGGCTTGCGTTTGCGTCACCGCCGTGGTGTAAAGTGGTGACCATCATGAAGAGGCGCGTCACGATGAAAAAGGCCGACAGAAAAGCCATGAAAAGTCAGAGAACATCTTTGGTGCGTGCGTCGATCAGCTTTCCGCCCGATCTCTACGGAACGCTCGAAGGGATCGCGAAACAGAAAAAGGTGTCCTTGGCCTGGGTTGTGCGTGACGCGACGGAAAGATATGTTGCGGGGAAAGGGCGGAAGCAGACCGCCCGCGGCACCGGAAAACTAGCGCAAAAAGCAACATGACCCGCCTCGAAGACCTTCAGCCAACCGCCGCGGGCAGCGTTCAGGAGAGCGAACCATGACGCAGGCAGCACTCAACTTTGATCGGCTGCTAAAGCTTCGCTTAATCGTGGCGAGATTTGGCGAGATGGATCTCGCAAAGTGGTGGAATACTCGTGGACAGCTCGGCCCCCTTGGCTCTGCCGCGACCCGCCGAGGCTTTCCGCGAACCCATTATTTCGCGCAAGCCCGCTCCGTCTTCGCTGTTGCGGCCCATCGCTGCCAAGAAATCTTCGACCCGCCTGATAGCGTCACCCTTTGGCGCCTCCCGGAGACAATCGAGGAGGAGTTCGAAGCAAGATGGCAGCACTGGCTCGATCAAGCGAATGAATGGAACCCGTTTTTCCACAAGCTGGAGAGCCTCCGGGACAACGACCTGAAGATCGCGCTTAAAGCATTTGCCGCCGTCACGAATGAAGAATTAGAAATATCTTCGCGACTTCGCCGCACGGCGGAAGGGCGTGCAGTGCCCCTATCCGAACCGTTCTCTGGCACTGACCGGGACATCGTATTACTTGCCCTTGGATTCGCGCGCGGGGAAACCGGTTCTCTCGCGGTCCCTTACGCACGTCGAGGGAACCCATGAACTCGTCAGCCCGTTCCCACGTCGCCTCATCGTTCACTCTCATTAAGGGAGCGATGATCGACGAGACTTACGCAGTGCTTGCTGCCTGGGACTTTGCTCTTACCAAGCGCGAAAATCTTGATCGTCTCCGTCGCGAGAACTTCATCGGTGCAAGCACGACCACTTGGCTTCGCGATGTGTCCAAAGTGCTGAACCGCAGGTTCGACCCCAACGAGCGCGATCGTCCACTTGCTCTTCTGGCAAAAGGCGGCTGCTCGATCGACGAATGGAAGCCGCTCCTCCTCTGGCACATCACCCGCGACGAATTCTTGCTCAATGACTTCTTGTGCAACTGGCTCTTCCCGCTCTTCGTGTCAGGGACCTATCGCGTTCGGACTGAGGACCTCTACGAGCATCTTCAAAGTGTTAGAAGTCGAGGGGGTACGACCGAACATGAATGGAGCAAGACGACTGTGAACCGCGTTGCAGCTGCATTGCTCAAGATAGCGGTCGACTTTGGTTTGCTGCGCGGCAGCCTCGTAAAAGAATTTACAAGTTATCATCTTCCTGAGCGGAGCTTTCTTTATCTCCTCTATGCAATCCGGGAAGAGATGCACAGTCCCCGCAAAGTGCTCGAATCGGAAGACTGGAAAATGTTCCTGATGCTCCCGTCAGATGTCGAGCGGGAACTCCTCCGGCTCCACCAGTATCGTAAGCTCGACTATCAAGTGGCGGGGAGCCTCGTAGAGCTTACGCTACCGTGCTCCACCACCCGCGAGTATGCGGAGAGGATGGTGGCATGAGCGATCTTGAACATCGTTTGAAGGATGATCTTGAGCCCGTGCTATCCCTTGCCGATCCGCGCGAGCGGATCAGCGCCTATCATGACATGCCTTATGCGCTCTTCCGCTACGAACCGGACGAAGAATTCGAACTACGGAAACAGGTCACTTTGCTTGAGACGCGGCTCACTCAAAAAGGGAAACGCATCAAGAGGATATCGCTAGCTGAGTGCCTCGATGAGGCCATGCGTTCGCAGCGACCTCTCGAAGAGTGGTTTTCGGCAGAGCGTGAGCAAGGAACCGATACCCTTGTCGAAACGGTGCATTCGGTGCTTTCGGAATACGCGCCGCTAGTCGATCTCGTTGCGGCGCGGATGCCAGAAGAACCGGACCCGCTTCGCGACATCGTTTTTATTCTCCGCACGGGTGCTCTGTTCCCGGTGTATCGGACTTTCTCATTGCTTGAGCAGTTGAAAGGACGCGTCTCCGTCCCAACGGTCCTATTCTATCCGGGCGATCTCGATGGCGCCGCGGGCCTCCGCTTTATGGGCGTACTCGCTGCTGAGCACAACTACCGTCCCAAAATATTCTGATGGAAATTCAGCCATGACCACGCAACCGATCAAAAGCCTCTTTGCCAACGACATTCATCGTCGCATCGAGGAAGTCATTAAGGTCGACCAGACCAGTGAAGACATCTTGAGTGAAGAGATCAACGAGTACGTGGTGACTGATGCCATTCGATCCTACTACACCAATATCTTCGACGCTTTTCGCGAGACACCCAACAAGCCGCATGAAGGCGTCGCCATCTGGGTGTCAGGTTTCTTTGGGTCCGGCAAATCCAGCTTCGCTAAAATGCTCGGTCTTTCGATCGAGAACAGGATCGTCGGGGGCATTCCTGCGGGGACTCGCTTCGCCCAGCGGGCAGGGGATAACAAGCTACAGGTGCTACTGAAGGCCATAAATGAAAAAATCCCAACTCACGCGGTCATCTTCGATGTCTCGACCGATCGAGGCATTCGCAGTGGAAACCAGACCCTCACGGAAATTATGTATGGCCTGTTCCTTCAAAGCCTCGGATATGCAAAGGACCTCGATCTCTCCGAATTGGAAATTGGGCTAGAGGAAAAAGGGCAGCTTGAGAAATGTGAGCAAGAGTATCGGCGTCTTTTCCAGAAGGAGTGGTCAAGCGAGAAGGGAAAAGTTGCCTTCGCCCTAAGCGAAGCCAGCCGTGTCTTACATAGCCTCGACGCGGCGACGTACCCTGTCGCGGATTCTTGGGTAAAAGCAGTCAAAAACAAAGCGGATATCTCACCTGGAAAGCTCGGGGAGCGCGCCAACGAGCTAATGAAACGAAGGCGTCCCGGCCAGGCCCTGATGTTTGTCGTCGACGAAGTTGGCCAGTTCGTTGCCCGCGACGTGCAGAAAATGCTCGACCTTCAAGCCGTCGTACAAAGCCTCGGTGTAAAAGGGCGCGGAAAACACTGGATCGTGGTCACATCGCAAGAGAAGCTTGGCGAGCTCGTCAGTGGCCTCGACGACAAAAAAATCGAGCTTGCCCGACTGATGGATCGCTTCCCTTTGCAGGTCCATCTGGAGCCTTCTGACATCTCGGAGGTTACCAGCCGGCGCGTTCTATCCAAAAATGCCGGGGCGCAGAAATCTTTAGGCGACCTCTTTGACGCGCACCGAGGCCGTTTCACCGAACACACGCGGCTCACCGCCGATATCAAACTGCCCGAGCTTACCCGTGATAGCTTCATAGATCTCTATCCACTGCTTCCCTACCAAATCGATCTCATCATCCAGGTTGTCTCCGGCCTTCGCACACAGGGAGGGGCCAGCAAGCACGTGGGAGGTGCGAATCGCACCATCATCAAGCTGGCGCAGCAGCTGCTTATCAACCCAGCCGTCAACCTCGCGGATCGCCCCGTGGGGGCAGTGGCCCGGCTCGATCAGGTTTACGATCTCGTCGAGGGCAATATTGGATCTGAGGTTCGCGCCAAGATCTCCGCCATTGCTAAAGAGCTAGACCATCCTTTAGCGCAGCCGGTCGCGAAGGTCATTTGCTTGCTTCAGTACGTGAAAAGCGTTCATCGCACCGCGGAGAATATCGCCGCTGCTCTTCACCCTGGTGTCGCCGCCGACTCGCAGGTTGCCGCAGTCAAGGAGGCCCTTCGTCAACTTGAGGCGGCCAACAAGGTTCGCCGTGGTGATGACGGCTACCGGATTCCGACCCCGGCGGAAGACGACTGGGAGCGCATCCGCAACGGAATTAGCCCGAAACCAGGGGACGCGCATCGACTCTACTCCGAAGTGCTCGCTTCGTTTTGGCAGCCTCAGCCGTCACACACACTCTTCGACACCAAGACGTTCAAAGCGGGCCTCGCCATTCAGGGTCGTGAGATCGTCGGTGGCGACATGATGTTTCACGTCCATCTTGCCGAGGATGGTGCGTCTTACAAGGCACTCGCATCGGAACTGCGGGCACGTAGTCAGCAGGAGCGCAAGAGCGTGTTTTGGGCCGTTTCCCTGAACGACGCCATAGACCGTGAAACTGTCGAGCTGTTCCGCTCGAAGGAGATGCTTGCAAGAAAGGAACGCGAGGCGAAGACCGCGGATGAAACGGCCCTCATTGGCGAAGAAAAACTTCGGTTAAGGCGTCACCAGGATGAGCTCCGCCGGCTTGTGAAGGCAGCTTGCCTGGCCGGCAGCGTGAGCTTCCGCGGCAATGATCGCAGTCCTGATGATCGGGCGGTTGATATGGGCAAGAGCGCTGCGGGCATCCTCAATGAAGTTCTCCCCGAGATATTCGACCGCTTTAAGGAAGCCGCAGCACGTCCAGCGGACGTGAAAAAGGGCGTGGACGCTTTGTTCACCGCCGAGAACCTTCAGGGCCTTCCCTCAGTCTTTGGGAGCCTTGGGCTCTTGCGCGACGAAAGGGGTAAGACTGTCTTTCGGGTCGAAAGCGGACCTCTGGCAGAGGTGCTCTCGCGGATCGAAGAACGTGCCAACTACGGGGATACCGCCAGCGGGCGATTCCTCTCAGACGAACTCGCGAAAGAACCGTTCGGTTGGGACTTCGAGGCGGTTCGCTTGCTCGTTCTCTCGCTGTTGCGCGCCGGAAAGATACAGGCAACCAGCAAAGGTCAGACAATCGATTCCGCGACGGGAATCGAAGCCCGCGACACGTTCTCGAACAATAATTTCTTCCGGCAGGCCTCGTTCCGCCCGAAAAAAGGCATTGAAACCGAAGCTCTTATTGCTGCCGCCGAAGCCTTCCGCGATACCTTTGGCAGTGAAGTGCGTGGCGAGATTACTAATGTATCCGCTATCGTCTCCGAGCTACGTAAGGAAGTCGCACGTCACGAGGATATTATCGTTTCCGCTCACGGACAGCTCATTGCGTACCGTCTTCCGGGAGGCGCGGTCCTGGAAAGCGCTATCGGCCAGATGAAGGCCATGCTTCGCGGTTCAGAGGACAACGCCATCGCAACCTTTAACGCATCGCACCGTTCCATTAAAGACGCTATCAAGCGCGCCACCGAGCTTTCACAAGCGTTATCGGAGCCGAGGTTGCGCGACCTTGATCGAGCACGGGAAGCGCTCCGGGTAGCGTGGCCTTTCCTTCGCGATGAGTCTGATGTAGGTGAGGATCTCCGAACCAAAGCAACAGTGCTCCAAGACCTTCTGGAGCGTGAAACCTTCTATCGGGAGCTGCCGACGATTGAGCAGCACGCTTCTGCTATCGAAGCCGAATATGAGCGCCGCTACGATGAGGCTCTGGAAGCTCGTATGGCCGCGTACACTGTAGCCTTTGACAGACTGGCGCATACATCTGGCTGGGAGAGCATCGACAAAGAGCAGCAGAAGAAGCTGGCTGCTCCCTTCGAGCGCGGGAAGGCGCGGGATAAGGAACAAGTGCCGGTCCCCCAGCTCCGCTCGGAGCGCGATGCCTGTGAAGCACGTCTTCGAGATGCCATCGCAGTACTTCACCACATCGTCGACGGCGAGCGCGTTGCCACGATCCAGCTAGGCAGCTACTTTTCTGGAGGAATCGAGACGGAGGAACAGCTCGATGCCGCCCTCGAAGGCATTCGCGAGGAGTGTTCGCGGCTGATCGGCACTGGCAAGAAAGTGATCGCGGAATGATGGGCGGGATCAATGGATAAGACGACCCGCAACGCTATTGAGCGTGCCACCCAGCAAGCTCGGAAGCTGCTCGATGAGGACTTCTCGTCCCAGCTCGAAGGCACGTTCGACGTGTTGCGGAGCGGAGTCGTCGCTTCGACCGGCGGTGCGCATCTATCGGCACGCCAACGGTCCCAACGCGACAAAATCGTGGCTGCAATCGAGCACAAGCGTGCCTCTGGGATGGCAGCCGTGGAAGCAGTCACTGACTATGTCCGCGATGCCGCTTTCACCACGCTTAACCGCTTCGTCGCTCTCAAGATGCTTGAGTCACGCGAGCTGGTGCAAGAATGTATAACAAAGGGCGAGCAATCAGTCGGCTACCACGAATTCTGCGGTATGGCACCGGGTGTCGGGCTACTTCCCGATGCCGCGGGTTACCGCCTCTATGTTGAGAGCTTATTCGACGAGTTCTCCACTGAAATTAAGGTGCTATTCGATCGGGGCGATTCGGCCTCTGTTCTTTGGCCGAAGCGCCAGACGTTCGAGGTACTGCTGGCGATCCTTAACTCCCAGGACCTGTCGGGAGTTTGGGGGGAGGACGAGACTATTGGTTGGGTCTACCAGTTCTTCAATAGTGGTGAAGAACGTAAGAAGATGCGTGAGGAGAGCCAGGCGCCGCGCAACAGCCGCGAACTGGCCGTGCGCAACCAATTTTTCACGCCGCGTTATGTCGTACAATTTCTCACCGACAACACGCTCGGCCGTCTGTGGGTGGAGATGTACGGCGAGAAGACGCGCCTCATCAAGCTCTGCGAGTACTTTGTAGACTCTGGCAATGAGTCGACGCCGCCACGCCCGAGGAAGGACCCGCGTGACCTGCGCATCCTCGATCCCGCCTGCGGCTCGGGACACTTTCTGCTCTACAGTTTCGATTTGCTGCTCGCGATTTACGAGGAGGCGTGGTCGTCTGAGGGAACCGCTCTGGGGACTGAGGCGACGGGCCGGACCCTACGCGATGACTACCCGGACCTCTCAGACCTCCGCCGAGCAGTGCCGAGCCTAATCGTTGAGCAGAACCTTTATGGCGTGGACATCGACCCACGCTGTGCACAGATTGCTGCTCTTGCCCTCTGGCTGCGATCGCAGAGGGCGTGGAAAGACCTGGGCGTTGCCGCTTCCGAGAGGCCGCGCATCCATCGCACGCACATCGTGGTGGCCGAGCCGATGCCCGGCGATGCTGCACTTGTTGACGAATTTGCTGCGCGGCTCGACCCACCGCTGCTGCGTGACCTCTTCAAGAAGATGGTTGGCGAGAGCCGTCTGGCCGGCGAGCTCGGCACTCTACTTCGCGTGGAAGACGGCATCGCCGCAGAGCTGCATCTCGCGCGTGAGCAGTTCGTAAAGCAGCGCCAGACTACGGATTTCCTGCCGGGTATGGAGCCCGTGCCCAGGCAGGGCGCTTTAGATCTCTCCGGTATCGACGATGACCGCTTTTTCCATGAGGCCGAGGCCCGTATCGTCGAAGCGCTTCATCGATTCGCTGAGACCGCAAGCGGTATAGCGAGTGTGCGCCGCCGGCTTTTTGCGGGCGATGCTGCCCAAGGCGTCGCCCTGATCGATCTGGTGCGAACCAGATTCGATGTGGTACTTATGAATCCGCCGTTTGGATCAGGGAGCCTGGCGGCGAAGAAAGAGTTCGAGACGAGCTATCCGCGGACGAAGAATGATGTCTTCGCCGCCTTCGTCGAGCGAGGAGTGCAGTTTCTCCACCCACATGGTCTGCTTGGCGCCATCACCGGGAATGCCCGGAGCTCCGTGGAAAGTAGCGACTCCCCTGTAACCCACTCTATGACACCTTTCTCCGCTTGGCAACTTCGGGCTTGGGCGGCGCCAACGCTTCCAACTCTCTGATGAGCGCCGGGATCTCTTTGTACCCGGTGACTCGGCGGAACTGTTTCTGCGCAACCAAGAGC
>Ga0182016_10008051_pt1 | contig 10723 bp, 8 predicted proteins | sample 712S2MmetaG_FD_120491 | JGI IMG/M metagenome (GOLD analysis project Ga0182016, IMG submission 120491) | Permafrost microbial communities from Stordalen Mire, Sweden - 712S2M metaG | ecosystem: Environmental > Terrestrial > Soil > Wetlands > Permafrost | place: Sweden: Stordalen | collected...
GCTCGAATGTGGGGGTCATTCATCCGCTCGAGCACAACACATGGTTGAAGTCCTCACAGGAGGGCGCACACGGATTTGACTTCGGTGTACGCATTGAGAACTTCGTGACCCATCTCGCGACCCCAACCGGACTGTCGATAGCCACCGAAGGGCAACGCGGCGTCAACGGCGTGATAGCAGTTGATCCAGACAGTGCCGGCCCTCACCTTGCGGGCCAACAAGTGGGCCTTCGAAATGTCGCGAGTCCAGATTCCCGCGGCCAGCCCGTAGTCCGAGTCGTTCATCATGGCCGCCACGTCGTCGAGATCCTCGAATGGTTGCACGACTAGCACGGGTCCGAAAATCTCCTCTCGAACCACCGTCATCTGGGGATTGGTGTTGACGAAGACCGTGGGCTCCATAAAGTACCCGCGATCACCTCGCTGCGATCCGCCGACGACAATCTCGGCACCTTCGTCCTGACCAGCTGCGATATACCTCGTCACGCGCTGAAGTTGTTCGTCAGAGACGAGCGGGCCCATCTCGGTGTCGGGGTCTAGACCATTGCCGACTTTGATGTTCTTGGCAATGTCCGCAACGCCTTGCACGACGGAGTCGAAGGACTTCGACTCCACAAACAGTCGAGAACCAGCAGTACAGGCTTGTCCGTGGTTGAAGAAAATGGCGAGTGAGGCGCCGGCGACGGCCGCCGACGAATCAGCGTCATTGAAGATGACGTTCGGACTCTTTCCGCCCAGCTCAAGCGACACTCGCTTCAAATTTCCACGAGCCGCCGCCACGATGGATTTGCCGACTTCCGTTGAACCCGTGAAGGCCACCTTGTCGACGCCGGGATGCGACGCGAGTGCCGCCCCGGCCGTCTCGCCAAAGCCCGTAATAATATTGACAACACCGTCGGGAATACCCGCTTCCGCGATCAGCTCCCCCAAACGGAGAGCGGATAGGGGCGTCTGCTCCGCGGGCTTCAGGATCACCGTATTGCCCGCCGCCAGGGCGGGTCCCAACTTCCACGCAGCCATCAACAGTGGGAAATTCCAGGGAATAATCTGTCCCACCACCCCGACTGGTTCACGAAGCGTGTACGAGTGGAACGTGGCGTCGGGAATCGACATGCTGATCGTGTTCCCCTCAATTTTTGTCGCCCAACCCGCCATGTAGTGAAACAGGTCAGCCGCCAGTGGAATATCTGCCGCCAACGCCACGCTGAGGGGCTTGCCATTGTCCAACGTCTCCAACCGTGCCAACTCCTCCGCGTGTTCCAAGATGAGGTCCCCGATTCGCCAAATGAGTCGACCTCGCAGTGAGGGCGTCGTTGTGCGCCAGGCCCCGGTTTCAAACGCCGCGCGAGCGGCGATCACCGCTCGGTCCACATCTTCCGCCCCGGCACTCGCCACGTCAGCCAGCACTTCGCCGGTTGCGGGATTCATTGTTGTGAAGGTCTCACCGGAACGCGCATCAACCCAGCGCCCGCCAATGAATAACTGATTCGGCACATCCAGCCGTGTGCCCTGTGAGTCAATACTTACGGTCATATTTCTCTCCTTGCTCAATTACTTCATTTACTTGCGAATTTGTCTGGGTGAGTGAGGCGCCTAGACGCACGTCCATCCTCCATCGACACAAATTGTCTGGCCTGTGATGAACGCAGCAGCGTCGCTCGCCAAGAACGTCACGATCCCCGTGATATCTGATTCGGCGCCCCAGCGACCGAGCGGGGTGCGGGCCACAATGCTGCGGTGCATGCGCTCATCCTCGAAGTCTTCTTTTGTCATCTCTGTTACGACATACCCGGGCGCCACGACGTTTACTTGAACGCCAAATGGCGCAAGTTTTGCCGCGAGATTTTTGCTCATGCCGATCAGACCGTGTTTTGCCGCGACGTATGGCGTCGGAACTCCCGGATCGGCGACGACGCCAAGAATCGAGCTGATATTGATAATTTTCCCCGAGCGTTTCTGCTTGAAATGCTCGGACGCGGTCTCGCAGATGACAAAGGGAGCCGTCAGGTTGACGGCCACCACCTGCAGCCACTCCTCGAGGGCATCGCCCGGCGCACCTCCCAGGCCCGCGTTGTTAACCACGACATCAAGATCTCCGAGGCGAGCGATCGTCTCTTGTACCAGCGCTCGGCCCGACAGCGGATCGCTGAGGTCACACATCGCTGATTCCGCTACTCCTCCGTTCGCAATGATCTCCTGAACGGTGAGGCCCAGGGTGCTCTGGTCTCTACTGCTGCACATGACCGTGGCGCCGTGGAGGGCCATATCAAGAGCGATGGCTTTGCCGATTCCTCGACTCGCTCCGGTGACGAGTACCTTGAGCCCGGCCAACTCGTTGCTATGTGGAGTCGCAAGAGGCTCCTGTGTGTGCGCACTCACCATCCGCCTCCGTCGCTGCGTGCTCCACGGCGACCACACGTAAGCGGCACGCTCTCCCTCTGACCCGGTACTGAGTACATTGCCAAGACTCCCTCCACTGCTTCCTTCGATAGGACGTGCTCGACGGGTGGGAAACGCCCCGACAGCGCCAACTGTCCCCTGCTCCTCGGTCGACGCGAGAGGCACACAGTCCCCCGCGCACGAACAGTGGCGGAAAACGGTGCACATGATTCGTGGAGTAGAGAGGGAATAGCCGTCATCTCAGATACGCCGCAATTGCTACACCGCACGGTGCCATTACCCAACCCCAGCTCATTGCACTTCGAACGACGCTGGAACGATACCCGTACAGCACCGCCAGTTGTATGGGGCCGAACGAGGGTGCGCTAAACGCGGTCAATACGGCAACGATTTTCAGTGGTGTTGAGGACACCAAGGCCGCGATGATGAGACAGTACGCCACGCGAATACTCGTCAACCAACTCCAGCGCCACAGCGACTCGCGGGTTCTCTTGATCGCCACGGTGTGAGGATGGAAGATCGAGCCGGACACCAGGGCGGCGCCAGAGAATGCCAGTAACGGCCCCGCCAATGCCAATACTTCTCTCGTTGACGGCGGAGCCGGGTGCACGAAACGAAGTGAGAAGCCCACGACCGCGGCTAACAGCGGAGAGTAGTCAGCCCAACCCGACGAACGCCGCTGGGTCCTCGGTGCGTGACGTCGCATGAGAGCAACCCACCACATGTTGATGGCGGTGTTCGGGACGCTCACCAACGCCGCGATCATCGTTCCCACCGGTCCCGTCAGCGCCGCGGCGACCGGGACCACCCAATAACTTGAGTTCGGCGACACGGACCACGATTCCAACGCCACCTCGCCGACGTTTCGTCGGCCTCTCGCGAATGTGGCGGCGGCGTAGGGAACGAGAAGGCTGGCACTCAACAGGAGGGGGACACCGAGTTGTGTGAGCCTCGTTGTACGCCACGCGGCGACGCCCGTCAGCGCCACGGCGGTGACGATGATTTGCACCCTCAATATGGTCGGCCAGGCTGCCCGTACTGCGTCGCCGCTTCGCGTCACGAGCCAACCGGTCAGTCCGCCAGCACCAAAGAAGAGAACAATCAGCATCTAGCTCAGGTCGCTCTTCTTCACGACGTCACCGTTTCCGGTGACGACTCTGGAGCGGCCGCGAAGACGGCTTGATAGATAAGCGTCATGGGATGTGCCGTCACGACGCCGGCCGCAGCTAAGTGCATCGAACACCCAGGATTGGCACTCGCGACGACGTCCGGCGCGACCTGGCTGATGGCCGTCAACTTACGGGCGCGGATCAAGTCGGCCTGGGCGGGTTCCAACACGGAGTAGGCACCTCCCGCTCCACAACACAGTCCTTCATCGTCAAGTTCGACGAGTTCGCGCACAAAGGGCGCCAGAACCACTCTCGTCGAGAGGTGTGCTCGCTGCACGTGGCGCAGATGGCACGGATCTTGCACCGCGACGCGAATATCGAGCGGCGTGGGCTTCGGCAGTAACTCCACGCGCGGCGCCAGCCACTCCCCGATGTCGTACACACGTGAGGAGAAGGCCTTTGCTTCCTCGGTGCCGAGCAGCCGACCATAGTCCTTCATCGCGGCGCCACACCCGGCGGAGTTCACCAGGATCGGCTGATCGCCGGGCATCTCGCGCATCGCTCCCTGGGCGAGTCGCCTCGTGCGCTCGAGCAGCCCGGCGTGCGCTTGCAGGGCTCCACAGCACGGCACCGCGTCACCGCTGAGGTGGACCGTGAAGCCCGCCGCTTCGAGAACTCCCTGGGTCTCGTGATGCACTTGTCGCTGCCACGCATCCATGACGCAGCCGGTAAAGAGATACACGTCAGTGCCCGACGATCGTAGCGGCGCCGAACGAAGCGGCAAGGGTGGTAGGCCCAAGCGTTTTGGTATCACGCGCGCCCGCTGGAGCAGCGCCAATACTCTGCTGCCCGCTCGCAGGAGCCGTGGATGGGTGAGTACGACGAGCGACGCGCGCTGCCACCACGGCGTCATCACGTGGGCGTTGGCGAGTGACTCTCGCACGTCCTCAATGAGATGCCCATACTGCACGCCGCTCGGACAGGCCGTCTCGCATCCTCGACACTGCACGCAGGTCTCGAACGAACGGCGGACGTCGAAGGTGACCGGTGCATCGTCGTTGTGCACCGCGCGCATCAAGGCAATCCGACCCCGTGGTGATTGGCTCTCGTCGCCGGTGATGCGAAACGTGGGGCAGTGCGGCAGGCAGAGTCCGCACTGTACGCAACTACTGAGTTCATCATCGTCAAGGTGCAAGTTCATCGATATCTCCCTACGGGACTTCGTCCTGGGTTCAGCCGTCCCGTGGGGTCGAACTCGCGCTTCACCCGCTGGGACAGTTCATCAAGTGGCGCGGGCATCGATCGAGGCGGTCGCGCGATGGTGGCGAACACGGTACCGATCCCCACGCACGCGACAAAGGGTCCCAGGTCGCTGCGATCGAGGTGACGTAGATCGTGGGGTCGTAACGACCAGCGATTCGCGGGCAACTCGGGTGGACGCTCGCACGTCGTCCACTCCCCCGTGGCGCTCAGTGCGTGTTCCTGTGAGTGCACGTCCGCGCGATGACCTTCGAGCTCCACCCACGTTCGTTCGCCGTCCCAGAGAACAGCGGACGGCTTCAGCACCACGGTTGCCACGGCGAAGGGATCGGCGTCGTACGACGTGATCCAGGTCGAGACCGGAGGAATCGGGTTGGTTCTCAAGATCACCTCGCCGATGAATCCGAGCGTCCCGAGGGCTCCGACCATCAGCCTCGCGACGTCGAAGCCGCTGACGTTCTTCACGGTAGGACCACCACACTTGATGATCCGCCCCTCGGCCGACACGTAGTGCATCTGCAACACGCAGTCCCTGACGCGGCCCCGACCAAGGACGCTCACGTCGTTTTCGCCGACCGCGAGGGCGCCGCCCACGGTTCCGGCGCGCCTGGCGAGCGCCGTTCGCTGGCCCCGCAGTTTCAACTCGGCGTGTAGATGATCAACGCTCGTTCCGGCGAGCACGCGAACGATCATTTCCTCGGGTTGATAGTCGAGAACGCCCACGGGGGCGCGCACCATCCGCGCGCCCGGCGCGAGATCGCCACCCACGTGCCAGCGAGTTCTCGCGCCCTCTACGGAGACGGCGTCGGTGTCGCCCACGTCGGCCGCAAACTCGGCGAGTCGGACATCAGTCACCACCGTCACCCCCACACGCCCGTGGGGATGCTGCGCAGTGCTTGGATATCGGCGCAACTGTGCGAACTGGGAATGACCTTGCCAGGGTTCATGCGACAGGTCGGGTCGAAGGACCGCCGAAGCCGATTCTGGTGATCGAGGTCGTCCGAGGAGAACATGAGGCTCATGTACTCCTGCTTTTCTACGCCGATGCCGTGTTCGCCCGACAGGACTCCCCCGACGTCGAGCGACGCCAGAACAATCTCTCGACCTGCTTCGTGGACGCGATCGAGGATACCGGGCTCACGCGGATCGAACAACAACAGGGGATGAAGGTTGCCGTCACCCGCGTGAAAGACGTTCACCACGATCAGATGGTGGCGCTCGGCGATCTCGTACACCGAACGAAGCACGGCGGCGAGTGCCGACCGAGGAACGACCGTGTCGTGCAGATAGTACGCGGGGGCGATCTGCGCGACGGCGCCGAATGCCGTTTTTCGCCCCTTCCACAGTTTGGACCTCTCCTCCTCGTCCGCGGCGACCCGTATGCTCCTCGCCCCGTTCGTTCGACCGACCTCGGAGATCCGCTGTGCATCGATGTCGACGCCCGCGTCCAACCCGTCTACTTCGGCGAGCAACACCGCGGCGGCGTCGAGGGGGTATCCCGCATGTACGAAATTCTCCACGGCCGCCGTAATGGCTTGGTCCATCACTTCCATTGCGGCGGGCACGATGCCCGCCGCAATGACACCACTCACGGTGTTGGCCGCATCTTCTATGGAGTCGAACGCGAGGAGCAAGGTGCGAACGGCGGGCGGCGTGGGCGTAATGCGAACCGCGATGCGAGTGGCGATGCCGAGGGTTCCCTCACTGCCGACGAAGGCGCCACGAAGGTCGTAGCCATCGGGCTCGGCGTCGAGACCACCGAGAGTGATGATCTCACCGTCGGGCAACACCACGTCGATCGCGAGGACGTGGTGGCTGGTCACGCCATAGGCCAGACAGTGCGGACCGCCAGAGTTATTTGCGACGTTCCCACCGATCGTGCAGGCCTGCTGGCTTGAGGGATCTGGGGCGAAGTGGAATCCGTAGGGCCGCAGCGCTCGCGTGAGATCAAGATTGATGACTCCAGGCTCGACCCAGGCGATGCGATTCTCCACGTCGACCTCGAGGATCTTCGTCATCTTGGTCGTGACCACGACGACCGGTGCGCCGAGTGGAATGGCGCCTCCGGCTAGTCCGGTCCCCGCCCCTCGCGGAACGATCGATCGCCCGTGAGCCGCACAGATTTGCGCCACGCGCTGAACTTCCAACGCCGTGACCGGAAAACAGACCGGTCCCGACACGCCGCCGACGAATACTGAGGCGTCGTGGGCGTAGAGGGAGCGCTCGGCGCTGTCCACTCGGATGCGATCGGGACTGAGGGCATTCACGAGCTCCGAGAGAAGAGGGTCAGAGCGGGGTCGCAACTGGGCCTGCGACTGTCCTCGTGAATGGGTCAGGCTCACGGTTCAGCCCGTTCGCGCGTCGAAGCCTGCGGCTTCGATTCCCGCCACCGCAGCCGCTTCGTCATTGTCCGAGGCATCGCCGGTCACTCCGACGGCGCCAACGATCGCCTGTTGCGAGTCAACGATGAGCACGCCCCCGGGGACGGGAATAAGGGCGCCACCAAAGGCGGCGGTGACGGCAGCGATGAACGAGGGCTGCGCCTCGGCGCGGGCCATCAAGGCGCGCGACCCCACACCCATGCCCAGTGCTCCGTACGCCTTGGCGTGAGCGATTTCAAAACGGAGATTCGACGCTCCGTCTTCGCGCTCGAACGCCTTCACGTGCCCTCCGCCGTCGAGTATCACCACCGACAGCGGGGCGAATCCTTGCTGACGGCCCTCGTTGATCACGCCCGCAATGATCGTTCGAGCTTGTTCCAGGGTGATGGGGTTCATGTCGTGACTCCTATCTGTGACTTTCGTTGCGCCCGTCGCGCGTGAAGTATTGGCTCGGTATAGCCAGAGGGCTGGTTCGTCCCCTGGAACACGAGATCGCACGCGGCGCTAAACGCCACGCCGTCGAATTGAGGGCCCATCGAGCTGTAGTCAGGGTCTCGCGCATTTTGACTGTCAACGACTTCCGCCATGCGCCGCATCGCGGCCACCACTGTCTCGTGATCAACAACACCGTGATGCAGCCAATTGGCGATGTGCTGCGACGAGATCCGACATGTCGCACGATCTTCCATTAGCGCCACGTTATGAATGTCGGGCACCTTCGAGCATCCGACCCCCAGATCAATCCAGCGAACCACGTAGCCCAGGATCCCCTGGGCGTTATTGTCGAGTTCCTCTTGCACCTCCTCGTCACTCCACTTGGGTTCGATGGCGACGGGAATCGTGAGGAGGTCGTCCAGAGGGCGGCGCTGTCGTTGCGCGAGCTGCACTTGACGTTCGTGGACGTTGACACGGTGATAGTGCGTCGCGTGCAATGTCGCCGCGGTGGGTGACGGCACCCAGGCGCACGTCGCGCCCGACAGCGGGTGCGCAATCTTCTCACGCAGCATGTCGCGCATTAAGTCGGGAGCGGCCCACATCCCCTTGCCGATCTGGGCGCGACCGGGCAGTCCGCAGGCGAGCCCCACGTCGACATTGCTGTCTTCATACGCCCCCAACCACTGCTGGGACCTCATCTCAGACTTTCTCACCATCGCGCCGGCCCGCATCGAGGTATGGATCTCGTCGCCCGTGCGATCGAGAAAGCCGGTATTGATGAAGGCGATTCGGCCACGCGCGGCGCGAACGCATTCGGCGAGATTGAGGGTCGTGCGTCGCTCCTCGTCCATGAGCCCGATCTTCACCGTGAGCGGCTCCAGTCCGAGAACGCGCTCGACGGCCCCGAACACGTCGCTGGTGAAGGCGACCTCTTCCGGTCCGTGCATCTTTGGTTTGACCACGTAGATCGAACCGTGTCGCGAATTCTTGGCGTCCTCGTTCCGATTGAGATCGTGCCGGGCGCCGAGCACCGTAAATATGGCGTCGAGCAGCCCTTCGGGAACTTCGCGACCCTGACGATCCACGACGGCATTCGTTGTCATGAGATGCCCCACGTTGCGCACCATCATCAGCGCGCGACCGCTCAGCACCACCGGCTCGCCCTCGGGTCCCACAATCGTGCGATCGTCGGCTAACCGACGAATGAACGTCTGACTCCCCTTGGTGACGTCGGTGCAGAGGTCGCCCTTCATGAGTCCGAGCCAGTTGCGATACACCTGAACTTTGTCCGACGCGTCAACGGCGGCGACCGAATCTTCGCAGTCCATGATGGTCGTCAGCGCCGACTCGATCACGACGTCATTCACTCCCGCACCGTCGCGTTGACCCACCGGACCGTCTCGGTCGATCACCAACTCGATGTGCAGACCGTGATTACGAAAGACAACGGACGACGGGTTCGACGAGTCGCCCAGATATCCCGCAAACTGAGAGGGATCAACGAGGCGCGAGGTGCCGCCCGTGAAGTGCACTACGAGTCCCCCGTCGACGACGTCGTAGTGCGTCGCGTTGACGTGTGACCCACCATTGAGCGGCAGAACGTCGTCAAGGAAATGGCGGACCCATTCAATGACACGTGAGCCACGCTCGGCGTCGTAGGGTCCCGGCGTGGGGGCCGCACCGAGTGCGTCCGTTCCATACAGAGCGTCATAGAGCGAACCCCATCGCGCGTTGGCCGCATTCAGTGCGTATCGCTCATTCGTGACGGGGACGACCAGTTGGGGACCCGCGATGGTCGAGATTTCCGGATCGACGCCGCTCGTTGAGATCTCAAATGGCTCGCCCGACGGTACGAGATATCCAATGTCCTCGAGAAAGCGTCGATACTGCGCTACGTCAAAGACGTGGCTTTCGTGCCACGAGTCGATCTGTGTCTGTAGCCAGGCACGTTTCTCCAACAGCGCGGCGTTCCTCGCTCCAAATTCGTCGATGAGCGCCGCGAGACCCGTCCACAGTGCGTCCTCGTTCACCCCCGACTGGGGAAGCAGTTCCTCCGCCACGAAACGGTACAGCGACTCGTCGACCCGAAGGTCACCAACGTCAACGTAGGCCATCCCTAATCTCTCCTTGTTCCTCGGTGTTCGAGAACCAAGACCACGTCCAGTCGACGAGGGCCGTGGACTCCTTCGACGCGTTCCAACTCGATGTCCGACGTCGCCGAAGGACCGGAAATCCAGGTTTGCGCCGCGTCGGACTCAAGTTGCGCGATGGCCTCGGGCACAATCTCGACGACCTGATCTTGTCGCACGACGATGATGAGATGATCGGGCACCAGCGATAACGCCCGGCGACCTTGCGCCGGTCCGGAGTCAAGGACGATGGTTCCCGTCTCGGCAATGGCGACCGCGCATCCCGTGATCGTCGAATCTATCGAGTCCAGCTGTTCCGTCGTAAGTGCCGGTTGGTCGCGGTGCACGTGCGTGTCAACTCCGATGAGCCACGATGGTGGGAGATCCGTGGGTACCGCGACCGACGAGCTGCCCCGTTGCCTGAGCAATGCTGCCACCGTCTCGGCGATCTCGTCCTCGGTGACCTCGCTCACGCTGGCGTTGTAGTCGATAAGTCGCTCCTTCAGCCGTTCTAACTTCTCGTCCTCGCTCATCGAGCCCCGCGTGCGGTAGGCGCGTTCTTCCGTAGTGGCCTCGCCCATCGCGCGTCCGCCGAGCGCCTGGCCGATCGATGCGAGAATCGCCTCTCGCCCACCATCGTGCCCGTCGGGCGGTGCACTCGAGGGGCGCTCCGGCTCCGAAGGAGTTGGTCGCGTGGTCGCGTGGTTTCGGTCACTATTCACCGGGGCTTTTGCGGGGTCGGTGCGGCGCGTGGTCGCGAACCACGTGCGAAATGACTCGACGGGAGGCAGCGGCGCGTCTCGTGATCCACTCCACTGATTGAGGGGCGGCGGGAGGCGGCGCAGTGTGCGGCGCTTGGTGACGCGGGCGACGACGCCGCCCGCAGCGATGATCGAGCGAAAGACACGCGGGGACGAGAAGCCCTTGGCGAGCGCCTTCATGGCGACGAGTTCCGGCTCGAAGCGGTGCGCGTCGCGCTTCTCGTCGACGATCTCGGTGCGAAGCCGAAC
>Ga0182016_10008055_pt1 | contig 10721 bp, 8 predicted proteins | sample 712S2MmetaG_FD_120491 | JGI IMG/M metagenome (GOLD analysis project Ga0182016, IMG submission 120491) | Permafrost microbial communities from Stordalen Mire, Sweden - 712S2M metaG | ecosystem: Environmental > Terrestrial > Soil > Wetlands > Permafrost | place: Sweden: Stordalen | collected...
ATCGGAGTCTGCCGGTCAATATTGACAAAGCGCGATGACATGATGATTTAGACCACAGAGTTGAAAATATATTCAATATACTTATGTTAAGTATTAGGCTATAAGTCCGACAGGCTGCTAGGGCGGCGTGGACGGCGTGGAGCAAGTTGGGCAGCTCCAACTTGGCAATGGCTCGTGCCTGATGTGGGCTGTGCGGGTCTCTATGGTAGAGATAACTGGAGACGGCGCCATAGCGCTGACGGTGGGCGGCGCTCAATCGAGCGCGCTCCTCCGGATCAAGTTGCGTCCAAAGCATTGGGGCCAGCGTGGGATGAAACCGAAGGAATGGAACCTTCACCCCCGGAATGGACTCGGCCTCAATGAGTGCTGCGGCTTCCAATTGCCGACGCAACTCGGGCCAGAGATTGGCTGCGGTTGACGGGAGTCGAGCCAGGTCTTGACGTGCCCTTGCAACTAGTTCCTTCAACCGCGCGTCATCTGGTGCCGGTTGGCCCATTCTTTGGAAGAACTCATTCGCCTTGCCGGCTTCGACCGCGGCAAGAAATGAATCGATCCTCTTGCGCTCGCCAGTGCCGCCCTATCCGGTGATGGCGATCAAATCGTCCTCAAACGCTCCGCCTTGGAAAACGCCGAGGCGGGGTAGCACTTGGCGGGATGCGGCGTCCAGCTTGTCGAGCGACAGTTCGATAGAGGCCATTAGCCCGGCGGGAGTGTCTTCGTTCGCTGTAGCTGGGGCGTCCTGGCTTGGGCCATCTCGCGGTTGCGCGAGCAGTTCGCCCAATCTCTCGCCCACTTCCGCGATGCGACGGGTCTTGAGTTGCTGGGCCAGCACGCGGATGGAGAGCGGGTGAAATTTTACCCTTTCGAATAGGTTGATGAGGGCCTCGCGGGCGGGTGGGGGCGTGATGGGCGCGGGCGGGAGTTTCGTCAGCGAGGAAAACCATTCCAGAGCGTCATCCGGTGCCTCTTTGCTGCCAAGGCCGTCGAGTGGCATCCGCCGGTGAACAAAGGTGCCTTCGATCCTATAGTCCGCGTGGCCAAAGTCCGGGCGGCGTGTGGTGCAAAGCAAGCGCGAGCCGCCTGCCTCGGACCACGGCGCTGCGGTGTCCAGCAAAGCCCGCAACGACTCGGCTTCGAGTGCTTCGAGGTTGTCCAGGATGACCAGAGTAGGCGTCTTGGCCAGCGCGGCGGTCGCGGCGGCGGGGTCAATCAGACTTTCACCCAGCACGGAGCCAAGGTTGCTCACGGCCACGGCTACGGCGTCGCGTGTCTGCATGCGGGAGTAATCCACGAATACCGCCGCCTGAAACAAACCGGTGCGGGTAAGCCAGCGGCCAGCTTCCAGTGCGAGGGCGGTCTTGCCTTGGCCCCCAAACCCGGTGAGCGTAATGCGCCGAGTGGAGCCTACGAACCAGCGCTCGATTTCCCAGAGCTTGCGCTTGCGGCCAAAAAAGCCGGCTTCGGGTGCTTTGGGAAGATTTGAGCGAATGGCAGCGGACGCTCCTTCGCTGGCAGACGGGGCTGTCCTGCCAGCCGTTGCGGGTTTGAGAAGGGAAAGGTCGGAGCCTTGCTGGTAAAGGGCGGGAAGGAACCAGTCGTAGAGCTTGAGGGCGACCCGGTTGGGTCCGCGCTGGACCTCGTATTTTTCCGGGTGGTTGGCCAAATAACGGCGCGCGTTGTCCAGCGCCTCGCCGATGCCTTTGTGGCGGGCCACTTCTTTGTAAAACTCTCCAAACAACGCCTTCGTAGTGTAAACCAGCACCGAATGCGTCATTGCCAGCACGGACGGAATGCCCGTCGCGGTGAGGCTGACGGCGACGCTGCCCATCGGCCGGTCAGGCTGGCCGTTTTCCATTTTCTCCTCGCCGCCCACCGCAGCGGATTGGCAAGCGGAGAGGATGACAAGCGCGACTTTGTGGCGATGCAAATTGGCCCCGAGTTTTTTGGCAGAGACGAAGTCGGCTTTGCCATCAGAATTCTCGAAGAGGAGGTAGCCCATGTTTGCCGGGCACTCCGAATCGACCGGCACCTCGACTCTCTTGTCCCGAAGAATTTGTTCGAGGCGGTCAAGGCGAATGACTTGGGCCGCGGCGGCGCGGTTTGGAAGGTTGCCCTGCCGATCAAAGACACCGTGCCCGTCGAAGTGAAGGATATCGACGGGCGGTTTGGTGGAGTCGTTGAGGCGGTCGTTCAAGGCATCGAGCGTGGGTGGACGAAGGAATTCACAGATAACGCGGCCAGGGGCGTGCTGGTCGATGGCGTCCAAGACCGGACCTGAATCCGCGCGAGGATCGAGGAAACCGGCGCCTTCCGGGCGGCTGATGACGAACAGAAGACGGAGCACGTCCTTGGGCTCGGGCTTGAGCGGTTGGTGTCCACCTGTCGCGCCTCCTACGCGCCGACGGATGCTGATGCTTGGCATCTCATGGATGAGGAAAGTGCCGTCTTGCGCGGACGAGTCATGCAGCAGTTCCCACGGCAACGCTAGAATGGCTGGATGCTCGGCGGAGATGGTAAGCAGACGGGATTCACGTTCGGCATCTTGAAACGAATTGAAGCGGCGCAACGCTTCGGGCTCACTGAAGACCGACTTGAAGAGCGCTTTGCCCCAGGCGGGAAGTTGTGCCTCGATGCGTTTGGCCTCCGAGTCATCCGGGTCGCCTAGCGAGTGCGCTCCGTACGTTTCGACATACCATTGGATGTCGCGGAGGTCTTTTTCGAAAAGGGGAATCGCGAAGGGAAGTTGGGCAGAGCCTTCATCGTCGAGGCCGTGTCGGACGATAACGTGATTCGCGTCGGGAAAACGGAGGTTGAGTTCGGTGGACATTGTTTGGCCCTTTGCTCCGTCAATGGGTTAAAGTTACTCTCCCGTTACCTTCTTACGGGCCTTATCGCGGGCTGTTTCTTCCTCGGCGCAGCCTTCGCAGACCGCTTCGATGCCGGCCTTGGCGAGCACGTTCATCAAAAAGACGGTGGCCGCGACGGCGGCGGGGCCCAGCGAGGCGGTGGGAATGCCCATGCCCGCAATCACGCCGTAAGCGACTTTTACCGCGTCCTTGCTCTGGAGGTCTTTCCAAGTCTGCCACTGCTTGTAAAGCAGGCCGTCCGGCAAACAAAGGTCGCGGCGGAGATGGCGCTTGTATTTCTGCCAGAAGGTTTCAAAAGGCTCGTTGGCTGCTTGGGCTAAGACCGCTTGTTGATCCGGCGCGCCGGGCAATTCCTCGCCCTCGCCCGGCGCGATGCTGCGGAATTGGAAATGCGCGGCCGGGGCGGCTAGCAGGCGATTAAACTGTTCGTCCACTTGACTGGCTAAGGCAGCCAGCTCACTATCGCTAAGAATTGCGGGTTCCATCGGGGCAACTTCACATTCCCAATTAGCTTTGTCTAGGGTGAAAAGCCTCAAGAAGAACGGTGTGAAAATGGAAGCGAGCTTCTCGCCGCTACCCTCTGACCTGCCAGGCGAGGTGGTGGCATTTGAAGTGAAAACCGTTGCGGAGGTAGGCTTTGTGGGCCAGGTGGCGCTGGTAGCCGGTGTCGAGGTGGACGGCGTCGCACCCAAGCCGCCGCGCTTCCGCCTGAAGGTAGCAAAGGAGGGTGGTGCCGAGTCCTGTCCCGTGGCGAGCGGCGATGGCCACCAGATCGTCGATGTAAAGTATGTGACCCCAGGCGAGGGTGTGGAGAAACCTGTAGCCCGCAGCCGCGGGCACGGTGTCTCCTTCCGGGAGGTAAATAATCTGGAAGCCCTCGCGGGCCTGGATGCGCCAGCGTTCGACCAGCTCGTCTTCGGAACGAAGGTGGGGCCTGAGTTCCTTGAACGCCGGCCAGCAACGTCGGACCTCGCTCTCTCCGCGGGCGAGGCGGACGTCCGCAATGGTTGGCCTTGGTGCCTTCATGGCCGCCAGTTTTTCAGCCCGTTGAGCAAAGGCAAGAACTTTGGCCGGGCTTGTCTCGCTGAAAAGGTGCTTGCGGGTGGAAGGGGTTGGCGTAATTTTGAAGTTTTCCAGGACGAGTCCAGTCAAAGGAGGACGGGAGATGCGCCGCTTAACCAAATCCCTTTTTGAGCCGAGAATACTCTGATAACGATGACGCTCCAGTGCCAGCCTGATGGTGAAATCCGCGCCGAACTTCATTTCGCCCGGCTCACGCGCCCCGCGGTTTTGCCGGAAGTGGCTGCAACAGGAGGATTTCTGTTGACTTTTGGCGCCGGAACATGGCTTGATGGCGCACCGGTTTTTTCAGGTGACTCCGCAATATTGCATGGCTAAGACGAAGTCCAATACCTCGGCTGCAGCCTCAGGCGGTACTACCAAGTACGACGCCCACCATCATGTACTCGCCAAAGCCTATGGAGCGCAGGCGGACTTGCGCCGTGAACTGGCCGATTCCAAGGCCGCCGTGGCCGAGCGAACCGAGTTGCTCAAGATTTTTGCCGATTGCAGCGACCCTCAGCGCGCCTGGCTGCTCCTGGAAGATTATTTCGAGAAGCTCTCCCTTTCCCGCAAGGATTTTGGCTCGCATGAGTGGTGGTCCCGCCTTGTCTCGGCCCAAGGAAAGAAGCGGTTGGAAGAGACGGCCATCCTCTTCCTCCGCTTTCAACGTCCTGTGCCGACGGAGTTGCAGCCGCACGCGAACCTCAAGCGCTTCGCGGAAATCCAGGCGGCGGAAAAAGAGCAGCAACTCATGCGCCAACTGGAGCATTGGCACTTTCCGAACTCGCTGGCCGCGGTGGATCCGCCCCGCGCGGGCTTGCGCATCCTTTGCCAGCCCAGGCCCATTGGCGAAAACTCCCCTTGGCACGGGCTTTCGGCCACTTTTTTCGTCTCCCGCCATCGCACGGGTGAGAAACCCAAATCGGTGCATGAGGTGGCCGAGTTGGCCGCTCATGCCAGCCATGAACAGGAACTTTTCTCGGCGGAGGATTGGCAGTTTATCGAATGGCTTGGGCAAAACCATGCGGATCCCGAGGGTTTGTGGGAGTCGTTCGTCTTGACAGGGATGGACCTTTTTCAATGGCTGGTGCGTTGGGGGGGGAAGGGACGGCTCCGGCTGAGCGAGAATGACGCGCCGCTCCTTTTTGACGGTCGCATCACCGAACTGAAACCCCACCTACAGATGGTTGGAAATGAGTTGTTCTTCACCCACCGGCTGATTTTGCCGGGAGGAGAGGGGCATGCGCTCGACGCGGTCAAGTTCTTCGCGGGACGGCCCGCCCTCGCGCTGGTGGAGAACACTTTTTATTTATTGCGCAGCGCTCCCCCTGATGAATTGCTTCAGGTCTGGACCCAAAGGCAGTCTTTACCCGCAAAGAAGTTGAGCCACCGTCTTTTGACGCAGCTCCGCAAGACACAGGCGGCCGAGGGGGTGGATTGGAACCAGTTGTGCCTGGTGCAAACCGCCCGTCCGCGCTTCGTCTTTGAATTGATTGATAACGCCGTCCGTTTGCGCCTCCTGGCGCAATCGGATACCGATGGTGGGGCGTGGCATTGGAGCGGCCAGGAGTGGGTTTGCGACGATCCAAAGATCGATCTGGCCGGACGCCCGGCCCTGCTGGACGATCCCCGTCTGGAACTGGCCGTGCATTGGCTGCGCCGCCTGGATTGGTTTGCGGCTGAACCGGGCGTTTGGGTGGGCGATGCGAACGATAATTTCCCCACTCAATTGGCCGACGCTTGGCCGGACCGTCCGCCACAAGCCGAGTACCTCGGCAACCCGGCGTTTCATCGCTTATTTCTTTCCCCCCGTCCGTTGCGGCCGCGCATTGTCATTCAAGGCAGCGGCATCGACTGGTTTTCGGTTTCGGCGCAATGGGAGGCGGAAGGGATCAAGCTCACGCCGGCGGACTTGGAGCGGCTGGCCACGGCCACCGGGCGCTTTGTGAAATTGCCCGATGCCGGCTGGCTGCAACTGGACGCAGCCGCCGTGCAGGGCGCGCACGAAACTTTTGCGGACTTGGGGGTGGAGGGCTTATTGCCAGTGCCGCAACGGCTTGGCTTGGAACAGGCCGCCCACTTGGATGAAGAAGGGTTTAAACGGTTCAGCGAGACACCGGAAGCCCAAGCTCTGCGCCAGCATTTGGCCGAATTCAGAGGCATCCCGGAAACTTCGTTGCCCGAGGGGATCAATGTCAGTCTCAGGCCGTATCAGCAGGCGGGGTTTGATTTCCTTTGCCACCTGACGCGGCACAAATTGGGGGGGATCCTGGCCGATGATATGGGGTTGGGCAAGACGTTGCAGGCGCTGCTTTGGGTGGCCTGGCTCAAAGCGACGCAGGACGCAGCCAACCCGGCGCTGGTGATATGCCCGGCCTCGGTGCTGCATAACTGGCAGCGGGAAGCCAAACGCTTTACGCCGATGCTCAAGGTCCTGGTGCTGGAAAGCGGCGCGGCGCGGCACAATTTGCGCCGGCAAATTCCCGCGCATGACCTGATTGTCACCAATTACGCCCTGTTGCGCCGCGATCTGGCCGCCTTGCAGAGGTTTACCTTCCGCGCGGTGATTCTGGACGAGGCGCAATTCATTAAGAATCCGGACGCGCAGATCACTTTGTCAGTCAAACAATTGCCGGCCAGCCAGCGCTTGGCCCTGACGGGCACGCCCTTGGAGAATCGCCTCCTGGATCTTTGGAGCATTGTCGATTTTGTGCAACCCGGCTATCTGGGCACGCAAACCAAATTCCGCGAGAAATATGAAGCCCGCGGAGAAAATGCGGGCGACGAACAACGCATCGCCTGCCGTCGTTTGGCGGCCAAATTGCGCCCGCTTTTATTGCGCCGTCTGAAACGGGAAGTGGCGCGCGATCTGCCCGAGCGGATTGAACTGCGGCGCGATTGTGAGCTGGGGCCGGCGCAGCGCAAACTGTACCTGGCGGAATTGCGGCGCAGCCGCGAACAAGTCATGAGCACCGTGGCCGAGCGCGGCGTGCGGGGGAGCACCATTCATGTCCTGGCGGCCCTCACGCGCTTGCGGCAAATCTGCTGTCATCCGCAGTTGGTCGGGAACGACTCGGCCTCCGGCAAGACGGAGACCCTTTTTGAATTGCTCGAGCCGTTGCTGGCGGACAATCAAAAGGTGCTCCTGTTCAGCCAGTTTGTGCAGATGCTCAAGATCCTCGAAAAGGAATGCGCCCACCGGCAGATTCACACCCATCTTCTTACGGGCGAAACCAAAGACCGGCAGGAGGTCATGCGCGCGTTCCAAACGGATGCAAATGCGGCGGTATTTCTGCTCAGCTTGCGCGCGGCCGGCACCGGTCTCAATCTGACCACGGCCAGCAACGTTATTTTGTATGATCCCTGGTGGAATCCAGCGGTGGAAGCGCAGGCCATTGACCGGTCGCATCGCATTGGTCAAACCGTGACGGTCAACGCCTACCGTTTAATCGCCCCCGGAACGGTCGAGGAAAAAATCTGGGAATTGCAGCAGCGCAAAGCTCAAACCATTGCGGATGTGCTTGGTGAGCAAGGCTTCGCGCGGAATTTGTCCCAGTCCGACTTGGATTACCTTTTCGCCGAGGACTAAGAAATGTCCGCCCTCGACCTTTCAATCGGCGCGAAAAAGATTAAAGTTGTATTTGGCAGGAAACCTGTCATCTTCTCCGGGCGATTGATCCATCTCACGGCATGGTTTAGTTTCAGGCGAAGCGTCTTCGTCGATGAATTCAGACCGGTTAGCCGGGAATAAAGGGAGATGCGGATCAGTCAAAATGAAAGCCAGCCAATAAAATGAGTACAAAATTGTTTGTGGGAAATCTTTCCTACAACGTCACGGAAAATGATCTGCAGGACGCCTTCGCCGCGTTCGGGACCGTCACGGAAGTTAATCTGATGCTTGACCGCGTCACCAACCGGCCTCGCGGCTTCGCCTTCGTCAGCATGTCCAGCAAGGAAGAAGCGGACAAGGCGATTCAGGGGATGAATGGGAAACAACTGGACGGTCGCGCTTTGACAGTCAATGAAGCCCGCCCCCGGGAAGATCGCCCGCCTGGACGATCCGGCGGCGGTTATGGTGGTGGCGGCGGCGGTGGATCACGCCGGCCCTATTCCCGATAAATCCCAAGACCCCATCCCCCCAAACCTCCAGTCTATTCGTTTGACAGTGCTTCTGCCAGCTTCCGGGACTTTCCTTTCGCGGACCTCCTTTGGCGGCAGCGCTGTTTGGCCCATTATCCTATGATGACATTTGTTTTTTGGACGGCGATTGGCATTGTTGTCGGTTGCGTGTTCGCCTCATTTTTCGAGTGGTGCCTGCATCGCTTCATCATGCACCGTCCACTGGGGAGCTTTCGCTATCCGTACGAGCGCCATGCCCTCATCCACCACAAAATTTTCAAGGCGGATCATACGTATCATTTGGTCAACGAAGAGGACAAATACACCATCCCAATGGCCTGGTGGAACGGGCCCGTCTTGATTGCGGCCTGTGTCGCTCCCTTCCTGGTCATTTCCATTATTTCACGCAAATGGGGCCTGGCGTGCGGGGCGGCCCTGGCCTGCACATGTTACTACGCCGCTTACGAATACATCCATTGGTGCATGCATTTGCCCAAGAAGCGATTTGTGGAGCGGTCGGGTGTGTTCTTCCGGTTGAACGGGCATCATCTCTTGCATCACCGCTATATGCACAAGAATTTCAACGTGGTCTGCCCTTTGGCGGATTTGCTTTTGGGCACTTTGCTCCTGCGCTCCAAGGTGCATTTCCGCCAGGCCACCGGTCCGGCCATTCCCAACGTGCAGCCCAAGATGGTGCGAAGGCCCGCTCCCGTGCTGAATTAGCCGTTATTTTGACAGAACATTCGTTGAGCGCTTCGTTGCCTCCGCGATGAGCGCGTCAATTTCAAAGCCCAGCGGCTGGGCTTGGTCGATTTTTTGGCGGGCGCTGACAAGGGCGTCCTCGAGGCCGGGCGGCGTTTGCCGCTTCCACCAGTTCATCCGCTCACTGTAACACCAGACATATTCATCGGTGGTGTAGAGCGCCCAATAGGCATTGTGCTCAAACCAGGCGGCCTGCTCCCGCGGCGTCATGCGGTAACTGAGATACTTGCCGGTGTCCGGCTGCCGGAGGGCAAAGTTATGATCGACATAGAGCGCTTGCCCGGCCTGGACCTGGCGCGCGTACTTCGCGCGCAGTTCACTTGGGACCAAGCCGCGCGCGCGTTCCCGCATGGCGTGGTAGGCGCGAAAATACTGCTCGTGCGAGGTGTAGTAGTACGAGTTTTCGTTGCCATCGATGAAGCGCGCGCCCGGACCGGCCGCTTCCAGCATGCCAATAAAGAACGCGGGCATTAACCCCCATTTTTCCTTTTCCAACTTCTTCTCCTGTTCCGCTTCCGACAACGCGGCATATCGATCAAAGAAGCTCAGATGGAAAAAGGTCAGAATCGCCGGGTCGGGCATGGCTTTGGCAAAGGCACCCATGAGTTGGGCTCCCCTCCGCCGGACTTCAGCCTGGTATTCGGCAAAGGAATGGTCTTGGGCTTTGGGCTGCCTGGCATAATCCCACAAGCTGAAATCATACGGCTCCGGGTCAAAGCAAATGCCCCGGACGCGGCCGCCGGTGGCGGTGGCCGCGAGCAATTCGGCGTTGGCCGCGATCGTCTTCCATTGGGCGTCGTCGAACCAATCAAAGCCCGCGGGCGGCGATCCCCAAATGAGCACAAAATTGTCGGTAAAACGGGTAAAGGGCAATTGGCGCAGGATGCGGCCATCTTCCGCGAAGCCGGCAGCCTCGAGCAAATTGGTTTGAAAGGCGTTGTGGCCGCCGGCGAGCCGGAAAATAATCCCATCAAACGGGCGTTTTTCCATGTCCGGGAGTTGTTCATTAATTTGCGCGGGCGTAGGCACATCCCAACCGTACTCGATGAGCTTTTTGCGGGGAGGCTCCCCGCCAGCCCCGGGCAAGGCGTGGCAGAACACGACCAGCAGGAGCAGGGTCGCAAAGATGCGTTGGGAGGGCGTGGAAGAAATTTGGAAAGGCGGCTGCATTCCTTACCAATAACCGCGCGGGCGCGTTGGTCAATTCATTTCATTTTCCCTCCCGCCGCAGTTTGAACGGGGCGGAGCGGAAGGTGGATGGTTAGTTTGGCGACGGCCCCGATGCCGGCGTTCTCCGCCTGTCCGGCAAGGGGTTTGACCTTGTTTCCGCCGGCCATCCCTGCTTTGATTTCCGCGTTTCCAGGAAGCAAAAGAATGGCTGAAATTATGCGCGCCCGACTCGAGTACGCGGTCAACGCCAGGAAATCCCTCAGCGGCAGGGGCGAACCGGGAATGCCTTGGGCTGTCCCGATGCGGCGCGCCATGCCATGAAATCCTTCAGGCGAAACGCACCGCGCGCGAGCGGGAACCAAACAGCCCCGGCCTCAAACCAACCAACGGCGCTGACCCAGAAGACTGGCGCACTGGTCCGGCGCCATCTGCAATTTGGCTGGTGGGCGCTCTTGGTTTTTTTGACGGCGGGGCTTGTCCTGGAAGCGTTGCACGGCTTCAAAGTCCAGGGTTACTTGAAGGTCTCCAACGAAACGCGCCGCTTGATGTGGACCCTGGCCCACGCTCACGGGACTTTGCTCGGCCTGGTCAACCTGGCCTTTGCCGCAGTCCTGCGCGCGCTTCCCGCCTGGCCCGAAGCAAAAAAGCGTTGCGCCTCCTCGTTGCTTCTCGCCGCGACCGTGCTGATGCCCGCCGGGTTTTTTCTGGGCGGACTGTTCATCTACTCCGGGGACCCCGGTC
>Ga0182016_10008058_pt1 | contig 10719 bp, 7 predicted proteins | sample 712S2MmetaG_FD_120491 | JGI IMG/M metagenome (GOLD analysis project Ga0182016, IMG submission 120491) | Permafrost microbial communities from Stordalen Mire, Sweden - 712S2M metaG | ecosystem: Environmental > Terrestrial > Soil > Wetlands > Permafrost | place: Sweden: Stordalen | collected...
ATGTACTTGCCCCCGCCAGTCTTTCGTTGATTGAGAAATATTCCTCCCAATACAGCTGCCAGTAAAATCCAGAGCCCAAGGCAGATAGCCGCGGGCACTTCAAATGCAATGCTTCGCGCGGCCACGACGGCTAGGATCCCGGTCGCAGTCATGATGGCAATCCATACCGTAACAGCCCTTCCGCGGCCCCACAGAAAGCTGTAAGTCTCCACTCCTTTTTCCTCGTCTTGCGGCGACCGGATCTTGCGGCCGATTTCAACCACCATTCCGTTGAACAGGCTCACTGCCAGGAACCATAACAAGCCGCGCGGCGGCCGGGCATTTCCGAGTGGCGCCCAGTCGCACGCGGTGGCATAGAGATCCACCAGCGGCATAATGGCCATGTGCGAAACCATGTAGAGAATGGGCCTGGCCTTGAGCCAGCGCTTTACAAAAAACTCCTTGCTCATCAGGCCCAGATAGAACCACGTGGCGGCAAGCAGCAAAACCAGGCGAGGGGTAAGCCACAATGCCAGCGCCAATTGAAGCGCCATGCACCCGGCCCAAAGCCATCCAAGCTCCCGCAAACGGATCAGTCCGCGAGGCACAGGCCGGTAGGGCCGGAACTGGGAGTCTTCCTCAAAGTCCTTGAATTCATCCGCAAGCCTGAGTTGGAGGAAAGTAAGAAGCGAAGTGGCGAAGGCCACTGCGCAAGGCTTCCAGCCGGGCAGCGAAGAGGCTCCGCGCAACAGCGCCGAAAAGCTGACCGCGGATAGGCTGAACGCGAGGATAACAGGGGAGTGGACCATGACCGGAAATCGCTCGCGTTGATAGATCCACCAGCGATTAGCCATGGTTCTCCTTGTTGCTTGCTATACGGCCGCGCGCCAGCTTCTGGTGCGCGCGCGTGAACTCGCCTGCGCACAATGCGCCGGTAATCGAGAGTTCACCTGCCAAAGCCAGAGCGCCACATACCTCGGCGAGTGCCTGGGCCTTGCCTTCCCCGGCCAGACCCAATATCTCAAGGCAGGCATGCTGGCCTGGCAGCGCCGTTCCCCCGCCCACCGTGCCCACTACGATGCTAGGGAGAGTCACTGCTGCGTAGAGATCCCCTTCTTCCGTCACCTCAAAGCGCGTAACTCCCACGGCGGACTCGGCCACGCACGCCGGATCTTGCCCGCAGGCAATGTAAAACGCCGCCAGTGCATTCGCATAATGCGCCTGAATTCCTATGCTCCCGCTCTGGATTGCGCCGATCGCAGACATCTTCCAATACCGTTCAAGCTGTTGCGGCGTTGTGTGCAGGCGATCTTTGACAAGCGCGGCGGGCAGTGTAACTTCGGCTGAGACCTTCTTTCCGCGAACCGTGACAAATGAGTGCGCTGTGGCTTTCTTGTCTCCGGAAAGATTCGCCTCCACAAAGTGATACTTCGGCGCGATCGTTGAGTTAGCGACAATATACTCGCAAATTGCTTGAGTAGCTATAGTCACCATGTTCTGGCCCGACGCATCGCCAGTTACGAACTCAAGTATGAGATAGACGTGGTTGCCCTCGATCGCAATTCCGAGGTCGGTCAGTTTGCCGTGGCGAGTCGTCGCGCCGGCAGCCGCGCCCAGTGCTTCGCGGTTTTCCATGCACCAGATAGCAAACAAGCCTGCTTCCGTGATTGATTTGAATGCAAACCCCGGCGTACGCCGCATCCCTTCGTGCAACAGAATGCTCACGCACCCTCCCGCCTCGGTAATTGTCTGCGCCCCTCGGGAATAGGAGGCCACCAGAGCCGCCTCGGTAGTGGCAAGCGGCACGTAGAAATCCCCCGCCGCAAACATGCCCCGCACCCGTAGCGGACCCGCCAGGCCTACCGGAACCTGGACCGTCCCGATGCAGTTTTCGATGTTCTTTTCATAGGGCTCGAGCGAGACGGATGGGTCGTAAAGCGCGCGCCGGCTGTTTTCCGCAATGCCAACCAACTTCCACCGCTGTTCCAGGGATGCCGGGGAAACAGAACTCCCGCCGGGAACTCGGGCCGGAGCGGCCTTGTCATTCCGCGCCAGCGTCTGTGCAATTTCCAGGGCCGGCCTGTGCTGCAACAGGCGACGCAAAAACTTCCCCACTCTGTCTTCGTTGCTCGCCACGGCTGCCCCATCCCCCGGAAGACTCAATCCTGCAACTTGGGATCATTCTAACCGGCTCAACTGAAGGTGTTCGGAATCCCCGAGCTTCTTGGGTCTGGCGAACTCGCTTACACCGTAAGTAAAACGAACCAAACGAGTGCCTGCTTGGATTCTGAAGTTTTCGTCAACTGTCTGGAGGGATGTAAATGCGCGAGGCTTGTGCGGCGACACCATGTTGCACGCTGCTGTCGTTCGAACCGGCCGGGCCGACGCTGGCGCACCAGATTGTCTTTGCCAAGGCGAACCCGGAACGTCCCCCCTCTATTTCACCGTCTTCGGGGAATCCGCCATCGAGATGCTCCGATACCGGCCACAGGACACATGCTTCGATCCGGCCAAACTGCCCGGCTCCGTTCGCTTCATCAACCTGAGCCGGGTTGTTCTAAAACAAGACCTGGGCGAGGTTTTGGAGGAGATCGTTAAAGAGGTCAAAAGGCCAGCCCCGCCGTCGTGGTTGTGGACTCCTCTTGCACCACGGTGCGCAAGCCGCAAAGCGATATGGACCTGCAATGCTTCATTCGGCCTGGATAGGGAATTTCGGGTTGCCGAACGCTATGGGATTCCTCAGGTCTCGTCCACCGGGGCGGATGAGACCTGAGATTTCGACCACTGATCTTTGTCGAATGCAAAGCTACCGGCTGAAGCTTACATATCTGCGCCCGGCATAGATCCGGTAGCCGCCGCCGGCCGTGTCGGCCACCACTTGCAGCGGAGTGGGCCGCTTCATTCCCACGTCCTCGCCCGTGTTCACCGTGAGCAGATCATGCGCGCCCACATCGGTGACCACCAGTTTGCCGCCGGCAACGAATCCAATGCCATAGATGCCTGCAGGCAGGTTCTCGCCGCCCAGCTTGATTGGCACCTCGGTAATGAAGTAGGCCTGGTACTTCGCCTGCACATCCGTGGAGTAGCCGCTGGTGTCTACCAGAGTGGTCAGCACAAAGTATCCGTCGGCAAACTTCACGCCACCGGAGTTGCGCAACTGCGTGGTGGCCGACTGGCCTTTGTAATACACACTGGCCGGCAGCAGCTTTTCCATATCCGCCGGCTTCAGCACCGTGTCGCTGGCCTGCGCTTTCATCGCTGCCGGAGCCGCCATCATCGTCACGGCCAGCACGCCGGCCGCCGCCATCTTCAAAATTGCATTGGAACCCATCGTAAAACCTCCTGATTTCTGCTGCGTAGAGGAGTATATCGCACACTACGCCGTGCTGGCCGGTCTCATTTCTCTGTGGAAAGCACATCAAAGTAATAATTGATGAATACGCGTTTGACCGGCGCCGGGAACTTTGGCAATGGCATGGTCCGCTCCAACGATGTCGATCCGGCAATACTAGCGTGCCCCAACAACATCACCTTGCCATCGGCAAACTCTAGGTAAATAGGCACCAGCATCTTAAAGGTGGGCGAAACTCCCGATTGCTTGAGAGTGAAATGGAGGCTGAAGGCATCGCCGTTCTGGGTCACTTGGCCTTGGAAGTGGTAATCCGGCAACTCCGTTCCGTACACATACTCGTTGAAGAACCAATCCATCCTGTGATTGCCATCCAGATCCATCCCTGGGCTCATGTGCTTTTCCACCATTGCCTTGAAGTCTTCTGTGGTGGCGGCTCGCAGCCGGTAGGTGTCCACGAATTCATGCATCGTGGCCTTGAACCGGTCGTCCCCGTCCTTGGGCGACCACATCATCATCCGGATCATGTGCAGGATGTACGCGCCCTTGGGATAGACAAGATTCTGATAGATATCCCATCCCGCCTTAGGCGAACTGAGCCGAATTCCCATGGTGACCGGGCCAACGTCGATAGGACGAAAACCTTCTGCGTTCTTTTCCGTCAACAGCTTGCGCTGCTGCTTCCAGAAATCGAGAAACTCATCCGGCTTGGGCCGCGTAGCCTGTAGAAAAATGGTGGCCGAGGTGTTTGCAAACCCCTCGCTCATCCACTGGTCGCGATAACTGCGAAATCCTACCGTTTGTCCCCACCATTGGTGCGCCACCTCATGCGGAGTTACTATCTTCCAGTACTGATCGTCCCCGCCGGTCAAAAGGAAGTGCCGCTGGGTGTTGTCGAAGAAACCGCAGATGGGCAGATAAACAAGCATTGGCCAACTTTGGCCGTAGTTGCAGGCCGATTGCTGTGTCAGAGAAATATGTGCGAAGGGCAATGGGCCGAAGTAATTGGTATAAACCTGTGCGGCGACTTCGCCTTGGTTGAGTTCGGTGGCCAGCATCGGAGTTGTGTTCAGCGACCCCATGCTCACGTCATTCGCGGATAGGTCGGCTACGACACTGGTGACAAAGTTCGGCGGCTGCTTGTTGGCGTAGGCATCGATAATTAGATCGCTTCCGGAGGGATTCGCGAATTTTGCTTCCTTACTCAAAAACTCACCCAGGCTGAAACCCGCCACCGGCAGCGGTACTTCGGTCTTCCACTCCGACGTCGTGATGCCGCCGTCGGTGTTTTCGCTCACTTTGGTTCCCGTGGCAATTAACTGCAACCCCTTGGGTACATGAAAAAGCATCCGGTAGGTTGCATAGTCACCAAATCCATGACCCGAGTTTGGATACCAATCCTCACGTGCAATGGGGTAGTAATTTCCGGCGCCTTCGTTGATGACCACATCTTTGCCTGCGTAAGTAATCTTCAGTGTCGCGGTCTCGCCCTTTTTAAGCGGCTTGGCCAGCAAAATGCCAAAGTCCGGATCCTCGTCCTTCTTCTCCTGAACAAAATCCAGTGCTTCGCCCATTCCGCTCTCCACGCTGCTCACACGCAGCGTCGGGTAAAGATCGAACGGAACCACGGCCACGCCGTCCTGCTCCGCGCGCACCTCTACCGTAGCCACGCTGGAAAGAAGGCCGCTCTTCTCGATCGACGTATCCAGATTTTCGCTCAGGATTTTGTAAGCCGCATTGTTCTCGTTTCCGCTGGCCGTGCCGTTGGCGTACTCGGCCGCGCGGTGGAATGCGAGCGGGTAGGTCTCGCCCCAGTCGCTCCAATTCAAGAGCGCAACTTCCTCCGGCGTCACATCGGGAACTCCTTGCGGATCGATCGTAAAGAGCAAATGCGGACTCTTCTTGCCGTGAATCGCGGCCAGAAAATACCCGCCCGGATCTGGACTCAGCACGTCCTGAAGCAAGCGCAGATCGAGGTTCTCCTTCAGGCGATGCCGCGCAAAACTTTGCAGATCTCCCGCCTCTTTAGCGTAGGCCGAATCTGGCACACCCTTGCCCGCGGCGGCTTTGCGCAGTTCCGCCGCGGTCGAGTCGGTGAAGCGCAGCACAACCTTGTCGAAATCCTCGTCGAATTCCTCGGTTTCATCCAGGATAGACTCGGTTTTCTTGAAGATGGAAAGGCTATGCCGCTCCCGGGCGGTGGGCGGGGTAATGTGGAGGTGGCCGTCGCCTTTGAAGACCGCGCCCGTCACCTTTCCGTTGACCTCGCCATAAAAGGCAAAGTCGCCGTGGCGGAAGGTGAACGTGGCGGCATCCCGGCGCAACTCCAGATTGTTCACTGCGATGACTTCACCGCCCGGCAACAGCCCCCGCAATTGTTGGTAGGTTGCGTTGCTGTTGCCGGAATGCTGAGCATTGAGCGTCGCAAAGCAACATAGAAGAATGGCAAGAACGGCGAAAAACGCGCGAATACGAAACGGCACAGGACGGCTCCCACTTGATCTATTTCGTGGCCCTATTATGAACGACTGAAGCGACTGCGCACAGTAAATTAACCTGACTTCTCTCCCCGGCCAGAGAGTCCAATCTTGCGGGCCGTGCGCGCCCGCTTCCCCAACAGGCCCGTGCGGTGCGACAATCCTTGCGTCGGGGCAGTCCATTCACAATCAGCGCTCTGCCCGGAGGAGAAACATCGCCATGAAGAATCTCTTAGTCTGTGCGGGCCTTCTCATTGCCGCAACCGCCGCATTTGCCCAGCAGCAAGGACCGCCAAAGAGCCCGCCCGCCACTGAATCGGCCACCATCGGCGGCAAGGCCATCGCCATCACCTACAGCTCGCCTGGAGTAAAGGGCCGGGAAGGCCACATCTTCACCAAGGACGGCCTTATCAGCCACGACCCTACCTATCCGGTGTGGCGCGCCGGCGCTAATTCCGCTACCAAACTGCACACTGACGCTGACCTCGCCATCGGCGGCCTGGCCGTTCCCAAGGGCGACTACACCCTGTTTGTCGATATCTCCGATCCTGACAACTGGGTGCTGGTGGTGAACAAGCAGACCGGTCAGTGGGGAACTAAATACGACAAGGCGCAAGATCTTGGCCGGGTTCCGATGAAGATGAGCAAACCGCTCGCTCTGGTCGAGAATCTGAAGTACACGCTGGCCAGCCTTGGCGGCACCACCGGCAAGCTGACTTTGGAGTGGGAAAACCACTCCGCATCGGTTCTGATCGCCGTGCATTAAAGGCAGGTGATGGGCGTCCCACCTGGGCGCCCCAGCCTCGCCGCATTCTCGTTGTTGCGGCTAGGGTGGGGCGCCAGCGTCTTGCAGAGAATTTGCCGCCCTGCCGATACAATAGGCACAGTGGGTGATTTCTTCCCAAGAGGTAAACGACTTTGCCGTTGTATGCGTATCGCTGTACCCAATGTGGCCACCGTTTTGAGAAAATCCAGAACTTCAGCTCCGAGCCGGAGCTTGTTTGCCCCAAGTGCCAGGGCGTGCTGGAGCGCCCGCTCACCGCGCCGCGCCTTCACTTCAAGGGTGCCGGCTGGTATGTGAACGACTACGCTGCCAAGAGTCCAGCGTCAGCCTCCGAACCCAGGTCGGAATCTAAGCCGGAATCCGGCTCTGCGCCTGCGTCAGAGTCCGGAAAGAGCGCTGCTTCGTCTGAGACAAAACCGGCTTCAAGCGGAAGTGAAAGCACACCCAGCGCCCCAGCTGTAGCGCCTGCGCCTAGCACGACGTCGAGTTCCTCTGCGCCCGCCTCGACCTCTTGAAACAGAGATACCGCCGACTGTCTCCGTCTCCGGCCCGCTAAGATAGTTCCTGGGTATGCCGCTGCTAGATCCCATCCCGTCCCCCGTCGCGCACGCCGACTTTTCCGCTCTGGAGTGGGAGCCGCTGCTGGCCCTGGTGGCCGGTTTTGCCGCTTCGCCCGTGGGCCGGCACGCGATTCTTGACCTCAAGCCCTCCACCGATGAGGCGTGGATTTGCCGCCAGCATCAGCTCGCCGGCGAGGTGCGCCTTATGCTTTCCGAGCAGGTTTCCATCCCTCTCGGCGGCCTCTTCGATCCCACGCAACTGGCCGCAAAGGCTCAGATTCCTGGCGCGGCTCTTGAGGCCAACGAGTTGCAAGCCTTGGCCCGGCTGGCCAACGACGTCGCCTCCTGGCAGTCGCTGCTGCAATCGCCTCCTGCGCGGCTGGTTGGCAAGCTGCCGGGGCTGTCAGCGCTTTCATCGGCGCTCACCACCAGCCTGCGTCCCCTGGCCGAATCCATCGAGCGCACCATTCAGCCCGACGGCTCGCTGGCCGACAATGCTTCGCCCGAGCTGGGCCGAATTCGCCGCGATCAGGAGCGGCAGCAGCGGCTCATCGAAGAAAGCCTGCGCGCAGCGCTGCGCAAGCTCGCCAGCGACGGCGCAACCCAGGAAGACCTCATTACCATTCGCGGCGACCGCTTCGTGATTCCCGTCCGCGCGGAACTGAAGCGCCGCATCAGCGGCGTTGTCCACGGCGCCAGCTCTTCAGGCCAAACGGTCTACGTGGAGCCGCTCGAAACTATCGAGCAGAACAACGAGCTGGTGCGCCTGCTGGAAGAAGAGCAGGCCGAGATACACCGCATCTTTGTCGCCCTCACCCGCCAGGTGGGAGGCTATGCGCATGGGCTGGTCGAAGGCGCGCGTGTGCTGGCGCTGGTTGACAGCGTGCAGGCCCGCGCCCGTTTTGCCCGCGACTACGACTGCGTGGCCCCGGCCATTGCGCCCGATCTTTTGCGCCTGGAGGCCGCCCGTCATCCGCTGCTGGAAAAGCGCCTGCGGGCAACCGGTGGCCGAGTTGTCCCGCTCACGCTGGAACTGACCGCAGCGTCGCGGCAGATGATTATAAGCGGCCCCAACACCGGCGGCAAAACCGTGACGCTCAAGACCACGGCTTTGCTGGCCATGATGGCGCAGGCCGGCCTGCCCGTGCCGGCCACAGCCGCCAGCTTTCCGGTCTTCACGGCGTTCCTTGCCGATATCGGCGATGCGCAATCCATTGAGGCGGCGCTCTCTACCTTTTCCGCGCATATCACCAACCTCGACCGCCTCTCCCGCCTCGCCGATGCGCACACGCTCGTGCTGCTCGACGAACTCGGCTCCTCCACCGATCCGGAGGAAGGCTCGGCGCTGGCCGTCGCCATTGCCAGCCACTTTCTGACGGCGGGCGCGTGGTCGCTCATCTCTACGCACCACACTTCGCTCAAGGTCTATGCGGCCAACACCCCCGGCGTGCTCAACGCCGCGGCCGGCGTGGATGAGGTGACCCTCGCGCCCAATTACCATCTGCGTCTCGGCGTTCCCGGCGCTTCGGCGGGCATCCAGACTGCGGAGCGGCTTGGCCTCAATGCCAGCATTGTTGCCGCCGCGCGATTGCGGCTTGGTTCGCAACAGGTAGATATTGCCCGCTTCCTCGACCGGATGCATAACGACCTTGCTGCTCTTGAAGTGGAGAGAAAGAATGCACGCGAGCAGCAATATGCCCTCAATCAGGAGCGCGCCAGGCTTGCACGCGAGGGCGACATCGAGCTGCGCAACCGCACGCGAGACCTCGAAACCAAGCTGGCTTCGCTGCTCAAGGACTTCGAGTTCCAGATGCGCGAGACGGTGCGCGCCATCGAAGATCGCGCCGGGCAGCAGAAGCTCTCAAAAGAAGCCGAGCGTAGGATGCTGCGCCTGCGCCGAGAGTTTCAGGAGAGCTTTAACCAGACCGTTGTCGCCCACCGCACCGGCGCTGATGTTGGCGACGCCAACGCTCAGCCGCACGTGCTGAAACATATCGCTGCCGGCGATCAGGTTCGCATCAAATCCATGAACAAGATTGCCGTGGTGCAGCGCGAGGTGGAGAAAGACATCTTTGAAGTTGCTCTCGGCCCCATCAAGATGCGCGTCAAACGTGATGAGTGCTCCGCAGTTTCGGCTTCGAATGCGTTTTCGGCCACAGAAAAGCATGACCCTTTGGCCGCCGCCCGCAAACAGAAGAATGTCCACGTAACCGTCACCAGCGCCAACACCGACGAGATGCGTATGGAGATCAACCTCATCGGCCGCACCGTGGACGAAGCTACTGAAGAGCTGGAAAAGTATCTCGACCGCGCCTTCCTCGCCGGCCTGCCCCGCATCCGCATCATCCACGGCCACGGCGCAGGCATCCTCCGCCGCGGAGTCCGCGAATTCCTGAAGGGCCATCCCCACGTAGCCACGTTAGCCGAAGCCCCGCAAAACGAAGGCGGGCAAGGGGCGACGCTGGTGGAACTAAGGCAATAGGCAGCCGATATGGAATTGAGGAGGTGCCTATGTTGGTGAAATCGAAGAGCAAGAGATTTGCCAATAAAGCCGAAGAGACCGCATGGTGGGAAGCGAACGAGGAAGCGGTCGCGGACTCATTCGAGGAGGCCTTGAAGGAAGGCTATGCTGGTCCTTGCACCGTCGGGGCACCCGGCATTGTTGCCGATCAGTTCGGAGCTAGGTTTATTGCCGGTCAAGCCCACAACGTAGAGGGCGCAGTAGCGGGATACCATATTGGTAACGGCATCGGTACGGGGGATTACCTGGGGGCAGGTCTTCATGTTGCTGGGCTTATACCCGGCCTCAATGACATCGCTGTAGGACTTTCAATTGCCAAGGACATTTATCAAACTGGGATGAAGATAGCACAATGTCAGTAATTAACGACGTCAAGAGCGATATAGCGACAGCAAAGAAGATGCACCTACCTAGAGGGGGTATCCTGCCCGGGATCATCATCGCATTTCTATGTTCTTGGCTGTTCGACTATTTTGGAAAGCTCAGCATGACATTGCCTGTGCTGAACTGCATCGCAGTATTTGGATTCCTGATTGCTTTGAAGTGGAAGCTGAGGCGTCGCCTTTGGTTTTGGTGCATCATGATCTTCATTGCAGCTCTTCATGTTCCGCTGATTTTGTTAATTCCCTGGACCACCCAATGGGTTCCGGCCCTAGCAATTGGCGCCATCGATTCGGCGGATTTTTGCGTGATTATCTGGGTTCTTGCAGCTGTCGGAAGGCTGATGGAAGGCCAGGAGACCACTGAAAGCTGAGCGGCGGGTGGCGCATCCTAAGTCTTTCAGAATCTGTACAATTCCTCAAAAGTGGGTGCCCCATCCTTTCGCGTTCTTTGCGAAAGGGTGGGAGACCACAAACCTCGACTCGCCAGCCGAAGGCCGCAGGCCCCGCCGCAGGGGCCACATCGCATTTTCTCAGTTACATAGAATATCCTTTCCTTCCTGCATACTGGCAATGAGAAGACGTGGAGACAGGGTAAACGCATTTGGATTTCGAGTCGCCGGTAGAAGCAGTTTTGAAAGGGCACGGCTTGAGCCGTGCCGAAACATG
>Ga0182016_10008061_pt1 | contig 10718 bp, 12 predicted proteins | sample 712S2MmetaG_FD_120491 | JGI IMG/M metagenome (GOLD analysis project Ga0182016, IMG submission 120491) | Permafrost microbial communities from Stordalen Mire, Sweden - 712S2M metaG | ecosystem: Environmental > Terrestrial > Soil > Wetlands > Permafrost | place: Sweden: Stordalen | collected...
CATCATTTGTCCCTTATAAAGAAGCATGAGATTTCCATCGTGTAGAATCTCGCCGAGTCTCACAAAGTTTGTAAGTAGCTCGGCTTTGGGAAGCCTTGCTGGTACCATAATTGAGCGAATCTTAGGCTCACTTGGGAGGCAGTTTTGCCTTTCCAATGGAACAGCCACATCCTCCAAACTTGACAATGCCGCGAGAATCAACAACGTAATCCTTTCCGCAACCGCACATTTCTTGCCTTCGACGAACATTTTGTTGGACAGTGTTGGGATTATGAGGGATCCCAACGTCGTTCAAAACTTGGGCAATCTCTTCGTAAGACAGAGGACGTGCCATCTGAATCAACTTTCTTTGCTCTAGAAATCGCACTTGAGAAACAACCTTCTTTTTCTTTAGTTGGAAAACTTTTTACGCAAGAATTTAATCACCTCTGTCTAAAAATGACGATCTACCTGGCCAAGATCATTGTGCTGATCGTGGTGATCCTGATCGTGATCTGGGTCGTGGTTGCCGTAGTGCGCAATCGAAAAGGACATGAAGATCACCATGGTGACAAGCATCACAAACACAATCGGTCTACCAAAGATCTCAGCTATCCGATTCTGTCTGTTCCTTCCAAGTATCCCACGATTCACCACGCCATTGAGTATGCCATCGCGAATGCCGCTCAGGGAGCTGGTTATCGCATCGTTTTGGAGGGATATGGACCTTTCCTGTTTTCGGGAGCACGTTACACATCCAGCAATCTTTCCTACTTGAGCATTGAGGCGGCTTCCAGCACTGATCACATGGGAACGTACTATGGTCATCTCTCTGGAGGATTCGCTTTGTTTGGCGACAAGGGAGAAACTGACCTCCGCGTTTCTGGCATCGGTCCCTTCAACCTGGTTCTCTCCAGTAGCAACACCGTGGTGACGGTGACTGGAAATACGATCGACTATCCGTATGGCTTCGGATTGGGTTGCTTGCAAGCACCCAATTGGGAAGAAGGTGCGGCCAATACGCCTCCTCTCAGTATTGATCCGGATTTCACCGGTCTGATCGTGGGAGGCAGTGTCTGTGGCGCAGTCGGAGATTTCATCCGTTGGTTCGATGCTACTACCAACTTGGTGACAGACCATGTGATCACCGGCGTCGCTCCCACGTCACTCAGTGTGAGTCCAGCTCTTCCCTCCTCTCCATTGATCAGGGGGACAGGATTTTCGGTTCGTCCCAGAGCCAACATTACGTTCGATCCCAATCGACCTCGTTTTCCCGAAATCGAGATCAACGGAACGGTGGAACTGATCGGAATCCAGCTTTCTCAAGGATCACTCACAACAAGTCCTGTCCAGTTGATCTTCGATGGAGAGACAGAGGTCAATGTCAAGGGGTGCCTCATTCATACCGAAATCGTGACCTCTCCTGGAGCAAGCTTGCTGGCTTACAGTCCAAACACTTGGATGGACGAAACGAATGGCACGAGTGCAGCCCAACTGGTCTCCAATGGTGGATCAAGCTATTGTTTCCGTCAGAACTTCATTGGACTGACAGCGGGTTTATCTGGAAATGGAATGAGCGGTAGTGCATGCTGCTTCTCCCTCTGGGTCAACAACCAGTTGGGCGTATATCTCAGCTCCGGGAGCTCTTGCAAGTTGGACCAAGGAGAGTTCATCAGATGTGCAGTCGGTCTCAGTCTCAATTCCGCTCTGGGTTATGAAGCTGTGTGGTTTACAGGTTGTGGAACTGCTATGACGCTGGAGAACGGATCGCAGTATGCCAGCACTGGCACCAATGCTGACGATCCTTCTGGCATTTCTGTTCCCATCGTGATTGATGGACAGGGAGCTGGCACTGGAATCGTTCTGGCCAACAACTCGCAATTGTACACGACGTATCTCAGGTTGGCTGATGTGCCATTCCAAGCGTATACGGATGGAGTTCCGTTCACCATTCCTTCCGGTATCACAAATACCTCCACAACTATTTCGAGCAATGGGCCAGGAACTTATGGTCCACTTCTATCCAGCATTGAGTTCAACAACAGTTGGGTCGCTCATACGGAATGCTGAAAACTAATCGCGTGTCCATATGACACTAGATTTGCAATCGTAAAGGTAACTAATCGCATACTCATACGATAGCTCCCATAGCGAAGCTACTTGATCAGCTTGTAGGCGTTCACGTAACTGTACCGAGAGAACAAAATGAGGAGCTTCCTGTACCAAACAAACTGAGACTCGTGAACTCTCATATGGCGCCAACTCTTTGTTACATTCTCTGAGGTCCAAACGTAATCAGCACTGGGATCTTTCAGAAAGACACTCAGAGGACCAAGACCTTTGATAAAAACACTCCGAGACAACAGACTGAGAGCGATCTGTTCTGGTTTTCCGGATTCGAAAGAGTTACTAGTGAGATTCCTGACTGCTTCGTAGCAAGAAACATGATTGACATGACCGGTGACACCATAATTGTCAAAAGTGAGAATAGCCTCGATATCATACTTGTGAGAAAAACTAGCTATATCTCTCATCACTGCTTCGAGATCCCAAACTTCTTGACGACCGTCTCGATACTTTTTGATCTCCACGTGAGAGCGTGGTATTCCAAAAGTGGCTGCACTTTCATACAATTCTTCCGTCCTAATGATGCCTAAACCATCGTGATCGCCTTCTGTCAAACACAGAATGAAAACTTCCTTGCCCTCATTTTGTAAGATCGACATGGTAGGACGGAAGAAGATTACTTCATCATCGGGATGAGCAATCACAAGCAGAAACCGGTCACATCCTTGTGGCAATCTTGTATGAAGTCTTTGTCTATACAGTATGATGACCGAAAGGACGATCAGAATGCATAGTATTATGATTATTACTCGTATCTTCATTCTGAGTTTAAATAGAGTTTCAAAATTTTGGAACAAATAGATTCAAACTCGAAGTACCTTTTAGGAGCTCCAGCGGCGATTCAATCGTACAAACATGCAGAGGCCGCATCGTTGGGGCTGCCATGTCTCATCAGATGGACAAGACATAGATCAACTCGCATTGGCACTCAAAGCCAAAGGAATGTCTTGCTTTCAGATCTTTTTCGGTGGCGCCAAGACGGATGATCGAAGAAAACTCACCAAGGAAGAAACAGAAGATCTTCGCACGGTGCTGCAACGCGAGGACATCAGTTTCAACACCCATTATCCCTACCATCTGAACCTCTGTCGTGACGAAGTTAGTTTGAGCGGACTGCAAACCGAAATCAATCGTGTCGGAGCAGTCGGTGGCAGAGTCGTTGTTCACACGGGTTCATGCGTGCATGGAAGTCATGCGAATCGTGATCTGAGAACTGTGGTGGAACAACAATACAGCAGCGATGAAGTTCACAAGAAGTCCGCCAAGTTCATCCAGTGGGAGAGAGATTGGAAGCAAGGCGCGGACACTCTGATCAAGCATGTGGGTACTTTGGAATTTCCGGCAAGTCTCAACAAGGAAGCCATACAAGGCGAACAACAAGAAGTTCCAATCGTGCTCCTGCTTGAGCCTCCTGCTGGCGAGGGCAAGAAGTTGGGCTGGCATTTGAAGCAGATCGAGTACATCTTTGCTCGCATGCCTCCTCAAGTTGGTTTCTGTTTGGATACGTGTCATGCCTTCGCTGCTGGTGCTTGTCGCTTCTCCACAGGTGAGGAAGTGGAGACTTTCTTTGCAGATCTCGGGAAGGCACTCGGAGGAATCCACAAGTTGAAGCTCATTCACCTCAACGATTCGGAAGATGGTTTTGGCAGCATGAAGGACCTCCACGCCTCTCTTACGCAAGGTCATATTTGGAACGACGAGAAGAACCTCGATGGACTCGTTTCGCTTTGGCTGCTAGCTCAAAAGTTGGGCATCGACATTGTTTCCGAAGTGGGAGCTCAAGCTGATATCGATGTGATGAGACAACTGAGTCAATAAGATAAATAATCATAAGTGTCATCATGACACGCGTGACGTAAAACAAATGAATACTCCATTTTTGGACCATTTGTTCTTCAAATTTGCTCGACATGGAGATGCCACCCATGACGGCCGCCGATTATGACAGGTTGTTGGACGCCAAGGATGCTTGGTGGCAAGAACAAGAGTACGATTTGCGTACTCAGATTGACAAGCTTCGAGATAAGATATGTGCTTTGGACAAATTGACAACAAGTCTCATCATTCCGTTGGCACGCAGATTTCCGACTTGGAATTTCACCATTGGACGATTTGGCGGCACCAAAACGTTACCAGAAGCTCCCACCGTTTACATTTTTGCACACAACAATATGAATGGAATTCTGGTTTGGCAGAATGGTGGTTTTGGGAAATACCTTGTGACCATTTGTGGTGCTCCTCATGATTTGATCGATTGGGATTATGATGCGAGAGAATTTGAGATTCTTGAAGAACTGTATGATGCACTTCAGAATGTTTACGCCAGGTTGTGGTAATGTTGCTAGATCATTATGATCGTGCAAGGTTTGGAAATTGGGATCTCGTCTTGAATTGAAAGAGATTACATTTTGGTCGCCTAAGTTTAAGCAGCATTTTCCTCCTCTGACAGAAGATTAGTAAAACTTCATGATTTACTTCTGGATTATCCGAATGGGCCGTTTCATGAAGATTTTGATGCCGACATTAGACTACATTTTAATGTCTCACCATGCCTACAAAAGTCCAAAACAAGGGTCGATCAGGTATACGACGTTTTTCGTCCTTGCGGCCGCAGTTTTGGGATGTCGAAATGCCGACTCTCAGCGATCTTAGTAAAATCTCTGGGTGAAGATCGACATTCCCATGGTGGAAAAATGCCGACTTTCACTTACCAGAAAAAGTAGCCTGCGAAGTAAGGTCTAGCCAGGTCACTTTTTGAGAAGGACCGAGTTCGATCCGACCTGTTCCCAACTTTTGAAGCAATCCATTTCCCATCTCGTGGTTGCACAGGAGACTAGCATTATGAAAATGTATCGAGGACGCTTTTTGTATCATTTGACCTATCATGAAGTTCGCTTTCAGATCCGCATCATGAAATCATTCTAGTCCTCCTTCAGGACACGAATCACTTTACACCAAGGGAATCCAAGTAGACTCTCGCCATTTTGATCTCCTTGCTCCACACTCGTCTGATCCGGACGGTCGTCTTGGGATCTAGAATTTCGGCACCTTCGCTATCGAAAGGATTGGGTGCATTTCCCCTCATGTCGTTTTCTGCGAAGAGGACCAAGAAATCTTCGTAAGGGAGACAAGTCGAGGGAGCATAGAGTCCACAAGTAGCATCATTCTGTCCACAAGTGATGTTAATAGTTGGTTCCACTTGACTCCAAGCTTCGGTGCTCTTTTTGAAACAAACTTTGGTCTTCGCTTTGTCAACAAGGTCAGCCAACGACAAGGTTTTCTGCTGGCTCCTTCTGGGAACTACTCTCGGAGCAGTTCTGGAAGGACTCAATGTTTCTCTGCCGTATCGATCAATGGTGACAGACTTGAGAGAATCATTTGATTCTTCCTCTTGAATTTCAAATTCGCCTCGAGAGAGGTGCATTCTGAGCATAACGAGAGCAATGCTGACTTCCACAGTTCTGGTATCGAGGATCAAACTTTCTTCTTGCGGGCTGGTATACGGATTGTCGAAAATTTCTGGCCATAGGAACTTATTCATGGTTAGCGCCACGTTGATAGGATCGGAAATCTTTCCGACATTATCCCTGAGACGATCTTCGAGCAACAAATCGCGGAAAACCATTGAATGACGAGCAGAATAAAAGTAGGGAGCGATATGCGCCACCATTTTTGCTACCATACCGAGATAGACTTCTTCTCCCCGGTTGCGAGCAGCTAAACGACAAGATTCTTCCAGAGTGGAAGCAATTTCTCTGATCTTATCGTCATCAATTTCGCGCGCAGGGTGAAGAAAACGAGCTTTCAGAGACATTTCCAAGACGTTTCGAGTCCGGATCGTCGCCGGAGTTTCTCTTTGCATTTTTATTTGCATAGAAAACTTAGTTCTCTAAATCGAACCAACATGAGGGCTGGTTTGATCGTTTTGATTGTCTTGGTGATCATCGTCTTGATTGTCATACTGATGACATCACCGACTTGTCGAAATGCGGTCACGGGAGTCTTCAAGGGAAAGCCTAAGGTGGATAACAAGAAGAGTTCGCCGCCTGTTGCCACGCCTGGTCCTACGGTTGAACAGGTTGCTAAGTCCGTTACGAACAACAAGCAGAATCCTCCCGCTCCTCCCATGGTTGAACAGGTTGCTAAGCCTATCGTGAGCAACAAGCCGCAGCAAACTGCTCCTGCACCAGTTCCCCAAATCAATCAAGCTGTTGAACGACCTATGCCACCTGTGAGTGCTCCTCAGCCAGCCAAGTTGTTGACGGGAAATCTCTTCGAGTTGTTGGATCCTTCCGTCGACGTGCAGGCCGAATATGGCATTTCCGAGGCGGAACTTGAAGTCCTCGCCAAGAAGTACAAGGAGCAGCATCTCGATACTCCCAAGCCAGAGGTCATTCGCTCTCGCCATATGACTCGTGCTGGACTCGAGAATGCAGAACGAGTTTCGCGCCAATCGTTCATCACTGCATCTGGAACTGGAAAGCGAAACGATGGAGAGGAAGTTTTCACCACTCTCTTTCGCGATCGAATGCTCCCCGTCACCGGACCGTCAAAGATCAAGACCAGGAAACCGAAGAAGCGCTGAGTAAAATGTTTGAATTTCAAACATAGTTGACTGCTTGACACTTTATGTGTCGTGCAATTTGAGGTCTTGTTGAGAAGGCAAAAAGATTTTCACTCGGCCGCTAACGGCGTCGTGTTTTTGTATTTTTGTTGTTTTTCACTCGGTGAGATCCTCACAATCAATCTGCAGAGGCACAAAAACTGGTACTGGCGGCTCGTCTTCATCTGCATTCAGCTTCCTAGCTGCCTTGGCCACGAGATGAGCTTCCTGCTTGGCCAGGTTGGCACACGTCTTGACGAGAGTCACAAGGGTCGCTCCGTCTTTCTTCATGAGCATCTCCAAATACTCAGTCAGGATCTCGATCTCCTTGCTCTTGGTGTGCTGCTGGTTGGTGCCAAGGAAGAAGACAGGTTTGTACGTTTTGGCTCCCTTCTTGACACCTTTCTTGGGCTTCGGATTGGGATCGAATGTGCCCGCAGCGATGGCAGCATCCTTGGCCTCCCGGTAGCACAGAGTGAGATGCTTGATGGCATCCACGATTGGTCGCTTCTTGAAAGCGGGATGATCTTCTCGTCGTCGATAGATCAGAAAGAGCGAGTGAAGGTACATCGCTGCGGCCGCCTTGTTGAGCTCCAAGCTCTTACTCGTCGTCTCGATCTTTTGCAGAGCCCAGGGTTGCAAATGTTTCATGAAGAAGGCCAGCTCTTGAGGCTCCTGGCTCTTCAACGCCATGTACATACGGGCGGGATCGCTCTCCATCCACTTGAAGAGCTTGCTGGTATCGAGCAACATGTACTTCGTGTTGCGGAACGGATCTCGGGTCATCACGACTCCTCCCTTGAGAATCACGTCTTGGGCCTCGTCGATGGTAAGGTCGCGCACCTTCTTGGATCCCACGATCTCAAACTGAAGAGGTTCATAGCTGCCGGCCGAGGTATCGAACTGGTAGGAGCGAATGTGAACGATCACTCCGTCAGGCGGTACGGTTAGATTGGTGATCTGATTGAAGGGGTGACGGAAGAGGAACACGTGGCACGTACCGGGCGTCTGCAGATCGGTCTCGCGGATGCCATGCGTCACGCAAGCCTTCTGGAAAGCTTGACGCGTCTTTGGGCAGTCCTTTTCGTTGACCCACTTGCTGTCCGCGCAGTCGATCTTCGAACGAGACGCATAGAACGTCAACTTGCGAAACTTGGGTGCTCCCTCGATCGGCTCTCCTCCCGTGCCATCAGTTGATGGTTCATCTGCCACCAAAATGGTGTAGACACGGATGATGGCACCTTGTTCCCACTCGCGCAGAACCGTCTGCTCCGTCTTTTGTGCCTTTTCGAGGTAGCTGCGGACCAAAGTTGGTTGCATCGCACAGACATAGGGATAGTCATCACTGCGACACACAACGGAAGCCGTCTCAATCTCGACCGTGGCATCTTGTTGCTTGCTTTTGGTCTTGGTCACGAGGTAGATCTTGCCGCTGTCAAAGTCGTCCACAGGGCAGCCACCAGACAGAATCGCTTGGAACTTGATATTGTCGGTCGCAAGAGTGGCATCTTGATCGCGGAGGTGCTTCTCCCAAAGTCCGTGATGATTGCGAACAGTGCGAATCATCACCAGAGAGGTCACTGAGTCGATCTGCTTTTTGTCCACAATGGTGAGCAGAAAGCTCAAATCGAGCTGGCGTTGGTTGAGGCTAATAATTTTAGCCAGTTGGGGCGTAATGTCGGTCATTTTACTGATCGTGTTTAACTGATAGTCAAAAACTATGTTTTCAGAATTTTCGAAACTCAGTTTATCTAAAAGATCTGCTCTGGGTAAAAAATAGATTCTCAAGTTGAAAACAACCGATTTTTCTCCTGGATTTCGCTTGTCTGACTTTTGTGAATCAAAATGGATCCCCCAACCGAATCTACCCCGAGCTCTCAAATTGAGGACAGTGAGAGTTCTTCTGTTCCTCAAGTTGAAACTGATCGAAGTTCTTCTGTCCCTCCTTTGGCTGTCGATAAGATCATACGTCGAGAGGGAAAAGGACCTGGCCTTCCGACCACTCCAGCTTTGCCCGGACAGGAATACTGTGCGTACACCTACTCTCTCGTCAAAGAAGTCAAACAAGGAGTCTACGGAGCATTCAAAGTCTTGTGTACAGGCAAGTCAATGCAAGATGTGGAGCACAAAGTGGCCAAGATGTTCAAGAAGGGTCAAATCGAGCCGGATATCGGATTTGTCTCGGTGAGGAAAACAGGGCACTATGATTTTCTGATTCCTGGTGGAAGTGAGACGAAAAACAAAGAGGTGGTCAGAGTTCAGACAGGTGAGTTGGTCCGTGAGATTTTTGATGATCGAAATGATGCCAAGAAGGCTGAGATGAAAGAGATGCAAACTCGTATGGACGAGTTGCAAGAAGAAGCGGCTGGCACGAAGAAACAGATTCCTGACGACTACCAGCAATACAAGTTTTATCGCGCTCAGGGTATGATGGCTGATCAACGTTTGAAGCAGATCGCGGCAGAACAAGATCATATTCTGGCCGTCAAAATGAAGGGCATGAAGGCAGCCAAACAGCTTGTCAGTCAGCACGGCAACTTTCCTCGTCGTTTCGAGGAAGAAACGGAGACCAATAAGCGTGGTCACTTGGAGAAGATGGAGAAGATGGCCGCCAAGCACGATGCTGCTCCACCTGTCGCTCCTCGGAGCAATCTGACAGCAACTTCTGAAGTATCGCAAGATGGTCTCCTCGATTCTACAATTTTGACCAACCCGAACAAACTTTCGGTCTCCACTTCGACTGAAAGCTTTGTACCCTACCGAGGCGAAGTCGGTCCCGACATTGTGACTTACAATGAAGACGCTGATTTCTCGAAACTCGTGACCAACGTGTCATACGAAGATGGCCCATCAAGTTCGCAAGAAGCCAAATCTGAATAATTACGTAACGCGAGACTTCATGTCTCAAGTTGCAATCTGAAGATTAACGTAACGCAAGACATAAAAGGTCTCTAGTTTGGTTTCTCTGTGTTAGCTCCTACTTGAAGTTAGTTTGATTTCTTTGTGAAGATCTTTGTGTTAACATCACTCGAATGCCAAAATGAGCTCACCTTTCTCATTCGTGAAGTACAAAGATTTCGCTCCTCTGCAAATCTGTCCGGCCGTCAGTTTGACACCGAAGAAGTCTCCGAATGGCCCTGCTCTAGGTCTAACATGTTCGGTCACATCGCGTTCCTCACTATCTCCCATGCGAGCCGAGCACTTTGTCCACGCAAGTTTCTTCTTTCTGACGGGCAGAAGAAGTTCGTGATGTTCATCCTGGTAGGTGAAATTGATCATCAAAGTGTTGGAAGCGGTACGAGTGGCCTTAGAGTACTTTCCGGGATCAGCCTTGGGAACCAAAAGAGCACTCAGAAGTCCCACCACCATGGAAGACTTGTGACGATCCCAAATGTACTTTCCCAAGCCGATGCAGAAAGCGAGCTCTATGAGAACCATTTCGAGTTTCGAGAAGAATGACTTTTGGTAGTTTCAAGGTGTAATCAGCGTAGAATGACTTTTGGTCACTCGAACATTAAGTGGCTTTCCGGACTCGCTTTGAAACTGACGTTTTCCAGCTTGACCCACAATTTATCATAACTCGCTTTTCTAAATTGGTCGATCGAGTAAGGTCCTCCGAAAATATCGAGTAATTTCCAATGCGGCGCAGCTTTGAGAATGACATCCGAACCGTACATGGCACTAAAAGCGATTTTAGCATTCTGAGCAGCCTTCTCGATTCGCGGATCTCGGGCGTAATGTTGCTTCATTTGTTCATCCACGATGTAAGCCCACAAACAAAACATGTCACAGAAACTACCTGGTCCTCTGAAAGTTCTCTGAATTTTGCCATTAGGCAGCTTCTTGCTGTCATACTCATAGGGAAGACAAATGTGATCTTCATCATGAGGACACTTATCCCACCAACAGTACTTGGGCTGTGTTGCCTCTCCTTCAAACTTGGTGTAATCAGTGTTGGCGATATTGATGGTATAACCTTCGTGAGTCTGAAAGCTTTGCACCTTGAGTC
>Ga0182016_10008062_pt1 | contig 10716 bp, 10 predicted proteins | sample 712S2MmetaG_FD_120491 | JGI IMG/M metagenome (GOLD analysis project Ga0182016, IMG submission 120491) | Permafrost microbial communities from Stordalen Mire, Sweden - 712S2M metaG | ecosystem: Environmental > Terrestrial > Soil > Wetlands > Permafrost | place: Sweden: Stordalen | collected...
CGTTGATGTTGTAGTCGATGCGGGCAGTCTGCACCTGCTCTCGGTCGTCGCTGGAATGCGAGACGCTCTGGCGATTGGCGCACCCGCTTCCGTTGGGTGGATCGCCGCCTGAGCTGCTTCCATCGCTATTGAGCGGACAGCCGAGAACGGGCAGCGGACTCCCCGCGGTATTCCCATAAAGCGAAAACAGCTTCCGGTAGAAAGGCGCCAGTTGGGGCGGCAGTTGCCCCAGCACGTAAGCCTGAAATGCCGTTGTCGGCACGGTGGTGGCCGTCACGATGGGCAGCGCGATCCGCACCCATTCGGAGTCGAAGAAGAAAAATACTTTGTCGCGACGGATCGGGCCGCCGAGACTCCCTCCGAAATGATTCACCGTGGAGCGCGGCTTGTGATTCCCGGCGGTGGCGTCGGTAAAGAAATCGGCGGCGTTGAACCGCGACCCGTTCCAGAGCTGGTATAGGTTCCCGTGAAACCGGTTGGTCCCGGATTTGGTGACATAGTTCACTTGCGAAGCGCCATAACGGCCCTGGTCAACCGCGTAAGAAACCGTATTGACCGTCACTTCGGCGATGGAGTTCAAGCCCAGAACGAGGTTGGTGGAAAGGCCGCTGTTCAAATTGGTCAGCGGATCGTTAGTCTCCAGTCCATCGACAATGTAGCCGTTGGAAAGCGAGGGCAGGCCATTGAACTGCACATTGCCGTAGCCGTTGGTGCCACCGACGAAGTCGTTACTGCTGCCGGCGGTGTTGATGAGGGCGCCGGCGGCGAACTGCAGCGGGTAAGTCATGTCGCCACCGGGATTCGGGAGGTTCTCGAGGGCCGCGGCGGCGAGAGTGGTGGTGGTGTTGGGATTTTCGGGATTGAGCTGAGGCGCTTGCTCGTGCACCACGATGCTCTCGCTCGCGGATGCAATGTTGAGCTTCAAATCGACCGTTTGGGTCAGCCCGAGACCGGCCGTTACCGCTCGATTCTCACGTGCTTCAAAGCGGTTTGCCTCCGCTCTGACGGAATAGATTCCCGGCTTCAGTTGGGGAAAGCCATAGCGCCCTGCGTCGTCCGTTTTGACGGAGCGTTTCATGCCATTGTCGCTGCTGGTAATGGTCACGGTGGCCGCGGGGATCGCGGCGCCGGCGGGGTCGGTGACCGAGCCGGCGATGGCGCTGGTGGTCTCGCCCTGCGCCATGGCGCGAAGGCAGAAGAGCAGCATGGCCAAAACTCCATACCCGATTTTAGGCATGCCTAAATATATCTGTGATGCCGCTTCGTGTCAAGTTGCTCCAGTCGAGGAAGCAGGGTAGGCTAATATTAGTGCATCCTAAATCAGCGGGGCCTCATAATACCGAATCGGTCGACGACTACCTGAAAGCCATCCTGGAACTGGGCGGGGCGGAAGAGGAACTGGTAGCCGGCACCGCTCTCGCCCGGCATCTTGGCATCCGTGCCGCTTCGGTGACCGGGATGCTGCAAAAGTTGGCCGCACAAAAGCCACCTTTTGTGAAGTATGAAAAGCACCGTGGCGCGCGTTTGACGACTGCCGGGAAGATGCGCGCTCTGGAGGTGCTTCGCCATCATCGGTTGCTGGAGCGCTTCCTCCACGATATCTTGGATTACCCGTGGGACGAAGTCCACGATGAGGCCGAACGGCTGGAGCATTTCATCTCCGAACGTCTGGAAGATCGCATCGCGGCAAAATTAGGGGACCCTGAAACGGATCCTCACGGTCACCCGATTCCGGAGCGTAACGGCGCGCTGCCGGCCCGCAAAGAGGTGTTGTTGTCCAACTGGGCCTGTGGCATGCCGGCGGTGATCAGCAGCGTGTCGGACCGCGACCCAGCGGCTCTACGTGAGATGAAACGGCTGGGATTGAAGCCCGGCGTGGCCATCATGGTAGAAGCGGGAACGCGCGATCGCTCGCTGCGGATTCGAACGGGCAACTGCGCGGAGCCGGTGCGTTTGAGTCAGGCACTCGCTGCCGGAATCTCGGTAATCGCGGGTGGTTCGGGGCTCACCACAAATTCCACGACATCGGGAGTTCGGAGTGTCAACGCCGGGGACACGAATGTTCGCGCCAACGAAGGTGGGGCAGGCGGTGCTCGCCTTCGCTCGCTCCGGAGCTCTCACCTGGGGCGGTGAATGGGCGAAAGTGTTGCGGTCCTTGCATGCCGCTGAGGGGCCAGGCTCCGGAACAGGCGGCACCGCCTGCGCCACCTAAACAAGTCCCGTGTTTGCGCCGGCAGTTCTCTGTGCTCTCCGCCCTCTCTGTGTCTACCCGGAGAAGACCGTCCACTACGACACTCTGAGTCAGCCCTTACTGAGCTTTTTCTCTGCGTCTCTGTGCCTCTGTGGTGAACTAAACCAATTCCAGGTCGATGCGTTTTCCCGCGGCGTCCAGTTTCACGATGCGGAAGCTGCGAATCTGGCCGGAACGAGGGGCCTCGCGGCGGGCGGCTCCGCTTCCCTGGCCGCCTTTCCACTTGGTTTGCAGCATGGAAGTAAGCGACGAAAGATCCACCTTCGGATCGGCGGCCTTCTCGGCTTTTTCCGGTGCTTCGCCGCTCAACCGGCAGAAAGCCGAAATGCCTTCGCCCAGCTCCACGCGAGCGCGTCCGCCGGAAACATCCGTCATGCGGCCCGTCACTATGTTGCCTTCCTTGTGCTCGGCGATGTATTCGTCCAGGCTGGTGGGCACCAGTTGCTTCATGCCCAAACGCAGACGCCGCTTCTCGGAATCGATTTCCAGAACCTGCGCCTTCACAATCTGGCCCTGCTTGAGGGCATCCTGCGGATGGTTGAGGCGCTTTTCGGCGCTGATGTCGCCCACGTGGATCATGCCTTCCACGCCCTCGGCAAGCTGCACAAAGGCGCCGAAATTGGTCATGCTGACCACCGGACCTTCCACTACCGATCCGGGGGGGAATTTCTCCTGGATCCCGGCCCAGGGATCGCCCAGCGCCTGCTTGAGCCCCAGCGAAATGCGGCGGTCCCCCTGGTTTACGCCCAGGATGACCACGTCCACCTGCTCGCCCGGTTTGACGATCTCGGAAGCCTTCTTCATCTTCTTCGACCAGGACATTTCGGACACGTGGATCAGCCCTTCCACACCCTTGTCGAGTTCCACGAAAGCGCCGAATTCGGCGACCCGCGTGACCGTACCCTGCACGCGATCGCCCACCTTGTACTTCTCGTTCACCAGTTCCCAGGGGTGGGGCAGCAGTTGCTTCATGCCCACCGAAATGCGCCGCTTGGCAGCATCCACCTTGAGGACTTTGACCTGCACTTGTTGCCCGGCGGTGAGCGCATCTGCCGGCTTGTTGATCCGGCTCCAGGAAATGTCGGCCACATGTAACAGCGCGTCCACCCCGCCGATATCGACGAAAGCGCCGAAATCGGTGAGACTGCGCACCGTCGCCTGCATGATTTCGCCTTCTTTGATTTCGGTATAGCGGCGCTCTTTGGTGGCGCGTTCGTCGTCTTCCAACACCGCGCGGCGGTCCACCACCACGTCTTCATCCGCCACGTCGAGCTTGATGATGCGGCAGCGGATTTCCTGGCCGATGAGCTTCTCCATCTCGGCCGCGTCTTTCGCGCCGCTGCGGGACGCGGGCATGAAAGCGCGCACCCCGATATCCACGGAAACGCCGCCCTTCACGACGGCCGATATCGTTCCGGCGATGGCGGCTTTATCGGCGAAAGCCTTCTCCAGCGACGACCAGTCCTTGGGACGTTCCACCTTGATCCGCGACAGCTCGTAATAGCCCTCGGGGTCGCGGCCTTTGATGGATACGGGCATCTTGTCGCCGGGTTTCACCGGTTCTCCGGCGGCCTGGAATTCGGCAACCGGAATAATGCCCTCGATCTTGTAGCCGATATCCAGGAAAACGGATTCTCCGGAGATCGCGATCACAGTGCCTTCCAGTCCCTTCCCGCCTTCGTCGGGTTTGTGCTTATGGGACTGTTCGTACTGGGAGAGAATATCGCCGAATGACTCGGCGGAGTCGTTGGTGGTCTGGGATCCGGGGCGCGCAGCCGGGTCCTGATCCAGAATGCTTGGGTTGGCCATGAGACGGTATCTCCATTGTGGCATAATCGCGGCGGCTGTAGAGGACCGGTGAGAACCCTGGTGTTCAGCCCGCCTTTCGTTCTTCGCGTTCGGTGAGCGTCTCGTGCAGCAGTGACTTGATGTACGTCTGGTATGGCAGCCCTTTCCGCTCGGCCTGCTTTCGAGCTAGAGCCAGGTCCGCGGCCGGAATTCGCAAAGCCACTACCGGCGCCGGCTTCTTCTTCGACGCTTCAATCCGCGCCAGCAGTTTCTCCTTCGTAAGAATCCGGGCTTCGCCGCTCTTGACGGCCGCGGTGAAGATCCGGTCGTGAGCCTTGCGGTTCTTGAACCACCATTCGGCTTCTTCGGCTTCTGTTGCGAACTTCGGTACGGTGATGCGATTCGTTTCCTTCTTCATCTGCGTCTCTCCAGAAAATCCTTCTTGTTTGAAGCGCTGGCCGGAAACGCGGTAACGGCGCGGATCTTGCCGGACCGAATGGTGTAGACCGCCAGCAGCAATCGGCCTCCATCCGTCAGGCCAACGGCGCGGTACCGTTCTTCGTTGTCAACCACTTCGCAGTCCAGGTCCAACGGATCATTGTCGATCGCCTCCTCGAATTGGGACCGCTTTACCTTGTGGGCGGCCAGGTGCTTCGTGTTCTCGTCGTCCCAATCGAATTCGATTGCGTTGGCCACTGTTGGTACGGGTGTATCACAGCGTATATACGTTGTCAATGGCCGCCGCGGCAGGGAACGCCAAAGACAGGGGATCGTCCGCGATCCGCGCTGGCCGGGACTTGCCCCTGAATGTGGCATAATCCCGACTGGGATATCAGACGTGCCTGTCGACCTTTTTCGCCGTTGGATCCAGCTCATCCGCCCCCAGGATCTGGTGTGGCTGGTGGTTTTTGCCCTCGCGCTGGTCAGTTGCGAATACGGCGACGCATTCGAAATCGCACCGCTGGTGGCGCTTGGCATCGCTCAGATTCTGGAGCCTAAGGTGCCTGCCACCCCGACAACCGGGAGCCGGCTCTTCTGGATCGTGCTGAAGCTGGCTTTGAGTTTCGTGTTGATTGGCTATGGTGGCGGCATCAACAGCCGGTATTGGCCGGCATTGCTGCTGCCGGTGGTGTCGGCAGCCACCACGTTCGGTTTCCTGGGCGCCATGGTTTTCACTTTGCTGACCTGCGCGGCGTACCTGGTATTTCTCAGCTTTGTGACGGCGGCCAGACCCGTCACCGTCGACCTGGAACTGCGCCTGGTATGTCTGATTGTCACCGGCAACCTGGCCAACACTCTGGCGCAGGACCTGCGCGTGCAGTCGGAAAAGCACCGCCGCGCGGCGGAGCAACTCGTGGACGCCAACCTGCACCTTCGGCAGGCCGAGGAGGCCGTGCGCCGTTCCGAGCGGCTGGCGGCGCTGGGCCAACTCACCGCCGGACTGGCTCACGAGCTGCGCAATCCGCTGGGCACCATCAAAGCGTCGGCGGAACTGCTGCAGCGCAACGTCAGCGCCGAAAATGAAGTCAGCCGGGAAATGGCCGGCTTCATCGCCTCCGAAGTGGACCGCACCAACTCGCTGGTCACGCGCTTCCTGCAATTCGCCCGCCCGCTTGAGTTGCGCCGCGACAATGCCGACCTGGGCCAGACGCTCGACCGCGCCATCGCCCAGGTGGAACGCGAAGCCAAGGGAGCGGCCATCTACAAGAACTACGCGCCCGAGATTCCGCCCTTCCCCTTCGATGCCGAACTCATGGAACGCGTCTTCTACAACCTGATTCTCAATGCCGTACAGGCATCGCCCGCGGGCGGAGCGGTCAGCGTGAAAACGCGTCCGGCCGCGGGAGCCGTGGAAATCGCGGTGATCGACCGCGGCGTGGGCATCGAGCCCCAACAGCGCGACTCCATCTTCAATCCCTTCTTCACCACCAAGCCGGAGGGCGTGGGCTTGGGGCTGGCCATCGTTTCCAAGATCGTCGACGAACACGGCGGTAAGATAACAGTGGAGAGCGATCCGGGGAAGGGCAGCGTGTTCCACGTGCGGTTGCCGAACTCGGGCGAACTCCCCTCCGCACCGGCGGGTTCCACATGAAAAAGCGCATCCTGGTAGTGGAAGACGAAGAAAAACTGCGCCGCGTGATCGAGCTGCAACTGGTCTCGGCCGGCTTCGACGTGGACAAAGCGGCCACCGCCGAGGACGGGCTCAAGATCGTGGACCGGGCCGACATGGTGCTCACCGATCTGAAGCTGCCCAACATGGACGGTTTGCAGTTCCTGGGCTTGATCCGCCGGCAGAACTCGCAGGTGCCGGTGGTGATGATGACGGCCTACGGCACGGTGGAGACCGCGGTGGAATCCATGAAGGCGGGGGCCACCGATTTTCTGCTCAAGCCGTTCTCGCTCGATCACCTGATGCAGGTGGTCCACAAAGCGCTCGAAATGCGCGCCCTGCGCGATGAGAATCGCCAGCTCAAGGCGGAACTGGGACGGCGCTACGAGTTCGACAATATCATTGGCCGCAGCCCCGCGATGCAGGAAATCTTCGACACCATCGAGCGGGTGGCGCCTACCCGTGCTACCGTACTGCTGGCCGGCGAGAGCGGGGTGGGCAAAGACCTGGTGGCCCGCGCCATCCACTTCCATTCGCCGCGCCGCGACCGGCCGCTGGTAAAGATCAACTGCACCGCCATCCCCGAAAACCTGATGGAGAGCGAATTATTCGGCTACGAGAAAGGCGCGTTCACGGGCGCCAACACCACCAAGCCGGGCAAATTCGAACAGGCCGACACCGGCACGGTCTTTCTCGACGAGATTGGCGACGTTCCGGGCCCTATCCAGGTGAAGCTGCTGCGCGTGCTGCAGGAGCGCGAATTCGAACGCCTCGGCAGCAACGTGACGCGCCACATCGACGTGCGCGTGATCGCGGCCACCAACCAGGACCTGCGCGCGGCGCTGGAACAGGGAACCTTCCGCCAGGATCTGTATTACCGCCTGAACGTGGTGCCGCTGAACATTCCGTCGCTGCGCGAGCGCAAGCAGGACATTCCTTTCTTGGCCAACCATTTCGTGAAGAAGCTCGCGCCCGATGCGGGATGCCGCGTGGAATCCATCACCGACGCCGCCATGGAGAAGCTGACGGCCTACCATTGGCCCGGCAACGTGCGCGAACTGGAGAACGTGATCGAGCGCAGCCTGGTGATGGCCAAAGGCACGGCGCTGGACGCCGCGGACATCAAACTGGAGAGTGCGCCGCGGGTGAAACCGCAGAACGAGACGCATTTTCTGCCCGAAGGAATGAGCCTGGATGCCTATGAGCAGGAGATTATTCGCGAGGCGCTGCGCAGGGCCGACGGCAATAAGAGCCAGGCCGCGCGCATGTTAGGGCTCACGCGAAATGCGCTGCGCTACCGGCTGACGCAGATGGGCCTGGAATCGTAGGCTCGCTAGCAGAGGCAGACGCGCTGGTTCGAGAGACTGAGGCTGCCGGCGAGAAATCGATTGACGGCCTCGTCGATGGAGTGGGGGGCCTCCAGCACCAGCGGCTCGATGCCATTGGCGGCGAGGACATCGGCCGCGCCCTGGCCGATGCCGCCGCAAATCACGGCGTTAGCCCCGGTCAGCATTTCCACGAAGCCGGCGTGGTTCCCGCAGGTGTCCGTGGGACGGCTGCGAAAGGTGCCGGAAGTGATGGCGCCGTCCTGAACTTCCAGGATCAGAAAGGCGGTGCTGCGGGCCAGGTGGTCGCAAACGGAGATGCCATCAATGGTGGCGATGGCGATTCGGGTAGGAGTCATGAAACTTTAAGGTAACTCATGGCGCGCCCGGGCGCAAAAGGGTGCTTACACGGTATCGGGAGGCACGTCTCTGAACGACCGCTCCCTCGCGGGGTGCTCTCTGGGCCCGGCTCTGTAAACACTTACAAACATTGAGACGCCATTCTGAGCCGCGCGCACCAGCAAGCGGTTCTTAACCAAAATCCCGAAACTGTTTAAGTACCCGGGCGCAAAAGAGACGGCCGGAGCATCAGGATTTCAGCGCGTTGCGGATGTCCTTGAGAAGGCGAAATAGATGATAAGGATCGCTGGGCGAAGCGATGAAGTCGAAACGCTCATAGAAGGATCTCGCATTGTCGTCTTTGGCGTGGACCGCGAACGCGCGAATGCCCGCAATATCGGCGGCCTGCAGCGTTCGAACCATGGCATCTTTGAGGAGGCCGCTACCGAGGCCCTTGCCTTGCCATGAGGTGACAATTGCAAGGCGGGCGAGCAACATGATGGGGACCCGATGCCGTGCCAGACCTTTTGTCAAACGCTCCGGCGCCTCCGTGTACTCAACCTGGCCAACCACCAGCGTATAGTAGCCGACTACCTCTTCATCGCCCAGGGCGACATACGTCTGTGACGCGCCGGCCTGCTGGTTTGGAAAGGCGTATCGGACCAGAAACCGGTTCAGCGGTTCCCGGCCGCAGTCAAATGTGTCGAGGTTGTGAGTGCGCTGCAATTTCGCGATGTGGAGAGTGGCCACTTACACGTGGCCGCGATCGAAAACGCTGGCCTTCTTCAGCAGCTTGGCGAGTCGCGGTGTCCGCGCGGTTGGGGCGTTGAGCGCCGCCTGGAACTCCTCCCACTGCCCGGCGTTCAAGCCGAACCGCCGGCGATCGGGCAAGGACTCCTCGGCGCGGGCCAGGGCACTCTCCAGAACGAATTCACTCACGGAGCGGTGGGTGGCAAGCGCGGCAGCCTGGAGCGTGCGCTTTGCCGACGGCGTCAGCCTAAGGTCCAGCTTTTCGTTTCGGGTTTCAAGCTTCGGCATGGCGCGTCCCGTTCCTTCCCTGATGACAGCATACCATCCGCGTCCGACAATGTCAGTACACCTGCCTTTCTCCCAATCAGACTTTTTGCCACGATCCTCCGTCACAATAAAGGAGACATGCCTGAGAGCCGCGCGGCCAAAATGATTCGCGAATCCTTCCAATCCGGAAGGCCGCTTACCTATATTCATTCCCCCGAAGAGCAGCGAGTGGTTCTGGTGCTGGAGGAAGTGAGCCGCGGGTCCGCCGATTCTCCCCCTCTCCCGCTGTGGACCTGGAGCATCACCGAGGGCCTGCGCCGCGCCGGATCGAGCGCGGAACCCGGCGCCGAAACCGCCCGAGGAGTGCTCGATTTCATCGTGGCCTGCCAGACGCCCGCCATCTTCCACCTCAAGGATTTTCACGAGCCGCTGCGCGAATCCTCCGAGGTGCGGCGCCGCCTGCGCGATGTCTACGAGAGTTGCCGCGACCAGCGGAAATTCGTCGTCATCACGTCTCCCGTGCGGTTTCTGCCCGAAGAGATCGAGCGGAGCGTGTTGTTTCTGGAATTGCGCCCGCCCGACCTGGTGGAACTAGTGGAGTTTCTGCGCGGCGAAACGCGGCAGAACTCGCTCGGCGAGGCTCCCGAGGCCGTTCTGCAACAGGTGGCGCGCGCCCTGCAGGGCCTCACGCTCGACGAAGCCCGCTATGCCTTGCGCCGCGCGCTGGTGGGCGGCCGGCAACTGGGGCACGACTCGCTCCCCGCGGTCCTCGAAGAGAAGCGGCTGCTGGTGAACCGCAGCGGCGTGATCGAATTCGTGGATTCGGGCACCGACCTGAACGACGTCGGAGGGCTGGACGGCCTCAAGAAATGGCTGCTGGAACGCCGCAAGCTGTTCGAGATGCGCGAAAGTATCAGCGCTGAAATCGTTCCCAAAGGGCTGCTCATGATGGGCATTCCAGGCTGCGGAAAGAGCCTCTGCGTGAAGGCCATCGCTTCCTGTTTTCAGCTTCCGCTGTATCGCGTGGACATGACGGAGATCTTCTCCGGCCGGCACGGCAAGCCGGAAGGCGTGTTCACGCAGTCCTGCCGCATGATGGAAGATATGGCGCCGGCGGTACTGTGGTTCGACGAAATCGAGATGGGCCTCAAGACTACCGAAACGGGCGGCGAACAAGGGCGTATTTTCGGGTTCTTCCTCACCTGGATGCAGGAGAAGACGCGCGGGCTGTTCGTGGCCGCCACGGCCAACCGCATCGAGTCGCTGCCCGCGGAAATGATCCGCAAGGGCCGCTTCGACGAAGTCTTTTTTGTCGACCTGCCGCTGGAAGATGAAATGATCGAGATCTTCCGCATTCACCTCCTGCGCCGCAAAGTGGACATCTCGAACTTCAATTTGCCGCAGATGACGCAGTTCACCGTGGGGTGGACCGGCGCGGAGATCGAACAGTGTGTAATTTCCGCGATCACGCGGGCGCGCCTGGCGGACCGCGAGGTGACGGAGTCGGACCTGATCGGCATCGCGGCCAAGTTCGTGCCCTTGTCGCGCACCATGAAGGAGCAGATCAGCAAGATCCGCGGCTGGGCCTTCGAGCGGGCCATCCGCGCGTCGCCGCACCGCCAAGACGGGTGAGATCTCGTGGAGCCCTCCGAATCTCTTGCCAGGGAGCGGTGAGTGGGCGAAAGTGTTGCCGTCCCGGCGCGGAACGCTCAAGTCCAGAACTCCTGATGTCGGCCGGGGATTTCGGATAGTGGGGGAAATTGACCTGAGCCATGACGTGGCGCAGACACTCGTGTCTGCGGCGCCGAGACTCTTCTCGGCGCTCCGGGACGGTGGATGCCGCTTGCGAAGAGGGTCGAGATGAGTCTCGACCCAGCAGGCAGGAG
>Ga0182016_10008063_pt1 | contig 10716 bp, 13 predicted proteins | sample 712S2MmetaG_FD_120491 | JGI IMG/M metagenome (GOLD analysis project Ga0182016, IMG submission 120491) | Permafrost microbial communities from Stordalen Mire, Sweden - 712S2M metaG | ecosystem: Environmental > Terrestrial > Soil > Wetlands > Permafrost | place: Sweden: Stordalen | collected...
ATTTTTCTGCCACCAAGGATCGCCTACTACCGAGAGGTCACGGACATGGTCTTCGACGTCCTCCGGCAACACAGTCCCACTGTCGAAACAGCTTCAATCGATGAGGCTTATTTTGACCTGACCGGCGCCTGCTTGCCGGCGAATGGAGATCCAGCCCTTTATAGGGCTGTGCCAGTGGCCAAAGCGATCAAGGCCGAAATTCTGGCCAAAACAGCCCTAACGGCCAGCATCGGGATCGCCTCCAACAAATTCCTGGCCAAAGTGGGCAGTGATTTCAAAAAGCCGGATGGGTTGACCTTGATCCCAGACAGGGACAAAGCGGCTTTTCTTCGTCCCATGCCTGTTCGCACCATTTATGGAGTGGGAGAGGTAACAGAGGCCAAACTGCTGCAAGCCGGATACACGACCATCGCGGATGTGCAGGACCGGCCCGATGGTTTGAGCGAGATTGTTGGTTTTTGGGCGCCGGAGCTGCGCCGCTTGGCCGTCGGAGAAGACGACAGGGTCCTGGACCTCAGCACCGAGGTCAAGAGCATCAGCACGGAAGAAACCTTTAACGAGGATACAGCGGACCGCAAAGTTCTGAAAAGCTGCCTGGTCACGGCTTCGGAGGACATCGCGCGCCAGCTGGCCGAACAACAAATCCAAGCCTGCACGGTTCAGATACGGGTCCGGTACGGCGACTTCACCACATTGACCCGGCGGATCACCCTGCAGGACCCCATCTCCAAACCCAACGAGCTGTATCGCATGGGCTGCTTCCTTCTTGCCAAACATAAGCTTGTTTGCCGGCCACTTCGCCTTCTAGGCTTGGGTGTCAGCAACCTACTCAGCCGCCATGAAAGTCAGATTCAGCTGAATTTGGGTTAACCAGCAGTAGTGGGATTATTGCTCAAAGTTGAGAATTATCGGTTTTGGTGACTGCGGCGACCATAAATTTTGGAGCAAAAGACGGTCACAACCTCTCCCTGGCTGAAGACAACCTCCAGACTGTTTTGGAGGAAGAACGCCGGCTGCTCTACGTGGCCATGACCCGGGCCAAAAGGCTGCTGATCCTGGGCCGCTTTATGAGCTACTCCCCGTCCAGGTTCCTCCGGGAGATAGTCTAACCCAATCGGTCCGCGGCAAACTAGAATAGTGGAGGTTATGAGCACAGTACGCGTGTTTTACGCGGTTAAAACGATCATGCGAACAAAGGTACTTACAGCACTGCTTCTGGCGGCACTGGCCGGCCAAGCCGCACCAATTCAGCTCTCATCGCAACATGTCCCCTCCCCTGCCCTTCTCGGGGAGCGGATTGGTCCGATGGATAGCTCCCATACTTTGAAACTGGCCATCAGCCTGCCTCTTCGCAACAAGCAGGAATTGGATAAGGTAGTAGCTCAAATCTATGACCCGGCCAGTCCCAGCTTCCACCACTTCCTCAGCACGGCAGAATTCATCCAAAGGTTTGCGCCCAAGCTCGAGGACTACGAGGCCCTGACAGCCTACTGCCAGAGCCATGGGCTGGAGATCCAGCAGGCCCACCAAAATCGCGCCTTGCTGGACGTCAGCGGCAGCGTTGGAAATATTGAGGCCGCCTTTCATCCGCGCCTTGCTTTCTACCAAAAGGCAGGGCAAGACCTACGGATCTACGCACCGGAAGCCGAGCCCACCATCGATCTGTCCATACCGGTTCTTCATATTGCCGGTTTGGACAATGCCGCCCCAGCCCGGCCGCCGAATCATAAAAGGCACATCCAGGAAACAGTCGCCCATCCCGAGGCTGGAACCGGACCTATTGGCCTTTATATGGGCAAGGACTTTCGCGACGCCTACGCTCCCGGGGTCAAGCTGACTGGCGCAGGCCAAAGCCTGGCCTTGGTTGAGTTCGACAGTTATTACGCATCCGACGTCTCCAACTACATGCATCAGGCGGGGCTGACGCCGGTACCGATACAAACCGTTTTGCTCGACCAGTTTTCCGGGACCCCTGGGGCCAACGATTCCGAAGTGGCTCTCGACATTGAGGTTGCCGCATCAATGGCGCCAGGCCTGCAAAGCATCATTTGTTATACTGGAGGGCCAGACGCGTTTGGCAACGATATGCTCAACGCCATCGCCGACTCCAACAGCTGCAAACAGGTCAGCTGTTCATGGACGTGGGGCGTCACCCAAGACCCGACCACAGATCAAATCCTCGAGCAAATGGCCGCGCAAGGCCAGTCGTTCTTTGCCGCTTCCGGGGACAACTTGTCCTATCCTGATGGGCAAACGCAAGCGCCCGGCGACAATCCGTATGCCGTTTCCGTCGGGGGCACCACGCTCACTACTTCGAGCAGCCAAGCGTGGCTTGGTGAGGTCGCTTGGAACGACTCTGCGGAAAGCAACGGAACCGGAGGAGGCATCAGCACCTATGACATCTCGTGGTGGCAGACCAACCTGGCTATCGCGGCAAATGGGGCTTCGGCCACCATGCGAAACATCCCCGACGTAGCCTGCGTGGCTAACGAGGTCTACAGTATTGCCGACGATGGGATTGAGTACAACAACGAAGGGACCAGCATTGCAGCGCCACTCTGGGCAGCATTTGCAGCTCTGATCAACCAGGACGAGGCCGAGCTTGGACAGGCTCCCGTGGGCTTCCTCAACCCGGCACTGTATGCTTTGGGCCGGACCAATGAAGCGATCTCGTTTCATGACGTGACCGTCGGCAACAACACCAATTACGCCAATCCGACCGGTTTTTATTGCCAGCCTGGCTACGATCTATGCACTGGATGGGGCACTCCCAATGGGAGCAACACCATCAACACAATCGCCGGACTGTTTCTCTTGCCGCTGCAGATTACGGGCATGACGTTGGAAGAAAATGGGGCCATCTCCATCAGCGTGGCCAATACCGTGGGAAGAGCCTATACAGTCCAATATTCCAGCAACCTGAAATCGTGGACGAACCTCTGCACCGTGTCCTTTGACGCCAATGGGACTGCGGTGATCGACACCAACAACGCCGCCAACAGCCGTTTTTGTCGCCTCCGGCAGAACTGATCCGCCATTGACACAATTTGCGGCGAAATTAGATTCCCAGAGTGAAGATCGCCCCCGTTCCAGCGCGCAGTTACGCAGAGCCGGCTCCAGACTGGTACGTGCTCAACGCGTCCTGTAGAGGCATTCAGCTGGAGGAACCCTCGCTTTTTTGTGTGGTGGACCTTCAGGAACAACTGGACGCCTATAAGTGCAAAGGCCTCGTTTCTGCAGTGCAAGCCCGGAGTTCAGGTCTAAGCCCAAACCAGTCGGTGATCTTTATTCTTTGGCCGGATGGCGGGCCAGTTGTTCCGGAGATCAAAACCAAACCGGACGTGCCGCGGGAAGACGTCACCAAGAGAGAAGATGGAGGCCGAGAGCTTTACCAGTTCTGGGCCAAGCACGGAAGACCTCAGAACATTGAGGTCCAAGGGTGCAACCTGAACGTCTGCGTATTTAATCTCGTTGCGGAGTTTCTAAAATGCTGCCAGGAAAACAGCGTTGAGCCTCCACTCATTCATTTCCGAAGGGAAACCCTGGCCGACTCTAATTACCTTGACGACCCGCGATTCGGCTGGGACCATTTCCGAAATGTCATGAGCGCCTATTGCCCTGAACAAGAACCTCCGGCCGACACAAAATACGTCAACGACGAAATCGCCCTGAAGTTATAGGTGGTCAAACAAAAAGCCATGAGTGCAAACGTTGCCAAGAAAGAACGCTTTCTACTGTATGAAGTAACGGCCCAGATTTACGCCGGCTCCGACAATTCCACGGTTTGGGAAGGCACCCTCCCTAACGTCGCCGCTCCCAACCGCAAAGCAGCGGAAGCTGACGCTCGCCAAATCATCGAGGACACTATCCCCAAGCACGACGCCCGCATCCAGCCCGGCATTCGCATTCTCTCCGTCCAAAAAGTGGAGCCGGATCCTCAACGCATCGCGGAGCAACTGGTGGAAAAAGCCGAGCAGCACGCGCAAGACGCTTCCGAAGCGGATCACGCCATGGGCGACCTGCAGGATGCCTTGCGCGCGTGTTTTGAGGAGATGACTCCCAGCCAAGCTGCCGAAGTGCTCTACCGTCTCCGCGAAGAAGAAAAGCGGTAATCCTAAAAAGTCAACCGCGCATTGAGAGCTTCAACGCGCGGAGTGGGATCTCAAAAGGGAACATCCGGTTCTTCAACGCCGCCCAAACTCCCCCGCCCAAGCCTCCGGAAACGTCCCAGGAAAGGATCGCCAGGATTCTCCGGGAAAAAGCTGAAGAGACTCAGGCGGCAACCGCCGGCGCCTTGCGCAAGTCGAGCGCGGCCCAAAGCTCCTTGTGAATTTTGCCCACTCTTTCCATCTGCCCCTTGGCAGGGAAACGGTCGTTGAAAACGTCGCTCTGAAAATCTCCCAAACGTCCGGCCCACGGGGAGATCTGCTGAGTCCATCTCACCAGCCGCCCCTCGATTGGCGTTCCATCCTTGTCGCACAAGTCTGATGCCACCCGCACCAGCGCCTTCAGGGTAACGGGCTTCGTGATCATGAATTTCCCATTGTTCCAGCCCGCCTCCAGCACCAAGGAAGCCGCTTTCAGGAAGTCGCACAAAGCGCCATAAAAAAGTTCCGGCGCCTCTTTGTGCCGTCCTTCCCTTTCGATCACCGGCCATTTGCGCTTCACCCAGTGGTGAATCTCATTGAAAAGCTCGCCCTGGAGAATCCATTTGTCCTTGCGGCTTCGGCCGCCCAAGCGGTTGATGCGAAACCGCAGCGGGCTGTCCTCTCGGCTGTAGAGCATTCCCACAATTTGCGCTGCCATTTTCCGATCGGGAGAAGTCCAGGAGGTTCGCTCATAAAGGTCAACGAGGTGGCTCTTGGAAATTCTTGTTGCCGTTGAGTTGATGATGACGAACATCTCCGCCGCAAAGTCTTCACTGCGGCCGTCGAAAATGACGCACGGAACAGAGATGGATTTGGCCTCGTCCGGATGGTTTTGGTCGTAAAACTTCAGCGCTGCCAGCCGGTGCTGCCCGTCGATAACAAGAAAGTTCTCCGCCGGATCGTGCAGATCGCCCATATTGCTGCCAGCGGACGCCGGATCAAACCGCAATTGCTCCGGCGTAAACAGCAGAACCGTTCCCGGTATGGGAGGCTGGGCCACAGCGGTCTCGTAAAAGTTTCGGATCGCCTTCACTTTGATCTTGGAAAGAGCCCGCTGGAAGGCCTTATCCGTTTTCTCCACCCCGGCAATAAACCGGGCGACGTCGTCATCCGCCGCGGGCGGCTCCGGCTGGATGTTCTGGCCATCTCCGTAAAAGCGGGAAATGAATTGGACCTTGGCCAGCAGGTATTCAGCGGGATAAGAGGCCACGTAGAAGAGCGCGTCTTTTTGTCTAATCTGAATTGCGTTCATATGCAGCCTATGAAACTACCACATCCACCTAAAGGTACAAGCCCAATTTTTACTTTCTCCACATAAAAGCTGCGCTTATCAAAATAATAATATAGCATCAAGGAGGCTTTAGCTGGCAACCCGCCAATAAACGCCCAAAACAAACGCCCAGGAAGCACTATAGAATTAAGGCAGGATGTCGAAAATCATCTACATCATTGATGACAAACCGGATGAACTGGCATCCCTCTTCCTGCTGCTGCAGAAGCTGGATCCCTCCTGGCAGGTCAAGGCCTATTCCCAGCCTGAGCTGCTTCTGGAGGAGGCTCGCAAGTGCCGGCCACATCTCATTCCAGCTGATGACTTTATGCCCGCCATGCGGAGCAGCGAGCTTTTGGACCGGGCCCGAAGGAGCTGCCCCAGACGGTGCGCGTTCTCATCTCGGGCTACATCATAAATTCGGGGAAGCTGGGCGCGGCACACCATTACCTGGCAAAACCGTTCAAAGCCGCGGAGATCCTGCCGAGGATCCGTTGCGCTTTGGAGGCCCAAGAGCGCATCGAGAACTCCAATCTCGGGAGAGTCGTGCAATTACGTCGCGGACGCCAGAGCGTGGACCGGTTCTGCTGGAACCCAGATTACACTGGAACTCCCTGCCTCCAATGTAAAGCCTCCAAACTAAATCTGAATTTTACAGCAGGGCGTGGCGCCTTCGGGTCGTCGCAACCGCTGGTACGAAAGCAACTGTCCACCGTGGACAGTTGAATGTATAATTAAAGCAGTGGAAAAAACGGCGCCCAGTCCATCCTCCGAAAAACCCCGTTTGGGGTGCGCCGGCATTGTCCGGCAAGGGGCCGCTGTGCTTCTTGGGCGAAGGAACAAGGACCCGAACCGCGGCCTCTGGATTCTCCCCGGAGGCGGCATCAAGTTCGGGGAAACGTTCCAAACAACGCTCAAACGGGAAATGCGGGAAGAAGCAGGCGTTGAAATTGAGGTTGGCGGCTTCTTCAAGGTTTACGAGCTCATCAACCCACCCTCGGAACACCGGGTTATCCTTTACTTTTTCGCCTCGCACGTCTCCGGCGAGCCCACCGCGTCCACGGATCTCTACGAAGTCAGGTACCTCCTCCCAGCGGAAATCGCGCAACTCAGCGGCCAAAAACTGATCTCTCCTTTTGTGGAACAGGTGCTTCGGGACGCAAAAATCATTTAGATCCTCCAATAAAAACAGACTAAGGCACTTCACTAGAACGCTACCAGACTATAATTTGGTATGAATAACGTTCTAACCAAGGAAGAGCCAGATTCATTACTTGGCATAACTTCCTTATATCGGCTGCTTCCACCACCGCAGTTGGAGCAGGTCAAACCGGCACTCCAACTACCAGATACAACCAGGTTCCTGGACGAAATTGGAGAATTGGAAGAAGCTTTTAATCGCGGACGGCTCCGCCCCCACTTGAAATGGGCTTGTCGACGGGTGGCAGGGGTTTACCGGAAGGTGCTGTCCACGCCCGAGGCCCGCAACCCGCTCCGCGCCACCGCCTTTCGCACTTGCAAAAGCATCTTCGAGCGGGAAATCCGGCCGCCGACCACCATTTTTGACGCCGAATCTCTCCGGACGGCTGTGGCCTTTGGCGAGCTGGCACCACTGGCCTGGCGATCTCAGGAAATCCAGGTACAGGTTCATCAGGCGGCGCTTTTGCGCTGGTGGGGCATTGGCTACCGTTTCAAGCAGGAAGAACTTAACCGTTCCCTGGAAAGAACCATTCTCAATGGCGCCATGGGCCGTCTTCTTCAGAACATTGATTCGCTGAGGGCCATCACCCACGAGGAAGGCCGCTTTCTTGCCTCCCGGCTTAAGGAAAACACCGACGATGGGTCCGATTTCGAGCAGGCCATGATGCTTATCATCAACGCCGGCGAATCCGTGGCTCGTCGCGCCACGGTCTATGAGGATCTTCTCGAGAAAACAGATGTCCGGGTGAAATACCCCTGGCTTTTGCGGATGAACGGCGCGCGCGTGCAGGTGACAAAGGTTGTCTATCCTGACTGGCTCAAGCAGAAGGTGGCCAAAATCCCCGATCCCGACGAAATCGTCCTGCTCTCGCCGCTCACTTTGGCGCAATACGTCACAAATAACATGAGCCTGCTTGACGACAACTTCTGGGACTCATTGGGCGCGCGGCCGGCCTCCGAGGAGGAGCTTGCCATCTGCATTCGAAACATCGTTGAACAGAACCTGACCTTCAACCATCCCCTGGGCTTGCTGGGAGCGGTTCCCCGCCCGATCATCAAGTTGATTGACCAATTCATGCGCGGCGGCGCGCTCCAGACGACAAAATGCCTCCGGGCCCGGGAAGTCGCCTCCGGCTGCCGCCCGCGCCTTCACCAGGTTCCGCCAGAAGCGGCCGCCAAAGCTGCAGCAGCGTAAAAAGCCCCAATTATAATGGGAGGTATCGGCTAAGGAGGCCAGACAGTCCACGAAGAATGGAAACAAACTGGCAATGAGAAAAGCTCTGAAGATATTGGGGATAATGTTCATCGCATTTGTTGGCCCCACCGGATGGTCCATGGTGACGCTCGCCGAAGACAACGCGCCGACCAATACCAATCCGTACATGGTCATCGCGGAACGGAACGTTTTCCGCCTTCTGCCGCCTCCACCGCCCGAAACCACAAACAATGCTCCCGAGCCGGAAAAGCCCAAAGTCGTCTTGTCGGGATTTGCCACCGTCGCCGGGGTAACAACAGTCTTCATGTCAATTCCCGCCAAGGATGCCAAGGATCGCCCAACTTAGTTGCGCCTAAAAAGGGGCGAGGCCCAGGATGACATCCAGTTGCTCGACATTCGCGAACAACTTGGGGAGGTCGACATCCTCGATGCCGGCGCCCAAATCACTCTGTCCGTGAAAAGCAATTCTTACGCAATGACGCCCACGGCACCCACGCCGACAAAAACCGCCAACGGAGCTCCCATGTTTGTCCGGCCATTGCCAAACCGGCTCAATGGGCTTCCCAATCCCGGAGCGCCTTTTATGCCTGCACCCCCTGCCCCTGTTGCAGCCTCTTCTGAGACGGCTCCTCACAGTGGCGGAAACGTCATTATTGCTGGCGGAAAGAGCACCGATCTGGCCATAGACAAGACGCCAGGAACACAGCAGCCCAATAACTGACCGGCTGCAGGGTGTGCCATTGCGGAGAGACGTTCAATCCGTGGACCGAGGAAGAACTTGCCTACATCCTGGAAACGCTTCGTCCCAAGCGCTTGGGCCACGGCATCCAACTGCATCGCTTTCCAGCTTTGATGAAGATCGCCTCAGCCCAGGGCACGGAGCTCGAAATCTGCATCTCCAGCAACTTCGCCACCAGGGTGGTTCGGACCAAGCGGGAGTTTCGCCAGGTATTGAGGCGGCTGGAGGAGTGCCACGTTCCATTCAGCTTCCATACCGACGCCACCTTCCTGCTCAATACAGACATCAGCCTGGAACACCTATTGGCTCAGGAAATCCGGGAAAGCTGAGGGAACCGTGCGTGATTCTGACAAGACAGTTGCACTTTAGGCAACTTTCTCGTCGAAATCGCAGTTAAGCGATCTCCATGGCCGCTGGCGCCAGCCTTTGCTTGGGAGCCAACACGGGAACCACGTGCCGCAACCGCTGATTCTGGGCATCCACTTCAACGCCCTTGAGGTCCCCCGACACGAGTCCGTTCTCAGCCAACCGAGACAAGGCAGCGCCGACTTTCTCGTGATTCACACTTCCAACCACATCGACGTAGTGCCAGAGATCGCTGCCCACCTTGGGCGCATTCCGAAGAATCACGTTTGGTTCTGCCTCCATCGCAACTCCGATGTGATCGGCAATCTGTTGCAACTTCTCTAGAGGGCATGAAGGGTGAATGCGGAATCGTGTGCTGGGCTGGCCATGATACTGATTCCGCCCCTGCCAGCTGTTCCCATTGTAGTCCATGGCTACACCTGCAAGATTGGGGCCTTGAGTGATGAGGAGCGGCTCACTGGTGTTAAAGCCCGGGAGCCGGCTGGCCCAGGCAGCCACGTCTTGCCGAACCTCCTCCACCTTGAGAGTACCCCGCTTGAGGCCAATCGTCTGCCGCAATCCATCCGGCGTTGGCACCCCATGCTGGGCTTTCCCTTTGGCGCCTTCGACTGCGTACACCTCGGAGGTCACATAACTCAGTTCGCCCTCACTTTGCGGAACGATATCCCAGCCGGCCTGCTTTAAAAGCGTGCGAATGCCAGCATTCCGCAGGTCCCGGGCAGTGAACGCAACGCTCACTTCCACCGTATTGTCCCTCCCCGGATCGCCACTCCAGCCTGCTTCCATTTCCTTGACTATCTTACCAAGCTGCTGGGCCATCAGCGCATCCACAAAGGGCTTGCTCTCGGCAGCTTCCGCAGGAGAAAAACCAAATTTCATGGCTTACTAGCCGAAGATTTTTTGTCGTTCGGCAGTTCCATCGGAAACAGCCTCTCACGCGGCAAAATTGCGGAACCACCGACTCGGGAAAAGCGACTTGCTTAACTGAGCTTCCGAAACAGGGTTACGACCCGAAAACGATGGTTGGTGCTTTTGACCATGCCAATGACCCCGCACATGTCCAATTCAGCCTTCCTGAACATGGGAAGGACCTGATCCAGCCAGACAACAAAACCGCCGGGCTCGAGCACCTTGACGCACTCGGACAGTACCTTGTTCCGATTCACCATGGCGCAGCCGTAATGATCGCAATCTTCCTGGGAATATGGAGGATCGGAATACACAAGGTCGAAGGACCTCGGTGGGAAAAAGGACGAAAGACGCTCGGCATCCCCCACCACATCGGCGCCAGCCAACCGGTCGAACCGGATGTAATTCCCTGGAGGAATAGACCCTGAAAACAAGTGCAGTACCTTCGTTGCGTCAGGAAACATCGCCCCCACGCGCTCCAGATATGTGTGGGGATACGCGCCGTAGTAGCCGGAGTTCCGATAATTGTTGCCCATTATCCACATCCCATCAATCCAGCGCCCCGTCACGCGCAAAGCGGGCCATTTGGGGTGGGCTTTTGAGTACAAGTTTGCCCGGTCTGTTAATGTCAGTGTTGTATTCATTCGTTGCTTTTCCATCAGCTCATTCGTGCCAGCGCCATGAACAGCGCCACTACAAATAGCTGGCGAAACGTCCAAAATGTTCCCAGAGGTCAAACGTAGCCAAATTCACGGCGGAAAGAAAAGGCAAAACCGGCCCATCATGGGACTCCGGAAAGCTTACACTGAAAGGCATGAAGCGGTGACCGGGCTCTCCTTACGGTCGATCAGCTGCAGAAGGGAAAAAG
>Ga0182016_10008072_pt1 | contig 10708 bp, 7 predicted proteins | sample 712S2MmetaG_FD_120491 | JGI IMG/M metagenome (GOLD analysis project Ga0182016, IMG submission 120491) | Permafrost microbial communities from Stordalen Mire, Sweden - 712S2M metaG | ecosystem: Environmental > Terrestrial > Soil > Wetlands > Permafrost | place: Sweden: Stordalen | collected...
CAATCGGCTGAAGGGCGTTGCGGGCGACGCGATCAACGCCGTGCTGGCGGCCGCGGCAATGAACTTCCATAAGCTCCTCGGAGCTTTTTGGGGCAATTTTCTGTGCGGGCTGCTGGACTTCTGCGGGCAATCTCTCTGCATCCTGACTCCCATCGGCCAGAAATGCAATGCGCAAGAGCACAGATGCGGCTTTTTCAGGATCGACGAATCCTAACGGCTGTGAACCCGGATGCGAGCCAGCCGCGCGAGGCAGAGATTGTGCTGCGCGGCGCCCATGCAGCAAGCGCCAAAGCCTGGGTGGTGGCCGAGAGCGACCTCCACACCCACAACACACTTGGCCAGCCGGAGCTGATGAAGACCCGTGCCGCCAAGGTCCCCGCGCGCCCCGGTTCGCTGAGTTTCACCTTCCCGCCGGCTCCGATTGTACAGATCGAGGCGCAGTTGAGTTAGAGCATATTCATTGATGCTGTAAGGTCATGGGTGCCCCACCCTAGCCGCGTCTTTGTTGTTGCGGCTAGGGTGGGATAGCACGATACCGGCATTACAGGAACCCTGAAAATGCTTTAGTTGCAAGCCATTGCGTCACTGCTGCTGTTGCTGCTGCATCTGCTGCAAGTCTATGAAGGGCATGGCGAGCTCGGGCGGCTGCTGGGCGCGCTCGACGAGCACGCTCCAGTCTTCGGGGATGGGCATTTGACGGTCCAGCGCAGGCGGCTGTTCGCCGGCCTCGACATGCACGGCTACGTAGAGTTCGCTATCGGTTTTGCCGCGGAAAATGCCGTGCGTGGGCGGCACATCAGCGTAGTCCCGGCCCACGGCGGTGCGGATATGCCGATGGTGGGCGATGAGGTTATTGGTGGGGTCGAAGCCGACCCAGCCCAGATGCGGCATGAGCACATCGACCCAGGCATGGGTTGCGTCGGGAGTGGAGCGGTCGTGGTCTTCGCGGCTGCGATAGAGATAGCCTGAGACGTAGCGAGCTGGAATTCCGACGTGGCGCAACAGGGCGATCATGGTGTGGGCAAAGTCCTGGCAAACGCCCTCGCCGCTCGTGATGGCCTCGTCGATCGGCGAGTCCACGCGCGTGGAGCGGGGCACATATTTAAAGTAGTCGAAGAGCCGCTGGTTCAACTCCTGCACGAGCATTAAGGGGTCGTCGCGGCGGGTAACGCCCATCTGCTTGGCCAGCAGCGTGACCGCCGGAGTCTTCACGGCAAAGGTCGAAGGCAGCAGCATCTCCCAGTAGTCGCCGGCCTCGACCATGTCATCAAGAGCGCTCCAGGCATCAGGCGATAAAAACGCGGGTACGTCGGGAAGCACCTGCTGTTCGACGACCGACTCGGCCACGATCACCAATTGATTGTGCTCGCCGGGAATATCGAAGTGCTGCACGTTGTTTCCCAGGTGGTCACGATAGCTGAAGACGCGGCAGCGCGGACTGACCGAGAGCGAAAACGTGAGGCAGTGCTGGTTTGTGTCCGAGCGAGGGTGCATCCGCGTTTCCATGATGCTCTCGCTGATGGGCTTCGAGTAGCGGAAGCGCGTAAGGTGCCGGATGGAATAAAAGTTCATGCTCGCTCCCGGTAGAGATTAGCTGGCCAGCGCGGACTGGATTGAATAATGCACGTAGTAGCGGTAGATGAACTCGTGTATGCGCATGCATTGCTCGCGGATGGTGTGCAGGAAGGCCGCGGTATCCCCGGCCAGAATCTCTTCGATGGTGGTATAGCCCAGCATGGCTTGCAGCCTGCCGATGACTGAAATCAACTCGTCTGGGGAACGGCGGCCGCCGGTGTGCTGAACGGATTCGATGGCGTGACGCATGCCTTCGACCGTGTAGCGGATGGCGTGAGGAAAATCGCGGTTGAGCAACAGAAATTCCAGAATGCGGTCGGGCGAAAGTTCCGCGGTGTAGACCTGGCAGTACGCCTCGAAGGAGGTGCAGCAACGCAGAAGCCCCACCAATTCAAGGTACTGGTAGCCGGAGTGTTCGCGCTCCTGCGGGTGGAAGAGATCGGCCTGGCAGACTTCGAGCAGTGTTGCGGTGGCATAGGCGCGCTCTAAATAACGGCCGAGGCGGATGAACTGCCAGCCCTGGCCATGGATCATGGTGGTATCGCTTACTCCCTTGAACAGGTGAATGCCATCCAGCACCGATGCCAGAGCATCGTTGATGTTGGAGCGAAACTGGGCCTGCGTGTGCGGTGAGTGCATTTGGTGGAAGAGCCGGTTGAGCCGCTGCCACTGCTCACTGGAAATTTCTTCCCGTACCTGGCGCGCGTTCTCCCTCGCACCGTTCATGCAATAGGTAACCGAAACCGGGTTGAGGCTGTCGAAAACCAGGGTGCTGGCCATCGAATCCAGATCGCCATTCCACTCCACGGCGGTGGCTTTTCCGAGCGAGGCCATCAGCCTCTGCCAGCGTGTTTCCGCGCTTGCTCCGCCGGTATCGAGCATCAGGCTCATGGTCACGTCGAGCTGGCGCACGGTATTCTCTGCCCGCTCCAGGTAGCGGCTCATCCAATACAGGCTGTCTGCAACGCGCGATAGCATCTTTAACTCTCCGTTACTCCGTGCCCTACTGTTCCAGAATCCAGGTGTCTTTGCTGCCGCCGCCCTGCGATGAGTTGACGACCAGCGACCCTTTTTCCAGAGCTACGCGGGTCAGCCCGCCCGGCACAATGTTTACCTTGTCGCCAAAAAGTATGTAGGGCCGCAGGTCCACATGGCGCGGTTCAAGGCGATTGCCGATGAGGCACGGAGCGCGCGAAAAATCCAGCGTCGGCTGGGCGATGTAGTTGCGCGGGTTGGCTTCGATCTGGCGGGCAAACTGCTCTCGCTGGTTGGCTGTCGAGTGCGGACCGATCAGCATTCCGTAGCCGCCGCTCTCACCCACCGCCTTCACTACCAGCTTGTCCAGGTTGGCCAGCACATGCTGGCGCTGCTTGCCTTCGCTTAGGAGGTAGGTTTTCACGTTGGGCAGGATGGCATCCTCGTCGAGGTAGTAGCGAATCATATCGGGCACATAGGCATAGACAGCTTTGTCGTCGGCGAGGCCAGTGCCGAAGGCGTTGGTCACGGTGACGTTGCCGGCGCGATAGGCATTGAATAGCCCGCCGCAGCCGAGCGACGAGTCCGGGCGAAAGATGAGCGGATCGCTGAAGTCGTCGTCCACGCGGCGATAGATCACGTCCACGCGCTTGAGGCCATCCGTGGTGCGCATGTAGACGATGTTGTCGTGGGTCACTAGGTCGCGGCCCTCGACCAGATCGATGCCCATCTGGCGCGCCAGATAAGTGTGCTCGAAGTACGCGGAGTTGAAGACTCCCGGCGTGAGCAGGACGATGTTCGGTTCCGGCCGGCCCTCCGGGGCCAGTGAGCGCAGCGTAGCCAGCAGCACTTGCGCATAGTGCTCGATGGGCCGCACGCCGTAACTGTGGAAGAGCTGCGGAAAGGTTCGCTTCATCACCCGGCGGTTGGTGAGCATATAGCTCACGCCCGAGGGAACGCGCAGGTTGTCTTCCAGCACCACAAACTCGCCTGTATTCAGCCGCAGCAGGTCGGAACCAACGACGGAGATGTACACGTTGCGCGGCACCTGCAAGCCCCGCATTTGCCGCCGGTAGTGCTTGCAACTGTAGACCAGCTCGCGGGGAATCACCCGGTCGTTGAGAATCTTGGCTTCGGAATAGACGTCGCGCAGGAAGAGATTGAGGGCTGTGATGCGCTGGGTGAGGCCGCGCTCAATGCGGTCCCATTCCTGAGCCGTGATGATCCGCGGCAGCAGATCGTAGGGGAAGATGCGCTCCGTGCCTTCGTCGCGTCCATAGACGGTAAACGTAATGCCCTGAGTCAGAAACGAGAGGTCGGCCGACTGTTTGCGCCGCTGCAACTCATCCGGCGGCAGGCCTGCCAGGGTCTCTGCCAGCGCCCGGTAGTGCTGGCGCACGTCCCCGCACGGCTCGCGCATCTCGTCGAAGGCCTGATCGAGCGGATAATCTCCGTACAACGTCTCCAATTCCGCAGTATGACCAGCGCTCATGAGGACCTGGAGCTTTCTTTACCGAAAATTCAGGGCGCTGGCGATGAATGGGCTGTGGACTCCCCGGAAGATCCGCCGCATCCGCTCCGGCTTCCGGGCACACACCGTTGGTACCCTGTACTCTCGCTTGTAGCACATGGGACATAAGGGAACCGTGAGGAAACAGGAGACCCGTTGTGCGCGCATCTTTCGCCATCCTGCCCAGACGCAGAACGGGCGGCAGTCGAAGCCGCCGCCCGCGGTTTACCCCGTTTTTGACTTTCCGCTAGAAGAACAACTTGGCAGAGACTTGCAGTTGGCGCGGGCCATAGAGGCCGTTGTTGGTACCGCTGGTAGCGCCGAATGCGCTGAAACCGGTGCCGGGATAAGGCGTGATGCAGCCCTGGACGACAGAACCGGTGGGAGCGCTGCCGTTGCTGGAGCAGGTGGCGGAGGTGGCGCTGGCGGACGTGTACGCCGAGTAGGTCGAGTTTACGCCGGTGATGATAGTGTGATTGAGCGCGTTGAATGCTTCACCGACGAACTGCACATAGATCTTGTCGTGGATCGGCACATCCCGCGTAATGCGGAAGTCTACGTTGTTGAATCCCGGACCCGTGATGCTGTTACGGCCGATTTGCGGCGGCCGGCCGGTGGTGGGCGAGCCGGAACTGGAGCTCATGGCGCCTCCGAAGATGCCGCCATCGTCGGCGTAGCTGGTGGCGCTGGTGGAACCGCTATAAACGGTTCCGCTCATGCTCGCAGCGATAGGCTGACCTCCAGAAGCAATCTCGTCCCCCGAGAAGGTAAAGTCGTCAAGCAGGTACTTGACAACCTTATCCCCCATCATGATCCTTGGCTGATAGCGGAAACTCATGGTGAAGCGGTTGCGGATGTCGATGTCCGACGGTCCGTTCTCGCCGCGGAGGTTGTTGGGATCGAGGGCCGTGTTGCCGCCGTAGAATGTGCCGAAGTTGCCCTGAACCTGATCAGTGTCAGTGGCATGAGCCCAGGTGTAGTTTGCCAGCACTTCAAGGCCGTTGTGGAAGGGCCGGCGGACGGTGGCAGTCATCGAGTTGTACCAGGTGTTGGCGATGCTGAAACCCGTGTTGTAGCTGGCAAGCGAGGTGTTGCGGCGATCCGCGGGCCGATAGACCGGCACCGTGATTTGCTTGATCAGGTTGTTGCTGGCATCGAGTACGTTGTAGCTGCGCAGCCCGCTCGGGGTCTGGCCGATCAGGTTGGCATCGAGAAAGACAGGCAGGCGCATGCCGCGGGTGCCGACATAGCCGGCCGTAAGAGACAGCTTCCCAGGAAGGGCTTGCTCGACGGAAAAATCCATTTCATGCGTGTAGGGCGGAACGAAGTTGGGGTCCAGGCCGTGGAAGCTCTGTGGACCTTTCGTAGAGGGACCGTTGACAGCGGGCGCTGCGCCGCCAGTTGGGTAGAGCGCTTTTGAGAGCGCTGGGCCGGAGACGGGAAACGGGACGTTAGGATACTGGAGGCTGGTGCTGGCGCTGGGTACTGTCGGACATGTGGAGGTAGATTTACCCACACTCGCCTTGCAACCGGTGTAGTTGTAGTTGATCTGGACAACGCCGTTTTCCACGCGCATGGCGTAGTAGGTGCTGCCCTGGTTGAGCGCGGAGAACATGCCGTAACCGCCGCGGACCACCGTACCAGTGAAAGGGCTGTAGGAGAAGCCTATACGCGGCTGCACGCGATTCAGTACATTCTTGATGGTCTGGCTGTAGTAAGTGGAGAGGGGAGCGTAGTTGTTGTTGATGAGCCCCGGCGCCGGCGTGAGCTGGACATCGTAGCGGAGTCCGGCTGTGACGGTGAGTTTCCTATTCGCCTTCCAGGAGTCCTCGCTAAATCCGTCGAGCATCTTCATCCAGAAGTCGTCCTTGCCCTGTGTTCCGGCTTTGGTATTGACCACATCGACGGTCTGGACAAACGTGTTGTAGTGAAAGCCGGCGTAGGGATCGGTATCGCCGGACTGTCCCTGGAATGCGTCCGCGATCCAGTCCTGGAAGTTGGCGCCGGCTGTGGACTCGCCGTAGCTGTAGATGCCGCCGCCCTGGAAGAGGTTGATCATGACCTCATGAACGATGTTGGCGTCTCCGCCGAACTTGAGCGTGTGCTTGCCGTAGACCTTGGAGAAGACGTCGGTGAGCTGAATGCGATGCTCATCGGGCTCCGCGACGCGCGGCAAAGCGTTGGGCATGCCGAAGGTGACGACGCCAGTCGCTACGCTTGGGCCAGCGGCATTGGCTCCAGCCGTCTCCAGATCGCGGCCCCATTGCGCGTGAACCTCATTGACCGAACTGCTGGAGAGAACCGTTGTGAGCCCCCCCACGAGAAAGCGCTCATGGTAACTGGTTGCTCCATTTGTGGTGGGCGAGCTGTTGGTGAAGGTCGGCGCCGAGCTGTAGCCGTTGGTGCTGTCGAAGTCCGCGAAGTTGAAGTCGAGGAATGCGTCGTTCCTGCTGTTGATGTGATAGTCCAGCCGCGGGAAGAAGAGGTTCTGCTTTTGGAAGCGCGTCGGCGTAGCTTCCCCAGGCGTGATATTCGCCATATTCATCAGGAAGGTAATGCCGGCGGTGCACTGCGCAGAAGTGATGGTGGCGGGGCACTGCGTAGGCGAGATGACCGTATTGCCCGAGTTGCTTGCCGTGGGGGTCAGCGTGATGTTGTTGGTGTCAGAATAGAGAACGCGCGCCGCCAGGCGGAAGCCATCGAAGGTAAAGAAATAGAAGAGCTTATCTTTGATCAGTGGACCACCGACCGAGCCGCCGAACTGCTGTTGCTGGTGGATGGGCTGGGTCAGAAGAAAGGGATTGCCGCCGTTAAAGAGCACCTGCGATTTGCTGTAGGGATCGAGCGCATTGAGGTCGGGGTAACGCAGTTCGTAAAAGAGATCGCCATGCAGGTCGTTGGTGCCCGACTTGGTGATGGCGTTTACCTGGCCGCCGGCGGCCTGACCGAACTCGACCGAGTAGTTGGAGGTCTCAGCCTGGAATTCCTTGATGGAGTCCAGCGAGTAGACATAGGGCGCCCCGCTGGCACGGCCGCGCGCCTCTGAAAACAGCATCTGGTTGTTGTTGGCGCCATCCACATAGTTCTGGTTATAAAGGCCGCTGATGCCGTGAAAGCTGATCATCCCGCTGCCGCCGTCCTGGACCACATTCGGCGTGAGCAGCACGAAATCGCTCCAGTTACGCGCCTTGACCGGGAGGCTCTCGATCAGTTGCTGATCGACTACCTGGGAGACTTCGGTCTTTTCCAGGTCCAGCAGTTGCGGCGTGGCCGATACTTCAACCGTGGTGGCATCGGACTTGACCGCCAAGGTCAAGTCGATCGTAAGGGTCTGGCCCACTTGCAGGGTTAGATTCTTTGCTTCCACCGCTCCGAAGTTGCTGGCGGATGCCTCGACCTTATAGTGCCCCGGCGTCAGGAAGGGCGCCACATAGATGCCGTCGGAATTTGTCGTGAAGACGTGAGGGACGCCTGTGTCGACATCGGTGACTGTTACTGTAGCGCCGGTTATGACCGCCTGTTTGGCATCCATCACAGTTCCGGTGATGGCGCCAGCGCCAGATGTTTGCGACCTTGCGGAAACGCAGGTCATTACCAAAGAGAACGCTACGCCTAACAGCAGCGCGGCGAGACGGTTTTGGGAACACCGATTCCTTAGCATGATTGCCTCCTGAGAGATTGCTTGCTGTGGTTTGCTGAAAATGCCACTGTTTTACTCGAAAATTCAAGGATTTAGGTGGGTCCATCGAGGATTCATTCGCGAATTTTTGCCTGTTCGCTGCTTGTTGCTGGAGATGGATACCCGATTCCGCGCCATAGATTCTCATGGCTATATGAACATTTTCCATGAACTGTCGGCATATATCCATCCAAACACGGCAATGTTACTGGCCGATAAAAAGCCGGACATGGGCAAATCCCGGTCATCGGGGGAAAAGCGCGGCGAGCGCTCTTTATGGGTTCCTTATATCATGACGAGGCGTGGAGGTAATATAATGGCTTCGCCCTCTCGATCAAAGCCGCGTTGTCAGTCTATCAATTCATTCCCCCGACGTTGTCAACCGGGAGGCAAATGATCAAGGAGATTGGACCATGCCCAAGAATGCAAACGATGTTGTGCAGCTTGCCAAGGATACCGGCGCAAAGATCGTGGACTTGAGGTTCATCGATCTGCCGGGAGTGTGGCAACATTTCTCGATCCCGGTCGAGGATTTGGATGAGGATCTGTTCGCAGAAGGAATTGGATTCGACGGCTCCAGCATCCGCGGTTTCCAGCAGATCAACGAAAGCGACATGCTTCTTTTCCCGGACCCGGAGACAGCGTATCTGGATCCCTGTCTGGAGATTCCCACCCTGAGCATCATCTGCGACGTGAAGGATCCGGTGTCCGGCAATCCGTATAGCCGCGACCCGCGCTACATCGCGAGAAAAGCGGAGGCCTACCTAAAGAGCACCGGCATCGCGGAGACCAGCTACTGGGGCCCGGAGCTGGAGTTCTACATCTTCGACAACGTGCAGTACGACCAGAACGCCTTCACCGGCTACTATCGCATCGACTCGAACGAAGGCGTGTGGAATACGGGCCGCGACGAAAAGCCGAACCTGGGCTACAAGCTGCGCCACAAAGAGGGCTACTTCCCGGTGCCGCCTTCCGATCAGTTCCAGGATCTGCGCTCGGAGATCATCCTCAAGATGAAGGAAGTCGGGATCCCGGTGGAGGTGCACCATCACGAAGTGGGAACCGCCGGGCAGGCCGAGATCGACATGCGCTTCTCGCCGCTTCTCAAGATGGCGGACAACGTTCCATATTACAAGTACATCATCCGCAACGTCTGCAAGAAGCACGGCAAGGTGGCCACCTTCATGCCCAAGCCGATCTTCGGCGACAACGGTTCCGGCATGCATGTGCACCAGAGCCTGTGGAAGGGCAACACCAATCTCTTTTACGATCCGAACGGCTACAGCCTGCTGAGCCCGCTGGCTCTGAACTACATCGGCGGACTATTGAAGCACGCTCCGGCTTTGCTTGCCCTGTGCGCACCGACTACCAATTCCTATCGCCGGCTCGTGCCGGGATACGAAGCGCCGGTGAACCTGGCCTTCTCGCAGCGCAACCGCTCGGCGGCGGTGCGCATTCCGGTCTACTCGAAGAGCCCGAAGTCCAAGCGCCTCGAATTCCGGTGCCCCGATCCGTCGGCCAATCCGTACCTCTGCTTCGCCGCTCTGCTCATGGCGGGTCTGGATGGAGTCAAGAACAAGATCGCGGGCGAGCCCCTGGAGAAGGATCTGTACGAACTGGAGCCCGAGGAAGCCGCGAAGATCAAGAGCACGCCGGGTTCGCTGGGCGAGGTTCTGGATGCGCTCGAAAAGGATCACGACTTCCTGCTCGAAGGCGGGGTCTTCACCGAGGATCTGATTTCAACATGGATCTCGTACAAGCGGGAGCGCGAACTGGCGCCGGTTAACCTGCGGCCCGTGCCCTACGAGTTCTTCCTCTACTTCGACCTGTGAAACTCGGGAGATGGCATTCCTGAACGCAGTTTCGCCGTTTACATCCTGGGCCGATGCAATCGTCGGCCCAGTTTTTGTGTGCCGAGCCGCCGGCGGCGATGCTCACAAGAACGCCGCAAACACACCCGCCCTCTATCAATCGGAGCCGCTTCTGTAGCCCTGCCCTAAAACGCGCTTCTGGCCTTACAATCGGAGAGAGCCCCAAACCCGCGGAGGGATGGGTGAGCGGTTGATACCGGCGGTCTTGAAAACCGTTGTGCCTGAAAGGGTACCGGGGGTTCGAATCCCTCTCCCTCCGCCATTAAGCCTTCCGAGGGCATCCCAAGAAGTCCAATCCAAAGCAATAATCCACTGAAAACAAACATTTTATTGCTTTATAGCATCCGTTTAGGTACTGTAGAAGCCAGCAACTCGTGCGGGTATACCTGTGGGTATATCCGCCGCGAGCTGTGGGTACATTGCTTGGAGGTGGCTTCCATGCGGTTGACGGACACTCAGATCAAACGAATCAAGCTGGGTACGAAACCCTATAAGGTCGGCGACGGCGGCGGGCTGTTTCTGTGGGTTACGCCAGCGGGCGGAAAGATTTGGCGCTGGGCCTTTCGGTACGAGGGGCGGTCCAAGCTCATGACCTTTGGCAAGTATCCCGATATACCGCTATCTCTCGCAAGAGAGCGCCACACAGAGGCGCGCAAGGTGCTGGCCACCGGCGTAGACCCAATGGCAGAGCGCAAGGCCGAGAAGGCGGCAACGGAGAATTCCTTCCAAAGCGTTGCCCGCCTGTGGCTGGCACACTGGCAAGATGGTAAGAGTCCGCGCCATGTGGACTATGTGAAGCGCCGCATGGACGCCGATATTCTTCCCTGCCTGGGCGCGCGGCCCATCGCTTTGATTGAGGCCCCAGAACTGGTGGCCATGACCAAAACCATTGAGCAACGCGGCGCTCGGGACATTGCCAAGCGCGCCCTAGAGACAACCGGGCAAGTCCGATCCGTGGCTACGTTGCCGTAGCTCGTCGATCCTGAAAAGCGCCGTAACTATATTTATAATCAGTAGTATACACGACAGATCGGTGGTATAATTATCGCAGATGGGACGCCAATTCGCTCAATAACCGGGGAAAAATCATGCGCCCGA
>Ga0182016_10008073_pt1 | contig 10707 bp, 10 predicted proteins | sample 712S2MmetaG_FD_120491 | JGI IMG/M metagenome (GOLD analysis project Ga0182016, IMG submission 120491) | Permafrost microbial communities from Stordalen Mire, Sweden - 712S2M metaG | ecosystem: Environmental > Terrestrial > Soil > Wetlands > Permafrost | place: Sweden: Stordalen | collected...
ACTTTCTCCGGATGACGCATCGCCAGCAACAGCGCGACAATTCCCCCATCGCTCCATCCCACCACATACGCCGCATCGATGTGGAGAGTGTCAAGCAGAGCGGCCTCATCGTCGGCCATCATTTCAAACGTCAGCGATGGCCCGCTATCCTTCGATTTTCCCTGCGCGCGGCTGTCGGCGGCAATGACCCGATATTTCGCCGCGAAATAGGGAATATTGTGCGCGAACGCCCCAATGTTTCCGCCGTTGCCATGAATCGTCAGCACGGGCCTGCCCGCTCCGTACTCCTCGCAGTACATCTTGCAGCCATTGATTTCGTAATATTTTCCGGCGGCGGAATTGTCCCCAAACGGGACCGGTTTTTCCTGCGCGGCGGAAGGCAGGGCGGCCAGTAAACCGGCCAGAAAGATCCATTTCATGTTGGAGGTCATGCGTTTCTCAGATGCCCTAAACTTATCCGCCGGAGCCGGCCACGAAAAGGCCGAAAATTGCGTTTCAAGCAGCCACACCCCCTAATGCACATCAAACCGCCCCGGCTGCCTCTTCATAATTCAGTTGCGCAATGGGGCCGGGTTTGGCTTTATCATCTCAAGTGAAAGGATGAAACGGCAAAAAGTGATGAATTTGTATTCAGGGCGCGTGCAGGGTGTTGGGTTCCGTTACGCTGTCAAAACCATAACCCATGGGTTTGAAGTCACGGGCACGGTCCGCAATTTAGACGACGGTCGGGTGGAATTGACTGCGGAAGGCGCGCAAGAAGAACTCGCCGCCTTTCTCCAGGCGATCCGGGACTCGGACGTTGGCCGTTTTATCCGCCAGGAACAAACTCATTGGTCCGAGGCGAAAAATGAATTTCACGGTTTTGAGATTACGGGTTAGAATGAGTTTGTAAGATGAAGTACGCGATTATTGCCGATATCCACGCCAACCTCGAGGCCTTTCAGGTTGTTCTGGACGATATCGAAAAACAGAAATGCACCCATGTGGCCTGCCTGGGCGACGTCGTTGGCTACAATGCCAATCCCAAGGAGTGCCTCGACACGGTCCGTTCCATGAACATCCCCTGCGTCAAGGGCAATCACGATGAGTATTGTTCTTCGGATGATGCGCTGGAAGGTTTCAACCCTCATGCGGCCGAAGCGGTCAACTGGACGCGCAAACAATTGACCGCGGAAGACAAGAAATGGCTGGCCGATTTAAAGTACGTCCGAATGGTGTCCAGCTTCACGATTGTTCACGCCACGCTGGACGGCCCGCAACGTTGGGGTTATGTCTTCGAAAAACTGGCTGCGGCCGCCAGCTTTACTTATCAGAATACCGCCGTCTGTTTCTTTGGCCATACTCATGTCCCGGTGGCCTTCATCCGCGACAACATGGTCCGGGGCGGGACCTATTCCAAATTCAAGGTCGAACCAGGCCGCAAGTACTTCGTCAACGTCGGCTCCATTGGCCAACCGCGCGACGGCAACCCAAAGGCGGCTTATGTCGTTTTCGATATGGTGGAAGGGTATATTGAGTTGCGCCGATTGGATTACGACATCGAGGCGGCGCAGAAAAAGATCATTGAAGCCGGTTTGCCTCCGCGCCTGGCTGAACGTCTGGCCGTCGGGAAGTAATTTGGCCGGCGGTTGAAAATCCTCATTCTCAAGCCGAGTTCTTTGGGCGATGTGATTCACGCGCTCCCGGTCTTGCGACTGTTGAAAAAGCACCGGCCCGAGAGCCGCATCTACTGGTGGCTGGATGTGAATTTGGCCCCGCTCCTGGAGAACGACCCTGATCTGACCGGTCTGTTCCGCTTTCAGCGCCATCGTTGGGCCGCGCCGCATCGCTGGCCCGAATTGGCCGCGAGTCTGCGTGCCATGCGCCGGGAACGGTTTGATCTGGCGATTGACCTCCAAGGATTGGCCCGCAGTGGACTTTTCGCCTGGCTGGCCAATGCTGGGATGACTGTCGGCTTGGACAACCCGCGGGAAGGGGAGCGGGAAGGGGCCAGGGCCATGTACGATCTAACTCCGCCACGGGCCTTGCCCAAAACCCACGCCGTCGATCGTTACCTCGCGGTCTTGCCCTTGTTGGGGGTTCCGGTGGAGTGGGATTTTGCATGGCTCCCCTTCCGCCCGGAAGCCGCGCGCAACATAGAACTAAAATGGTCGCCGCATCAGGGCGGCCTCCGCTGGGTGGTCTTGTTGCCGGGCGGGCGATGGGACAACAAACGCTGGCCCGTGGCGCATTTTGTCGCTCTCGTCAAGGAGTTGCAGGAGGTTTCCAATCTCCGCTTTGTCATTTTAGGGAGCAAAGATGAACGGCCCCTCGGCGAGGCAATCACCGCCGCCGCGCCGCAGCGGACGTTGAATCTCGCTGGAGAGACGACCTTGGGTGAGATGATTGAATGGATTCGGCTGAGCCAATTGACGATCACCAATGACACGGGGCCGATGCATGTGGCCGCCGCCATGAACCGGCCGGTGCTGGCGATCTTTGGGCCGACCAACCCCTTAAACACAGGGCCTTATCGTCAATTAGCCAATGTCCTGCAGGATACGCGGCTGCCCTGTGTTCCCTGTCAAAAGAGCCGTTGCGCTTATTCCGACCCGCTGGCCTGCTTGCACGCCATCACTCCGCGGGTGGTCCTGGAAAAGGCCCGCCAAGCCTTGCTGGCTTCCTCGGATTCGTTGGCAAAAGCTTAGTGTGCGGTGCGCGTTCCACTTGACTTGCCTGGGGCGGTGCGCGAATCTTCGTTTGAGCCGGTTGGGCAACAAAAATGACGAATACTGATAACGATTCCCCTGGAGCCACACCTGTCGGACCCTGCCAGCAGGAGGTTCTGGTTCATGTCGATGACTTCCAGTACAACACGGGTTGGGATTCATCCGCCAATTCCCGGGAGCGCGCGCGCCAATGTTGCCGGCAGTTGGAGCAAGGCCAAATTTTATATTTTGATCGCCTCCCCTATGTTTTTTTCAAGGAGGACCGCGAATTTTTGTTGTCCCAGCGTCAAAGTGACTCGCGTTTGCACAAAAACATCTCCTACCGCCCCCAGCAAAATATTCTGCGCGGGGGGGGCGGTTCCGCGCAAGAGAACGAGCGGTTGCTCGAGATCATGGCCCGCTTCTCCAAGGAAGTCACAAGATTCCTTGGGCGGTTGCTGGAGCCTTACGCGGAACACTGGACGCTGGATTACGCCAGCTTTCGCCCTGAGGAGGAAGCCGGTCGCCAACTGCCTCTCCATAAGCGCAACGACTTGCTCCATTTCGACGCTTTCCCGACGCGGCCCATGAACGGCCATCGCATCTTGCGCTGCTTTACCAACATTAACCCTTCCGCTGCCCGGGTTTGGAACACGACGGAGGATTTTTCGACGCTGGCCACGCGCTACGCCGAAAGAGCCGGACTTTCGCGTTTCGCCGCGGAAGGCAGCAAGCGCGCGCACCCGCTGGTGCGCCGGATCAAGCAGGCCTTTGGGCTCAAAGCAGTCGATCATTCGGCCTATGACCGCTTCATGTTGCGCTTCCATGATTTCCTCAAGGAGCAAAGCGATTTTCAAGCGAACTGCCCGAAAACCCGGATAGAATTTCCACCCGGCTCAACCTGGATTTGTTATACGGATTCGGTGCCCCATGCCGTTTTATCCGGCCAGTACGCTCTCGAGCAAACCTTCATCATTCCGCTGCCCGCAATGGTGACCCCAGCCTCGGCGCCGATCAGCATCTTGGAAAAAATGGCCGGAGCGCCGCTCAGTTTTCGAGCTTCCTGAGACCGCCTGGCGGCGAACTGTATTCCATCCTGGAGTCTCCTCAGTGAGGTCCGCCGCCTATTTCTTTGCGGCTTGATTGCCCGCCTGTCGCCGCTATACTGAGGCCATGATACGACGCCTCTTTGTGCTGGGCCTGCTGGTCATCGCGGCCGCGACCCCCGTCCATGCGCAAGTCAGTGGCGTGACTGCGGAGTTGGTCCTCGAACAAACTCAATACCTGCCGGATGAAGATTTGCATTTGAAGCTGCGGATTACCAACCGCTCCGGCCAGCCCCTCACTTTAGGTCAAGACGATTCCTGGATTGAGTTCGAGATTGTCGGGGAGAGAAGTTTTCTCGTGTCCAAGCTGGCCCCTATGCCGGTCGCGGGAGAATTTACGTTACTCTCCGGCCAGGTTGGCTCGCGCGCTCTAAATCCAACCCCTTATTATGATTTCCGGCGTCCGGGCCATTACCGTATTGGCGCAACGGTCCGCTTGGAGCAATGGGGCCAAACCATCCAGTGCAAGCCGGTCACGATCACAGTGGCCAACGGCGTGCCCCTGCCCAATCTCGCCGATCTGCAAGTAGGCTTGCCGCTGCCGCCGGGCGTGACCAACGCTCCGCCCGAACTACGCCACTTCAGCCTGCTTAAAGTTTCGTACCTCAACGAATTGAAACTCTATGTGCGGTTGACCGACGATTACGGCCACACCTTGCATGTTTTTCCGCTGGCGCGCATGCTCTCCTTTAGCGTTCCCGAAGCGCAGACCGACCGCGATAACAATCTGCACGTACTCCTGCAGACGGGCGCCCGGGCGTTCACCTATTCAGTCATCAGCCCAACCGGCCAACTCCTGGTGCATCAAATGCATGATTACACCGAGACCAGGCCTGTCCTGCGCGTCAGCGACGATAGGCAGATTTATGTGGCCGGCGGGATTCGGCGCTTTGCGGCCGATGATGTGCCCGCTCCCGAGTCAGCCAACAGCAAGTAGCACAGGGCCGCGACGCCGCTTACGCGGTTGCTTTGACCGTGTTCAATCGAAGACGGAGGCGGGACTTGGCGCGGTTGGCCCGTGCGCGATGGATGATGCCGGTCTTGGCGGCCTTATCGAGGGCGGAACTGAGCCGTGGCAGAGCCTTGAGCGCCTCCTCTTTTTTGCCCGCGCTCAACAGGGCGGCGTAGCTGGTTTCCAAAGTGTGCAGACGCGATTTGACGCTGTGGTTCTGCAAACGCTTGCGCGCGCTGTTCCGCATGCGTCGTTCGGCTGATTTCGTGTTCGGCATATTTGTTTAAAAGCTCAGTCTTTCAGGAACGCACACGATAGCCGAAACGGGATCTTTGTCAACGACCCGATTTTGCCGTTCTTGACCTGGCCATTCCGGCGCCGATTGCCTTTAGGCCATTTTAACCCGAGCTTCTCCGCCGGGGATGTCTTCGATGACCCAGCCCTTGGCCTGAATTTCGTTGCGGAGCATGTCCGCCCGTTTGAAATCCCTGGCCTTGCGGGCGGATTGCCTCTCGGCCAGCAAGCTTAAAACCTCCTCCGGAACAGCTTGCTCCAATCGGCCAAGGCCCAGGACCCTATCGATCTGCCCCCAGGCTGCCAGGGCGGCGGCGGCTCGGGCTCCTGTCATTTGCCCGGCGGCCAGCAAACGGTTGTTCTCACGCACCCAGTCAAATATGGCGCCCCAAGCGGCGGAAACATTTAGGTCTTCATCCAATGCCGCGGAGAACTGTCCCGACAGAATGTCCTCGGTCGCTCCGGCGGCGTTTCCACCCATCAGCCGCAGTTTATGGAGGCATTCGTCCAGGCGGGCCAGGGCCGCGCGTCCCGCGCGCAGGCCGTCCAAGGTGAAATTGAATGGCTCCCGGTAATGGGCCGTGAGCAGCAGATACCGAATCTCCCGGCCAGTGAAGCCTTTCGTCAACAGATCACGCAACGTGAAATAGTTGCCCAGGCTCTTGCTCATTTTCTTGTTTTCAACCAGGAGGTGAGCGCCATGTAACCAATATTTGACAAACGGATGTCCCGCTCCCTGGCTTTGCGCGATTTCATTTTCGTGATGCGGAAAAATCAAGTCTTCCCCGCCAAGATGAAGATCAAAACTGGCCCCCAGCAGTTCCATGCTCATGGCGCTGCACTCGATGTGCCAGCCTGGCCGGCCTTCCCCCCACGGGCTGGGCCAGAAGACCGAGCCGTCTTCCGGGGTGCGTCCTTTCCACAGGGCAAAGTCGGCCAGCGCATCCTTCGCATAATCGTCGCTGGCCACACGTTGACCGGGACGCATTTGGTCGAAATTCAGGTGGAGCAACTGCCCATAGCGGCCGCCTGCACGTTGGTATTTCTCAATGCTAAAATAAACCGAACCATCCGGCGCACGGTAGGTCATGCCCCGGTCCGCCAGCGTTTGGATCAGCGCGATAATTTGTCCCATGTGTTCGGTCGCGTGCGGCGTTTCATCAGGGCGCAGGCAGCCGAGCGCTTGCAAGTCTTCCAAAAAGGCCGCTTCGTACTTGGCGGTATATTCCCGCAAGGTGGTCTTGGCCTCATTGACCCGCTTAATGATCTTGTCCTCCACGTCGGTGATGTTCATGACGTGCCGCACATGATACCCCTTGAACTGGAGGTAACGCCGGGTCAGGTCCGCGAAGACAAAGGTGCGGAAGTTGCCAATATGGGCAAAATCGTGAACGGTAGGGCCGCAGCAATAGAGACCGACCTTCTCGCCGGTGGGGTCCAGGGGAACAAATTCCTGCGTTTGCCGCGAGAGAGTGTTGAACAGTTTAAATGCCATCGGCGTTGTGGTATCCTCGCGCCGAGATTATTTCAATCCCGCATTGGTGCCAGGCGTGGTCGGCTTGTCCAAGAATCGACGCAGAAGTTGGGAAAGTCGCACGAAATCGATGGGCTTGGAAAGAACGGCGCGAAACGGAGCATAGCGCGAACCCATCAGGCTGGGCGTTGGGTTCAACCCCGTGACTAGGATGACTGGGACGTCGGCCCGGATATCGCCCAGCTTTTCCGCCAGGTCCGCCCCTTGCAACGCCGGCATCGTATGGTCTGTAATAACGAGGTCGAACTTGCGCGTGTCGGCGCTAAATGTCTCCATGGCGTTGACGCTGTCGGCCCGCGTAATGACCCGGTAACCCATTTTGCGCAAGCGTTGCTGCATCATGCTTAAGATCATGACCTCATCATCGACCACCAGTATCTGCTCGCGGTGGCCGGGAAGAATCTGGTTTTGTTCTGGAACGACTGCCACGGCGGCTTCGGAACATTGGGGCCACCAAAGGTGAAAGGTAGTCCCTTTGCCTTCCTGACTCTCCACTTCGATCCGCCCTTGGCAACGCGTCATGATTTTTTGCACAAATGTCAAACCTAGCCCCGTGCCGCGCCCCGCCGGTTTGGTGGTGAAGAACGGCTCAAAAACCCTTTCCAGAACTTCGCGGCTCATCCCGTGGCCGGTATCGCGCGTCTGGAGATGGAGGTAGGCGCCCGGAGCCAGGCCATGTTCTTTGGCTTGTTCAGCCCCAAAATGAACCGTCTCCAGGCGGTATTCGAGCAGGCCGCCTTTCGCGCTCATGGCGTGCTTGGCGTTGACTCCCAGATTCATAATCACCTGGTGCATATCGGAAGCGTCAGCCTGAACCACGTCATTTTCCGTTTGAATCGCGAGGCGGATCTCGATGGAGGAGGGGAGTGTGGCGTTTAGGAATTTGACGGCTTCCTTCAGAATTGGCCCCAACTTGAGCGGGCGATACTCGGTGTCAGTCGGACGGCTGAACGTCAGGATGCGTTTGATCAAATCCCGAGCCCGTTCGGACGAGCGCAACGCCATCTCGAGGTTCTCCCGCGTGGTTCCCTTGATCTGCGGGTCGAGCAGGGCTAATTCCGTGTAGCCTAAAATGGCGCAAAGCACATTGTTAAAGTCATGCGCTATTCCGCTGGCCAAAATTCCGATGGCGTCCATTTTTTGGGCGTGCAGGACTTGTTTTTCCAGGCGGACCCGTTCGGCTTCGGCCTCTTTGCGCGCGTTAATGTCCTCGATGAATCCTTCATAATAACGGATCGTTCCGCTTTGATCCCGGACAGCCCGGGCGGATTCGGAAATCCACAAAGTGGTGCCATCGCGGCGGCGCACTTGGTATTCCAGGCCCCGGACAACCCCGGTTGATTCGATCTCCTGCCGGAAACGTCCCCGAAAAGTGGGATCGGCGTAAATCTGGTTCTGAATGTCGGACACGCCGTCCAACATTTCCTCCGGCCGCTCGTAACCATACATGCGAGCCAGGGCGGCGTTGACGGTTATGTAGCGACCATCGGGGGTGCTTTGATAAATGCCTTCAATGGCATTTTCAAACATGCTGCGATAAATGGATTCCGCCTCGCGTGGCGGATCATCGGCATCGTTCATTGCGCGCGGATCCCTGGCACAGTGGCGCGAGTATAAGCGAGGCCCGGCACCTGTCTAGCAGATTGAATCGGAAATGGCCGGATTATTAATGCTCCTTTGAGTGTTTTTTTAGACATTGCGCCGCGGAAGGAAATGCCTTTTATTGGTGTGACAAAATGGCGCGGGCAGTGACGGTTTGTTTAAAGAGCTATGGCAGCGGTAAAATCTAGTTTTCTGGATCGAGTCCTTGGGCGTATCGCACGGCTGGACGCGGAAGGTTTGCAAACGGTCGTGCAACGGTTGGCCCGGGAGAGGAGCTTTCTCGAAACGGTTTTTAATGCCATTGAGGATGGCGTGCTGGTGGTGGATGAACATGGGCGCATCATTTACTTTAACCAGGCGGCCTCCGGTTTGCTGAACTGGAACCCTGCGGAGGTGGAAGGCCGCTCCATCACGGACTTTTTGCCGGAATTAGACTGGGCCAGCCTGAGCGCGCCCGGCCCAGGAGGGCGGCAACGCACCACCCGGCATGAATTTGAGGTCACCTATCCCCGCCCTCGCTTTCTCAGGGTTTATGCCGCCCCCATTGAGCCGGAGGGAAAGGGGATTTCTGGCATGGCTCTCATTCTGCATGATGCGACCGAAGCGCGGCAGCAGACCTTTGAGGCCATCGAAAGTGAGCGCGTCCACTCGTTGAGCATCCTGGCTGCGAGTGTCGCGCATGAGATCGGCAATCCGCTCAATGCCTTGCACATTCATTTGCAGTTGATGTCCCGCTAAGTGAAAAAACTCCGCGAGCCGGCTCCAGCTTCGCGCCGTCCTTTTCGGCGGGGCGAACCGCCCATCAACCCTGAGACGGCGGAAGTCGCCCAACGTCTGGAGCATTACTTGGAAGTGGCGAAAGGCGAAATCACCCGGCTCGACTATATCGTGACCCAATTTCTGCAGGCCTTGCGCCCTTCCCCGCCCCAATTGGCCCCTGGCTCGCTGAACGACGCGGCGGGCCAAACGATCGAGTTGCTCCGGCCAGAGTTGGACAACCGGGGACTGCAAATTAAGGAGGTCTTGTCGCCCCGCCTTCCGCTGGCGCCCATGGACATCGGCCAAATCAAGCAGGTCTTGATGAATTTGATCAAGAACGCCATGCAAGCCATGACGCGCGACGGCGTTTTGACGCTTGAGACCGGTAGCACAGCCGATTCTGTTTGGATCAGCGTGGCTGATACCGGCGGCGGAATTGCGCCCGACAAGATCAACCACATTTTTGAACCTTTTTACACCACGAAAAAAAAGGGCACCGGCTTGGGTTTAATGATTGTCCAGCGCATCATGCGCCAGCATGGGGGGCATATAGAGTTGGAGAGCCGGGTGGGGCAGGGGACGACTTTTCGCCTGCGTTTGCCCTTGCGCGAGCGGCAACCGCGGCTCCTGGCCGCCAGCAGGACCGAGACCACTGATCATGAGCAACCAGACCAAAACCAAACCGACACTCCTGATCGTGGATGACGAGAAGCCGACGCGCGACGGGTTGCGCGCCGCGCTGGAGGATCACTACGATGTCTGGGTGGCGGAGGATGCCAAGGCGGCGACCGCCCTGTTGGAGGAGTCAAATTTCGATGTGTTATTGACAGATTTTCGTCTTCCCCAGGAGGACGGAATGAAACTCATCACCCGCGCCAAATCGCTTTCCAATCCTCCCGTTTGCGTTTTGATGACCGCCTACGGTTCCGAAGAGTTGGCCGTGGAAGCCATGAAGCAAGGGGCGGATGATTACATTGCCAAAGGCCGCCTGCAAATTGACGAACTGGAGATGCGGATCGGACGCGCCCTGCGCCGGCGGCATTTGGAAGTGGAAAACGTCGTTCTGCGCCAGCAATTACAAACCAAATTTGGCTTGGATAATGTGGTGGGAGATTCGCCCGCGATGCGCGAAATCTTTGAGGTGGTGCGCCAGGTCGCGCCGACCCGCACCACGATCCTGCTGCTGGGAGAAAGCGGCACGGGCAAAGAATTGGTCGCCAAAGCGATCCACCATTTGAGTCCGCGCGCCCAACTGCCCATGGTGACGGTGCATTGCGCCGCTTTGGCGCCAACGCTCCTGGAGAGCGAGCTTTTTGGGCATGAAAAAGGGGCCTTCACGGGGGCGCACGAACGGCGTCTCGGACGCTTCGAGCAGGCGCAAGGCGGAACGCTCTTTCTGGATGAGATTGGAGAAATCGACCAAACGTTGCAGATCAAATTGCTCCGTTTTCTGGGTGAACGCACCTTTGAACGAGTCGGGTCGAACAAGACGTTAACGGCCGATGTTCGCCTGGTTGCGGCCACCAACAAGGACTTGGAGGATCAAATCAAAGCGGGCAAATTCCGCGAGGATTTGTATTTCCGCCTGGCAGTCGTCCAGATTACCCTGCCCCCTCTGCGAGAGCGGACGGGCGACGTCGCCTTGCTGGCTCGCGTGTTTCTGAAAGAATTTGCCGCCGAGAATAACAAAAAGGTGAACGAATTGACACCCGACGCGCTCGAGGCGTTGATGAATTACCCCTGGCCCGGCAACGTGCGCGAATTGCGCACCGC
>Ga0182016_10008078_pt1 | contig 10700 bp, 6 predicted proteins | sample 712S2MmetaG_FD_120491 | JGI IMG/M metagenome (GOLD analysis project Ga0182016, IMG submission 120491) | Permafrost microbial communities from Stordalen Mire, Sweden - 712S2M metaG | ecosystem: Environmental > Terrestrial > Soil > Wetlands > Permafrost | place: Sweden: Stordalen | collected...
ATTCTGGAACAACTGGGTAAGTTCCCCCTGGTCGGCCCAAAGTGAGGGCAGTTGATCCCAGTCGATGACAGCGCCGCTCTCCTTGATCGCAACCTGCAAATTCCGCATAGCGTCCAGTACCACCGCCGCGCAGTCAATCTGGCGGAGGTCAATCTCTTTGTTGTCCACGCGGGAATACGCCAGCAGGTCGGCGATCAACTGCTGCATTCGCTTGGCGCCGTCCACGGCATAGTTCATGTACCGGTCGGCAGTCTCATCCAACCGTCCGGAATAGCGCTTGGCCAGTAACTGGGTGAAACTGGCGACCATGCGCAGCGGCTCCTGCAAATCGTGGGAGGCCACATAGGCGAACCGCTCCAACTCGTCGTTCGACCGGGCGAGTTTTTGGACATTGAGCTTCAGCTCCTCCGTCATGCGCCTGCGCTCGGTGATGTCCTGAGCGATGCCGGCCATGCGGATCGGTTTGTTCTCCGCGTCTCGCTCTAAGTGCCCGCGGCCCAGGATATAGCGGACGCCGCCGTCCGGCAAGCTGACGCGGAGCTCCAGGTCGGGCGGTTCTTCCCCTGCCAGACAGGCGCCCGTCCATGCTTGCATAGCAGCCCGATCATCCGGGTGAATCAGACTCAAGAACGCCTCGGCGGACGGAACAAAGGTATCTTGCGAGACTCCAAAAACACGATACGTTTCGGGCGTCCATGCGCACACGGCTGTGTCCATGGGAAGTTCCCAGCTCCAACTGCCGACGTGGGCGATGCGCTGCGATTCGGAAAGAACGTATTCTCTCGCCTGTAGCGCCGCCGTCATGCGCTTGCGCTCCGTTATGTCATTGGCAATCGCGAAGATCAACTTCTCGTCCGGCGCCGCAGTGGCGGAAAATAGTAACCAGAGGTCCGAACCATCCTTGCGGAGACCCCGGCATTCGAATTCCGCATTCCCTTCCCCGGCAGTCAGCTTCCGGAACTCAGCCTGCACTGCCGCCCGGTCATCCGGATGAAAGAGCTCAGTCACGGCGCGTTGGGCGAGTTCCTCGGCAGTAAATCCCCACGTTTGGAGCAGGGCGGCGTTCACTCGCTTGATGGATCCATCGAAGCCGACGACGCACTTGGGCGAATGGCTCAGGCGAAAGAACTCATCGAGCGCCGCTTCGGCGCGTTTGCGCGCCGTGACGTCGATGGTAACTTCGATTTTCGAGAGGCGGTTGTCGTGCTGAAGGACCTTTCCCCGGCACAGAAGCCAATGGACGCTGCCGTCCGGCCAGACCACGCGAAACTGAATGTCGTAAGGCTCGGCCTGCTCGAGAGCGCGACTCTGCTCGAGCGCGACGCGCTCCCGGTCGGCGGGGTGAATCGACTCTAACCAGCGTTCGCGCGTGAGCCACGTTTCGGCTGGTTCCAGGCCGTACAAGCGGAACTGCTGCTCGGAGGCGGTTGTCTCTCCGGATTCCCGGTGGCACAGGCCGATGCCGGCGGAGTTCAGGGTAAACTTCAGCCATTCCTCGCTCCTGCGGGCATTCTCTTCCGCGCCCTTTCGCGCGGAGAGGTCTTCCACCAGCGTAATAAAGTGGAGCGGCTTCCCCAGCGCGTCGCGTACCAGAGCCACATGGACGGAGACCCAGACCAGCTCGCCGTCTTTGCGCACATAGCGCTTGGTTACGATGCCGCCGGATTTCACGCCTTCCATCAGGTCGTGCCTGAACTCCTGCTGTTCCGAAAAGTCGTCCGGATGCGAGATTGCCAGGAAATTCGTCCGCAGCATCTCCCGCTCGGAGAACCCCGTGATCCGGCAGAGGCTTTGGTTCACCTGCAAGTAGCGGCCGTCCATGCCGACGATCGCCATGCCGAACAGCGTGTTCTCAAACGCCGAACGGAACCGCGCTTCGCTCTGGCGCAAAGCCTCTTCGGCTGTTTTCCGCTTCGTAATGTCGAGCGCGGTTACATATATGAGCTGCGCATCCTTATGAGCGGCGCAGTCCAGCAGAAGCCAGCGGTACGATCCGTCCTTGCATCTGGCGCGGCACTCGAAGCCGATGATTCCCCCGGAGATCAGGAGCCTTTCGAACTCGTGTGCGACAAGGGCGCGCTCCTCGGGATGGGCCCGGTCGAGTACCTGCATCCCTGCCACTTCCGCCGCCGTGAATCCGAGTATCAGCTCCCAGGCGGAGTTTACGTGTTGGATGCGGCCATCGAAGCCCCAAATGGCCATTGGCGTGGGCGATGCCCAGAAAAACTGATTCAAGGCCGTTTCGGCCCGGACGCGGCTGGTGACGTCGATGTTGACGCCAACCTGGCGCGTGGCCGTTCCGGCTTCGTCGAAGAATACCTTCATTTGCGAGAACAGCCAGTGAATGCTGCCGTCCGGCCTGACGATTCGAAACTGAGTCCCCGGGAACTGCCCCCCCGATTGCGCCAACTTCAGCTCGCGGTCCAGGCGCTCGCGGTCTTCCGGGTAGATCAATTTGCGCCACTCTTCATGCGCCGGAAATTTGCCGGCCGGGTCCAGGCCATAAATCAGGAACTGCCCCTCCGACACCGTCGTTTCACCGGTCTTGAGGTCTGCGTCGAAGATGCCTATCCCGGCTGCCCGCTGCGCGAAGCCAAACCATTCGTCGCTCTTCCGTAGCGACTCCTCCGCACGCTTCAGGGGCGCAACGTCGGCCACGCTGATCACGGCGCCCCTCATCCGGCCTTGCATGACTACAGGTTGGATCGAGCACTGGACTTGGAGCGGAGTTCCATCGTGGTGCAGGAAAACATCGCGATTCAGTTCAACGGCAGACCAGTTTTCCAGCGCCTGTTGAATCCGGCACTGCTCTTTGGCGCAGTTCCATCCCTCGGGGTTGTTCCTGTGGAGGATGCATTGCAGCCTTTGCCCCAGGCATTCCTCCCGGGTGTAGCCGAAGATCCGGCAGGCTGCCCGATTCACAAATACGCAGCGGCCTTCCGGATCCACCGCCCAGATGCCGGTTGCCACCGAGTCCAGGGTTGCCGCCAGGTCTTCCGCGCCCCAGGTTTTTGCAAGCGCTGGCGCGGCAATAAGGGCGGTGGCGTTCGGGCTCGCCTCGGGTAGTGTTTGGCTGCTAGATCCCTGTAGCGGCACGTCGAAGGACTCCTGGCAGAAATGAGAAACGGGGTTTCGGCGTTTGAGGATCCTTGGCGGCATCTCCGCCTGCGATCCTGGCCGCCAACTGCACCATGTGCTTTTGGAACTTTCGGCTTTCGCCTAACCGCTTCCCCTTCAGGAAACTGTCCTCAAAATCCCGGCGGCATTCCGGCAGCATCGAATCGACGGGTACCCCCAGCAGTTTTTCTAACTCGCCCTGGGGGAACGAGGATGACGTAGCCACCCGGTTCAGTGTCAGGGCCAGACAATCCCGGTCGAATCCGGACTCCAACAACGCACTCACCGCCAATTTCGCCTCGGCGAGCCCGGGAATGTCGCTTGTGCCCACCAGGTAGAGGAGGCTGACCTCTTGGACCAGGCGCACCGAGAATGGGCTCAGGCGGCCCAGATCGATGACAATCCATTGGTAGAGCGACCGGACGAAGTTGAGCAGTAGCCGGACCCGTTCCGCCTTCGGCAGTTTCTCTTCGCAAAATGCCGGTCCCCCTGACTGCAGAACGTCCAGCCCCCCGGCGGGAAAGACCAACTTTTCCCAGCGATCCTCATCCAGATGCAGGATGTCGTCGGAGGCATCCATAATGCCGTAGGGCATGTTTACGTTCATCACGAAAGCGATGGCGTTGCCTGCCATGTCGAGATCCATCAGGAGGACGCGGGCCGCGGTCTGCCGCTTCAGTTCCATGGCGATGTGACAGGCAATAGTGGTATTTCCTACTCCGCCTTTCGCGCCCAGAAAGCCTATCACCTTCGCCTGCACGAGGTGAGGCTTGGCGGTGGCGGAGTCGGCTTGGGCTCTCTGCCGCACAATGGCGTGTTGCAGGCGGAGAGCCAGATCCGGCCCCTGCAACGTGCCCTTCACAAGGTAGTCCTGCGCTCCGCTTTGCATGGCGCGCAACGCCAGGGACTCGCTAGCCCACCCCGTCAGGACCACCACCGGAAGGGAGGGCGCATGGACACGGACGGCGTTCAAGCCGTCCAGGCCGTGGCTATCCGGGAGAGACAGATCCAGGAGCACAAGGTCGATGTCCCCGCGTGCCAGCCGGTCCAGACCAGCCAGCAGGGCGTCGGCGCAAAAGACCTGAAATGTAACGCCGCCCGCATCCGCAAGCGCTGCCTTGACTAGTTCGGCATCGCCGGGGTTGTCTTCGATGAGTAACACGCGAAACGCAGTTTGCGGCAAAATGCAGGGGACTCCAGGCCCCAAACCACACTCTGGCATCGAAACCGCGAAAAGTGGATACCGTGGAACCCTCGACTGGTATAGGGGCGATACTCTAGAGTCCGGTGAGGCATGCGGAATGCGGCGTTGTTGACCACGGGTTTCGCTGTATTGAGTTCCTGGCGCGCCTAACATATCCTAATCCATGGGAAGGCGCCGGAGGTGGGTGTTTGCCGGCCGGAAATACATCGGATTAAAGCATCTCGGACAACGCCGGGCGGCAACCTCCGCGCACTTTGAAGATACAGCCAAGAGGAAATTACGCCGTAGTCTTGGGCATTCGTCGCGCTTGCGAGTGCCGCCTTGTTTCTGGGTGCCGGCGGCAACCTTAAAAACATCTGGTCCGTCACCAACAACCAAGTCGCTCAGGCTAACTCAAAGGCATCGTAGTCCGGCTCGTAACGGCAAGACCGCTCCCTGGCGGGGTGCCCTCTGGGCCCGGCTCAGTAACAAGTCCCGTGGAATCGTCGCGGCGTTTTCCGAGCCCGGCCCAGAGGGCACCCCGCAAGCAAGCGGTCCTTGCCACCTGAAGGCAGTTTCATGACAGAAACTAACTACCCTCTGGCGTCGAAACCGCGGAGAATGGAGACCGCGGAACCCTCGGCAACCATAGGGCGATACTCTAGGGGAAACCGGCGAACCGAGGCGGCGCACAAGCTACCGCCCTCCATAATACGGATAACATCCTATTGCCGCCACGAGCCCATTAGCGCAACCTGATCTTAGGGCCGCCGCGGCGCGGTGGCTCCGGGCAACTTACATGTTTGAGTTTCTGCCGCGGCGTCATATATCCGGCAAGACACTGACCCAGTATCGAGCGGGACTAATCGATAAGGAGCGCTTCGATATGCTGGTGGCACACCTGTTGCTCTGCCCGACATGTCAGCTTCAGTTGGGGGCCGCCCTCGGCCGCGGATCCCGGGCTTGGGTAGACGTGCGGACGGCCTGAAATGCCCACTTGCTTCGTGTGGAAGCCGGTGGATCCGGATGGGTTCAGTCTGTGGGGCGGCTTGCCGTTGTGAAAACTGCCCTGCGGCGGTGGGGCGGTATGGAACGCATCCAGCCCATTCTCTTATTTGGCGGTTAAGGAGGGAAACTTATGAGCGCGAACCTTGAATCTCGTGTACTGGTGGTGGACGACTGCGAACCACTTCGCTACCTCAAGACGCAGTACCTGCTTGAGGCCGGCTTCCTCGTGTCCCAAGCCGACACCGGGAGAGCAGCGCTCCGGTCCATTGAAACGGAGCGCCCCGACATCGTTCTGCTGGACGTCAACCTGCCGGACATGCATGGTTCGGAAGTTTGCCGGGAGGTAAAGACCCGTTGGGACCTGCCGGTGATCTACACCTCTTCGGTGGACGTTCCGGCGGAGTTGCATGGCATGGCAGACGGCTGCCTCGTGAGTCTCGATGAGGAGGACCTGGTCGACGCTGTCCGGAAGGCGCTGGAGGGCGCCTCGCTCCCGAAGCCGCAGCCAGGTGCAGGGCCGGCTGGAGGCGGCAACTGCTTAACCTGTGCGAAGCGGTCGTCGCCGCAGGAGATAGCAGCGCAGGTTCGCATTTTCGAGTCCGGGTTGCTGAGAGAAGTGCTGGACGCATCGAGTGCGTTCATGGCCGTACTGAATGAGAACCGGGAAATCGTTTTCTGCAACCGCGCCGCGCTGAGCCTGGCGGGCGTTGCGAGCCTGCCGGCGGCGTTGGGTTTACGGCTGGGCGAGGCATTTCATAGCGTGCACACCACGCAATCGCCGGAAGGCAGTGGGACGATCTGGTTCTGCCAGACTTGCGGCGCCGTGAGGGCGGTCTTTGATGGACCCCGGGTAGACGCCACCAACTGGGACTTCCGTATGGTACGGTCCGTGAACGGCGTGGAAGAGACCTGCGAGCTCATGGCGACTACATTGCCTGTCAAGGACCGCGAAGGATTCGTTGTGTGCACGCTGGCTGACTTTAGCCAGGAGCGGCGGCGGCAGGCAAACGAGAGGTTGTTCTTCCATGACATCCTGAACATCGGCAGCGGGCTGAAGGGGTGCGCTGCTCTGCTCCGAGACCAATTGGGGGACGGGACTAACGCTGAACTTGCCGGCATGGTGGAGCAGTGCGCGGCCGAACTGCTCTCGGAGATTCAGAACCAGCGACAACTACTGCAAGCCGAGGCCGGCCAACTGTCGGTTACGCCCGAGGCGGTTGGAGCTCTCAAACTGGTCCAGACGGCCGCGGCCCAGTACCGGGAACGCTCGGAGTCCAAGGAACGCACGATTCTCATCGATCCGCTTTCCGACGATCTCCAGATGGAGACCGACCCTGCGATCCTCTCGGGCGTACTTGGCAGGATGCTCGAGAACGCGCTCGTGGCTACCGAACCTGGCGGAACTGTTACTATCGGCTGCGAGGCAACCCAAGGCGGGATCGAGTTCTGCGTGCACAACCCGGGGGTTATCCCGCGGGCGGCGCAACGTCAAATCTTCCAAGGCCCGCTCTCGGCCAGAGGCGGCGGCCGGATACTGGGTACTTATAGCATGAGACTCCTGACGGAACGGTACCTGGGTGGTACAGTCCGGTTCGAGTCCAGCCCACTCCACGGCACACGTTTTGTCGCTCACTACCCAACGGCCGTGGTTAACGCCGCCGTCGAGGCCGCGGCGTAGCCGGTCCGCTCTGCCTCTTGACAGGTGGCGAGTGCGTTGAACCCGCGGCGGAAGCCCCCGCATACGCCGACACTGTCAGAACTCCCGATGTCACCCCGCAATTTCTGCCTTGGCGGGGAAAATGGGCTGAGCCATTCCTTTCGATGGCGAGAGCTTCGCAGGTGGGGCAGGCGGTGCCGCCCGCCCGCCCGCGCTGAATGAGGCCCACTGCTCGAATAGGATCGAGCGAAGGAACCGCCTGCCCCACCTGCGGGCTCATTGCAAATTCCACTACTTCAGGAGTTCTGAGCGTGCGAGCGGCGGCGGACGAGCGGGAACCGCCGCGGATGGGGTGACAAATTCCGATGAGAGGTATGTTCCAAAAAGAGGGCTCCACACTTGCTGCTATTGCTTGTTTGTCCAGCGCGGCCTGGTGTGCCGCGGCACAGCCGCCCCACAGTGCGGCGGATGCCGAAAAGGGCGCCTGGCTTAAAGTGTCTACGGCCAATTTCGAACTGTACACAACTGCGGGTGAAGACGCGGGACGCAGTCTGATCAGCCGTTTCGAACACCTTCGGACGGTCGTGCAGCCGGTCATAGCCGCGAAGGTTTCGCGGCGGAAACCTGTCTGTATCATCGCGTTCCGGTCCCATGACGAGTTTCAGGCCTACGCGCCGATCAGCCGCTCTACTGGGTTCTTTCTGCCCGGACCCCGGCGCGATTTCATCGTGTTGGATGGCCCGTCCACTGAGACTCACACGGCAGCGCATGAATACGGTCACCTCGTCATGGCACAAAGCGGTCTCCGGCTCCCAGCGTGGCTAAACGAAGGGTTGGCGGAACTTTACTCCAACGTCGAAGGCGCGCAATCGGAGCCGCATATGATAGTAGGCCGGTTCATACCCTGCAGGGTGCTGTCATTGCGACGCGATAGCTGGATTGGCCTAACGGAACTAGTCTCCGCAAGCGCGCATTCTCCGGTTTTTACTGGCGCTGCTTCTGTGGACTCAGCATACGCACAAAGCTGGCTTCTGGCACATATGCTGGTTCTGGATCCAAGGTACGCAGGGCATTTTCAAGGCCTGCTTTTGGCTCTTCAAAGCGCTGGCACAGCGGATGCGTTTGGTATGGTATACGGTAAATCGGTAGCCCAAGTGGAATGGGATCTGACAGGCTACCTCGAAGCGGGCCAAGCGAATGCTCGGGCTCTCGATAGCCCCCTACCACCCACTGCACAGCCGATCGGCGTGGAACGGGAGGCAAACTTCGACGCACGCCTCGCGTTAGCGGAGATGCTCGGAAATTATCTTGGCCGGGGGGAGCAAGCACGTGAAGAATACCGGCAACTGGCCTGCGATTACCCACTTCGTCCCGAGGCAAGAACCGGAATCGGCGAGAATCTTCCGAGGTGAACGGAGGCGAACGCCGGCAGCAGAGCATCGGGTCCGAGTTGCCACGCTGTGCGTGATCGTACCGCCTTTGCGTTCAGCTTTCAAAACCAGACGAAGTCCAGGCGGCGAAGGTTTGCAGTGGGTCGCCAAAACCGGCAATAGTGCGGGTGTTTTATCCCGTCACTGACAACTGACGGGCTTCCAAGTTTAGTCCAGATCCAGCGCGGCCTTTAGCCCCAACTCCACTTGTCTCAAGACCTCAGCCGGCAATGTTCCAATCCGTTTGGTGAGCTTTGCGCGATCCAATGTCGTCACTTGGTGACACACGGCAAAGCTTTCCTTCGGAAGACCGCCGGCACCGGCCGGAATTTCGACGACCGTGGGCCCTCGCCTACCCTGAGATGCGGAGGTTGAAATCGGGGCTACGATAATCGATTTCCAGCCCGGAGTTTGATTGAAGCCATCGTGAGAGATGACGATCACGGGACGGCGTCCAGTTTGCTCGGAACCTGATCGCGGCACCAGATCCGCCCAATGGACCTCGCCTCTCTTCACTTCGCCGCCTTAGGGGTCCTAACCAAGTGCTCGATGCTCGCGGCCTCCAGATCATCGTCGAGGTCGAGAGATGTACCCGCGGCGTCCACTGCGAAAGCAGCGATCGCATCGTGGCGGGCTTTACGCATTTGCTGCCGCAACCAGAAATCGATGGCCTCCCGCGCAAGAGCCGTTGCGGGTACTTTGGAGCGCGCAGCCGCACTTCTAAGATGAGCATAAGTCTCTTCCGGGAGAGGCACGTGGAAGTTCTTCATAAGGCTCCTGCCTGCCCTTCATTATGCCACAGTATTGTGGCATGAGACTATGCCATAGACCTGCCGGGGCCAAAAGGAAATGCGGAGAGGCCGTTGGTTACCGGGTTTCCCGGGGAGCCAGTCTCAGACCTCCTGATCTCGCCCCGCAATTCCTGCCTGGCTGCGGGCTCATTGCAAATTCCACGACATCAGGAGTTCTGAGTCTTCAGCCGCACCCTCGTGCTATGATGAGCCAAACCCATGACGTTCCCTGTTCCTGTCCCGGAAATCCCCGCGGCCAACGTCGACAAGGCCGCAGCGTACTATGTCAATAACCTGGGCTTCACTCTCGACTGGGGGGACGACAAAGGCGGCATTGCAGGCATCTCAAAGGGCCGTTGCAGACTGTTTATCACGAATCGCGCCTTCCGGGAGTCCCACGGCAATACAGGCCCCATCCTCTTCTGGCTCAATCTCGATAGCAAGGCCGAAGTGGACGACCTCTGCGAGCAGTGGAAGGCTGCCCAAGCGAAGATCGTCTCCGAACCCGAGGACAAGCCGTGGAAGCTGCGCGAGTTTACGGCCGCCGACCTGGATGGTAACCTCATCCGTGTGTTCTACGATTTCCGGGGCGACATCCCGGGAGTTTGACAGGTCACGCAAGTCGCGCAGGGTAGAGCGATCGAGGGCGAGCGCTTCGCCGCATAGCCACCAAACCGTCGCTACACGTTAACTTGCAGTCGTGCCCGTCACAAGCTGCCGGCCTTCCTTCGAATACCGTGCTCGGCCCCGGTTTCGGAGTGATCGGCAAGACCGCCGGCTCCCCCCGCCGGATTCAGATGTCGCGGACAGTAATCTACTGAGTGCCACCTTCCCCGTTACACCAACTGCGCCGTAGTCACCTGGATCCGCGTCCCCCGCCCCCCGTATCCGGCTTCCCGCTGTTGATCCGCGTTTCCAGCGCAGCGATGCGGGCGGCCTGGAACTCCGGTTGCTCGGCTTTCGCAATCGTGAGCGCCTTTTGGTAGTACTGATTGGCGGCTTCGGATTGCCCGTTGGCGTCGAGAACCTGCCCCAGCGCCTGGTTCACGGCGGCCGAGTCCGGGGCCAGGGCTAAAGCCTGTTGCGCCAAGGCAAGGGCGTCAGGAGCGTTTCGTTGGCGGAGGAGCGCCTGCGCTTTCACATCGAGGCTGAGCGCCCCGGCCAGAGGGATATCGAAATGGCCGTCGTAGACGAAGACGCCGTAGTCGATGATCGCCGCCGGCTTCAGATTCTGAAACTTTCCGTACGGGTTGAGGCGGCCCACGCCGGTTTCAAAGCCGGAAAGAACGCCGGAGCTGAGGAGCACCGGTCCGTCGACGGCAGGCGGCGTGTCCGGGGACCGAACCTCGGCCGTGTACAACGGCGTGCAAGGAATGCCGTAAGAGGCGGGGTCCACCACGGACTGGCTGAAATAGGCGAACCAGCAGTTCTTGACGCCGCGCGCATCGAGATAGCGCTTGACGGATTTGAGCTGCTGGCCCCAATCGGCGCTGGAGTCGCTGACATACTTGTAG
>Ga0182016_10008079_pt1 | contig 10699 bp, 10 predicted proteins | sample 712S2MmetaG_FD_120491 | JGI IMG/M metagenome (GOLD analysis project Ga0182016, IMG submission 120491) | Permafrost microbial communities from Stordalen Mire, Sweden - 712S2M metaG | ecosystem: Environmental > Terrestrial > Soil > Wetlands > Permafrost | place: Sweden: Stordalen | collected...
GCGATCGATGAACTCACCCGGGTCGCCAAGAGCGACGATCCGACGGACAACATCATGGTGCCGACGATCGCGCTGGCGAAGGCCGGCGGGACGACCGGTGAATGGGCCAATGCCCTGCGCGACGTCTTCGGGGTCTACCGCGCCCCGACCGGTGTGCGAGGCGGAGTCGGTGAACGCGGCGAGCTCTTCGCCGCCCTCGTCGCGCGTTCGAAGGCGGTCCAGGATGAGCGCGGTCGCCCGCCGAAGTTGCTCGTGGCCAAGCCCGGGCTCGACGGTCACTCCAACGGCGCCGAACAGATCGCCGTCGCCGCGCGCGACGCCGGGTTCGAAGTCGTGTATCAGGGAATCCGACTCTCCCCCGAAGAGATCGTGGCGGCCGCGCGCGACGAGGACGTCGACGTCATCGGGCTGTCGATTCTCTCCGGCTCGCATCTGGCCCTCGTACCACGCATCCTCGAGTGCCTTCGCGAGAACGACCTCGACATCAAGGTGGTGGTCGGCGGCATCGTGCCCAACGATGACGCGACGTCACTACTGGAGCAAGGTGTCGTCGCGGTCTACACGCCCAAGGACTTCTCCCTCGGGGCGATCATGGACGACCTGTTGGGAATCGTCGAGTCGCTCAGCCCAGTCGGGGTCGTCGATTAGCGAAGGGCGCGGCGTTAAACCAACGTCCCGAGAATCGCCAGATCGGTACCTGGTCGTGCACCGCGACAACTTTCTCCTCGCGCAGAACCTCTTCGAGCGCCGCCACCAGCGCCGCCAACTCGTCGGGTGGCAGTTCCGGGCGCGGCGTCAGGCCGTAGTTCACAGAGGAACGTTCCCGTGCTTGCGCTTCGGCAAGTCCTCGCGCTTGCCGCGCAGTAGTTCGAGGGAGCGACAGAGGACGCGTCGCGTCTCGGCCGGGTCGATGACGTCGTCGATGAAACCTCGCTCGGCCGCGATGTACGGCGAGGCGTACTGCTCCTCGTACTCCTCGATCAACTGCTTGCGCAGGGTCTGGGGATCGTCGGCGTTCATCAGGTCGCGTCGGTGGACGATCTCGACCGCGCCGGCCGAACCCATGACGGCCAACTCCGCGGTCGGCCAGGCGTAGGCGAGGTCGGCGCCGATGGACTTGGAGTTCATGACGACGTAGGCGCCGCCGTAGGCCTTTCGCGTGACGACCGAGATGCGCGGCACGGTCGCCTCGCAGAACGCGTAGAGCAGTTTCGCGCCGTGGCGGATGATGCCGCCGTACTCCTGGTCGGTCCCGGGCATGAACCCGGGCACGTCGACGAACGTGACGATGGGGATGTTGAAGGCGTCGCACGTACGCACGAAGCGCGCCGCCTTCTCGCTCGAGTCGATGTCGAGCACGCCGGCCAGCACGTTGGGCTGATTCGAGACGATACCGACGCTGTGCCCGTCGATACGCGCGAAACCGCACGTGATCTGCTGGGCGAAGGTGGCGTGGACCTCCATGTAGTCGCCGCCGTCGACGACCGACGTGATGACCTTCTTCATGTCGTAGGGCAGGTTCGGTGACGCCGGCAGGATGTCGCGCAGGTCTTCGCACAACCGGTTGGGGTCGTCCCCGGTGAGTATGCGCGGCGCCTCTTCCATGTTGTTCGACGGCATGAACGACAAGAGGTAGCGGACCTCGTCCAACACGCTCTTCTCGTCGGGCATCACGAAGTTGGCGACGCCGGACTTCGTCGCGTGGGTCAGTGCGCCACCGAGCTCTTCGAGGGTGACGTCCTCGCCGGTGACCGTCTTGACGACGTCCGGACCGGTGATGAACATGTGGCTCGTGTCCTTCACCATGAAGATGAAGTCCGTCAACGCCGGGGAGTAGACGCCGCCGCCCGCGCACGGACCCAGGATGACCGAGATCTGGGGTACGACGCCCGACGCGCGCGCGTTGCGGATGAAGATCCCCCCGTAGGCGTGCAGAGCGGCGACGCCCTCTTGAATGCGTGCGCCGGCTCCATCGTTCAGTCCGATGATCGGCAGACCCATGGTGGTCGCCATGTCCATGATCTTGTGGATCTTCTCGCCGTGGGTCTCACCGACCGCGCCGCCGAAGACCGTGAAGTCCTGGGAGAAGACGCAGACCTTTCGCCCGTCGATCTTGCCGTAGCCCGTGATCACGCCGTCGGTGTAGGGACGATTCTCCTCGAGTCCCATGCCGGAGGCGACGTGTCGATTCAGCATGTCGAGTTCTTGGAACGTGTCCTCGTCGAGCAGGTACTCGATGCGCTCGCGCGCGGTCATCTTGCCCTTGGCCTGGTGTCGCTCGATCGCTTTCTCGCCACCGGCGACGCGAGCCTCGGCCTTTCGAGCGTCGAGTTCAGCCAGACGATCAGCCATTGAATGCTCCATGAAGAGCAAGGCTATCCAAACGAGGCCGACACCGTTCCGTGGAGCAAAACGCGATTTCCTTCGCACGACGGTGGTGGGCACCGACTCGTGCGGGACAGAGGGTGCACAACTCCATCACAAGAGACACGAAGCGGCGCCTACCGGTGCAACAATCGAAGGATGGTTGCTACCCTCGCGGTCCTCTTGGCGATCGCCGTCATCGCCGGCGTCTGGTACGGAACGGCGTCACGTCGCCGGCGTATCGCCGTCGAGGGCATGATCCAGACCGCCAAGTTGTTGGAATCGACGACCGACACCTCCGGCCAGGCCCCCGCCGCGAGTCCCGCGACCAGTCCATTGATCGACACCTTGACGAACCTGGGCACCCGACAGTTACTGGAGCGAGACCTCGCCGTCTACGGCGGTCAGGTCGCCCGATACGGACTCCACGTCTGCATTGCGTTGATCGATATCAATGATTTCAAGCGATTCAACGACCTCTACGGACAGGCGCGCGGGAACGAGGTCCTCGTCGCCCTCGCCGAACGAATAAACAGTCGCTCCCGGTCCGGCGACTCCATCTACCGAATGGGTGGTGACGAGTTCATCTGTGTCTTGCCGGAGCAGACGCTCGAGTCCGGGGCCCGGGTCGTGGAACGAATGAAGCGGAGCATCGCAGAACTCGCGATTCCCTTCGACGGTGCGCCCGGCGGGATCGTCTCGGTGAGCACCGGACTCGCGATCCTCGACGCCGAGCACTTGAAGGCGTCGGACGAACTCTTGAAAGAGGCCGAGGCCGCGCTCCTCCAGTCCCGGTAGTAGCGCAACACCTTCGGCGAGTCGAGGTAACTACTTCGCCTCTTCGACCAGTTCGATGAGCGTCCCGAACGAACCCTTCGGGTGGATGAAGGCGACGGTCGTGCCGCGCGAACCCGGTCGCGGCGCCTCGTCGATCACGCGCGCGCCACTGGACTTCACCGCCTCCAGTGTCGCGGCGCAGTCCTCGACGCGATAGGCGATGTGGTGGAGTCCCTCACCGTTCTTCGCGAGGTACTTCGCGACCGGCGAGTCATCGCGCGTCGGCGTGAGGAGTTGGATGTAGGAGTCGGCGACCTTCACGAGCGCTTCGTCGACCCCGTCGGACTCGACGACCTCGCGGTGGACGACGACGGCTCCGAAGACCGACTCGTACCAGGCGATCGCCGCGTCGATGTCGTTCACCGCGATCGCGACGTGGTCGATCTCGGTCAGCTGGGAGGTCACGACGCCTCGAGGTCGTGACGTCGAAAGATCGTCAGACGTTCCTCGCCCACGCGCGCGCGCAGTTCGGGATTGGTGATGCCGGTACCTTCCTCGGAGGCGACGCAGAGAATCCCGATCTTGCCCTCGTGGCGATTGTGGTGCAGTTCGTAGGCGGCTTCGCCGGTCTCTTCCAGCGCGAAGACCGCCGACAACGGCGGCACGACCTTGCCGTCGATGATGGTCTGGTTGGCCGCCCAGGCCTCGCGGTAGTTGGAGAAGTGCGATCCCTTGATGGTCTTCAACTTCATCCAGAGGTGTCGGTTGTCGTACTCGATCATGTAGCCACTCGTCGCCGCGCAGGTCACGATCGTGCCGCCGCGCTTGGCCACGAAGACGCTCGCTCCCATGGTCGAACGTCCGGGGTGCTCGAAGACGATGTCGGGATCGTCACCGACCAGCGCACGGATGTCCTTGCCCAGGCGGCGCCACTCGCTCTCGTCCTGGGTGTGCTCGTCCTTCCAGAATCGGTAGTCGTTGGCTCTGCGGTCGATCACGTACGCACAGCCCAACTCGTGCAGGGTCTCCACCTTGGCCTCGTTGGACACGACGCCGATCGGGGTGCCGCCGGAGTTCAACACGTGTTGCACCGCGAAGGATCCCAGTCCGCCCGAGGCGCCCCAGACGAGCACGAGGTCGCCCTGGGTCACCGGTGCACCGTTGTGCGAGACCAGCATCCGGTACGCCGTCGAATTGCACAGCGCGTTGACCGCCGACTCCTCCCAGGTGAGGTGGGTCGGCTTGGGCATCAGTTGGTTCGCCTTGACGACCGCGATGTCGGCCAAGCCCCCGAAGTTGGTCTCGAAGCCCCAGATCCGTTGGCTACTCGAGAGCATCGAGTCGTCGTGACTCGACGGGTCCTGATCGTCCACGTAGTTGCAGTGCACGGTGACCTCGTCGCCGACCTTCCAATTGCGCACCGCCGAGCCGGCGCGGATGATGACGCCGGCGGCGTCGGAGCCGATGACGTGATAGTCGAGCGCGTGGCGCTGGCCCCAAAACGACTCCTTGCCCAGTCGGTCCAAGAACCCGAAGGTGGACAGGGGTTCGAAGATGCTGGTCCAGACGGAGTTGAAGTTGATCGAGGACGCCATCACCGCGATGAAGACCTCGTCGGGCGCGAGTTCCGGCAGTGGCACCTCGTCGACGTGCAGGCTCCGTCGGGGATCCTTGTCGACGCTGGCCATACCGTCGAACATCGTCTGTTCGTCACGGCGCACGAAGACCGCGCGGGTCACTTCCGGCATCGCGGTCGAGGCCAACTCCTCGGCCGAGGCGCCGGAACGCACCGCGTCGAGAATCTCACTCATCCCGGCGAGGTTAGTTGGCGCCGTGACGAGGTCCGTTCGAACACTGAGAATGACGGACGCGCCGCCGCCAGCGGCGCCGCCCAGTCGGAGTCGCGCGAACGACGTCTAAAGTCAGTTTGCATTCATTGCGCAAAGGAGTCGCCATGTCACGTAGCGTCATCGTCGCCGGAACACGAACGGCCATCGGGAAGTTGGCGGGCGCTTTCGCGTCCTTGAGCGCCCAGGACCTCGGCGGTGCCGCCATCAAGGGCGTGCTCGATCGCACCGGCGTCGACCCGGCCAGTGTCGACCTCGTGTTGATGGGTCAGGTCCTCCAGGCCGGCCAAGGTCAGATCACCGCGCGTCAGGCCGCCGTGAAGGGCGGCATTCCGATGACCGTCAACGCGACCACCATCAATAAGGTCTGTCTTTCCGGCCTCCAGACGATCTACCTGGCCGACCTGATGATCCGGGCCGGTGAGGCCGACGTGATCATCGCGGGCGGTATGGAGTCGATGACCAACGCGCCGTACCTGTTACCGGGGGCGCGCTCCGGCTACCGGATCGGTGACCAGAAGGTCGTCGACGCGATGATGTTCGACGGCCTCACGTGCGCCTTCGACCAGTGCGCCATGGGACTCGCGACCGAGCGCTACAACCACGGCCAGATCAGCCGCGAGCGCCAGGACGAGTTCTCGGCCCGCAGTCACCAACTGGCCGCCGCGGCGATCGCCGCCGGAAAGTTCGCCGACGAGATCGTCGCCGTCGCCGTCCCCCAGCGAAAGGGCGATCCGGTCATGGTCACGCTCGACGAGGGCGTTCGTGGTGAGACGACGGCCGAGTCGCTCGCCCAACTGCGTGGCGCCTTCGAAAAGGACGGCACGATCACGGCCGGGAACGCCTCCCAGATCTCCGACGGCGGCGCGGCCGTGCTCGTCATGTCCGCCGAGCGCTGCGAACAACTCGGCCTCACGCCACTGGGCGAACTGGTCAGCTACGGCCAGGTCGCCGGCCCCGACGCGTCGCTCCTCACCCAGCCGTCGCACGCAATCCTCCAAGCGGCGAGGAAGGCCGACCTCGACGTGAAGGGTCTGGACCTCTTCGAGATCAATGAGGCGTTCGCCGCGGTCGGACTGGCCTCGGTGGACGACCTCGGCATCGACGAGAGCAAGGTCAACGTGAACGGCGGCGCCATCGCCCTCGGGCACCCGATCGGCATGTCGGGCACGCGCCTCGCGCTCTCGGCGCTCACCGAACTGCGCCGGCGCGGCGGCGGCGTGGCCGCGGTCGCGCTGTGTGGCGGCGGCGGTCAGGGTGACGCCGCGATCCTGCGCAGCCTCTAGACGGGGATATAACTCGCGACGACGTCGTAGCGTTCGAGGCCGACCGGTCGGTCATCGGGCAAGGCCAGCACGTAGGCCCCACCGAGGGGATAGTGGTCGCCGCGCAGGGACTTCGGCAACTCCTTCGCCAGCGCGATCATCACCTCGTGCACCGTGGGATTGTGCGCCACGACCAGCAGTGACGTCGTCACCGGGTCGATCGCCGCGAGATCGATCAAGAGGTCCTCGGCGCTGACGTCGCGGCGCCCGTTGTAGATCAGCTCACTGAACTCACAGCGTTCGACGAACGCCGTACCGTGAAAGGCTCGCCGGAACGTCTCGCGGGTGCGCGCGGCCGAACTGACGAGCGCGGTCGTCGGCCCGTACTGGCCGAGTTCATTGACGTCACTGGCCCACGCACGCAACCGTTCACACTCGTCGCGTCCGCGTTTGTTGAGCGTGCGCACGAAGTCCGCCTCGCCGGGCTTGGCCGGCGATGACTTCGCGTGTCGCACCACAGTCAGATACCGCACTTGGGAATTCTGACCGATATCCGTCACCGACACCACCGGTGCGGTCGTTTAGCGTTGAGGGGTGCACGCCTCCCTGACGTACTTCCAGGCCATCGTCATGGGACTCACGCAGGGCATTACCGAACTCTTCCCGGTCTCGAGCCTCGGCCACGGCGTCTTGCTCCCGGGACTTTTGGGGTGGCACAACCTCGTCAACTCCCAGTCGAAGTCCGAGTCGTTCTTCCTGGCCTTCATCGTCGGGCTCCACGTGGGCACGGCGCTCGGTCTGCTCATCTACTACCGAAAGACGTGGACGAAACTCTTCGGCGGACTCGGCCATCAGCTGGCCGGTGTTCCCACGGCCGGCGTCTCGTCACTCTGGCACCTCAACGATCCCGACACCGATCCGAGCTACCGACTCTTGTTCATGCTCGCCGTCGCCACGGTGCCGGTCGGGATCGCGGGACTCTTGTTGGAGCACAAACTGCGCGTGCTCTTCGCCAAGCCACTCGCCGCGGCGATCTTCCTCACGATCAACGGCGTCGTCTTGTTGATCGGTGAACGGCTGCGTCGCAACAGCGGACGCCACGTGAAGTTCAAGGAACTCGGTCGACTCTCGGCGACGAACGCATTCACCATCGGGTGTTCGCAGATCTTCGCGCTCCTCGCCGGGATCTCGCGAAGCGGGATCTCGATGGTGAGCGGGCTGATGGAAGGACTCAATCACGAAGACGCGGCGAACTTCGCCTTCTTGTTGGCGACGCCGGTCATCTTGCTCGCCGGCGTCTTGAAACTGCCTGACTTGATGGGACCACTGGGCGACGGGGTCCGCTATCAGACCCTGGTCGGCGCGGTGTGCGCCATGGTGACGGCGTTGATCTCGGTCAAGTTCCTCACGAAGTGGTTCACCACCAAGACGCTGACGCCCTTCGGGTTCTACAGCCTCGTCGTCGGAGCGCTCTGCATCATCCGGTTCGCTTAGTCCGAGAGGACGCGGCGACCATCGATCGCGCGACCGAGGGTGAGGTCATCGGCGAACTCGAGGTCCCCGCCCACCGGAAGACCACTCGCTGGCTGGGAGACGACCAGTCCGGGTACCTGCAGTAGCCGGCTGAGGTACATAGCGGTCGCGTCGCCCTCGACGTTGGAGTTGAAACAGAGGATGACCTCTTTCACCGGACCGCGAAGTCGCAGGATCAACTCTTGGATGCGCAACCGGTCCGGCGTCACGCCTTCGAGGGGATTCAAGACGCCGTGCAACACGTGATAGGTCCCGTGGAATGCGCCGGAGCGCTCGACCGCGACGACGTCGGGAGGATTCTCCACGACACAGATCGTCGTCTGGTCACGGCGATCGTCGGCGCAGATGGGACAGAGTCCCCCGGTCTCGGCGATGTTGCAGCACCGTTCGCAGAACGAGAGTTTGGTCTTCATCTCCTCGATGGACACCGCGAGTCGAGCGACGTCCTCGCTGGGCTGGCGCATCAGCCAGAAGGCAATGCGCTGCGCCGACTTCGGTCCGACGCCGGGAAATCGTCCCAGTTCATCGACGACGGCTTGCAGCGGCGGCGGGTAGCTCACGAGATCTCCGTCGCTCCCGGGAACATCTCTGTGATCAGGTGATCGCCGGCGGAATCAACGACGATGACGGTCTCGTCTTGGGGGTAGCTCTCCTCGACTTCGACGTCTCGAGTCCCGATCGGACGAGCACTCTTCGTCGGGATGTTCGCGCTGACGCTCAACGTCGGATCGACCGCCCACGTGATCTGCAACGGCGACTTGAACTCGTGTTCCATGGCACTGCGCAGTCCTTGGGAGAACAGTTCGGTGTTCTGTCGCATCTCTTCACTGGGTAGGGCGATCGTGAGGTTCTGGCCGTCCAGTGAGCGCACGTGGGCCGACTTGAGCAACAACTGGGCACCACGCGACGTTCTCGGAATCACTCGTTCCACGAAGCGCGAGCGAACGTCGTCGATGTCCAGTCCGCCTGCGGCGACGGGTGTTGGCACCTCAGCCTCGACGACGTCGGCCGTCGGCGACGGCGCCGGCTCCTTTGCCGGTCGACTCGGCGCGGCCGGGGCCGACGATCCAATGGGTCGAAGGACCGCGGGCGGAGCCGGAGCGGCCGGTTCGACGCGAATACCCTCGCGCTCCAGCTTGGTCAGTCGCTCGTCCAGGGCGTCGATCGAGCTGTCCAACTCGGGTCGAATCAAACGGACCATGGCCACTTCGAGGATGACGATCTTCTCGGGCGCACTCTTCATCTCACGCATGGCCCGCCCAACGGTCTCCAGTACGCGAACGGTGCGCGGAAGACCGAGTTGACTCCCCCACTCGATGAGGCGATCGCGGTCGCTGTCGACGGCGTCGGCGACCTCCGGTGCGACCTGGAGCAAGAAGACCTGTCGGACCTCGGCGGCGAAGTTCTCGGCGAGTTGTTCGGGGTCCCATCCCTCTCTCGTCAACTCCGCGAGCGACTTGAGTGCGGCCACCGCGTCGGCGTCGACCAGGGCACGAAAGAGTCCGTCGAACTCGGGTTGGGATTCGATGATCGAACCGGTGGCGATGAGTTGATCGAGGGCGCTCAAGGCGTCGCGCGCGGATCCGCGGCCGAGTCGAACGGCCGCCTCGATCGTCGCTTCGTCGGCGCTGAGCCCCGCGGCCTGCTCGACCTCGTGCAAGAGCGAACTCAGCGTCTCGCCGTTGAAGAGGCGGAACTCCAAGTGTTGCGTGCGCGAGCGAATCGTCGGCATGACCTTGTGTGGATCGGTCGTGGCGAGCACGAAGACGACGTGCGACGGTGGCTCCTCCAAGGTCTTCAAGAGCGCGGCCGAGGCGGCCTTGGAGAGTTGGTGGACCTCGTCAAAGATGTAGACCTTCCAGCTGCCCGGTGTCCCGTGCCAGGCCCCGGCGGTGATGTCGCGAATGTCGTCGACGCCGTTGTTGGAGGCCGCGTCGAGTTCGGTGACGTCCAACGACGTTCCCTTGGTGATCGCCACACAGCTGGCACAGACGTTGCAGGCGTCGCCGTCCTTGGGATTCTCACAGTTCAGCGCCTTGGCGAGGATCCGTGCGGTCGTCGTCTTCCCCGTCCCGCGCGGCCCCGAGAAGAGGTACGCGTGCGAGACGCGGTCGTTCTTGACGGCGCCTTGGAGGGCACGAACGACGTGGTCCTGACCGCGTAGTTCGACGAATCGACCCGGTCGAAATCGGCGATAGAGCGACGTGACGCCGTCGATGGACGTAGGGGTTGTCGACGCGTCAGCCATCCACGCATGCTAACGGTGTGGTGTCAAATGCCGAGGTCCAAAGCAGTGGTCAGGCGATCCGTGGCACCCAACACGATTTGCTGAGAGCTGCTGGCTTCCACCCCTGACTCGGTTCACAAACGGCCGTCGCACGGGACCCGACCACTGCTTTGAACCTCGGCGTTGAAAAGGCTACCGGACGAGTGCTTTCGTCGGCTCGGGTAACCTTGCCAGCCGGTATTCATTTCAAAAGGTGACGACCGGATTTGAGGAGGAGTGCGAGAGCGGCCGAATCGGCACGATTGGAAATCGTGTGAAGGGAAACCTTCCGTGGGTTCAAATCCCACCTCCTCCGCCAGCGCCAGCCGGCCACTTCTGAGCCAGCGACGTAGCCGGACCAGGCCAATCGAGACGCACCGACTGCCGGCCGAACCACTTCTGGGTTAGCCGAGACGCGAAGGCCACGGTCCACACATCGTGTGCGAAAATGACTTCGTGGACGGCGATGGACCGCAATCCGACGACGTTCGAAGTCGGAGCGAAAAGTTGCGCGCGCCACGCGTTCATCTCTCGCTGTCGCGACGAGCCCAGCTCGTTTCCCTTTGTTTTCTCATTGGGGCTGGAGCACTCATCCCCTGGACCATCTTTCTCGGCCTTTCACTCCCCCCGAGATACGACGCCGATCA
>Ga0182016_10008082_pt1 | contig 10697 bp, 11 predicted proteins | sample 712S2MmetaG_FD_120491 | JGI IMG/M metagenome (GOLD analysis project Ga0182016, IMG submission 120491) | Permafrost microbial communities from Stordalen Mire, Sweden - 712S2M metaG | ecosystem: Environmental > Terrestrial > Soil > Wetlands > Permafrost | place: Sweden: Stordalen | collected...
CAAAATTGCACGCCGAATGACAGTCAAAAGTAAGTGGGGACTATTTGTGGACGTGTGATAGTCCGTTATGGTATCGATCAAAGCTTATTGAGTACTGCCGACAAAACGGCGACCTTCCGAAATCGCCGCTATCGCATTTGGGAGCCAAAAGGTGCCATCGGTAGGCACAATCTGCATTCGAAAATCTGGTCGTATCCAAGCCGTCGGTACTCTTGCGTTCCGAAGCCTGGGTGGTGGGTCCCCGATTCTATCCGTCTGTTTTGATTGTATAACTTATGAGGTCCGGGTCATGTCTGCGGCTGAGAAAGGCCCCATTCCGTTTACCAGCAGTCCACCTAATCGACTTTTACTGGCCCCCCCGCGTCGACCATGGGCGACCCCTTATGTAATTCTTGAATCGATATCGGTTGGTTCATCGAAGACGTTCCACACACAATCGGAGTCCCATAATTTCACGACTTTCAATAACGCCATTTCGTAGATGTTTTCGGGTACGCCGTGCATGCGGCTCGTGATCCACCACCTGGCGGCCATCGACTAGAATCAGGACCGTCCTCGAGTTCCGGACTTTTCTTTGCGCGGAATCGGCCTCATCTGCCCTCCCGCTCCTTTCCCTAGATGCCGTCATCCCGCCTTTCGCCCATCCGAGCCAGCGCCGAACATATCTCCCAAGTAGGGGAGCCTTGCGTCGCTCCCCGCCCTTGCTCATAAAGCCGGGTTGCCTGTTCGACGAATTTCGCGATTGTCGCTTGCGCCAGTTGCAGAACGGCTGCGCCGAAGCGATAACCCAGAAAATCAAACCCTCTTTCGATCTTGCCTATAAACGTCTTGTCGGGATGCTTTTCGAGGCGGAGCGCGGATAGTACCTCATTGACCGCCCTGACAGCGCCACGCAGCTTGGCGCGGGTCGGCGCGAGCACCAGATGTCCGCGCTTGCCGGGTAATCGCGTCGGGCGCGGCACAACCATTCAAAGGCCGCGTTCAACACATCATCGGAGAGCAGCCGCGCGAGACAGGCATCACGCATTGCCATGCGTCCTTGTATGTCGCTAATAACCAACTGGCTAATTAGGAAAGGCCACAGCGCCTCATGAGCGGCATCTGCGGGATATTTCGATTTGACGGCGGCCCGGTCGAGGCGCGCGATCTAGACCGCCAGATAACGCGGCTCGCGCATCTCGGTCCCGACCGGATGCGGACATGGTGCGCCGGGTCGGTCGGCCTCGGCAATCTGACGATGCGCGTTACGCACGAGGACCAATTCGACGTTCAGCCGCTGCACGATGCCGGGCTTACGCTCGTCGCCGATCTGCGGCTCGACAATCGCGAGGAACTTGCTCAGGCGCTGGCGATCAGTGTCTCGGCGCTGTCCGATATGCCGGATAGCGCACTGCTGTTTGCGGCCTACAAGAAGTGGGGTGCAGATTGCGTTCAGCGTTTGATCGGCGATTTTGCCTTCGCCGTGTGGGATAGCGATAAGAAAACGCTGACGCTGGGGCGCGACCACATGGGCCAGCGCCATGTGTTCTACCACCAAGGGAAAGGCTTCTTTACCTTCGCCTCGGAGATCAAGGGGCTGTGGGCGCTGCCGGAAGTGCCGCGCGCGCTGTTGGAAGATCGCGTTGCGCAATCATTGCTGTTAGACCAGCCGACCGACATTGGCGCAACGACCTTCCAAGGCATCCGCGCCATTCCCGGCGGCACGATGACGACGATAGCGGCGGACGGCGAAATCACTTCACGCCGTTATTGGGAGCCGCACGCCGATCCGGCCCATGAGGGCCGCGACGAAGCCTATTACATCGAGACCTATCGCAAGGTCCTGACCGAAGCGGTCGAGTGCCGGCTGCGCCGCGCTACCACACCGGCTGGGCTGTTGATGGGCGGCGGCTTCGACTCCAGCGCCATCTGCGCGTTGGCGGGTCCGGTGGTGACCGCGCAGGGGCGCAAGTTCATCGCGGTGTCGTCGGTGATGCCGGAAGATTATCGCGGCACTATCAAGCACGCGCGCAAGTGGGTCGAAATGTGCCGCCGCCACATGCCGCATCTCGGCGTGCGCTATGTCACCCGCGAGGGCCTCGACATCTTCACCGGAATGGAAAAGGCGTTTCTCGCCACCGGCGACCGACACAGTCCCAACGGTTACACGACCCGGGCGATATTTGCCGAGATCGCCAAGTCCGGCGCGCGCATCGTGATGGACGGTCATGGCGGCGACTACACGGTCAATCCGCGCGGCCAGAACTTTCTCATCCGGCTTCTGCGCAAGGGACAATTCCGCCGCTTCGGCTCGGAGTTCACGGCCATGCGGCGACACTTGCACCTGGGCGTGAAGCAGAACTTGGTCCGCAATGTATTGTTGCAGCTTGTGCCCGCCTCGTGGATGCAGGTCTGGATGCGCCAACGCAGCGGTCTTGCCCTGTTCGGCCCGACCCTGCCGCTGTCGCGGCAGGTGATCGAGGGCCGGAGCAAAAGTGCGCGTTCTCGATTTGCGCGCCGGGCCGGCGATAGCCAGCGCGTCGGCATGGAACGCGTGCTCCGTTCGCAGCAGAACTTCCCGGCCCAAGGCTACTCGGTCCCCGCCGCCGCCCATGGCCTCGAATTTACCCAGCCGTTCCACGACAAGCGGGTGGTCGAGTTTGGCCTCGCCATCCCAGAGGAACTTTATGTCAAGAACGGCAAGATGCGCTATCTGGCACGCGCCGCGCTTAAGGATTTGTACCCGCCCGAATACCAGGACCGTCCGCCCGGCAACGACGATCTCGGCCCGGACTTCCTGATGATGGCGAAACGCATCGAGCCGCGCATGCTGGCAGAAATCGACCGTATGGAAAAGGCTGGCAAGCTCTCAAATTATTTCGACTTCCCGCGTATGCGGGCGATGCTGACGCGCCGCACCATCGAGCAGCACGCCTCGGGCAACGAATACGACACGCGCCAAGCGCAGCTTGCCTTCTTGGCTGCGCGCTACATCGAATGGTTCAGGGGCGATAACGCCTGAAGGCCAGCAGCCGAATGCTGCGATGCACACTCCGCGACCGGGTTGGGTCATTCACGACATTTCGTGCGCAGCTTGGGACCGCCGCTTTACCCCCCTTAGCGACCAGCGATCGGAACGCTGCGTTGCGGCAAGCCACGGCAGTCAAAAGCTGCCGCGAAGGCGATCTACCATTGTGACGGAGGAGGCTGCGTCGTCGAGCAACCTGACCAACCCATGCGCTCACCGCGATTGCCGAAGTCCCGTTCGCTTCTTTTTACTTTTTGGACGATGCCCGCTGTGCTCAGGACGTTATTTTTAAGGCGCAATCGAGGTCAGCATCCGCTTGATGCTACTCGCGATGCAGAGCTATTTAATGTTCACAAAGTTCGCGAAAGCAATCCGCGAGTTATTTATAGTAGGCGAGCAACCCCATGTAATATTTCCACAGCCGCCGTTGAATGTGATTTCGTACGCTCCGCCCGTAGTCGCTGAGCGGGTAACGGTAAAAGCCGCATCCGTATCATGTAGGTCTGGCCCGTAGGTCTGAATGAGCATGTCCGAGGTAGTTTGGATTTTATAGGCAGAGTTTTGGGTTACCCATGAGACCGCGCGCGACCATTTCGCGTCACACTCAACCTTGGTTGAGCACGTTATCGGGTCGGCCTTGGCTTCGGGTGTGGACGGGGCGCTAACGCAGCCCGTCAGCATGAAAGCGGCCGCGAGTGCGCGCAGATTTTTCATTCTCCCCCATGGAACATAATACACGGGATATAGCCAGTGGTTTTATAGCCGCTCAGGTGGCCGCCTTGCGCTATGAACGCTCGCGCATTGGTGGCCTGGAATCTCCGTCGGATCAGGGTGGCACGCGGTCTTTCGCAAGAACGACTCGCATTTGACGCTGAAGTGGACCGTTCATACGTAGGCAGCCTTGAACGCCGTGAGGAGAATCCGACCGTCGATCTGCTGGATAGACTGGCTGTGACCCTCCGTGTTCCGGTATCGGAATTCTTTAAACAGCCGCGCAGCGGAGCAGCGCCGCCAAAACCGCTCCGAGGTGGGCGACGAGCATTACGATGAGCACAATACCGACCAAAGCTCCTTGGCGCGATTGCGGAGCGGGTTCGTGATGCTAATCATTGACCCTCGAATGAGTCGCTTCACCCGCCCTCGACGTCGCACGCAATAGCTGGCCCATATGTCCGGCGTATATAGCGGCTCAATTTTGCACTGTTTATTGCGGTGCCGCTTATTCGCCCATTTGCCGCCAGCGTTACAGAACGCATTGTTCATTGCTTCGAGCTGGTTATCGTTGGCAGCGAGGGCTCCGTGAATGTGCAGGCGATCACCGACAGCGATATCGACACCAAACGCATATCGCGGAACGGAGCCAAGCACCCGCTTTAACTCCCGGTCGATCCTTCGTTTGAAGTGATCGACAAAACCCTTGGGGTTGCGCTGGGCGGCTGCGATCTGGTGAGGGCTACAATCGAGCGAAAAGGCGTAGCCCTCACCGGTGGCCTCTAGGACGCGATTGGCGCCCATGAGGTTGCGCGTCGGCTTTTGCGATTGGCTGCGTCGAAATAGCTCTCGCACGATCATCGTCTAATCTCATGATAGAAAGAGAGCGACGCGATAGCCGCAATCGGTGCTGAGATTCGCGATTTTCTTACGCGGACGTTGGCATTGCACTTGTTCCGAGAAGGATAAACAGTCACAATAGCGATCTAGATAGCGGCACGAAGAATTAGTCGGCATGGCGAAAACGAGACGCCTGCTATGAGCTTCCGCAGCGAACGGCCATCGGTTTGAGCGCTCCCCTGTGGGAAGACAGGACGCCTCCTTCTCGGTCGCACCGGCAGTAGTCCTGCAAACGCACCAAAAAGATGGAAGCTCTGCGTCAACCGCACCTTCCACCGATTTTGTTGTCGAGTGCTAGGCGATGAGATCGGGCGTCAGGTTTAACCTGATAACCGCATGGCTCTTCGGGGCCGAGAAACGGAACGCCGCTCGGTAATGTATGCCACCGAGCAGGGGCATTATTTGCCTCAGGGTTCTTAGCCACTTCGATGGAATAAACATTCTCCTTACATGGTAGCCAGCGCCGCTGTCGCCATGATGAGGGAGAAAGTCTTCTCTGGAATGTGACCGGAGCGAAACCAACAGATTTCGAGTGTCTTAACGATTCGGAATAGCAATTAGGGCGCGGACTCATAAGCACGTAGCCAAATCCGTATAGATGCGAGCTTAATGAAGGCAAGATAGTTGGCTGCGAGCCGGTCGTAGCGGGTGGCGATGCGGCGACATTGCTTGATCTTGTTGAAGAACCGTTCAACCAAGTTTCGCGCACGGTAGAGATGTGGGCTGAAGCAGATTGCCTCCTTACGATTTCGTTTGGGCGGGATGTTTGCCCAAGCCCCTTGCTCACTGGCGAGCGCCCTGATCCAATCCGCGTCATATCCTCGATCCGCCAACAGCATAGTTCGCGGACTTAATTCGTTCAGGAGTACCGAGCAAAGCCGATTGTCGTGCGCCTCACCGGGCGTAAGACCGAGTTGGACTGGTAGGCCATTTGTGTCCACAACGGCGTGAATCTTGGTCGTTAGCCCACCTCGCGACCGCCCCATATGCTGCTCACTATTGCCCGCGATGCAGGCTCCATGCTGATGCACACGCACGACAGACGTATCGATCATTTGCACCGCCGCATCGTGAGTTGCTGCCAGTGCGTCCATAATCTCGTCCCAGACGCCAGCCCTTCCCCACCGAACGAAGCGATTGTAACACGTCGTATACGGGCCAAAAATCTCCGGCAGATCACGCCATGGCGCACCCGATCGCAAGACCCAAAAGATCCCGTTTAGGACGCGCCGGTCATTCACACGCGGCACGCCACGTGGCTTATTCGGGAGGAACGGCCTGACGGCGGCCCATTCATAGTCCGTGAGTTCATACCGCATGATTCGAGGCTCCGGTTTGGGAGCTTGAATCACAGCCAGCCCAATGTGATCAACGGCGAACCGGGATGCCCGGTATTCGCTGCGTTGCAATGCCAAAGGTCGCTATCGGACTAACAACGGTCATTGGCTGGTCCAGGTTCTGAATTGCTAGGCCGTGAATGACCCATAGCGTCATTCCGCCACCGTCAATTGGCGCACTGCGAAAGGATTATTCGATCACCTCGTCGGCGCGGCCGAGCAGCGGGAGCGGAATGGGGATGCCGAGTGCCTTGGCAGTCTTAAGATTAATAAGCAGTTCGACCTTTGTCCCTTGTTGCACCGGCAAATCGGCGGATTTCTCGCCCTTGAGGATTCGTCCGGCGTACACTCCGACCAAATGGAATGCGTCGATAAGACTGACGCCATAACTGGCAAGGCCGCCTGACGCAGCGAATTCGCGAAATTGATAGATCGCAGGAATTGCATGTTGGAGCGCTAACGCGCCGAGTTCTTCGCGCCGATTGTTGAAGAAAGGGTCGCCGCCGATAACGAGTCCCCCTGCGCGTAATTGGACCATGTCAGCAAAGACCGAACCGAAGCCGCTGTCACTGTTGGCCTTCAGAACACGGAGTTGCACTCCAAGCGGCCGGGCCGCCGCCAGCAACTCATTGGAAATGATTTCTGCACGTTTGGGATCGCCCGAATTGACGAGCGCGGCGATATCGGTTGCTCCGGGGACCAGTTCGTGGAGAAGCTCCAACCGCTTCGCCCCAAGCTCAACGTCCAATATGCTCACACCGGTGATATTACCGCCCGGCCGGTTCAGGCTGGCAACAAGTCCCATCTCGACCGGGTCGAATCCGGCAACAAAGACGATCGGGATCGTGGAAGTCGCAGCCTTGGCTGCGACTGCGGCAGGACCGTTCGCAATAATCAAACTAACTTGACGCCGAATAAGATCGGCCGCCAACGCCGGAAGCCGGTCATTATGATTATCTGCAAAGCGGTATTCGAATGCCACATTCTGGCCTTCGATATAGCCAGCTTCTTTCAGACCCCGGAGACACGCGTCCATGAGCGGCGGGTCATCATGAGGACCCCGGCTCAAGAGAAATCCGACCACCGGCATAGCGCTCCGCTGCGCGGTCGCCGCAAGAGGCCATATCGCTGCCCCGCCGAGCGCCGATATGAATTGTCGCCTTCCAAGGCCGATTGACATCCGCCTCCTCCCCGATGTGGCCAGGCCGTCCGCAATATGGAGAAGTTACCACGCCCCAGTCGGCAGGTCTGTGATCGATTTTAAGCTGCTCCGCTCACTACTTTTGCTGCGGATGCGTGCGGCAGTTGTTGGCCCAAAGCGCCATTTCGCTGCGCTGCAAACTTTAGGACGCAATTGGGCAACAGCGGACAAACCGGCGCTCACCAACCTCGATTAATGAGTACGCGGCCTAGTGAAAACGGGCTTACCGACCCAAGTCCCTCCTAAAACGAACATATACTTTGTGCTCAGAATAGATTCTTCTGAGAAACTGCGCTGCCTCACAGTCGTTATCCGCAGCAGCCTTCGTCTCCAGTACCTTAAGCAAACCAACTACTCTGTCCGGGTCTTTCGGACATAAAAAATGGTGCAGGGAAAAGCCGCTTTTTTCAAATTTGTCATAATCGATATCCGCGTACATCCCGTCTCTTATCGCAACGACATCCTGATCAAGGTCCTCGTCTATGTCGAGGCCTTGATCAATATCCAAGTCTTTATCAATATCTAAATCCTGCGGATCGTCGGCAACTGTCATCAATATCTCCGTTGCATTACGTAACAAAATGGCTTTCCCAAATGTCATTGTACCACACATTTCAATCTGATGCTGTCACCTCAATCCATCCAAACTTGTGCCTTTACCGAACACCGCAACTGATCCGGTTCGGTAGCAAACAGCCACGGGCAAGCGAACGATGCCCTCGCCGCCAAGCTCTTCATTTCACATCGGCGAAGGAACAAAGGTGCGAAAGATCCAAACCGTCGTAGGCGACCGCCTCAATCATCGCAATGCGTTGCGATAAAGGACCCTCTGGCAAAATTCCATATCGCCCCGTTGTTGTAGCTTTGACGTGACCGATCAAGCACGCAAATTGTTCATCCAAGTAGCCGCCACGCCTAAAAGCATCAATCGCACTGTGCCGAAAACTGTGAAAATTAACGGACTTGTCTTTTTTCGCGCCTACGTCCGAGAAATAATCGTTGAAGAATGACGACGGGTTACCTGACATATAGCCGCGCCCATCGGGTTCGATTTCTGGAAACAGCTTTTCATGGCCGCTCGCAACCATGTCACGATAATAATCGAGGAAGCCGAATTTAATAAGCTCCGAGTGTACCGGCACAACACGCTGTGACCCTTTCGTCTTAGTCTTTTTGTTGCCCTTTCCCTCTGTCGTAATATGAAAGATCCAGGTTCGATGAAGTTCCCGAACGTCGGCTACGAGAAGCTGTGCGATTTCCCCAAGCCGCGCGCCCGAATAAAGTGCGATCAACGGTACCCAATATCGCCAATCCCGCACGCGAACAGGTCCCGCCTCATGTTCTCGTTTGTCACCCATGCATGACAAAAATAGCGGTGAGGCAAAAATTTGACTGAGTTGGCCGGAGGTGAAGGGACCGCCGCCACGCTTTGATCTATCCAAGTCAAGGAACATGCCTTGCATCACGTCTTCGGCGGTAAAGTCATTCGTGCGCAGCCAAGAGCAAAATCCACCCAGCGCCGACAAATAGCGATTGATTGTTGTGGGGCTTATTGGCGGCTTCCCTACGTGCTCGTTTGCCTCGATGATTTTGGTGAATGACATGCCCTTAAACGCCCGGCTATCCGCCGCCTTCACGGGCCAGCGGAATAGCGCAGCTTTCCAATCGCGAACATTCTTTCGGGTCAACGCAGATACGTGAGCATCGCCGCCGACGAATTCGTCAAACAATATGACGATTTTTCGATTTTGGTTCCATGTATCGTCGGAAGTCGCAGCGGGCCGCTCTCGCTTAAAGCGATCATACAATTCACTAATCTTCTCACCCGGCCCATGCATAGCAACGGCGGGTGCGCTAACGAGTTTGTCACGCGGCTGGCCAGACCAATCGCCGTCATCTCGCTCGCTAGACCGGCCAAGGGCCTCTAGTTCTGCCCGCTGGATACCCTGCGCCAGTTTGCGATAACCGTCGCTATCCTTTCCGAGGTCCAATCGTCGGGCGTTGATTATGTCTTGTACAACATCGGCGACGAGGGCACTTTCGCCCTTCGCAGTGTCTCTTTTTAGTTTGGCAAAACGCGCGGTTCGCTGGGCCTGAACGGTCTGGAATTGGTCACGGATGGTTTCCAATATGCGGTAGGCTGTAAGATCGTGTTCGCCGAATTCCGTTTCGAGATGCCGCCAAATTTCGTTTAGCTGATCTTCACTTGGCAGTGAGCGTCGAAACCGCTCATCTTCCGTGAGCATTTCGAGATAACGTTTCCAAACCGCGTCTTGAAGCTCTGTCTCTGTGAGAGCGCGCGGCTTGCGCACTTCCGCAAATTCCCTCTCCCATTGGTCCAGTACCGGGCGAACGCGGCGCTTTGCCTCTTGAGGATCAGTAGTGCCGAGTGATTTCCATAACTCACGCTTCCGCAATTTCTTTTGCAGGTCTTTAGGAACCCCGAGCCGAGCGTAATATTGACGACTGCCTTTTCGCCGCGCGACATTCGTTGAGAGTGCCATAAGGGGAACAATTCCAAAGAGGGAGTCGTAACACCTCGTCGTAACACCCCGATTTGAATTGTCCTAACTACTCAAGCGGTTGCAACGCGATCAAGAACTTAGGTGCCGGTCGAAGAATCTCCTAGTTCCCCAGCCACGCGCCACGCATTGGCATCCGCTCCCCGTTGTCACTGATTATGTCACATAATCCGTGACTTTGCTGCCGTCAAGTCACCGTTTTGGATGCTAGGCGCGCTGCACCGAATCCGTGACAATGCCGCGTTCCCCCAAGGGAGGCAGACATGGCGCGGCGGGCGAAAGCGGCAAAGCAGATGACCGGGCTCTTTCACGCGCGCGAGGCGCGCGGCATGAGCCGCGGCGAACTGGTCCGGAAGTCCGGCATCTCCAAGCAGCAGCTCTCGCGGCTCGAGAACGGCCACATCCGGCTGCGGCTCGATCATCTGAAGCCGTTCGCCAATGCGCTCGGCTTTACGCCGGAACAGATGCTTTTATGGGGCAAGCTGCCGGGGACCGGCGGCCACATCGAATCAAGCGACATCTTGCGCGACGACGACACCCATCACGAGCCGGTGGGGCCGAAGGCAGGCCAGGTGCCCGAGCTCGATACCCGCGCCGGCATGGGCGGCGGCGGCGTGCCGGCCCGCGAGGTGCGGAAAGACGGCAAGCATGCCGATCCGCTGAAAGCGGAAGGCTGGATGTTCCCGCCAACCTTCGTGCGCGAGCAATTGCACAGCGCGCCCGGGCGGCTCTTGGTCATCGACACTTTTGGCGACAGCATGTCGCCGACGGTGATGTCGGGCGACCGGGTCATCGTCGATACCGGGCACAAGACGCCCTCGCCGGACGGCCTCTATGCCATCCGTGACACCTTCGAATCCATCGTCGTCAAGCGGCTCCAGGTGATGCGGTCGGGCAAGAAGGCGAGCGTGAAGATCATTTCCGACAATCCGAACCACGCCGCCGAGGAAGTGCCGATCAACGAGCTCGAAATCGTCGGCAAAGTGCTGTGCTGCCTGAAGCTGTTCTGAGCTCGAGCG
>Ga0182016_10008084_pt1 | contig 10696 bp, 7 predicted proteins | sample 712S2MmetaG_FD_120491 | JGI IMG/M metagenome (GOLD analysis project Ga0182016, IMG submission 120491) | Permafrost microbial communities from Stordalen Mire, Sweden - 712S2M metaG | ecosystem: Environmental > Terrestrial > Soil > Wetlands > Permafrost | place: Sweden: Stordalen | collected...
CCCGACCTGCCGCTGGAATACTTTCTCGACCTGGTGCGCGGCCTCAAGCAGCGCTTTCCCAAGGTTCACATCAAGGCCTTCACCATGGTTGAAGTGGCCTATCTGGCGCGGCGGGCCAAGCTCACCATCGAAGAAACGCTGGTGAAGCTGCGCGACGCCGGCGTGGACTCCATGCCCGGCGGTGGTGCAGAGATTTTCGCGGCCCGCGTGCGCTCCATCATCTGCGACCACAAGATCGATGGCGAAGAGTGGCTCACCACCGCGCGCCTGGCCCACAAGCTGGGTTTCAAGTCCAACGCCACCATGCTCTACGGCCACATTGAAAACGATGAAGACCGCGTCGATCATCTGCTCAAGCTGCGCGCCTTGCAGGACGAGACCGGCGGCTTCCAGACCTTCATTCCGCTGGCCTTTCACCCGGAGAACACGCCGCTCGACCATCTGCCAGTCACGACGGGGCTGACCGATATTCGCCAGATTGCCGTGAGCCGCCTACTGCTCGATAATTTCCCGCACATCAAGGCCTATTGGCAGATGCTTACGCCCAAAATTGCGCAGATCGCGCTGCGCTTCGGCGCGGACGACCTGGACGGCACCGTGATCGAAGAGAAGATCTACCACGACGCCGGAGCCACCACGCCGCAAGGCATGACCCGCAAGGAACTCTGCCGCCTCATCGCCGAAGCCGGCCGCATCCCCGTCGAGCGCGACACCCTCTACAAGGCCGTAACCCGCACCGAGGACAGCTTTACCGTGGCGGTGTAGGCAGGTGTAGGGTGTACACCAATCACCTTAAGACTGGTGCCAATTTCAGTGATGGATGAGAATTGGTCCACCGGCCTATAGGGGCTGCTCTTGATCGCAAACTCGCCGCCGATAGTCTTCCGGCGATTCGATGAGAAATAACGTTTGCCCCGCCAGCGCCAGCAAATCGTCGTCGCCCGTCACCAGCAGATCGGCTTTGCCGTTTTGAGCCAGATCGAGAAACGGCTGATCGCTCGCGTCCCGGCAGACCACTTGGCATCGCTCGGCCAATTCGATGGTCTCGCAAAAAGGGAGATAGTCGGCAAGCAATTCCAGGCGGTCGTCCGGCGGGAGCCGGAATTTGGGATAGGCCAGGACCCGCGTTAGCTCCGCCACCGTTGCGCGCGAGATCAGGGGTGTACTGCCGCCATCCCGCCAGTGCTGCCGAAGCCAGGCCAAGCGCCCATTTGCAAACAACAGTGCCGAGACAACGGTATTGGTATCGAAGGCCACACGCGGCTTCATGCCGTTTCACGCTTGCTTGACTCTCGTGCCCAGGTGACGGCGGCGGCCACATCCTGTTCGTCGATGCCAAGCGCCGCGAGCTGACCCCGCACCTCATCCGCGCGGCTCCGCCGAAGCGGACGCAGGATGATCGAACTCCCATCCGTGCTGACATCGAAGTATTCCACTCCCGTGAAGCGTGTAACCACCGCCTTGGGAAGGGTGAGTTGATTTTTGACTGTCATTTTGGCCAGCATGACCCGCCTCGTTTAAGGAAACAAGGAAATCTTACCATGTTCCGACTGCTTAAGCCAATTCCTCAGCCTCTTCGCTTCCTCAACACCCAAGTCGTCATGCAGCGGTAATCCTGCACGATGGTCGTCTTCAGCGGATCCACCAGCACGGCGTTCATCTCCTCCGTCAAGTTCAGCAGCATCTCCTGATCCACAAGGAACCACCGCGAGCCGTCGACAATCTTGTAAATGTTGCCTCGCACCCGCTCAAAGTCCATTCCAATTCGCGAGCCCAACCGGCAGAAGAGCATCCCGCCCGGCTTCACTACCCGCCACAACTCCGCCAGCATCGCGCGGAAGTGCCGGTCGTCCCGAGCGAAGTGCAGCACGGAATTGCAGAGCACCACATCGGCAAAGCCGTCCGGAAACGGCATCCGCTCGATCGCTCCCACCTGGAAGTTTTCCGCCGTCAGTCCCGTCTGAAGCGAGGCCGACAATTTGCGCACGTGCTCCACGCCTTCGGCATCCGCGTCCAGCGCAAATACCTCGCACCCTTCGCGCAGTAAATGCACCAGGTTGCGTCCGTAGCCGCATCCAGCGTCCAGCACGCGCATACCTGGCGCAATATTGCCGCGCAGAATTTGATCGAATACATAGATATCGATCTGCCCGAATTGCTCTTGTACGCTCAACGTCACGCGGTCCCCATTCTTGCCCTCAGCAACTGAACCGGGGCTATCTGGCTTTTGGATCTTCTTGCAGCGGGAACGGGACTGGCTGATCCTTCATTGGGCATCCAGCGCCGCCAAAATCTGCGGCGCCAACTGGCTCACGCTCCCTGCGCCGAGAGTCAGAATCAGGTCGCCTTCGCGGGCCTCGGCCGCAACCAGACCGACTGCGGCCGCAAACTCCGGGGCAAAGTGTACCTTCGCTCCCTGAATGCATTCCGCCAGCCGCTCCGCTGTCACGCCGGGGATGGGCTCCTCGCTGGCGGCATAAATCGGCAAAACGACCAATGTGTCCGCATCCACGAACGCGCTGCCGAATTGTTCCATCAGATCGAGCGTCCGTGTGTACCTGTGCGGCTGAAAGACCACATGGATGCGCCGGTGGCCGCATTCGCGGGCCGCGGCCAGCGTCGCCCTGATCTCCGTGGGATGATGACCGTAGTCGTCCACCACGGTGACGCCGCGCGCCGTGCCGCGCTGCTGGAAGCGCCGGTCCACGCCGCGAAAGTGGCCGAGCCCCTCGGCGATCTTGTCCGCCGAAACCTCTAGCTGGCAGGCGATGGCCACTGCGGCGGTGGCGTTGAGCACATTGTGACGCCCTGGCACATGCAACTCGAATGGCCCCAGTCGCCCCTGAGCCGTGTGGACAAGAAACCGTGCGAATCGTCCCTGCCCGGCCTCGACAAACTCCAGCCTGTAGTTGGCGTCCGCGGCAACCCCATAGGTGAAGATGCGCCGCCGTGCGCGCGGCAAAATCCCAGCCAGCAGCGGATTGTCCAGGCAGGCGGTCACCGCTCCGTAAAATGGAACCTTGTCCATGAACTCCAGAAAAACCCGTTCCACGTCGGCCATGTCCGTGTAACAATCCATGTGTTCCCGGTCCAGATTGGTCACCACAGCCAGGATGGGAGAGAGCTTAAGAAAGGAGCGGTCGCTCTCATCGGCCTCGGCCACCAGATATTGCGTCGTCCCCAGCCGCGCGTTCGATCCCAGCGCATCCACGCGGCCCCCCACGACAACCGTAGGGTCAAGCCCCCCGGCAGCCAGCACACTGGCCACCATCGAAGTCGTGGTGGTTTTGCCGTGCATCCCGGCGATAGCAATGCCATACTTGAGCCGCATCAGCTCGGCCAGCATCTCCGCCCGCTGGATCACCGGAATCTTGCGCGCATGGGCCTCGACGACTTCGGGATTGGCAGGGCCCACTGCCGAACTCGTCACCACCACCGTGGCTCCGGCCACATTCGCGGCGTTGTGGCCTTCATAGATCGTCGCGCCCAACTGTGCCAGCCGGTCGGTCACCGGCCCGCGGCGCAAGTCGGAGCCGGAAACCTTCATGCCAAGGCTTAGCAGGATCTCGGCAATGCCGCTCATGCCGATGCCGCCGATGCCGATGAAGTGCGCGTGCTGCGAGGTTGTGAACATAGTGGACGAAACTCCACTTTAACATTCGCCCAGACAGAACTCGCCGCTAACGCCATTGGCTCTCGGTTCTCTCTGAGCGCGTGAGGCTTTTTGGGGTCAAGCGGCAGCTCCGTCGGGCCGCTGCACAGAGGGCGTATCGCAGACTCGCGGTCATTGAACCCATCAGTCTTTAGTCCCGAAAGATTGCTTCAATGGATTACCTAAGAAAAACGTTCAAGTGAAACAAAATAAATATGTTAATGACGTGATCGGTTATTACCTAAATAGTAATCAAGTAACCATTTTTGGATTACTTTGTGTTGGAAATATTGTCTCCAATGACTTTTGTCTTCGTTAAGAATTTGGATAATGAGGTCACTGTTGCTTTACTCTCCGAAGTTGAACTCTTCCGGCAGGCGCGTCAACCGGAACCAAAGGGAGCTGTCTTGGATCGGAGGAAATCGTTTTCATCTGCTTTGCCTGGCTCCAATATCCCGGAGTCTCCGGCGACAGGTCCAACTCGCGGGGGTGTTGAGCCGGCGTCTGCCGCGATCGAAACTGATCGTCCCAATCCGGAGCTTGCGTTTGCCAGCTTCCATCTCCTTTCCGATGGTACTTTGCTGCGTGGAGAGTCGGTTGTTCATCTGCCCCCACGGGAGCTGGCGGCTCTCCGCCTCCTCCTGGCTCGCGCGGGCCAGATCGTTACTCCGTTCGAACTGCGTCAGGCGTTGTGGGGCGATGTGCATGTCACCGCCGACAGCGTCCTCAAATGTCTCTCTTCGCTGCGAGCGCGCCTGGCGCCCGACGATTGCATTCAGACCGTCTACAAGCGCGGTTACCGCTTCTCGGCCGAGGTGCGCCCACTCGGCGTCGCGCCGGCCAGAGCGCTCCCACGGCTTGCCGTCCCTCCTTTCGCCATTGGCTACGGCATCCCTGAGCATTTGGGTTCGGCCGTCGCTGAGGAGACCATCGCGCGGCTGAGCAATGTCCATCCTCCGGCAATGAACGTCTTGGCTCGGGATTCGGTTTTCATGCTTGCCCGCCAAGGCCTTAGCGCTCAGAAGATCGGCGAAACCCTCAAAGCCGACCTCGTCCTGGCCGGCACTCTTCGCTTCCTGCCCGCTCATTTCCGCCTCCGTGCGGAGATGATAAGGGTCGAGGATGGCGCTCAGATCTGGGTGGAAGACCTGATCGTGCCGCAAAACCGTATCGCCGGACTTGAATCGGAGCTTGCCAGCCGCCTCGCCTTCCGCCTCAACTCCGGCGCCCTCAACATATCGGCTGCGGCTGCGCTAGAGTCCGAACTCGACCCCGGCTCTGGAGAAGCTGTTGCGGCTTCCTGGCATCGCGCCGATGCGCCGTCTCTTGACACTGCCTCGGCCTCCACTGCGTCTCTCCGAGAGAACCGCCGCGAGGCCTATGAGCTCTACCAACGCGCCCACCACGAATGGCAGACCCTCCAGCGACACCGTATGCAGGACAGCCTGCAACACCTCTCCCGCGCCGCCGAGCTGGATCCCTCGCTGATTCCCGCCAAGGTTGACTTGGTGCATCTGTGCGTCACGCAGGCCTTTTACGGATTCATGTCCCCGGTCGTAGCCGCGGATCTGGTGCGCCGCACCGCCGAGCCGTGGTCTACCGCCACCGCTTTAGGCCGTTGGGGTGAGGAATCTGTGCCCGACCTTCCTCTTCGCGCGGAAGCAATTCTGCCCGCGCTCGGCTGGATCAACTTCCATGTGGACCGCAATCTGCCCGTCGCTCTTCGCGCCTTCGCCCTCTCCGCGCACCTGCCCCACGATCCCTGGATTACTCGCCTCCGCTCCATGTTCGCGCTCAGCCGCCATCGCTTTGACGAAACCATCGATCTGCTCAGCGCCGCCCTTCGCCACGATCCTTTTGCGCCCTGGCTGCATGCCCGTCTCGCCTGGGCCCTCCACCTGGCCGGTCAGGCTTTTGAGAGCCTCGAACTGATCCGCCAAACCCTCGATCTATTCCCAGAGCATGAAGGCGCTCTTCTCTATGGTTCTCTGATTCTTGCCTTCCATGGCGATGCGCCCCGCGCCATCGAGCTTGCCCAGGACCTCGTCCTCCGCTCGCCGTACTTCGATCTCGCCAACGCGGTCCACGCTTATGCCTTGGCCTGCTGGGGCCGCAAAGATGAGGCACGAACAATTCTCGAACGCCTGGAATGGCTGAGCCGGGAACGCTTCGTTCTCCACACGTTCAATCCGGCGGTCTTTGTCGCGCTTGAAGATATGGAGTCCGCGATCGCCCATCTCCGCATCGCCGAGCAGACCCGCTGCCCATGGTTCTTCCAGATGCTCGCCGATCCCCGCCTCAAGCCCCTTCACGGACACCCTGAATTCATTGAGATGCAGTCTGTCCTAACCGGCATGGAAGCCGCCGCCGCTGAGAGCCTGGACACCGAATCCTGACCCGCCACCCCCCCGACCCTCAAAATCCCCGTGACCCTCACTGTTGTCATCGGCGCGACTCTCGCCCTTCGGTCCAAACTCAGGAATCGGCGAACCCGGATAATCCCTTAGTAAACCGATAAAGCTAGCCAAACACCCCCTTCCTCTAGTAGAGTTCCTAGCGGCTGCCTTTCCACCTCCGCGTCTCTGCCAAATCCTTGCCCGGATCGCCGAACTGCTGGAGGGAAGGTCAGCCCGGCTGCGCGTCCAGAACGCCGCTGCCCGGAGAGGATCCTGCCCATGCCGCTTCGCCCTTGGCTTTTTGTCGCCCTCGTGTTCGCGCTTTTCGCATCCGTCTCCCCGGCCCAAATGGCCCCCTACCTCGACGTCAAACTCTCTCCGGCGGAGCGTGCCCACGACCTGGTCGGACGCATGACCCTGGATGAAAAGGCGAGCCAGCTTGAAGATTGGGCTACCTCCATCCCCCGTCTCGGCATCCCCGATTACCAGACCTGGAACGAGGCCCTGCATGGCGTGGCCCGAGCCGGCTACTCCACTGTCTTCCCCCAGGCCATCGGCATGGCGGCCACATGGGATCCGGCCACGGTCCACTCCATGGGCAACATCATCTCCACCGAGGCCCGCGCAAAGTACAACCAGGCCCAGCGCGAGGGAAACCATCGCATCTTCTACGGGCTGACCTTTTGGTCGCCAAACATCAACATCTTCCGCGATCCCCGCTGGGGACGCGGCCAGGAAACCTACGGCGAGGACCCGTTTCTGACCTCCAGGCTCGGCGTCGCCTTTGTGACCGGCGTACAAGGTGACCCCAGCCACCCGCGCGCCATCGCCACCAGCAAGCATTTTGCCGTGCACAGCGGACCAGAACCCTTGCGCCATGGCTTCAACGTCGATCCCAGCCCGCGCGATCTTGAAGAATCCTATCTGCCCGCCTTTCGCGCCACCGTCACCGAAGGCCACGTGCAATCGGTCATGTGCGCCTATAACTCCATCGACGAGTGGCCGGCCTGCACCAACAAAATGCTCCTGAAAGACCACCTTCGCGACGCCTGGGGATTCAACGGCTTCGTCGTCTCCGACTGCGGCGCAATCCAGGACGTGAATCAAGGCCACAAGAAGACAGCCGACGTTACCCATTCCGCCGCGCTTTCACTGGAAGCCGGAACCGACCTCTCATGCAGCATCTGGGCCCCCGGTTTCAACACCCTTGCCGACGCCGTTCGCCAGAAACTGGTCTCGGAAGACCTTGTCACCCAGGCTGCCGAGCGCCTCTACACGGCGCGCGTCAAACTCGGCTTCTTTGACCCGCAAGGCTACAACCAGTTCGACAACATTCCCATCGCCGCCAACACCGCCATGGGCAGCCGCTTGGCCTCTCGCAGAGCCGCTGAAGAAAGCATCGTCCTGCTCAAGAACTCCGGCGTGCTGCCCCTCAAAACCGCGCCCGGCCACATCGCTGTCATCGGTCCAACTGCCGGCCTCCTGCCGTCCATTCTGGGCAACTATGTCGGCACGCCCGTCAATCCGGTTACTCCGCTCGACGGCATGATAAGCCAGTTCCGCGGCTCTCCGATCCTCTACGCGCAGGGATCTACGCTCGCCGCCGGAGTGGGCGTGCCCGTTCCACGCACCGCCTTCGGACTCAACAAGGGCCTCAAGACCGAGTTCTTCGCCACTCCCGACTGGACTGGCCGTCCCGTTGCTGTCGCCACGCAGCATGACGTCCAGACCGACTGGGAAAGCGCCCGCCCGGTGCCCCAGCTCGAGACCCCCAACTACTCCGTCCGCTGGTCCGGCTCGCTCGCCGTCCCCGCTCCGGGCCACTATGTTTTTACGCTGGAGGCTGGCGACAGCTTTCCCTGGTCGCCCGCCGAATCCTACCGCTTCGTCCTCGATGGCAAGGTCATCTCCGAAGGCAGCCTGCGCCAGGGCAACCTGACACCCGCGCCCGGTGCATCCCCCACCGCCCCGCCCGTCATGCAATCCGCCAAGGTTCCTTCCATTCCGGTGGACTTCACCGACACCAATCCCCACGACTTTCGCTTGGACTACTCTCACTCCGGCGACGAAGCCGGCGGCGGTCTCACCCTGAAATGGGAAGCTCCGGCCCAGGTTCTGCTTGACGAAGCCGTGGCACGAGCCAAAGAGTCGGACATAGTTGTTGCCTTCGTCGGCCTCTCCCCGCAGCTCGAAGGCGAAGAGATGAATATCAAGATCGACGGTTTCAACGGCGGCGATCGCACCAGCCTCGATCTTCCCGCGCCCCAGCAAAAACTCCTTGAAGCCCTTTCCGCCGCAGGCAAGCCGCTCGTCGTCGTCCTGCAAAGCGGCAGCGCCGTCGCCCTGAACTGGGCCAATCAGCACGCCGGCGCCATCCTTGAAGCATGGTATCCCGGCGTCGAGGGCGGCACGGCCATCGCGCACACCCTCGCCGGACTCAACAATCCAGCCGGCCGCCTGCCCGTCACCTTCTACGCCTCGCTCGACGGCCTTCCCGATTTCACGGATTACGCTTTCAAAACCGGCGTCAAAGGCCGCACCTACCGTTATTTCCAGGGAAAACCGCTGTGGGGCTTCGGCTATGGCCTGAGCTACTCCACCTTCAAATACGGCCCGGTCAAGCTATCCGCCGATAACCTAAAGGCCGGCGATCCGCTCACCGCGACTGTCACCGTTACCAACACCGGCGCTGTAGGCGGAGACGAGGTCGTCGAAGCCTACCTCAAAACGCCGCAGCCCGACGGCCCCATCCACTCTTTGGCCGGCTTCCAGCGCGTCAATATTCCCGCGGGCCAAACCAAGGATGTCGCCATCACCCTCGATCCCCGCGCCCTTTCCAGCGTCGACGATCAGGGCAACCGCGCCATTCTCCCCGGCAAGTACACCCTCACCCTGGCCGCCGCCCAGCCCCAGGACACCGAAGCCAAGTCCGAAGCCGCTTTCACCGTCACCGGCTCCGCGCCGCTGCCCAAGTAAGTATCCTCCGGCAGTGGGTACCGGACCGAAGGTCTGGACAATCAGGTAAGGAGCAAATCATGATTTGCTCCTTAGGGGAGCCGGAGGCTTTATGGTTGCCGGCTCCCCAAAGGTGTCTGTTTAGTAGCGCTCCATGCGGCGGCGGCCCGCGCCCGCGCCGTAGGGGCGGTGGTTGTCAGCCCCGCGCTTCTTGCCGGACTAAACTTTTGGCAGTCCTAGAAACGCGCCGCAGATGCATCGGTTGATAGCTGTCAGCTGGACGATGCTCTCAAATACCGCTGCGTGTCCTAAAAAACGCGCCGTAGGCGCATCTGTTGTTAGCCCCGCGCTTCAGCGTGGGGTTGGAGAAACCAGCAATTCATCCGGAGTCCCGTTAGGGACGGCGCAGGCTTCGAATTCTGAGGACCGATGGTCCCTATCTCATGCTGTAAAACAGGTTGGATGCGCGCTTCCTCGGCCTTTCGCAAAATGGAAACGAAACTTGAGTCGCCCGCCCCGCTCAATCCTGCAACCCAGGGACTTTCCGGGCCACCGGCGCGGTAAGAACCTTATCGTGCTCTTTGAGACTCTGCTCCCTCGCATCCGCGGCCATGTAATAGTCCTCCATGTCGGAGAGTCCGCTTTCGATAAACAAACGAAGATAGAATGACTTCGGCCGCCCCGTCTTCGACGCGAGCCAATCCAGCCTCTTCGAGATTTCCGGTGATAGCCTGATCGACGTAGCCACCGATCGCTCCTATTGGTTGGCATTTTATTCCGTCCGTCAAGCAGCCTCATATCCCACTTACGGCGTATCTGCGCAATCTGCGCGTCCTAGTCCCGCCGGTGACCCTCATCACACTTCAGCCTTCAAAAATCCTGAATAATCAAGAAGGTTAGAGGAAGACTTGCCCGGATTCTGGGCCGCGCAAGTCCTCGCATCGAGCCCCCAGCCGCTCGCGGAGTAGAATTGCCCGGAACCCTGCTCGAATCGGAGTCCTGCCGCATGTACAAAATCGTCGAAGCCCGCAGCGTCGGCCTCAATATCAAGCAGTTTGTCATTCAAGCGCCGCGCATCGCGCGCAAGCAGAGCCCGGGGCAGTTCCTGATCCTCCGCCTTCATGACAAGGGCGAGCGCATCCCCCTCACCATCAAATCGTCCGATCCCGATGCCGGCACCGTCACCATCGTGGTCCAGGGCATCGGCAAGACCACCTCGCTGCTCAACTGCCTTGAGGCGGGCGACTCCATCCTCGATATCGTCGGTCCCCTCGGCCAGCCCTCCGAAATAGAAAACTACGGCACGGCGGTGATTCTTGCCGGCAGCGTGGGCACCGCCATGGCCCTGCCCACAGCCAACGCGCTCAAAAAGGCCGGTAACCACGTCATCTTCATCGAGGGCGCGCGCAGCGCCGAGATGGTGGTCTTTGAAGGCGAAGTCAAGATGGTCAGCAGCGAAACCTACGTCATGACCGACGACGGCAGCTACGGCGAGCAGGGCCTGGTCACCAAAAAACTCAACGACCTGCTTGCCGCCGGCCGCAAAATCGACTTTGTCCTCGCTGTCGGTCCCGTCCCCATGATGCGCGCCGTCGCCCGCATCACCGCCCCGCTCGGCATCAAGACCATGGTCAGCCTCAACTCCATCATGGTCGACGGCACCGGCATGTGCGGCGGCTGCCGCGTCCTGCTC
>Ga0182016_10008086_pt1 | contig 10695 bp, 10 predicted proteins | sample 712S2MmetaG_FD_120491 | JGI IMG/M metagenome (GOLD analysis project Ga0182016, IMG submission 120491) | Permafrost microbial communities from Stordalen Mire, Sweden - 712S2M metaG | ecosystem: Environmental > Terrestrial > Soil > Wetlands > Permafrost | place: Sweden: Stordalen | collected...
TACTGAATATTCCTTTGTTTAATCTTCCTTCGATTGTTTTATCACCGTTACAGATAAACGAAAACCAAGGTTCTTTTACAGGAATATAATATGTTTTGTTACCACCTTTTTGTATAAGACCAAGGTATTTTTCTTTATATTTCAAATATTTATAATGAAAATCAGTCATATTTTATTATATAGATACATTAATAAAATAATTAGTTAAAAAAATAAATTATAATATGTGACATAAAATATTGTAAAATAAAAAAATTGATTTTAAAACAGTGTACAAGTTTCAATAATTTTCTTCATTTTATCAATAGTACTAATGTCAATACTTGACAATATTTAACAATATTTAAAAATATTTAACAATATTTAACAACATTTAATATTATTAAAAAGAAAAAATAATTAAGATGGGAATACCTGGTTTCGCTAAAGTGATGAATAATCTAAAACAACAATCAGATGAACAATTCAATGATCCGAATAAACTATTTAATGAATTATATAATAATATTCTTCCCAACAACAAACATTTAATTTTGAGAGAAATGTTGGAATCCACCGCATTGTGTCAGTTGGGTTCTTCGGGAATAGATATGTTCAGTATAATTATTTTGAATGAAAGTGTAGAATGTTTTTTTGTTTTGATTGAAAAAGGATTTAAAGTTCAATACTGTTCTACTATATTTTCAATAATGGCTAGAGAACTACGTGGAACTAAAATCTTTCCTATTCTTATAGAACGAGACGAGTTCCCCGATAAAGAAAATATTCTAGATTTTATGATTGAAGAAGTGCGAAAATCATGGTTTATATTCCCTAAAGACGACAGAGTCCAATCATACATTAATAAACTTAATGAATTTAAAAATAAGTTATCATTCAAAGAACAAAAAGAAATGAACGAATTGGAACAAAATGGAAAAGGATACATATCAAAAGATAGGGGACGATTAATACTAGAAAGACAAAAGAGTATGGAAATATTAAAACAAATGCAACAAATCGGACAAATACAACAAATAGAACAAAATCATAGCAGAGATCAGTTACAAAACCAAATGCAAAATCAGAGACAGGAACTAAGAAACCAATATAATGACACCAATAACGACGACAATTTGAAAAGAAAAAATAATGATAATGGAATGGAGTATTAATAAATTAATTTTATTTATTTTTATTTGTGTTTATTTATTTTTAGGTAGATTAGTTAAATATTAATCTCAAATTCATTGATACTTGGTGGAAAATTATTTTTTCTCAGGAAAGTAGTATCATCAAATGAACTTGTTTGAACACTGATATCCTTATTTTCAATACCGAAGTTAACATAATTAGCCAACAGAGAAACCATTGAAATAGGAATTGGTCCATCAGTAGGTTTTTTTAAAAAGGCTGAATTAACTATGATATTTTTAACTTTGAGGAGTTTAGTTGTGATGTTTGTTAAATCTCGTTCATATGTATCCCAGCCAATACTTATTGGGAATGTAATCATTTTGATTGCCATAACATATTGTGTTTCATTGTGATTAAGATATTCGAGGAGATAATTTCCACGACTGTCACGATTTGATTCATGGAATAACAATCTGAAATACTCTGTACATGGATCAGCGATATCTCCTAACACTTTGTAAGTATCTGAGACTTTGATACCAAATAGTGGTGTAGAAAATTTTGCAGTCAAGATATTTCTCAATGACGGATTCAGAATAATACCAGATGTTTCATACACTTCACTATTAATGCGAACACATCCCGCAGTTTCTTCAATAACTTCGCGAACACCAATAGCTTTGTATGATAAATCGATTTGTTCGCCAAATTCCTCGACTGTTGCTGTCCCTCCTAAACATGTCAACATATTTCGTGTTTTATCTTTGTGATAGATTGCATATGTTTCACCGTCGAAATTTACAAGAATAGAAATACCACACGCATGAATTTCACCATTGATCATTTCCGGACAATTTGCATTGTTACGCATTAAATAAATATGTTGATGTGTCATAGGATCTGTTGTTTGGAATTTCAATTGCTCATTTTTTTGTTTAATGGTCGCATTGTACTTATCGACGATTGTCTGACTGATGCCGACGACAATGATTGCCTTATCTGGAGAACATGAATGACTAGTGATAGTTAGGCATGAGCATAAATCATTAATAGCCGGTTCTTCAGTGAATTTAATAAATGTGTTTCCGTAAGGATCAGTATAGCTCGAAAAAATCATATTTGAATATTTAAATATTTAGTCAAAAATATACGAAATATTGTCAAAATACAGTAATATTTTGTTTAAAACAAGTATAATAAAGTCTTTTATTAATGGTGTCATTAAACATAACGATTTTCATTTTTTTTGCTAAAAAAAAAATTGAATAAACAAATAACTGTCCATACAAATTAACATTCAAACATAATATATTTGTTATTAAGTAAAATATAATTTGGTTTAATTTAAAATGTTTAGTTTTTTTAAAATGGGTCAGAGACTACATGAACCCCAACAATCTTATCCACCTCCTTATTCAGAAAAGGTCCAAATAGCCGAGCCAGAAAATGTAACACCAGCAAGAATAACTAAAAAACAATTTAAAATAGAATTCAATAAACTCTTCGATAATTCGGCTTTGATTACGGGAGATATTGATTGTAGTAAAATCATACAAGAAATGGTCATGAAACAAAAAGTGTATTACAATTATTTGATTAACAATGGAAATCCAAAAGACAAGCCCTATGATATTTCTGATCTGGATATTGAAATATGGAATTTTATTACCAAAAAAAATATTACTACAGTTGTTGGTCCAGATAAATACTTATATCAGGACTGGAGTCCGGCTAAAGAGCTATCAATCACCGATGAATTTATAAATGCAGCTAATTTATATTTCAATAAAAAAGATAGTGATCCGATTGTTAGTGATGAACTGAATAAATTATTTGGAATAGGTAGACAAATTAGTTTACAAAACATTTTTAAAGTAATTGAAGATCAGATAAAACTTTATGCAACACACAACAGTTATTATTATAATTCACGACTTGATTCGCCGGTTGATCGATTGGTGGATTTGAAATGGGTTACATGCGAATTTACTGATCATCCTGAGTTTCCACTAGAAAAAATAGTGACTCTATTAGAAGAAAGATATAACAAAAAAGGATCGCAAATAACTGTAAATATCGATATTAAACCTGATGATCGGAAGAAAAATAAGAAAAAAAAAATCACTGTGTATTTGTCAATTGGAAACATTGTTATTGATGAACATTTTATTTTTAGTTAATTTATTAAAATATAAAAAAATGCAAAAATTTAGTTATTAAATACTGATCCCATATTAAATCCGGGAATATTAAAGAACTGTGGCAATTTATCACCGTAAAAGATTTTAGTATTATTAGAAACACTCTTCGACACTTCAATCGCAACATATCCTGGAGTTAGTAGTTGGTTTTGATATTCTGCATATTTCATATTCTCATAATGACGAACATCAATTTCAGCAGTTCGTTTTGATTTATCAATTTGGTTTTCCAGTTCTTGTACCTTGATTAAACCTTCCTTGTGAGCGAGGTCCCTCTCGATAGTCTTTTGATTAACTTCTGTTGTCATCATAATTTCTGCTAATTTGCGTTGTTCCTCACCCTTGATTCTAGCAATTTCTTTTTCGCGTAGAGCTTCAGTTTGTGCTAACTCATAGTTTTTGTTTAATTCAATTTCAGCCAACTTTTTACCTTGTTCAGATTTAATTTTTGCCAGTGTTTGTTCACGTTCAGAATTTAATTTTTCCAGTGCTTTTTCATTTTCCGTTCTAATTTGAAGCATGTCTTTCTCTTGTTGCGTCTTCGCTTTTAACATTTCTGTTTGGAACACAACAATATTCTTATAGTTATTTTCTACTTCAGCAGGAACAGACGGTTTTGACAGACGAACATTTCTAATCGTAACACCAGGTGAATACATATTTAGTGAATGTTGTAATGTTTCCATAAGAATTTCGTCGAGAGTATCAAATTCATCGATATATACCTGCTGCAGAGAACGTTTAGAACAAAACTGATTCATCTCATGTGTAATTCTATCAAAAATTTGTGTTTTGTCATAATCCACGGTATAATTTTTTACTGTTTCATACACGTGGGCTTTATTTAACTGGTTAACTACTTCAATCGTTCCGAATACAATAGTCACACCACTACTAGTTCCACAAGGAACATTTTTGATATAATCAGTTTGGATAGTGATTTGTACCTGATATACTGATGTAATGAACGGTACAACTAAATTCAAACCAGGCTCCAACATCCTCTCGGATAGTGAACCAAATTGGTAAATGACACCAACATATCCTTCGTTGATTGTGTGAACCGACAAATATAAACTCAATGCTGTTAGAACACAAAATACAATTCCAACTGTTTGAAATGTATTCATTGATATTAATTAACTAAGATACGAACTGTTTGATGGTAATAAAAGAAAATTATACGAAGATTATATGGTCTTATTAGTTCAATTTTTTATTATAATTAACTAAATCCCGCAACAACTGTAATTTTACCATTTTCTGTATGAACGTTGACACGGTCTTCACGATAATCCATGGTACAGCATTGATGTTCACCATTAACACAAACTTCTCTAATGAAACGAGCACATGTTTCGATGTGAAGATACTCTTCTGATTCCCGTGAATTTTCTACTTCCTGAAGTGTTTTACCGACAAGAAATGTTTTAATTTGGTCTGCTCTGTCTGCCATTCTTTTATTTATTTATTTATTTGTGTGTTTATTTGTTTATTGTTCTTATCATTAACAAAATTTATAATATGACTTTATTTCAATTTTATAAACATAAATAAAATAAAATAAAATAAAATAAAATAAAAAAAATCGTTTAATAAAATCCGACAACGTTAGTGATTTTACCATTTACAGTATGAACATTAGCTCTGTTGTCTCTAAAATCTTTTGTGGTACGTTGGTCTACACCATCGACACATACTTCCCTAATCGAACAAGTACATGTTTCGACATGAATGTAATCCTCCGATTCGCGGGTAGTTTCAACTTCTTGAACGGTTTTGTCGAGAAGAAATACCTTAATTTTTTCTACTTTGTCAGCCATTTTATTTGTTTGTTTTGTATATTGTCATTTTTATAATAATTTAATATGTAATAGGTGTTATTTTCAATTTTATAAAATTATTATAAAAAAAAATGAAAATCAAATAATCTGTTACATGACATTAATAATCATACAATAATAAAGACTGTATGGATATAAAGAACCTAATAAAAACGTTGGCGGAAAATACACCGTTCAACAAAGATGAGGATACATATATTGATAAAAATATAAATAGCTTATTTAGGCAAGCGTGTGAACTTGGTTATTTTGATTTTGCTAAATTTCTTTTTGAGAAGTCAAAAACTGTCGAAAAAAATAACAATCAAAAAAACAAAAATAACAAAAATAATAACAATAACAAAAACGATAATAAAAATGAAAATAAAAATGATGATGAAAGTGATGACGATAAATATGAAAAATTAGATATACATTCTGATGATGACTATTCGTTTAAACAAAGTTGTCAATGTAATCATTTGGAAGTAACAAAGTGGTTGTATAAATTATCAAAAGATTCGGAAGGTGTAACTAAACACAAAATAAATCTTCATTATGGTGGAGAAACATTATTTGAGCGAGCCTGTTCTAAAGTATGGATGGAGATGGCCAAATGGTTATACGAAACTGCCAAAGAGGAAGGTACTTTGATTGATATACATGTGTTACAGGAAATACCTTTCAGATGGTTATGTTATATGGGGAATAAAAAAGATGCTGAATGGTTATATAATCTGAGTAAAGAAGATGGGAATACAGTCATAGATATAAATATAAATAATGAGGAACCTTTTACCTTGGCATGTACTCGTAATAAAAATGAAACAGTGGATTGGTTATATAAATTATCATTCAATGAGTTACACAAAAAAATAAACATAAATGTCGACGAAAATAGAGAATTTAAAAAAGCTTGCCGAAGTAATTTAAAAAATTTAGTCGAGTGGTTCTATGATACATCCAAACTCGACGGAAATAAAACAATAGATTTTGATGAAGAAATTGATCAACTCTTTATAGAATGTTGCAATAGTAGTCGAGTAGACGTTGTCACATGGTTTTCCAGTATAAATCCAGATTATACATCGAGTGTTGAGGATGACGGCACAATTTCGTATAAAGTCAAAAATTTAAAGACAGATATTAAAAACATCTATAAAGATAATGAATTACACAGGCTTGTTGATATATTTAGGGATGCAGAATTTTTCACAATTGCTGGTTGTAGTAATAGTAATAATAATTATGGTGAACGTATAGGAATTAATGTAATTAATGAATCAAATATTTGTACTCATAGTACAAATAGTACGCTTGTTCTAAATATGGACAACATAAATTATACAAACAGTGCCGGTTATATATCCATTGAGTGTCCCACGTGTTTATCAGATACAGAATCTTATTTTGTAAAATTCCAATGTAACCATATAGTGTGCGCACAGTGTTATGCATTTGTAAGTGATGAGAAAAAGAAAAGATGTCATTTTAGATGTGATGTACCAATTAATTTTAAACAAGTAAAATTATTAAAATTGGCGACAATAAATTCAATTAGTGATATAATTAGAACTGATACTAATACCGATACCAGTATTAGTGTTAATACTAGTAGTTAATAAATGTTGCTGTCTATTGATTTTTATTTTCTATAGGTGTCACAATACCGACAGCAATTGTTGTATCATCTTTCCGTAATATAATGTTCTTGCTCAAAGAATTTATTATCCTTTCAGTCTTCAAGGTAATAATAACGGTTGCCATGTCCCCCTTTTTAACAAATTTTTTGTCTTTTATTTTATCAATTTCAATATCAAAGAAATCTTTCTTGTTATGTAAAATTGCATTAAATCCTGCTGTTATTATGCTATAATTTCCCTCTAAAAATATCAATTGGGCTGCAATCCTATTTTTTTTAATTTGTATGATTGCTTCTTGATCTCTTTTCTTTGAGTCGAGTATTAGTTTCAGCAGATTGGGTCCAAAATCTGTGTAATCGTTAATTAAATTTATACCTTCCCATGCAGATGTACCAACTATTCTAACATCACTAAACTTTAATTTTTTAATAATATTCTTTAATTCATTAAATTTATTATCCATTTCGTTTTTATCCCAAGAAATTATATCCATCTTATTAAAGACAACAATTAATTGTTTAATACCCAAACCTCTTAATATATATAAATGTTCTAATGTCTGACCACTCATACCCGCTTCAAATTCCCCCGGTTTCAACGAACATAATAGAACAGCAACATCAGCATCACAGGAACCTTCCAACATATGCATAACAAAGTGTTTATGTCCCGGAGTATCAATAAAATTTATTTTTCTATTACTATACGGGGGTTGTTTAAGCCATTCGGGAATATTTACATTCTTCTCAATCATTCTATCAATATTGGTATCAAATTCTGTAATAACGTAATCATGTGTTTTACCTCTAGCCCTTTCCTCATCCAACACGTCGAGAATATATGCAAATTTCCATTTTTCCATACCATTTTTTTTAGCGTCAATACATACCTTATCAAATTCTCTTTCATCGAGATAGCCTAACAATTTCAACATGTGACCCATCATCGTTGATTTACCGAAATCAACTGATCCGCAAAATACAACATTAATAACATCAGTCATTGTCTAAAAATTTATTTATTAATCGTTTGTGTATACTTATTAATGTTTATTGATAAGTATCTATCCAATGAAATAATTTATTTTAATTTCAATTATTTTAATTATTTAGTAATTTAAGTCTGTCATTAATTTTTGTCATTTTCTTGTCTAATTTCTTCATGTATTTCACAACATATTTAATATCGTATTCGCCGTCCGAATCTGAATCAGGATCAGAACCACTAGAATTTGAGTTTTTGTTATTTTTATTTTTATTTTTATTCAATACTGTTATATTATATTTTTCTTCAAAGGTATATATATCGCCTGAATATTTCTTATTGATATTTATATCATTTGTTTCTATAAAATACAATTTCTCAGATAATTCTGAAGTGGCAATTCTACTATCTACAAACAATTTATTTAATTTTATTGCCTCTCTAAACATAGAAAAATTAGGCAACATACCGAAATAATTATCATATAATTTTTGTAATATCGGCTTATCAATAAAATTACCCGCAATGAGATAATCAATGTTACAACGCAGTTCTGGTGTTATAGACAAAACACATTTTTCGACAATAATATATCCTATATTGTAATGACGACCATTATACATTAATTCTGTTAATTTGTCGTTGTGTTTTTTGGCGAGTTCGGTGTGCGAATATTCTAAAATTAATAATCGTTTTTTTTGTAATTTTTTCTCATGTTCTTTGAGCGACAAGAATAATAAATGTTCAATGATATTTTCACTGTCTGGTTTGTGTACTTTATTAACGAAATCACTATAATTATTTTCACCGATGTTATTAACAACAATAATTTCGTCGACATCTGCCTCAATATTTTTAACTATATTTTTAACAATTTTTGTGTTTTCTTTCTGATCCAAATTGTAAATTATAAAACATGGATTTGTGCAAAAAGTTATGTGTGATATATCTTTTGTATTAATTTTTTTTTCTATTTCTGATACGAGTTTTTTCTTTTTTTTATTTTCATTGTATTTTACTATCTCTTTATTTATTCCATTGTCGATAATGAGCCAATGGTACAGTTCCAATTTTCTCATGATTTCTGTAAATTCATGAAGAGATTCCTCTAAATAAATTCTTTCATGGATTCTCTTTATGTTCGATAAAAAATCTTCTCTGCCTAATAAAATGTAATCAAATAAATTCATCAAATATTTATCGAAGAGTGGGTATTGTAAACAAACAATTAACGTAATATCCTTTTGGTTTGTTAATTCAGCCAGTTTTTCATATTCATTCGTTTTGCGTAAATCACTGTGCAAACAATCATCTAAAATAATGAATTTTTTATCACTTACCAGCGAAATATTTTTTAAATCATACAAAATTTCACATCTTACAACATCTGAATAAAACCGATTCATTTTTTCTGTCGGTGAAACAACAACCATATCGCTAAAATTAATCGGATTAGATTGGTTAATTTGTTTGATGATTTCATTGACAAAAAACGATTTGCCTGACCCTCTTTTCGCAATAATGAGAATTTTCTTTTTCAAAAAATCACAGTTCATAACACTTAGATTTCCAGAGGAAATAGAAGTAATGATTTGACTATTCATAATATAATCTATACTCACAAAAAAATAAAATAAAATAAAATGATAAAAAAAATTAGAAGAAGCATAATCTTAAACATAAATTATGGTTGTCATCGCTATATTCCATTATGTAGTATAATACATTGGCTGATGCAGGAAGACAAACACAAACATCATAACCATCTGTTTCGGAATTACTCATCCCGTACCATTCGGATCCAAATTTTCTATTAAAATACAATAAGATATCGAGTACTTCGACCGAACCATCCGGTAGTGTAATGTTGTAATAACAGTTACCACTCAATACATTACTCAATTTGTATGATTCAAATACAAAATTTTGCGTGTCATTAACAGCAAGTATCTCTTTTATTGGTTCTATTTGGTGTCCCATAATTTCGCATCTATCAAAAATTATATCATTACCAAACAAATTGGTAAATTTAGCGAAAACTGTAATAATCTCAGTACTATTACCGGGTTCAAATGAATTCTTTACAATTGTATATTCATCAAATTTTGCACAAACTTGATGAATGTATGTTAGAGAAATCAATAAAAATATTAATATAAATATTTTGTTCATAATTATTATTTTGTTTTTATTTATAAAAGATATATTACCTTAGTATACTCACTATTTGTTGTTAGTCAGTTTTTCTATTGATCCAACTATCTACTATTATCAATTTTTTTATTAAAAAATTGATAATACAAAATAACTGGAATATGTTATTAATTTTTTATTGTATATATTCTTCTAAATAGAAACAGAGACTTGAAATAGATATATTAAAATGTTTCGTTCTTTTTCTCAACAATGGTTCATTTCCAATGGATTTGCTGGTCTTTCAAAGATGTCAGGTTATATGAAGCAAATGGGAAGTCGTTTCATGCATACGGAAACACAACAAACTGGTGGTCATTCTGATCAGATCAAGCAAATTGCTGGAAAGGTTACGATGAAAGAAAGAGTCGTCACACATCTGTCGAACCCGACAACACTTTTGATGGCGAGTTTTGCTTATGGTTTTGCTTTGACTGATCCTGTTAATATTGTTAAAAATCCTGTTTCAACTGTGTTCTTCGGATCTGTTTTTGGAGGAATTGGTGCAACTGTAGCATCACTTATCAAAGATAGAGCTTTTCTTCCGATGCCAGCATATCCATTTATTTCAGGTATTTTGTATGTGGCATCTTTCTACAGAGTATCATACGCATTTGTTGATAAAATGCGTGATGATCGTGAATTTAGACATACAGAAAGAAAAATCAGAGAAGTTCTTTTGGAGGAAGAAACAAAGAGGGAAAAACATATTAGGGAGATTTACAAACAAGAAGA
>Ga0182016_10008087_pt1 | contig 10695 bp, 9 predicted proteins | sample 712S2MmetaG_FD_120491 | JGI IMG/M metagenome (GOLD analysis project Ga0182016, IMG submission 120491) | Permafrost microbial communities from Stordalen Mire, Sweden - 712S2M metaG | ecosystem: Environmental > Terrestrial > Soil > Wetlands > Permafrost | place: Sweden: Stordalen | collected...
ACTCTCCAGAGAGGCGTCGTCCTCATCATTGGAGCTGACAGATAGAACAGTATTGAAACCGGTCCGGAGTCCGAGCGGCGTCTTCATGCCGTTTCATCCTTTGGTTTGCGATCGGCTCTCTGCCACGTTCCCTCCAATCGGAGTTACCAGTCCCGCGTCATGCGGGAGCAATTAGGAAGAAGTGCAGCACACGTGGCTAGTAATTGACGGCGTGGGTTGGCATTTTGGACGCCCTGCCTGACGCGTCCAACACAAACTACCCCGCAGGCCTCAACGCAGCAGCGGCCAGGAGATCGCTACCAGGCGATCCGCACGGCGCTACTTCCGCCTCCGGTTTGAATACAATATAGCTGTTCTTTTTGATATTAGAGCGGGCTAAGGAGGATTGGAACTAGGGGGGTGCCTAGGTGATTTCTGTCGCAAAACTCCGACCCGCGACAGGTAGGCTCAGAACTCCTGATGTCGTGGAATTTGCAGTGAGCCCGCAGAAGCTCACGCCATGGAAAGGAATGGCTCAGCCCATTTTCCCCGCCAGGCTAAAATTGCGGGGCGACATCAGGAGTTCCGAGCCTCGTCAAGGGGCGCCGGAGCCGCCGGCCTGCCCACATCTCTGTATCGCCCACCGGGCGCATTCCGCCACCGCCGAGTCTTCCGATTCCGCCAGCTTCTCCAGCGGCGCGCGAAACTGCGGCAGTCCGCCGTTCCCCATGGCGATCGCCACATTCCGCAGAAATCCAGCATACCGCGCGCGCGTTACCGGCGTCCCGCGGAACATCGCGCCGAATTCCGCCTCCGTCAATTCGGCCAACTCCGGGAGCCTGGGCGCGAAATGGCGCGGTGCGAACGCCGCATCCTCCGTCATCGGCGCGCGACCGTTCCACGGGCACACATCCTGGCAGATGTCGCAACCGAACACATGTCCCCCAATGCCGCCGCGTTGACCCTCCGGAACCGCACCGCGCCGCTCAATCGTGAAATAGGAGATGCACAGCCGCGAATCCACCGTGTAGCCCGCGGAGCCGGGGACGATCGCCGCCGTCGGGCACGCGTCGATGCAGCGGCGGCACGTCCCGCAGCGATCCGGCGGTGGTGAATCGGGCGCGATCTCGACCGGCGCCAGCAGCTCTCCCAGAAAAAACCACGAGCCACTTTCCTGATTGATCAGACACGTATTCCTGCCGATCCAGCCCAACCCCGCGAGGCGCGCGTACGACCGCTCCAACAGTGGGGCCGTGTCGACGCAGATCTTGTACTCGACCAGCCCCATCCGCGCCGCCAGCCGCTCCAAGCCGCGCCGCAGCACATCGTGATAGTCGTCGCCCCAGGCATACCGCGAGATCCACCCGCGCTCTTCATCGTTGAACCGCGTGGAGTGCGGCCACGGCGTCTGGTACAACTTGCCCACGCAGATAATGGACCGCGCCGATTCCAGCAGATTCCGCGGATCTTCGCGGACCGCGGCCCGCCGGTCGGTGAGATACCGCATCTCGCCGGCATAACCCGCCGAAACCCACTCGCGGTACCACGCGGTCTCCGGCACCGGCACAGCCCGCGCCACACCCGCCAACTCGAACCCGCACTCCCGCGCCAGCGCGCGAACTTCCTCCGCCGTCAAATCTCCAGCCCCACCGACCGCATCAATTCCAGCGCATTGCTCTTCCGCACCACGCCCGGCCGCATCACGTAATCGAAGCGAATCTTGCCGTCCTCGATGTGATCTTCGAAATGCACGTTGGCGGCGCGCTCTCCCAGGCTCCCGGCAATGTCCGCCAGCGCCAGATCGTGGGTGGTGACCAGGCCGACGGCCCCGCGGTTCACCAACCCGCGCACCAGCGCTTCGGCGCCGATCCGCCGGTCGTGCGAATTGGTGCCCGCCAGGAATTCGTCGATCAGGAACAGCACCGGCAGCGTCCCCGCGGTGGCGTCCAGAATCTGCCGGATGCGCAAAATCTCGGCATAGAATCGCGACACGCCGCCTTGCAGCGAATCGCTCAGCTTGATCGACGCGCCCACCGCCAACGGAGTCAGCCGCAATCGCCGCGCGCGCACCGGTGCTCCCGCCTGCGCCAGCACCACGTTGATCCCCAGGGTCCGCAGCAGCGTGCTCTTGCCCGACATATTGGAGCCGCTCACCATCAGCACTTGCGGCGCGCTTCCCAGCCGTACGTCGTTGCGCACCGCCTGCGATGCCGGAATCAGCGGATGGCAAACGCCTTCCACCTCCAGCGAGACTTTCCCTTCCACGAACTCCGGAAAGGGATCGTCCGGATGGTCGAACGCATACCCCGCCAGCGTGCAGAGCGCCTCGATTTCGCCCGTGGCCGTGAGCCACCGCCGCACCGCCGGCCCGCAATGCCGCCGCCAGTCCTCCACACCCGCGGCCGTATGCATGGTCCACAACACAAAAGGTTCCAGCACCCGCACAATCACGTGATCGCGCGAATCCAGCCGCTCCACCAGCTTATTCAGTCGCGCCATCCGCTGTGACGGCCGCTCGCCCTCGGCATCCAGCGACTGCCGCAGCTTGGCCAGCATCGGGGATTGAAACGTCTCGCGCTCCAGCCGCACCAGCACTTCGGAGAGCAATCCCAATTCGTGCGCCGCTTCCTCCACCGCCGCCACCACCGCGTCCGTCGCTTTCCGATGGCGATGCAGAAACAGCCCGTTCACCAGCAGCACCACCAGCGCCAGATCGCGAGCCAGCGAATCGAGGCCGCCCGGCAAATGCACAAACCCGCCGATGGCGCACAGCCACGCGACCAGCGCCGCTATGCCCACCACGCCCAGCGCCGTCAGCAGCCGCATGACGATCCGCAGCCCGCCGCTCTGCATCGCCGCCGGCGCTTCCCCCCAGGCGGCCAGTGAGACCGGGTCCACACCGGTGCGCGCCTCTTCGCCGGCCACCGCCAAGTCCTCGCGCAGGTCCAGCCGCGGCCGCAGTTCGTTCACCGCCTCCTGCCGCGTGCGCGCCAGTTCGGGAGTGGCGGGCGCCATTAGCCAGCGGGCCAGGGTATCTTCGCCGATGTGCGTGCGCGCGGTGCAAAGCAACTCGAACAGCGAGCCTTTGCCGAACAGGTCCAGGTCGCCGGCGTAGGGATGTTCCGGCGTCAGATAACAGTCGCCGGTCTCGCCGGCGCCGACCCAGCGGTCGTCCAAACGCGCCAGCGCTTTTTCGAAAAAGGTGGCCGCGCGCCGGCGCCGCTCCAGCTTTGCCAGGAGACGGTCGTGGATAATCATCAGCGCCGCGAACACCGAAATCGGCGCCAGCGTCCACACAATCGAGAAAGCATGCTCCGCCAAGGCGAGCCACACCATAATCGCGGCCGCGACCACCGCGGCCAGCCGGCCGTACGCCAACCGGCCGTGCCGTTTCTCGCGCAGCGCGATATCCGCGCGGCGTTGGTCCAGCAGTCGGGAGTAGGCCTCGCGGGGTTCGGTCATGGCTTACCCAATTCTCGCGCGAATTACCCGTTCACGCGAATGATATACTGCCGTTTCATACCATGAGAACTCTTGTCTGCCTGATTTGTTCCGTCCTGCCGCTGCTCGCGCAGGAGCCCGTCCGGTACGCCGTCAGTTTTCCCAACGCAGCCCACCACGAGGCGGAAGTCCGCGCGACTTTCTCCGGTGTCCGCCAGCCCGTGCTCGAAGTGCTGTTCAGCCGCTCTTCGCCCGGCCGCTACTCTCTCCACGAGTTCCCCAAGAACGTCTATAATTTCAAGGCCACCGACGGTCAGGGCCACGCGCTCGCCGTTTCCCAGGCCTTCGACTACCAATGGAATGTCACCGGGCACAAAGGCACTGTGGTGGTGGAATATACCGTCTTCGGCGACCGCGCCGACGGCACGTTCGACGGCATCGATGCTACCCACGCGCACCTCAGCATGCCCGCTACCTTTGCGTACGCGCACGGCTTCGAAAAGAGTCCTGTCTCCATTCAGTTCACCATCCCCGAAGTCTCCGGCTGGAAAATCGCCACGCAATTGGCCCCGCACTCCGACGGCGCCTGGACCTCTACTAATATGGACCGCATGATGGATAGTCCGGTGGAGCTCAGCGATCTCACCATGGTCGAGTGGAAGACCGGCAGCGCGCAGTTCCGCATGGCGCTCCATCATAGAGGCACGCCGGAAGAGGCCGCCGCCTACGCCAAACTCATCCAGTCCGTGACTGCCGAGGAAGAAGGCGTCTGGGGCGCATTCCCGCAGTATGACAACGGCAATTACACCTTCCTGTTGGACTACCTGCCGTACGTCAATAGCGACGGCATGGAGCACCGCAACTCCACCGTCATCGCCGGCACGCGCGATCTGCGGGACTCGGCTTCGCAATCGATCGGCACCGTGGCGCACGAGTTCTTCCATTCGTGGAACGTCAAGCGCATCCGGCCCAAGACGCTGGAGCCGTTCGATTACGAGAACGCCAACATGTCCGGCGAGCTGTGGTTCGCGGAAGGCTTCACCAACTATTACGGTCCGCTGGCGCTCAAGCGCGCCGGGCTGGAGAGCATCGAGCGGTTCACGCGCTCCATGGGCGGAGCCGTTAGCGCCGTGATGACCGCCCCCGGCCGCCAGATTTTCAACGTGGTCGACATGAGCCGCCATGCCGTGTTTTTCGACGGCGGCGCGTCGAGCGACCCCACTAATACCGCGAATATCTTCATCTCTTATTACACTTATGGCCAAGCTATCGCTCTGGGAACCGATCTCGCCATCCGCGCGCAGTTCCCCGGCAAGAGCCTGGACGACTGGATGCGCGCCATGTGGCGCGAGCACCCCGACACGCAGAAGCCCTACACCCTGGACGATCTGCAACAGACCCTGGCCTCGGTCACGAGCAAGGAGTTCGCCGCGCAGATCTTCACCCACCACGTGTACGGCAAGGAACCGATGGATTATGAGAAGCTCCTGGCGCGCGCCGGGATTCTGTTGCGCAAAGCTTCCACGCCGAAAGTCTGGACCGGGGCGCAGGGCCTGACCTTCTCCGAACGCGGCGCCGACATTACCGCGACCCTGCGCGGATCGCCGATGTACGACGCCGGCCTGGATCGCGGCGACCGGATCGTGGAATGGGACGGCAAAGCGATCAAGACTCAAGCCGAACTTACAACGTTGTTAGACGGCTACAAGCCCGGCGACCATATCAAGTTAGAAGTGGAGACCCGCGGCGGTAAGAAGGAAATTGACCTGGAGTTAGCCGGGCCTCCCGGATTCGAGATGGAGCCTTACGAAATGGCCGGCAAAGAGCCGACTCCCGAAATGAAGGACTTCCGCGACGCCTGGCTCTCGTCGAAGGCGATCCATCCGGCCGCGGCGCCCGTGAAATATTGTTCCGTCTGTAAGCGCTCGCTACCCTTCGAATACACCAACTGCCCGTTTGACGGCACGGCGCTCTCGTTGATTCCTGGCGGGCCGCCGGAGTCCACCGGTCCCGCCGGCGGACGCGGCGCGGGAGGCGGCGGCAGAGGTCGTGGCGGCCGGGGCGGCGGTCAGTAGGTCACTGCAAAGCTGCATCGTCTCCGCGGCGCCTGGTGGCTTGGGAAAATGGGCTGAGCCGTTTCTTGCCCGGTGGGGCAGGCGGTGCTCGCCTGCCCTCTATTCTGTTTGGGCAGCGGGCCCGGTTCAGCGCGGGCGTACATTCGCTTGACTTTGGGCGAAGAAAAAGCGAAACTACTCGACGGAGGGAATATGAGTATCAGTAACGCCTTATTGCCCGAGTTCGATCAGGAAATGGCAGGAACGCGCAAAGTATTGTCGCGCTGTCCGGACGACAAGTTCGCTTTCACACCCCATCCGAAGTCCTGGAAGATGGTTTCGTTGGCCACTCACATCGTGAATATGATCCGCTGGACGGTGGATATCATCGCCAAAGATTCGTTCGATGTGGCGCCGCCGGGAGCGCCACCCTACAAGGAAGAGCCGGCGACATCCAACGCCGATCTACTGGAGCGCTTCGACAAGCAGGCGGCTGCCGCCCGCGCGGCGATCGCCGGCGCCAGCGACGAGCATCTGATGGCGCAGTGGTCCCTGCTACAGGGCGGGGAGACGCTCTTCAGCATGCCGCGCATCGTGTGCATCCGTTCTTTCATCATGAATCACACCATTCACCACCGGGCGCAACTGTGCGTGTACCTGCGCCTGAACGACATCCCCGTGCCGGCGCTCTACGGCCCATCGGCGGATGAAAACAACTGAATGCGGGGCAGGGGCCAGGGCAAGCGAGATCGAGCTTGCCCTGGTCCCTGTGATGCAAAGTAGAAATTATCCGGCGGGCCAGTGACGGCTCCGAGAGGTGTAGGGCTGTTGGCGGTAGGAATATCCCTTTCGTCCCAGGGAGACTACTCCCATTCCCTGTTGCAGCCGTTGTGCGGTTTGCAGCGGAACCCGCCAAGGCTCTCCTCCGGCGCTGGAAAAACCGGCGCGAGGCCTTGACGGAACCCACGGCAAGCCGGAACAGATTCTCCCTGACAACTTGCCCGGGTGCGTATCCGTTTTGGGGCAATCGGCGCCGGACCGCGCGTGGGGCAGCCAATCTTGGCTGCAGCCGCCTTTCAGGCGGCGTTGGGCGGGTTGGAAGACTCGCGCCGGGCCCACAAGCCTGTTTAGTTTCTGTCGCGAAACTCCGACCCGTAACGGCAAAACCGCTCCCTGGCGGTCCCTGGCGGTCGCGGCTCAGTAACAAGTCCCGTGGAATCATCGCGGCGTTTTCCGAGCCGCGCGCGCAAGCAAGCGGTGCTTGCCGTTCGAAGTGAGTTTCGCGACAGAAACTATTTAGCGCTACTTCCCCCAGCACTGTAAGCACTCACCTTGCCCGGGTGCCTTGCATTCGGCCGCACGCTGTGATACCTACGATGCGGAGGCACTGGATTACCATGACCGCCAAGCGTACCGCGTTGGTCCTTGCCCTTGTTTCGGGTATAGTGACCCTATTATCTTGTTCGTCCGGACCGTCGGAGCCGAAAATGGGCTCGCCAGGCTTCTACTGGCAGGGCGCCCGTGAGGTCTACAAGGCCGGCGACTACATGAAAACTCTGCAAAACCTGGACAACCTTCTCGCCACCGACAATGAGTACACCGCTCGTGCCCTGCCGTGGGTGCTGGTTCTGAAATCGGGCATCGCGGAAGGCTACATGGAAGCCGCCGACAATTACGCCGTGGGCGTGCGCAACAATCGCACCGATCCCTCCGCTTTCCGCCGGCAGGTGGCGGATAATCGCAACGCTGCCAGCCAGTTGGCACTGCAGTTCGCGGAGGATTTCGGGAAGCTCGACAAGCTGAAAGGCGACAACATCACCCTGGAGTTCGCTTATCCGAAGGGCACTGCCGCTCCAGTGTCGCAATTCACCAAGGTGACCACGGGAATCGTGCTGACGCCAACCGAGACGGAGGCCGCGCAGCAGCGGACGATGGAACGCGGCGTCCTGCTGGCGACTTGCCGTGCCGCGGGAGCATCCAACGACACCGCGAAAACCGAAGAGCTGATGAAAACCGGAGTGGCCACAGTACCGCGAGCCACCTTCATGACCGCCATGGCGGACAGCCTCTTCCGTTTCTCGCAGCTCTACGTAACCGATAAGCTGGACGAGCCGCAGAAGATGGACGCCCTCATTCAGCGGGCCCAGGCGGCGCTGGCAGGCCTGCCCGAAACCAAAGAGACGAAGGAACTGAACACCCGGATTCAGACGGCCCTTAAGAAGGCCAAGGCCAGGAAATAGCCCGAGATCAGATCAACTGTTCCATCACCGAGACCAGGTACTCCTGGTCAAGCGTTCCGGAGCGATAGGTGCGCGGGTCGAAGTAGCGCCACATCCTCCGGTCCTTTTCCACGGTGTAGAAGACCAGTTGCTCCTCGATGATTTCCTTGTCCAACAGCTCCTGGTTGAACGCGCGTACCGCCCCGGCCAGCGTGTAAGGGACGCGAAAGTCTTCGGTCGAAACCAGTTCCGGGGTGGCGCTGTATGCCACCTGCAGAATGCGGCCACGGACGCTGATCTGTACCAGGTTGACGGCGTCTTCCTGGAACGAGGAGTCCGAAAACTCCTCCGGATCGAGCATCAGTTCTCCCTTTGCCATCAGGCGGTTGAGGGAGTTCACGAAATCGCGGCAAATGGCATACAGTTCGCTGGCGGCGGCGCGGCGCACTTGTTCCATGTGCCGCGCCATACTCAGGAATCCTGCGTCCTTCTCCGCCAGGGCGTCGATGCTCTGCGCCAGGCGTTTCATTCTACTGCCTGAAACTTCCGCCGAATCTCCGGATCGCCACAAGATGGCAGGCCTCCCCCTTTCATTTCAGCACATTACGACCTCGGGGCGCGCGGATTCCGCTGGTTTCAATTACCCCTTCCCGGATTGGGCCATTCGCTCGGTTCGATCAGATCGAGTATATCCACTCGCAAGTGGCGCATGATGTCGTCGGTAGTCTCGACCGAAAAAGTGCGCTTTCCATGCAAAACATTGTGCATGTGCGGCTGGGAGACCCCAACCATCCGAGCCAAGCCGCGCTCGGTGAGTTCGCCGTTGCGAACACGGTTTCGAAGCAGGGCGACAAATCGTTGTTGGAGGTCGCCGAGGGTCATGATGGGCTGGCGGCCATATTTCTCTCAGAAATAGGGGGATACCGTATTTGTACGTGCAGGTTCTGGAAATCGATAATAAACCAAAACCAATTGAGCGAGCCAAAATTCCGCACAAAGGTTTTAAAACTCATAGGATTAACAGTACGGTAAACCCACTAGTACTGAGATTTTCAAAAGATATATGGGTATGAATCTTGACGGTTTTCTATGGGGAGATAGATTGGAGATCAGAAACCAAACACAGGTGCCGGCACTTGCTGCTGAGGCTGGCCGCCAAAAGGACAAACTAAAATGCATTGGGAGCGATCCAACGTAATCGGCCTTGCTAAGGCCTCGTGTAATTTCTGTCACGGCTATGGTATGCGCCCTGTTCTCAGGGGAACGGAATCGCCGTGTAGTTGCGTCTTTCGGGCCGTTTTTCGCGCCTGTTATCGCCGCTTTCGGGAGTGCGTGTCCCTTGGAGCGCACACCAATGCGGTAACTTGGGAACGCTGCGGAGGCCCCTCCGGGTATCGGGCGTATTCCAGAAAACGGGAAGAATTCATGGCTGATTTCTGTCTGGTCAGCCGGCGGACTCTCGAGGATACCGAGTATCGGGTCTTCCGCAATCACTTTCTGCTGGGCGCCGATTGGAGGATCTGTTGCCGGCAACTGAACATCGACCGTGGTTCATTCTTCCATTATGTTTACAACATCGAGGATCGCTTGGGCCGCGTGTTTGCCGAGCTGACCCCCTACGCGCTCTATCCCGTCGCCGAGTATTTCAGCGGTGTGGAACGGCGCGAGCCTCAGCGCGCCACGGTCACCAGTCTCGTCCATCGGAAAAGCCGTCAACCACTCTCCCCCCTCCCCCTTTCCGCATAGTCAGAACTCCTGATGTCGCCCCGCAATTTCTGCCTGGCGGGGAAAATGGGCTGAGCCATTCCTTTCAATGGCGAGAGCTTCGCAGGTGGGGCAGGCGGTGCTCGCCTGCCCCACCTTCGGGCGCACTGCAAATTCCACGACATCAGGAGTTCTGATAGTCGTCCAGCTTCGGCCGGAGGCGCGCGTTAGCCTCCGGCCCATTGATGTAGAACTTTGCCTCACCGCTTCTTCTTTAACGCGCCGGTCGCGAATTGTAGGCCTGCTCCCCTTTTCACCCACTGGACTGCCAGCCAGTTTGATTCCCACACCGCTTCCGCGGTCTAATGATTGTTGGTGAATCTCCGGAATCTTCGAGCGGTGGCCGCGGCCGTGCTCTTCGCGGCCTCTGCCAGCGCAGCGGAATACCTGGTTTACGCCGGTACGTATACCAGCGGCGCCAGCCGCGGCATCTACGGTTATCGCTTCGATACCCGTACGGCGAAGCTCAAACCCCTCGGCTTGCTGGCCGCCATCTCCAACCCCACATTTCTGGTGGAGCACCCCGACCATCGCTTTCTCTACGCCGTTAGCCAGGACACCGGCGGCAGCGTCAGCGCCTTCTTGATCAATCCCAAAAGCGGCAAACTCTCGTTGGTCAATCGAGCCTCGTCGAAGGGCGACGCTCCGTGCCACCTCGCGCTCGACCGCAGCGGCCGCTACCTTGCGGTGTCCAACTATGGCAGTGGCAGCGTCGCCGTTCTCCCGCTTCGCAAGGATGGCGGACTGGGCGAGGCGACGGCCTTCCTGGAGCACCATGGCATTTCGCGCGTGCACGGCGTGCTGTTCTCGCCCGACAATCGCTTCTTGCTGGCGGCCGATTTGGGTTTGAATCGAATCTACGTCTACGCCTTCGATCCCGACAAGGGCTCGCTGACTCCCGCGGCCACACCATTTATCGCAGCCGATCCCGGAGTGGGCGTGCGTCACCTGGCATTCCATCCGAACGGGCGCGTCCTATACGCCATCAACGAAACCCAGCCTTCCGTCACGGGGTACTTTTACGACCCCGCGAGCGGCGCGCTCAGCGAAATCCACACCGTCCCAATCGTGCCTCCTTCTTATGAAGGGACCGCTACCGCCGGCGAGATTGCCGTGAACGCCGCCGGCACCGTGGTCTATGCCTCCATTCGGGGCCTCGACAGCATGGCGCTGCTGGTGGTCGACCCCGTACGATTCACGCTCTCGCCCCTGGAGATCACGCCCCTCATCGGCCGGAC
>Ga0182016_10008093_pt1 | contig 10689 bp, 7 predicted proteins | sample 712S2MmetaG_FD_120491 | JGI IMG/M metagenome (GOLD analysis project Ga0182016, IMG submission 120491) | Permafrost microbial communities from Stordalen Mire, Sweden - 712S2M metaG | ecosystem: Environmental > Terrestrial > Soil > Wetlands > Permafrost | place: Sweden: Stordalen | collected...
CGGCATCCGCCGCCACTTCACGACTGCCGGCACCCATCCCTACGACGAGGTCGTGTGGGAACGGCGCGACGCCCGGATCACCAACTACCGCGACGGCTCGGTGGCCTTCGAGCAGCTCGACGTGGAGGTGCCGGCATCGTGGAGCCTCAACGCCACGAACATCCTCACCCAGAAGTACTTCCGGGGGACCCCGGGCACCGCGGAGCGCGAGTCGTCGCTTCGCCAGGTCGCCGACCGGGTCGTCGACACCGTCACCGCCTGGGGCATCAAGGACGGCTATTTCGTCGACGACGAGGAGGCCGAGGTCTTCTCCGCCGAGCTCAAGCACCTCATCGTCCACCAGATGGCCGCCTTCAACTCGCCGGTGTGGTTCAACATCGGCGTGGCCGGCGTGCCCCAGCAGGGCTCGGCCTGCTTCATCCTGTCGGTGGACGACACCATGGACTCGATCCTCAACTGGTACACCGAGGAGGGCGTGATCTTCAAGGGGGGCTCCGGCGCCGGCGTCAACCTGTCGCGGATCCGCTCGTCCCACGAGTTCCTGAAGGGCGGCGGGACGGCCTCGGGCCCGGTCAGCTTCATGCGGGGCGCCGACGCCTCGGCCGGCACCATCAAGTCGGGCGGCAAGACCCGCCGGGCGGCCAAGATGGTCATCCTCGACGCCGACCACCCGGACATCGAGGACTTCATCTGGTGCAAGGCCACCGAGGAGCGCAAGGCGCGCGTGCTGCGCGACGCCGGCTTCGACATGGACCTCGACGGCAAGGACTCGATCAGCCTGCAGTACCAGAACGCCAACAACTCGGTCCGGGTGACGGACGACTTCATGCAGGCCGTGATCGACGGTGCCGACTGGGACCTCGTGACCCGCGACGGCCGCGGTACCGTACGCACCGTGCCGGCCCGAGACCTCTTCCGTCAGTTCGCCCAGGCGGCGTGGGAGTGCGCCGACCCCGGCATGCAGTTCGACACCACCATCAACAAGTGGCACACGGCCTCCAACACCGGACGCATCAACGGCTCCAACCCGTGCTCGGAGTACATGCACCTCGACAACTCGGCGTGCAACCTGGCCAGCCTCAACCTGATGAAGTTCCTGAACGACGACCTGTCCTTCGACATCGAGGGCTTCCGCTCCGCCGTCGAGGTCATCTTCACGGCCCAGGAGATCATCGTCGGCAACGCCGACTACCCGACCGAGAAGATCGCCGAGAACTCGCGTCGCTTCCGCGAGCTGGGCATCGGGTACGCCAACATCGGCGCGCTGCTCATGGCCCAGGGCCTGCCCTACGACTCGGACCAGGGCCGGGCGTGGGCCGGTGCGATCACGGCGCTGATGACCGGTCACGCCTATGCCACGTCGGCCCGCACGGCCGCCCGCATGGGCCCCTTCGCCGGCTACCACGAGAACGTCGAGCCCATGACCAACGTCCTCAAGATGCACCGCGACGCCGTCGCCGGCATCGACGAGGAGCAGGTCCCGACCGACCTGCTGTGCGCCGCCCAGGAGGCCTGGGACTCCGCGGTCGAGCTGGGCGAGCAGTACGGCGTGCGCAACTCGCAGGCCAGCGTGCTGGCCCCGACCGGGACCATCGGCCTGCTGATGGACTGCGACACCACCGGTGTCGAGCCCGACCTCGGCCTCGTCAAGACCAAGAAACTGGTCGGTGGCGGCACGATGTCGATCGTCAACCAGACCGTGCCGCGGGCACTCTCCCGGCTGGGCTACTCGCCGGACCAGGTGGACGAGATCGTCCGCTACATCGACGAGCACAAGTCGATCGTGGGCGCCCCGTACCTCGCGGCCGAGCACCTGCCGGTGTTCGCCTGCTCGATGGGCGACAACACCATCCACTACCTCGGCCACGTCCGCATGATGGGTGCGGTCCAGCCCTTCATCTCCGGTGCCATCTCGAAGACGGTGAACCTGCCCGAGGACGTGACGGTGGAGGACGTCGAGCAACTGCACATCGACGCCTGGCGGCTCGGCATCAAGGCCGTGGCCATCTACCGCGACAACTGCAAGGTGGCCCAGCCGCTGTCGACCACCAAGAAGGACGGCGCCACCGACGACGCCATCGAGGAGCCGGCCGGATCCGAGGCCGAGGCCCACGCCCGGGAGCTCAGCGCCAAGATCGCCGAGCTCGAGGCGGCCCTGGTGCACGAGCAGTCGCGCACCCAGGAGACGCTGCTGGTCGGCGCGGTGCGGGAGCGCCTGCCCCGTCGTCGCAAGTCCTCGACCTTCTCCTTCCGGGTGGCCGACTGCGAGGGCTATGTCACCGTGGGCGAGTACGAGGACGGCCGGCCGGGCGAGGTGTTCATGAAGGTGTCGAAGCAGGGGTCCACCCTGGCCGGCATCATGGACGCCTTCTCGATATCGGTCAGCCTCGGCCTCCAGCACGGAGTGCCGCTGTCGACCTACGTCCGCAAGTACGCCAACATGCGGTTCGAGCCGGCGGGCATCACCGACGACCCGGACCTGCGGATCGCCACGAGCCTCGTCGACTACATCTTCCGCCGGTTGGCCGTCGACTACCTGCCGCTCGAGGAGCGGGCGGAGCTCGGCATCCTGTCCACGGCGGAGCGGATGCAGCCGACACTTCCCGGCGTCGAGGAGACGGCCACGCCGTCCTCCGGCATCGTGGAGGTCGGATCGGTCGAGCCGACCGCAGCCGTGGACCCGGCGGCAGCGCTGGACCCCCTGGCCCCGACGGCCCAGGCCGCACCGGCACCCTCCGACGGCCCGCTGGCCCGGGCCGAACAGCGCGACGCCCCGTACTGCTACCAGTGCGGCAACGCCATGCAGCGGGCCGGCTCCTGCTACGTCTGCTCGAGCTGCGGGACGACCAGCGGCTGCAGCTGATGTGAACTTGCGCACGTTCTTCAGTGGAAGTTGCATCTGACCTTCAGCGCAGTTGCATCGGTTCTTCAGCGGAGTTGCATCCAACTTCAGTAGGGGCGCAAAGAGGGCGAGGCCGAATGGCCTCGCCCTCTTTTGTTCTGGTCAGTGCACCAGTCCCTGACAGCGTGGCCTCGATGGGCCACGGATCCGGCCCTTCGGGAATGAGCGGGGTCTGGTGCCTGCGACAGCAAGCGCCTGGCGTTCGAAAGGACCTTTTAGCGCCCCACCCATCCGGTGTTCGAAGGCACGCTTTCGTGCTGGCGCAATCGTGAACACGGTGCAGTAGCGGCGTACCATATGAACCTGAGCGATCCCAAGAACGCTGCCGACCGGCCTGTGGTGTATTCGAAGAGGCTCCGAACGGAGTTCGATGCTCGCCGCGAATTGGTTCTCCAAACACGGAGTGCTAGCGGCTGCGCTATGCCATCTGATTGAGAATGGATGAAACGTGCTGTGGGCTGGAGACTCCATCCGCAGGGGAACCTGGAGCGCTTCCCGGCTCCACCTTGTCGGTGAACCGATCCACGATGCAGAGGCCGAGCGCGACGGGACACGGCTACTTCTGGAGGCTGTCGGACACCCCGGCGGGTCGGACATCGAGCCGTAAGCAGACGACTTCGATCATCCCGAGCACATGGAACAGAGGAACTCAGCCGCCTTCGGCAGGTACTCCGACGCGCTCTTCACCGGGCCGGGACTCCAGAAGTCCCACCCCGACTGGATTGTCGTCCAGGCATTCCCTGCCCATGGGCTCTATCGCACCTACGTCCCACGGGCATTCAGCACCGGGCTCCAAGGTCGAGTGGAATTGTGGCTGGTCCAGCCGGACGGAAGTGTGCGCTGCGGTCCTTAGGTGTAGTTGAGCCTGTGCTCTGTCACGGTCAACCACGCGTCCCGAGTACACCGAGCCGGCGTTCCGGGGCAGGCACAAGTACCGGCTGCATCACTCGGATCGCTGGCCTTCCACACTTCGCAGAGATCCCTTTCACGACTGGGCCAGATCGGGTAAGGCTCTGCAACGTGGAGTTGGCGCAAGTTGCTGAGGAGGATGGGATGAGCACTCTTGAGAACCGACCAAATAGTGCACTCGTTGTCGTGGACGTGCAGAACGGGGTGGTAGCGGGGAACTACGAGCGAGACGCGGTGGTCCAGAACATCGCCACACTCGTCGAGAAGGCACGTCGGGAGCATGTTCCGGTCGTCTGGGTTCAGGACTCCGGGGAGAACCGGGCGATCGGTAGCGAGGGCTGGAAGATCGTGCCGGAGCTGGTCCCCCTCGATCGTGAGCCGCACATCGACAAGAAGTACGGCGATTCATTCGAGGACACTGACCTCGAACGTGTCCTCTGGAGCCTCGGGGTCGGGCGCCTCTTCCTCGTTGGCGCCCAGACTGACGCGTGCATCCGTTCAACCCTCCATGGAGCCTTCGTGAGGGGTTACGACGCAGTCCTGGTCAGCGACGCACACACCACCGAAGATCTGACCGCCTGGGGCGCGCCGGCTCCGCAGCTGGTTGTCGCCCACACCAACCTGTATTGGAGTCAGCAGGAGGCCCCGGGAAGAACCGCCGCTGTAGTCGATACCAGCCAGGTAGCCTTCGAAATGGCGGCCGAGCCACGTGGAGCCTGACATTGTCCGGGGCGTTATGGGATATTCCGATGTCGATGTCGACATAGTCGGCCGGCGCACTCGACAGTCAAGGCGAACGGAGTCCGTTCGACGGGAGCTTTCTGGTGCTGAGCTGAGCCGGCGCGTCCGGGTCCACCGACTTTTCAACCCCGTGGGTCTGAAGCCATCGAGGTGACAATGGGACGTCCTCAGCGATCCGACGGGGAGCGATTCCAATGCGGGAGCACGTCGAGTCCCCGCCGCCACAACGGCCTGGCGAGCCGGTCGGGTCGGTCACTGCCCCCGACTCCCATTGCTCGACGGATCGTGCGGACTTCGTCCAGCGTCAATGGGCTGGGATGTTTGCTGATCTCTCCGCCGTCAAGCGCAGTCATCCAGATCACGGAGCCGTCTACCAGCTCGGCGTAGGGGATCCAATACGGCGCGCCCGCCTCCCCGCGGACCCCATAGCCGTAGTTGATTGCCCGGATCTCTTGGGTCGTGGCCCTCTTGGTCGTATAGGCGCCTCGGACGGTGAGATTTCCCGGCGCCACGATCACACGCTCGCGCAATGCTCCGATGCCAAATGAGAGGAAGGCCGCACCTGCCGCGAAATAGATCGCGATGTGCGCCAGGTTCAAGCTCTTGGCAGTGACGAGTGAGTGGACACTCGTCACGGCGAAGACGACGCCGACAAGTCCGACGCTGACGCCGATGAAGTACCCGGCAGACCGACACCAGTACACGTCGGTCTGCGAGTCGGGATCATGCTTGTGCTGATTCCGCCTCACGAGATGAGCGTATTCCAGGAAGCCTCCGAAGCCTTGATACTTCGTCGGCCGACAACCGTCGCAGTCCCGCGTTCGGAGGCAGGTGTTGACCTAGAGTCTTCCACCGGCATGTTGAAGTCGACCCGAGCCGAGCCCCTATCAATGGATGAGCCTATGGACGCGGATAGCGAGGCGATGCAATGGTTCAAGGATCTCGAGGCTCAGGGCCACGCGTCCCAGGTGATCCTGCTGACACGTTGGCTCCAGGAGCACCATCAAGACGTTGAGGATGGTGACCACGGTGCGCTTGTCGCTGCCAACAAGCTTGGGCAGCTCTACTGGACCGATGGGGCCTACGACAAAGCAATACTCCTGTTTCGCAAGGTCTACGAAGTCGTCGGTCATCGCTACCCGGATGAATACGGCATGCTCCTGATGGCCACATCGAACTATCTGCAGTGCCTGGCTGCACTCGGGCGTTACGACGAATCTGTGGAGGTGGTCCAGCACGTTGCGCCAAGGAACCCGCCGCCAGGGGTGATGGACGACGATCTTGCCGACCGACTCTTGTTCATTGGGAGGCTGATGACCTACCTCGGTGAGTTCGAGCTGAGCATCAGAGCCTTCCAGGCACTTATCGACGGATCTTCCGAAGGAGTCGTATCGCGGAAGAACGTCGGCAAGGCCAAACGGTCGGCATCAAAGGCAACAATCGGGCTCCGGACTTCGGGCGGGAGAGAGGTCTCCCTGGCTCGGGTGAAGAGGGACCTCGACAATGGCAAGTTGCCCTTCAGGAACTAGAAGTAACACATCACCCTCTCCCGGCGTTCAGGGGCAGTCGAAGAGGTCGGCAGAGCTTCATGGTGCCGTGACCTGTAGCATCGCCCTCGATGTCCGGACGGTGGCTGACATTGGCACTTATTCTTACTGGAGGCTGCCTCTCTGCGTGTTCATCGACGCCGCCAAATGTGATTGTCAGTCCCTCCCTGAGCCCTTCGAATACCCAGAGGGTTATCGCTGTTCGATGTCGTTCGGGGACCTTTCTGGTGACACTCACCGGACCGGCCAATGAACTCTGCGTCCAGGTTGGATCGGTAGTCACCGTCAGCATCGACTGCGGTAACGCAAATCAGGGCTGTCGTGGGCCGACTGCTGGAATATCGGGCAACGTTCTCAGGGAAACTTCATCGACACTAAGAATGGATTCGACCGGTTCGTCAACATCAACCGCGACATTTTCAGCAGTCAGACCCGGCATGGCCACGATTGCCCCTGGTCCTGGCAGCACATTGGCATTGGGGGCGTTGACGGTGACTGTCGTGCCCAAGACGACGAATCGCTGAAGGCAGAGGACGCAGGCTTCGGCACTCGTCAACGGACCGAGCGCCAGATGTCCACGCGCCCGGAAGTGCCGATCAGGGGCGCCGTGTTCTGTCAGAGCTGACAGGCAAGGTCGGGCCAGAGTTGCGCCTTCGCTAGGCGTCTCGTTTCACCATCCGCCAGGCACCGAGGCCGGTCCACACGACGATCCAGCCCACGACGACGCCGATAGCTGCCGCCGTGGTCATGGTCACCCCGGGGTCCCCGCCACCTCCGTTGTGGGAGCCGCCGAACACTGAGGGCAACCCCCCGGGTTCGAAGTGGGTGACGGCGATGCCGAGCAGTCCTCGCTGCACGTTCACCAGGTGGTCGATGGGCGTGTGGGACAGGAGCGGGGTGAGCACGAGCTCGAGGACGATCAGCAGGATCACCGGGACCGTCCGCTGGCCCATCAGGGAGGCGAGTCCGAGACCCACAAGGAAGCCGACCGCGGCGTACAGCTCGATCCACAACCCGGCCTTGACCATCAGCGAGATCGATGGGGACAGGAACCGGCCCGAGTAATCGGCGTAGTTCGAGGCGGCGATCTGGCGGGCCGCAGATTGCACCTGGGCATGGGAGACCGGCGTGGTGGTGGGTGCGCCGGGGCCGATCTTGACACCCGGGCCGTTGCCGCCTCCGCACGGGACGCTGTTCACCACCTGGACGAGGTCCGAGTTCGGGCCGATGTTGAAGTTGAAGTTGCAGATGACCTCCTGGGCATGACCGGCCGCCCACGTCTCGAACGCCGGCTTGGACAGGCCGACCGGTACGTTGACGTTCTGGTAGCTGAGCTGTGTCGGAGCCGCGAGGACGCACACAGTGCACACGATGGCGAAGCCGGCGGCAATTAGGGGCACGATGATGGCCAGTCCGGCCGGTATGCGGGCTAGGTACAGGGCAAGCCGGGAACGACCTGTCACCACCAGGTGGCGGAACATGCCCTCGGTCAGATCGACTGACCCCGCCGTGCAGCCGAGGGTGGCCGCCACGATGAAGCCGAAGATGAAGAGCTCCCCGGCCACCATGGCGGAGAAGATGTCGTAGCCGCCGGCCGGCCCGTAGGAGTGGGGGGCCACGGCGTGGGCGATGAGCCGGATGGCGAGGAACACCGCCGGGATGCCGATGTTCACAAGGATCAGCGCCGCCATCAGCCCGCGGCGGCGGGTCAGTTCCATGAACCGGGTGGCGATCATGGCGCCGTTGGGGAGCCACGACCCCCGGTGGTCCGTGATCCGCCCACCGCGGACCGTGGCTGCCGGCAGGGGGGGTGGCGCGTCGGCGACGGTGGAGATGCTCACTGGTCCGCCCCCAGTCGGGTGGTGACCTCGAGGAACCAGGACTCGAGCGAGGCGTGGACCTCCTGGAGCCGGTAGACCGAGACGCCCCCCTCGACGAGGAGCCGGTTGACCTCGGCCACCACCTGGCGCTCGGTGCCGGCGGCGAGGCCCACCCGGAGGCCGTCCGGGCCGATCGCGACGCCCGGTCCCCACTGCGTGCCGGCGAGCAGTGCTCCGGCGCGATCGGGGGTGGAGCAGTCGATCTGCAGTTCGAATGCCGAGCCCGCCAGCAGGCCGGCGATGGGGCCCTGTCGGATGACCTTGCCCCGATCGACGATGGCGACGGCGTCACAGGTCCGTTCGACCTCGTCCAACAGGTGGGACGAGAGCACCACGGTGCGGCCCTCGGCCACCAGCGAGGTGATCATCTCGCGCATCTCGAGCATGCCGCCGGGGTCGAGCCCATTCATCGGCTCGTCGAGGATTAGCAGCTGCGGGTCGCCGAGCAGGCAGGCGGCCACACCCAGGCGCTGGCGCATGCCCATCGAGTACTTCGACACCTTGTCATCGCCCCGCTGGGTCATGCCCACCCGGTCGAGGGAGGCGTCGATGCGTCCCCTGGCGGCCGGCTCCCGTGCGGCGGCCAGGATCTGCAGGTTCTGACGTCCGGTGAGGTGCCCGTGGAACCGGGGCTCGTCGACGATGGCGCCGATCCGGGCCAGGGCGCGGTCCCGGTGGTGGGGCACTTCGTAGCCAAGCAGGGACATCGATCCGGCATCGGCGTGCGTGAGCCCCAGGAGCACCCGGATGAGGGTGGTTTTGCCGGCTCCGTTGGGACCGAGGTACCCGAACGCACATCCACGGGGGACCAGCAGCTCGACCCCGTCCACGGCGACGTTGTCCTTGAAGCGTTTGGTCAGGCCGTGGGTCTCGACGGCCCACTCGCTTTCTGCAGCATTCGACGAGGCGCTTTCGTCCAGGGCGATCGTGGTCACGTGCTCTCCTTCATCTGATGAGCGAAGCGCCGGCGAGCGCGCTCCACGACAAATGGACTGGGTTGTCAGGACGCCATCGGCGACGCGGTCCCACCGTCGTGGCTCCGCAAGGTGGCGATGCGGACGGCAGCGATCCCAGCCAGGACCAGGCCCGACAGCATCATCAGGCCCAGCACGATCATGGGCAGTGGGGCCGGCGAGGTGGGGGACTGCGGGACGAGACTCCCGAAGAACCATGGGGCATGGAGCGCGGTGGAGATCCACCACGTGAGCGCCCCGGCAAAGATCACTGCGAGTGCCAACGTCATCGCTACGGCGAGGACGCCCAGGACCCGCGTAATCCGAGAGGAGATGCGGAGCCGGTAGACCAAGGCAATCAACGTGGCAAGACTCACGGCCAGTGCAGCGATGACCACCAGCCCCGCAAGCACGCCGGCGATCCGCAGACCCAACGGCGTGGTGGTGCTGGGACCGACATGGTTGTTCCAGGCCACGATCCCTGTCGAGGCTGCTCCCGCCGCGATCCCGGACAGGATCATTGGCCGCGTCAGGCGCCAGAGAGCGCGCCACCCCTCCGATCGGGTGAACTGAACGAACGCAGGGAGGCAGGCGAGACCGGCGAGGATGACGATGACCACGCCGACAGCAGCGGCCGCCTGGACGGCGGCCATCGCTGTCGCCGGGAGCCAATGGTCCACGGAGGGTGTGGCCAATGGCCAGTGCTCCGTGTACTTGGCGAAGACCGACCCCGCCACGATGAACACGCCCCACGCACACAGCACGAGGAGCGACGCACCGCGAACCCGGGTGTCCGGGTCGACCGAGGAACCGATGATCCCTCCGGATCGGAGGCGCTCCACCGCTCCCGAATGCACCATCGACAGGCGAGCTGACAGGGGTAGCGGGCGATCCCCGTACTGGTCCTCGAGAAATTGCTCGCAGTCGGCGCCGTAGCGGTCCCGCCAGGTCCTGGGGTACCACTTCAGGTTGTCGTGAGGTCGGGGGTGTGACTCCGTCATGCCAGCCTGCCCTGCAACAGACCGAGCCGGTGGGTGCCGACATCGACGACCCGGCGCATTTCACGCATCGCCTCGGCCAGTTCGGCCGAGCCGGCGGCGGTCACCCGGTAGGGGCGCCGTCGTTCGACCTCAGGCAGTGCCTCGATGAGACCGCGCTCCTCCAGCCGGGCGATCGCGCCATAGAGGGCGCCGGGGCTCAGCTGGACACCGGCGAACTCGCTGATGTCCTGGGCCAACGCGTACCCGTGCTTCGGCCCTTCGGCGAGGCTCGTCAGGATCAGGAGCGGCGGATCGTTCACCCGACGCAGACCCTTTGGCTTTCCCATTCTCGGCATGATCCCGTTTTACTACTTTGTGAGTAGTAACGCAAGGAGTAGTACGGAACCAGCGCAAGAAGGCATCTGGCGAATGGTCGGTCCGACTGCCCCACTCGTTGCGGGGCAGGCAACTTTCGCGAGCGCTCGGTCGACTGATCTGGTGAACCCCGCTCATTTCGGAGAGCCATGAGTCCGCACCGATCCGCAGGGCGAAACACGTTGGCGGCGTTGCGCGGTTGGAGACTTCTCTGGATCCTTGAGTGGCTGACCGTCGCCTTAATCCACCGACTGATTCTCGGATGCGATTTGACAGCTGACCCGAAGGCGGTCGTCCGCCACCCCCGTGCGCAAGGGCTCGGGGGTGGCGGAGTGCTACAACCGTCCGATGACGGACGTAGAGGTTCTCTGGCTCACCGGACCCGATCAGATCGCACAGGCC
>Ga0182016_10008095_pt1 | contig 10686 bp, 16 predicted proteins | sample 712S2MmetaG_FD_120491 | JGI IMG/M metagenome (GOLD analysis project Ga0182016, IMG submission 120491) | Permafrost microbial communities from Stordalen Mire, Sweden - 712S2M metaG | ecosystem: Environmental > Terrestrial > Soil > Wetlands > Permafrost | place: Sweden: Stordalen | collected...
CCGGCATGAATCAGACGCCGGAGACCGCGGCCCGTCGGTACCTCCAGGCGTCGGAGTTCGGAACCGACGTCTCAGGGCAATTCTTCGCCTCGGCTCAAGGGAAGTTCTCAGGCCCAATTGAGGTGCAGCGCCAGCCACACCTCTACGATCGCGCCAGCCAGGAAGCCGCGTGGCAGGCCGTCGTCAAGGTCTCTGGAATCGACTTACCTTACCCAGCATCCGTGAGCGCGGTGTCCTGAAGGAGCGCCGGTCGCGGCGAAACGGTTGCGGTGACCAGAATCGGCAGGCGATTGCGCCGCTGCGTGCTCGTCCACGGGGCCCTACGGTATTGTGAAATAACTAGTTCAAAACTCCCTTGACCGCAGCCTCCGCGCCTGATTATTGTACCAAACAGTTCACAATCAGCAAAACAACTCTAACCTCGCAAGGAAAATACATATGGAACGGTACCAAGATAAAAAGGTGGTGATTATCGGTGGCACGAGCGGCATGGGGCTCGCGACGGCGAAGATGCTCATGGATGGGGGCGCGCGCGTCCTAGTGACGGGGAGGTCGCAGGCCGGCCTGGAATCGGCGCAGAAAGAGCTTGGAAAGGACGCCCTCGTGGTTTCGAGCGACGCGCGCTCGTTGACGGACATCGACGCCCTCGCCTCTCGGGTGAAGGCCGAGTTCGACACTTTCGACCTGCTCTTCGTCAACGCCGGGTTCAGCATCCGAGCGCCTCTCGAAAGCATGACCGAGGCCGTCTACGACGAGATGTTCAACCTAAACGCCAAGGGACCGCTCTTCACGGTGCAGAAACTCGCGCTGCTGATCAACCGGGGAGGCTCTATCGTCTTCACGACCTCAATCGCCAACGTCAAGGGAATGCCTGGCAACGCCGCATACGGAGCAGCCAAGGCCGCGCTGCGATCATTCGCTCGGACGCTCGCCACTGAGTTGCTTCCTCGCGAGATTCGCGTCAACGCGGTGACGCCCGGTCCCATCGACACGCCGATCTTGGGCAAGATGTTCCCCGATAAAGACGCGGCCGCCCAACTCAAGGAGAAGATGACCGGCATGGTTCCCATGAAGCGCTGGGGGACGCCGGAGGAAGTCGCGAAGGCCGTTCTCTTCCTCGCGTTCGATGCGACCTTCACGACCGGCGCCGAGCTTCCGGTAGACGGAGGATGGTCTCAACTCTGAGATGTGGACCATCCGGGAGGGTAAGCTGGCATCTAGAACGGTCTTCAATGACACGCATACATTGCGCACTTGATGCAATGGCGAAGGCGGTGGCGGTGGCGGCGGCTCGGTCGTCGCCACTGCGCGCTCCGCCCCGAGAGGAAACATCGTGTTCGGCGCGACCATCACGACCGGCGCGCAACTCCCAAGGGAGGGCACAGCATGAGCCACACCTCAGAGAAATACTGCCGCTCCTGTAGGCCGTTCCACAAGCTGGTCGATGTTCCGCCCGTGAAGCAAAGAGATTACCCAACCGAGTGGACCTTGCCTGTCCTCCTCGAGCGCTCCAGCTCACCGCTGGAGTGAATTAGCTGACATATTTGGAGAGCCCCAAAGGAGTCTTATGAAAAGAGTTGTTTCGAGTCTTTCTTTCGTCCTGTTCGCCGTCGCTACGGCCTTACGAGCGCAGAACCCCATGACCGCCGAGGTAACTGCGGTCTACAAGGAAGTGAGCGCTAATATCCTCAAGGCAGCTGAGAAGATGCCAGAAGCGGATTACGCGTTTAAGCCAGCCCCTGAGGTCCGAACTTTTGGACAACTGATTGCGCATGTCGCCGATGCGCAGATGGCGATGTGCAGCATGACGAAAGGTGAAATGAAGCGCGGCGACGCCGCCTCAAAAACAAGCAAGGCCGATCTGGTTGCCGCGCTCAAAGCGTCCGGCGAACTCTGCGACGACGCTTACAGCGGGATGACCGACGCCGACGGGGCGGCGATCGTCAAGACGCCGCTCGGCAATAAATCAAAACTCAGCCTGCTTAATTTCAACGTGGCCCACGATAACGAGATGTACGGGACCATGTCGGTTTATCTGCGGATCAAGGGTATTGTGCCGCCATCTACCGAGGCTGCGGCGGCTGCGCGGCAGGCAAAATAAAGGTCCCTCGTTGAGCTGACCAGGCACCAAAGAGGTCACCCGAGCAGCGACGTCTTAGCGCCGGACAACGTAGAACGCTTCCTGAACTTGCAGTACGCTTGGCCCTGGAAATGTTGAGCGCCGTACCAGAGAGCGAGATGTCGATTAGCGGGAAGACGGTCCTCATCACGGGGGCGACGAGTGGACTCGGGTTGGCCACGGCCATGCTACTAGCGGAACGTGGTGCGGAAGTCGTGATGGTGGGACGTGATCGAACGCGGGCGAATTTCATGCGTACGGAAGTTGCGAAGTGTGCTGCGGGCAACGCGCCGATCTTGTTCCTCGCAGACTTGTCGTCCCAGGCAGAGATCCATCGTCTGGCTGAACGGCTTCACGGATGTTTCTCGCGGATCGATATCCTGATCAACAATGCGGCCGCTGTGTTCGCAGAAAGAGAAGTGACGCCGGATGGTCTTGAGAAAACCTTCGCCGTTAATCACCTTGCGCCGTTCGCGCTAACTCACCTTCTGCTCGATCTCCTCCGGGCCGCGCCCGCCGGAAGAATTCTCACCGCGTCCTCGGAGTTCCATAGCGGAGAACTGGATTTTTCCAATCTCCAGGGAGAGCGGCAATACAACTGGTGGGGAGCCTATAAGCGCTCGAAGCTTTGCAACATTCTGTTTACTTGCGAACTCTCCCGGCGCCTCGCAGGATCGACGATTACCGCGAACTGTTTTAGTCCCGGACCTACGCTCACACGCCTGGGTGACAACATGTGGGGTCCACCTGCAGCAGTCCCGTGGTTGTTGAAGCGCATTCCAACGTTGCTTGCATTTCCGGAAGGCGCAGCGAGAACTCCCGTCTACGTCGCGTCCTCGCCCGATCTGGACGGTGTCACAGGCAGATTCTTCATGCGGCGCCGAGAGGCGCGCACAAAACAGATTACTTACGACAACAGCGTCGCAGCCAGGCTTTGGAACATGAGTCAAACGCTCTACGAGAGCCGCGCCAGCGCCGGATCGCGAACAGAGTAAGATAGGAATGGTGAATGGAAGACGATCTCAGCAAGTTTCATCATGAAGACGACGCATTAGACCGCGAGCTAACTTCCCTCGTCCGGGAAGTGGAGCATGAGAAAGCCGTTCGACGGGCCGGAATTGAAATATTGGTGATGTTGGGAAGCGACGAAGCGCTTAGGTTTGATGTGTGAATCCGGAAGGAGCTAACGGACAAACTATGAATAGAGAACAATCCTCCAAGGTAGCCAAGGCCGAACTCGATTTAAACAACGCGCTCGTGAATGCAGACATCAGCAACGGTTACGAAGAGTACCTCGCGCTTTTCGACCAGTTTTATGATGAAAATGTCGAGGTGGCAAGTGACAGCAATCCCGTTCCGCTCGTCGGCAAAGCCCGCGTATTTCCCATCATTTTCAACTTCCTGATGCCGCTCCATATCATGGCCGAAATCGGCGGGCTCTCCGTCGGCCTCCGATATACTCCCCTCTTCAGCGACAAGCGTGAAGAACAACACGCCGACTGGTCCCTCGATCTTGTAGGCGCCACCGGCCGCAGCGTGATGGTGAGCTGGTCGTCTGCGCGGCGATGGAAAGACGCGCGTGTCATATACGAGCGCCATTCGGACCATCGCCAATTTGGCGAAGCTCTCACGATGATAGATCTTGATTTCGGACCCAGGGGCATGGGAGCGAAACCCAGGATTCACGACGTTGTGTAGGTGATAACCGAAAGACGTTCGGCTAAGATAAGCGGATTCGCTAAAGATCATCCTGAAACAAGGACGGCAATACCATGAACCCGTCCAGTGCAAAGACCTGGGCGACACCGAAATGACGGCCAACCGCAGTGGCACGTGGGACGACCTGAAGGCCCGACCCCGCTGTGAGGTTCGCCGCCAGCCTCGGGTTTGAATTGCCGTGAGCGACGCTTCCACAAATGACAGCCAATCATTTGCGGCGTTGAACTCGCGTGCTTTGAAAGCTCTTAAGAATTGCCTCGGCGCGCGAGAGAATCGGAATCTCCTTCGAATTCCCATAGAGCATTCGAATGGAGAAGGCGCCATCAATGATGCTCAGTATCGCCGCGGCCGCCGCCCTTTTGTCGATTGCCAAGGGCTTTAGCAGATCGGTTAGAAAGTCAAGAATCTTGTCTTGGTGTTCGATCGCCAGGCGATGGTACGGGTGGGCAGTATCCGGGAATTCGGATGCGATACGAAGGAACGGGCAGCCGATCATTTCGGGCCAGTTCGCCATTTGTTCAAACTTTATCAGAGCCTCACACAGATCCTTTGCGGGAGTGGGACGAGAGGGATAGTCCCAAAGAGCCCGATCGCGGTTTTCGAGGTACGCGAGCACGAGGACATCCTTGCTTTCGAAATGCCGATAAAACGTCGCCTTTGCGACTTCGGCGAGGGACATGATTTTCTCGGTGCCGGTCGCGCGGACCCCATCTGCGTAGAACAGCCGGTCGGCTACCTCCAGAATTCTCTTCCGCGGATCAATGTTCTTGCTCTTACCCATGAAATTCATCTTGACATGAGACAGACGGGTCTGTCTATAATAAACCGTGTAGACAGACCTGTCTGTCTTAATTGCTCGATTTCAGAAAGGAAGCTGTTATGAGTACCCAAACCAATCTGTTCGCTCCGCTTGGCGTAGAAACTGCCCCGGAGAAGTCTCGGCCACTTCTAGAAAAGATCCAAAAGTCGTTTAAATTCATTCCCAACCTCTTTGGGGTGTTCGCGAACTCCCCCGTTTTGCTTGAAGGCTATTTGGGATTGGATGGCGCGTTTGAGAAGGGGAGCCTGAGTGCTGTGGAGCGCTCGATCGTTCTACTCGCTGCCAGCGTTGAAAACAGCTGCAAGTATTGCACGGCGGCTCATAGCACGGTGCTGAAGGCCTTCCTGCATGTGCCGTCCGAGGTCGTCTCCGCCGTCAGGTCCAACCTGCCGCTGCCCGACCCGAAGCTCAACTCACTCGTGGTTCTCACGAGGGAGATCGTCTCCAAGCGTGGACATGTGGAAGCGCAGACGATCGAGAACTTCCTCGCCGCAGGATACCGTAAGGACCAAATACTCGAGGTTCTGATGGGCGTCGCTCTCAAGACGATGAGCAACTATTTGGATCACATTTCCCCGACTGAACTCGATCCGGCATTTTGGTCTGAAGGCTAGGTGGGTTTTCGAGCCTACCTGCAGCGGGCAAACCGCAAGGGATCAGATACAACGGAGAACTGCTCATCATGAACACTAAGCCTACTATCGTGCTTGTGCACGGAGCACTCGAAGACTCGTCGCTTTGGACTCATGGCGTAATCCAGGGGCTCCAGCGCTACGGCTACTCGGTCAAGGCCTTCTCCAATCCCTTGCGGGGTGTAGCGCACGACACTGCCGATGGTCTTGCCGCTGTGTAATCGTACGATGCTTGCGCAGGTCAATTAGCGCGCCGCGGCGAGCAGATGAGGATAGAGACGCGCCGATTCAATAACAGAGTTCGAACCCGGATTAACACAGCTACGCCATTTACAGGAGCCCCAGCATGACGAGCCTTTACGATCCCATAGTTTTCGGCGACATGAAACTCAGTAATCGTGTCTTCATGGCGCCATTAACCCGAAATCGCGGCACGCCAAACGGGGTGCCCGGCGAGTTGGCATCTACGTACTACAGCCAGCGTGCATCCGCTGGCCTGATTGTCTCGGAGGCGACCCAAATCTCGGCCATGGGAAAGGGTTATATCAACACCCCAGGCATCCATTCCGAGGAACAGGTCGCCGGCTGGAAGCCGGTCGTCGATGCAGTACACCGGTCGAACGGGCGAATGTTTCTTCAGCTGTGGCATGTGGGCCGGATCTCACACAGCAGCCTCTTGCCGGGAGACGCATCCCCGGTGGCGCCTTCCGCAGTCAGGGCACGCGCTCAGACGGTCGTTGAGACAGGGTTTGTCGATGTTTCAGAGCCCCGGGCTCTTAGCCTGACGGAGATCAGGCGCACGATCGAGGACTATGGTCGCGCTGCCTTCAATGCAAAGGCAGCTGGCTTCGATGGCGTGGAGATTCACGCTGCTAACGGTTACCTGATTGACCAGTTCCTTCGCTCCAAATCGAACGTCCGCACCGACACTTACGGTGGCAGCGCTGCCAACAGGGCGCGCTTTCTCGGTGAGGTCGTCGAGGCCGTCTTGAACGTTTGGGAACCGGGTCGCGTTGGGGTACGTATTTCTCCCCTCGGCACCTTCAACGACATGGGCGATGCGAATCCAGAGGAAACATTCGCGCGCGTTGTGGATGTGCTCAACGGGCATCGGCCCGGATACCTGCACGTCGTGGAAGAAGCTGTCCCCGTCGATGGCAAGGCGGACTTTTTCCGACGCTTGCGCTCGGCATGGAAGGGGATCTATGTCGCCAACGGAGGATACGATGGTGAGCGGGGCGAGCGCGCGGTCTCGGAAGGATCTGCTGATGCCGTCGCCTATGGCCGGCTTTTCCTCGCGAACCCCGATCTGCCCACGCGCTTAAGTCGTCGCGGACCGTTGAATGTGCCCGATACGAAGAGCTTTTACGGCGGCGACGAACGTGGCTATATCGACTATCCGGAGTGGGCCAACAGCGGAACCTAAATGAGGAGTACGCGACCTGCACGGCTGAACAAACAGTGGCGCGAGCATTCGCTGGCGCGCAGCTGAGATTACAGAAACCTAACATTACAGGAGCACGGAAATGGACTCGACCCAAATATTCTGGATGCAGCTTCTTACGAGCGTTGTCGTCTTCGGCATCGTCGCGGTGTGGTACGTTTGGCCGTCACTAACCAAACTCTCTCGTAACTCTGCTCTCATTCCGCTGCTCTTCGTGCATGTGCCCCGCTATGTGGGAATGACTCTATTAGTTGCGGGTATGGTCGATCCGAAGCTGTCCAAAGAGTTCCGTTCCAGTGCTGCTTACGGGGATCTCTTAGAAGCGGCGCTGGCCTTCGCTTCCATCTTTGGTCTGCGGGGCAACTGGCGTATTGCCGTTCCTCTGGTGTGGGTGGCCAACACGTGGGGGTTCGTGGACCTGCTAAACGGAGTACGCGGCGTCCTGCAGTTGAACGTGCCGAGCTTCAACCTGGCCACCTTTTGGTATGTCTACACGTTTTACGCTCCGTTGGTACTTGTTTCACATTTGATGATCTTTTGGATTCTGATCAAGTCTAGGTCTTGGAAGAAATAACCAGCTCTGGTTTGGTCAGCGGTGGCACGATGTCGTCGGCAGGGAGATCACCATCTGATTTGATGCGTTTGAAACGCTTTCGCACAACCTACGGCACTGCGCCCAACGAAAAGGAACCACAATGTCTTTATTGAAAAACAAGATCGCCGTCGTCACGGGGCGCAGCAGCGCATCGGCCTCGCGACCGCCAAGAGGTTCGTTCAAGTGGGCGCCTATGTGTTCATCGCCGGTCGCCGCCAGGCGGAGCTCGACAAGGCCGTCGCGGAGAGACGTTCGGTCAACAACTCAGTTTCAGCCAGGAGCGCGTGCCAGCCTCCGATGGAAGGCTTGTAGACGTCGGCAAGATCGTGGCCTGTCTCGGAAAGAAACTCCAGCAGGGTGGGACATCGTTGAAGTTGAGTCGTAAGAAATCTGAGCTCCGCGATCATTCTGGCGCCGCTTGCCTGCAACTGCGCCCGCAGATTATCCAGAATGAGCTTCCTCGATTCCTTGTCGAGCCGAAAAATAACAGTTTCCCGGAAGGCGCGTGATCCCAGTGTCGATTTGGTGCGCGACTTGCTGTCGGGTGCCACCAAACAGGGCGCGAAATCGTTGGTCGAAGCGGAATTCCCGTCGCTGGTTGCCTATGAAATCCAGCACTAAACAACTGGTCTTGCCGGTATCGAGTCGAAGGCCGCGGCCCAGCTGCTGGAGGAACACCGTCGCACTTTCTGTCGGCCGCCAAGAACAGTACGCAATCTGCCTCTGGGATGTCCACACCCTCGTTGAAAAGATCGACAGTGAATAGAACATTGACCGTGCGGCTGCGAAGCATCGATGCGGCCTGCGATCTTTCTTCGGCAGGAGATGCGCTGGTGATGGCTTGAGCAAGGTATCCCGGCATCGCGAAACGCCTGGGCCATAAACTCCGTGTGCGCGATGCTTACGCAGAAACCCAGCGCCCGAGCCTGCCGCCAGTCGCCATAGGTCTCCCAGACCTCCGTGATGATTAGGTTGGCACGACGGCTGTTCCCAATGTATCGCCGTTCGAGTTCGCCGACGGCGTAGGAACCGCGCGTCCAGGCGATTCCAGAGAGGTCGGTTCCATCATGGACGCCATAGTAGTCGAACGGAACCAGATATTGGCGCTCAACCGCGTGCCAGAGACGCATCTCGTCCGCGATTCGATGGTCGAACCAAGGCAGGATACTCTCCCCGTCCATGCGCTCTGGTGTCGCAGTCAACCCGAGCAGGATGCGAGGCTGGAGGGAACCGATCACCTCTCGATAGCCTTCGGCAGGGACATGGTGTGCCTCGTCGAGTACGGCATAGTCCCAGTACGTGGGACCTTGGGACTGCGAGGGTATCGCGCTAGAGACGACGGCCACCCTACGGTCGATGGCACTTCCATAAGTTGACTCCGCCTCAGCTTCATATGGTATACACTGCGCTGGCAGACGTTGACTCGCGCGCAACTCCGCTTCTTGAACTTCGCTCACATCCATGCCGCTGTACCTGGCCTCCAGGTGTGCGACCTGTGCTCGGCAGCTTGGCGACGTCGACCGCCAACTTTGGAAGGTAGTTTAGTACAATCGTCCCATTGGAGAGGGGAAATTGCGTGGCTGTTACGCCGATTCGCATTCTGAGCGTTGAGGACCATCCGGTTTTCCGCGAAGGCTTGAACACGATTATTGCGTCCCAGCCCGACATGCTGCTGGTTGCCCAGGCAAGCAACGGTTCGGAAGCCTTAGAAGAATTCCGCCGTCACCGACCAGACATCACCCTGATGGATCTTCGGCTTCCCGGGATCAATGGCACTGACGCGCTCATCGCCATCCGCGGGCTCCGCCGTCTTGCCGTAAAGGTCGAGCCCGTTCTGTTTTCGGTACGCGGCCCAGCGCTTTTCGAGCGTCTTCACCTGCTCGGCCGGCGCCATACCGAATCGGCCGAGCGACAAGATCGTGGCCCGAACGGTGACGTCGGGTTCGGCGGCCTCACCAACATGTCCACACCGCGAGCACCTGATAGCGGGCGGACGGATGTGCCGCTCAGCTCGGATCCGGTGAAGCAAGGTGTCAAGCTCGTCGCGCAGCTCAATTAGTTTCGCAAACGGCAGGTCGACGTGCCACCGAGCCCTGAGAATCTCGAGCATCTCTGGAAACCACGTCCTTTGAGGGTCACCAGCAGGCATTTCGCCTCCATTCTAGTCCCTCCCCCGGCACTTTCCGCTGTGCCACTTTCGGGCAACTGGCCCGAAACGCCGGCGGGCTACTTCCCCCAACACGCCAGCCGCGAGCCCTTGAACAGAAGGTGCTGCCGGATACCCAAAGCGCTGCGATGCCGGAATCATAATCTTCGGTCGCGGGGGAGTCACCCTCGCTGCTTTGCCGCTGGGCACTGGGCCAGGAAACGCCTACTGCGATATCGTTTTCGCGGTCCCCTAGCTGCATTTTCGCCGGTGCACGATGTGTGCGCCGATCCCATCGGTTGCGGAGTGTGCGATTCGAGGGAAACAATAAATGAGAAGGGTTGTTCAATGTCGGCACAGACCCCAAGTTGGAAGCTGGCAGTCCGGGCCATCTTCCGCGCGCTCACTTTCCTGCTGCCATTTGCTTTCGCGGGCCGCCTGGATTGGTGGCGCGACTGGCTTTTCGTCGGCTCATTGCTGCTAATCGCCGGGGTGAGCTTCGCCGTATTGCGGCGCAAAAACCCGACCCTGATGCGCCGGCGGCTGGAGTGGCAACCGGGCGTCAAGCGATTCGAGAGATTTGTGCTCGCCGCGACGATTATCGGCTTCCTCAGCTTTTACGGGGGTGGCCGGCCTCGACGCCCGCTACGGTTGGTCGCAACTCAGCGCGGCCTGGATATGGCCTGGCATCGCGCTGGAGTTGTTTCGGATTCGTACCCATTTACCTGGCGATCGCCGAGAATCCCTTCCTCGAAAGGCACGTCCGCGTTCAGACCGAGCTTGGCCATCACGTCATCACCACGGGACCGTATCGCGTGGTGCGTCACCCCATGTATTCCGGGCTGATGCTGTTGCTGCCGGGTTGCGCGCTGGTTCTCGGCTCGGCATGGAGTTTTGCGCCGATCACGATGCTGATGGCCACCTTCATTGTCCGTACGGTGCTGGAAGACGGCGCCCTGTGGAGCGAATTGCCGGGCTACAAGGAGTACTGCACCAGGACACGCTACCGACTGGTTCCGGGCGTGTGGTAAGGCGGGGCGAGCTTCCCTATGAGGCCGTTGGTCACATCCGTCGTGGTCGAGCAGCCACTAAGGGATCGTAACGAAATAAGGTGTGCAGAACTTCAGCGCGGCCTAGGGTGTAGCGTGTAGTTCCAATCTCCGTGAAACTTGTCGCGGTGGAGATCAATCTCGGCCACTTCGCGATCCGAC
>Ga0182016_10008100_pt1 | contig 10682 bp, 11 predicted proteins | sample 712S2MmetaG_FD_120491 | JGI IMG/M metagenome (GOLD analysis project Ga0182016, IMG submission 120491) | Permafrost microbial communities from Stordalen Mire, Sweden - 712S2M metaG | ecosystem: Environmental > Terrestrial > Soil > Wetlands > Permafrost | place: Sweden: Stordalen | collected...
CTTGACACGGATGAAACATAAATCTATACATTCTTCAACTGCAATATGTTTATTGCAGAATCGATGCAAACCATCGAAAGGGAGAATAGGCAAATGGCAACCAAGAAGGCACCCGCGAAAAAGGCCGCTGCAAAGAAGGCGCCCGCGAAGAAGGCCGCAAAAAAGAAGTAGCGGATCGTTCAACCAACAAAAGGCAACACGCGAGGGGGACGCTTAAAAGCGTCCCCCTCAGTGTTTCTGGAAAAGGATTAGACTTGTAGGCGCACCGATCGAAATGGAGAAAACCTGTGACCCGCCGACGCTGGATTGCCGAACACTGGGATGAAGCCACTGCCACCATTGTTGGCGCGCAGGCCGAACACATGGCGCGCGTGCTGCGCGCGGAGCCGGGCATGGAAGCGGATGTTGTCGCGGGCGGCCACGTCTTTCATGCCGAGGTTGCGGCGGTTACGCCCGCTGAGGTTCGCTTCAATCTGATCGCCGAGCTTCAAGCCGATCCTGCGCTGCCCGTCACGCTGACTATCTCTATCTATAAATTCGATCGCATGGAATGGGCGCTTGAGAAGGCCACGGAGCTGGGGGTTGCCGCCGTTGCGCCGGTGATTGCGCGCCGTACCGAGAAGCATCTGGCCCTGGCGGCGGAGAAACGGGTGGAGCGATGGCGCCGCATCGTGCATGAAGCGGCGCAGCAATCTCGGCGTAGCGATGTGCCGGTCATCTACGAGCCGGAGCCGTTGGCGTCGCGTGTGCGCGCGGCATCGCAGGCCTCGCGCATCGTGCTTGCCGAGCAGGAGCGCACCAAGACGCTAAGCCACGCACTCGACGAGGCGGTGTCGGCGGCCGCGGATGAGATGCCCCAGCTTGAAATCGCGATCGGCCCCGAAGGCGGATGGGCGCCCGAGGAAGAAGCGCTCTTCGATGCCAATGGCTGGCAGGCCGTATCGCTGGGGCCGCGCATTCTGCGCGCGGAGACGGCGGCGATCGCCGCGCTTGCGGTGGTGGGCTCGTGCCTGGAGTAGAGAATGAACCGGAAAGTTATCGTCGCTTCAGCAATCGGAGTTCTGCTGCTCGTTCTGGCGGGGGCATGGATTCTGAGGTTTGAACGCCAATCGCGGGCTCCCGTGGCATTGGCGGCGAGAACAGCACGAAGTTCGGCGAGGATGAGACAGCTGCTCGGGGAACCGATGCATGTTTCTCGAATTGCCCGAGGAAGTATTTTCACAAATCGCCGCGATGGCAATGCCGATCTGGTCGTCCAAATCCGCGGTCCACTCGGACGCGGCAAACTCGCTGAATGGGCGCAGGAAGAAAATGGCACATGGCATATTTGCGGCTTGGAGTTCGAGCCGAGCGATGGTTCAACCAACATCCCACTCGTTGACGAATCCCTGACACACTGCGAACCCGAGTAGTTCCGAGTTGAGGGTTTGCCGGCCTTACCTTGTTGTGTTGGAGCTCGTGTTGGCGTTTCACGTAGCTACAAATGCGCATAGTGCAGCAGCAGCCCGGCCAGCACCGCGCCCGTAAGGTCGCCGATGAGCGGAATCGGTGCATAGCGCCAGTTGGAGCCGCCTTTGCCGGGAATGGGCAACAGCCAATGAACGATGCGCGGACCCAGATCGCGCGCGGGGTTGATGGCGTAGCCGGTGGTGCCACCCAATGAAAGCCCAATGCCCCACACCAGGCTGGCCACGAGCCACGGCCCCACGCCCGGCGCAGGCCCGGTCGCCGAAACTCCATGCGACCCGATCGCCACAGCCACCACGACTAATACTGCCGTTCCCAGAGCCTCGCTCAGAATGTTGAAGAATGGGCTGCGCACTGCCGCGTTGGTGCAGAAGACGCCCAGCTTATCGACTGGCCCCGGCGTTAGCTTCCAGTGCGGCGCATAGTGCAAGGCCATCAGCGCAGCTCCGATCATGGCCCCAACAAGCTGCGCGGACCACATGCTCAGCACCTGCGAATAATTCCCGCCGTTCACAGCAAGGGCCAGGGTGATCGCCGGATTTAGATTCGCGCCGGGGCTGCCAAAGGCCTGCGCCACCAGCACGCCGCACAGCACGGCGAGCGCCCATCCCGTCGTGATGGCGATCCAGCCCGAGTCTGCCGCGTACGACTTGCGCAGCGTCACGCCGGCATTGATACCGGTGCCCAACAGCACCAGAACCAGCGTGCCTGCAAACTCACCAATCCAGACTGAATGCATTGAGGTTTCCTTGCGGTTCCGTTTTCGCGCGCGGTCAACGGCTCTTGCAGCCACGAATTGCGGCCTTCGTTCGATTTACTGACCTAGAGCATTCTCCACTGTCCACCCCACTGCCGCCAAGGGAGTCTTTGCGTTGATTGCACAATTGGCTCTTGCCGAGCGAAGTTATACGATGGGAACAACGAGGCGAGGCATATGCGAGCGCTGAGAAATATTTTTATGGGAGCGGCCCTGGCAATGGCCGCGCTGGCGACAACAGCGCAGCAGCCGGCGCCGCTCAAGGTTATCGGCTTCATGACCGACTTCGACGTCAAGGACGATGCCGTGGGCATCTGCAAGGCGGTCATGGAGGTCGTCGCTCCGGGCGTGCGCATCATCGACATCACGCACCAGTCCGAGCCCTATAACATCGCCATGGGCGCGCGCTTCCTGGCGGGCTCCACGCCGTATTTTCCCAAGGACGCGGTTTTCGTCGTGGTTATTGATCCGGGCGTCGGTTCCGCGCGCAAGGCGATCATCGCCAAATCGCGCGTGGGCCAGTTTTTTGTGCTTCCCGACAACGGTCTGCTTACACTGGTGCAGGATCGCGACGGAATTGTTGCAGCCCGCGAGATTACCAACCCCGCGTGGATGATCGGCTCGGGGATCTCCTCGACCTTTCACGGGCGCGATATTTTTTCGCCGGCTGGGGCGCATCTGGCTCGCGGCGACGACTGGACGCAAGCCGGCCCCGCGCTCGATGTTGCCAAGCTCGTCCGCCTCGACCTGAAAAACGCAACCGTTGACGCGGCCGGTCTGCACGGCCTGGTTATCGGCACCGATGGGCCTTTCGGAAATTTAGTGCTCAACGTTCCGGCCGAGACCTTTGCGCAGCTTGGCTACAGACTCGGCGATCTTGTTCCCGTCAGCCTAGCCGGCAGGCGCTATGTTTTTCCCTTTGTGAAAACTTTCAGCGATGTGCCCGTGGGCAAGGAGCTTTTCTACATTGACTCGCGCGGGCGCCTTTCCATCGGCATCGACCAGGGCAACTTTGCCGAGACCTACAAAGTCGGCGAAGGCGCGGAGCTGTCGATTCCGAAAAAGTAACCTGGCTTACCGAATGATTTCGAAGCGTTCCCATGGGCAGTTGCACACAGGGCAATGTTCGTGCTCTTCTTCGGTCTCAGAGGTATAGCCGCAGACGGGGCACACGTAGAAGTCGCGCGCTTCGCCGATCCATGTATCCTTTTTGCCGCCGACCAGCAGCGCGATGGCCTCGCCGAAGAGACGCGCATGTGTTTTCTCGGCCTCCAGAGCGCCGGTAAAGGAGCGGATGGCCGCGGTGTTCTTGTGTTCGGCCGCTTCTTCCAGAAAGCCTGGATACATGGTGTCGATCTCGTACGTTTCGCCGCCGAGCGCGGCCTTCAGGTTTTCCAGCGTGGACTTGACTTCGACCGCGTGGATCGCGCACACGGCTTCGCCGCCCAACTGCTTGATGACGCGGGCATGATTGGCTGCGTGAATCTGCTCGGCGCGTCCAGCGGCCCTAAACAGGCTTGCCGCGCCGTGCAGGCCATCGGCGTCGGCCTTGACCGCAAAGGCTGTGTACCTGGCGTGCGCATTCGACTCGCCGTCAAAAGCGGTCAGAAGGTTTTGAACGGTAACAGCAGTTTCCGCGGCAATCCCCAGCATCGATCTTCCTCTCAAACTCCGAGGAAGAGACTACGATGCCCGGCATTGCTGCGCTGTGACGCAGGTTACAAGCGGATGCAAAAGCTACGGACGGAATGGAACGGGGTTCATGCCGAATGCCAAACACGGAAAAATCCGGCTGCTGGCGGAAAATGCAAAATGTGTCCAGGCATACCTTCATTGGGAGCGGATGTGCTGGCAGGTCGTATGAAATCGGTGTTTTTGCACGTATCTAAATTCTTTAGGAGTGGTGGCCAGAGACGGGATTGAACCGCCGACGCCGGCCTTTTCAGGGCCGCGCTCTACCACTGAGCTATCTGGCCTCAGTGCAAATTCATGAGTCGCATTTTCTCTGCGTCGAATCCGCCGTCGCCGGAATGGGATGCGGGCTCACCAACAGTGCGCTACAGCAACTGGATCAGTATATCAACTCCGATTGCCCACGCCAAACCTGGCAAGCAAACCCTGTTAGTCTTGGAAATCCAAGAATAGTTGAATATGAATATCAACTTAGCTCCGGCGCAGCGACTAGTTGTTTATACGTGATGGTATGGGCTGCCAGACAGGCGCGGATCAGCCTGGGCAGGATGGTTGGTTCCATGGTGCGGCGGTTGAGCCGGTAGTTGAATTCGGCTACGTAGCGATTGAGGTGTTTCTGCTCCGCCTTGTGGTGCGTGCCGAGCAGGAATCGTTTCAGGTTCGACAAGATGATATGAACCCAGGGAAACAGGCTGTGCGCCGCTTCATCCTGTCTGGAGATGGCCGTTGCGGTATGCTCGAAGCCCTTCTTTTTCAGCCGTCTGTAGCCGCGCCAGCCGTCGGTGAGAATGTGGCTGCCGGGCCGCACCTTGGCCTTGAGAAACCCCTCCAGCGTGGGCAAATGAAGCCCTCAAGCCAACGTTGCCGGGTCAACTGCTCACCACACTAGAGTGCCCGTCGCCAAAACTGTGCCTGAAACTCAAGCACAGTCAGCATTTTGGCACGCGATTCACTGCCTTACTTTTTCATGCGAACTACTATATCGCCTTTATTCGCCTGAGCAAGATCGATATTCATGTAATTCGATAACAGTTGGCGGGCGGGGGAATGAGAACCGAAATCAACTAAACTATTGATTCTAATGGTGGGCGGTCAGGGACTCGAACCCCGGACTTCCTGCTTGTAAGGCAGGCGCTCTAACCAACTGAGCTAACCGCCCACGCGCGGCGGCCAGGCGATTTCGCCCTTCTGAAATCATACCAGCGCGGCGACCTTCCGGGGGATTTCACTCGATATTACGGAAGGAGCGGCGTGAGTTGATAGACTCAGCCGGTGAGCCGCCTAATCGTGAATGCCGATGACTTCGGGCTGACTGCCGGGGTGAACCGCGCAGTGATGGAGTTGCACAGGGCCGGGGTGGTGACCAGCGCCACGCTGATGGCGCGGGCCGCCGCAACGGCAGAGGCGATCGAGATGGCCCTCCGCGCTCCTGCACTGGGTGTAGGTTGCCATGTGGTTCTGGCGGATGGCGAACCGGTGCTTGCGGCAGAAAAGATTCCCACGCTGGTGGATGAGAGAACGGGGCGCTTTCCGCCGGCGCTGGGGGCGCTCTTAAGGCGGCTGCTTGCGGGCCGCATCCGGTCCTCGGAGATTGAGGCGGAGGCCGGCGCGCAGATCGTGTATCTGCAAAGCCGGGGCGTAAAGCTCACGCACATCGACACGCACAAGCACACGCATCTGTTTCCCAGTGTACTGCGGCCGGTGCTGCGGGCGGCGCGGGCACTGGGGATTCGCGCTGTGCGCAACCCGTTTGAGCCGGCGTGGAGCCGGCGCTGCGCGCGCAACGCCGGACAGATTCGCCGGGCAGAGGTTGGCGCGCTGCGGATGCTGGAGCCGGCCTTCCGGCGCATTGTCGCGGAAGAAGGCTTTGCAACGACTGACGGAGCCATCGGCATTCTGGCCACTGGAACTCTCGATGCCGTCACGGTTAGCGCAATGCTCAATAATCTGCCCGCGGGAAACTGGGAACTGCTCACGCATCCTGGCTATAACGATGCCGATCTGGCGCGGGTGCGCACGCGGCTGCGGTCGTCACGCGAGACCGAGCGGCAGGCGCTCAGCGCAGTGGGGCAGTTCCCGGCAATCGAACGAATCTCGTTTGCGGATTTGCCTACGCGTGTGAAGCTCCCGAACGATCCGCGGAATTAATCTGCAAGATTTTGAAAATACTGGGGAGTCCTACACCTTCTATTTTTTCAAAACCTTGGAGATAATTATCAAGGATCTGAAGTCGTTACCACCGTACCTCCAGCACCGGAACGGCTTCCGCCGTTTTCGAGAAATCCGTCACAGCGCGGCCTTCTCCAGTTCGTCCCATTCCTCCGCGCTCACCTTCAATCCCGCAGCAGCAACATTCTCTTCCAGATGCGCCACCTTCGAAGTTCCCGGAATCGGCAGCATCACAGGCGACCTCTGAAGCAGCCACGCCAGCGAAAGCTGAGCCGGCGAGGCCGAATGCCGAGCAGCAATCCGCGCCAGCGTCTGCGCCGAGGGATGTTCCGGCTTGAGCAGCTTGCCGCCCGCAATCGGATACCAGGGCAAAAACCCGATTCCGTGCTTCTCGCAGTATGCCAGCGTCTCCTCGTGCCGCCGGTCGGCCAGACTGTATCGATTCTGGACAGTGACTACCTTGACGATCTTGGCGGCTTCCTCGATCTCTGCTGGAGTTACCTCGCTCAGGCCGATGTGGCGGATCTTGCCCTGCTCCTGCATCCGCCTGAGTGCGCCGAGCGACTCCTCGAGTGGCGTCCGCGGGTCGATCCGGTGCAGTTGGTAGAGGTCGATCTGCTCCAGCCGCAGCCGCCGCAGGCTCATCTCCACGCATTGGATGAGGTAGCCCGCGCGTCCCACATACTCGGTCTTGGCCGGCCCTTGCCGGGTGATGCCGCCCTTTGTGGCGATGACCACGCCGCCCGCATAAGGGTAGAGCGCCTCGCCGATCAGCCGCTCGGCTATCTCCGGCCCGTAGGCGTCGGCGGTGTCGACCAACGTGACGCCCAACGCAACCGCCCGGCGCAGCACGTGCCGGGCTTCGGCCGCGTCGTCAGGTTCGCCCCAAGCGCCGTCGCCCACCAAACGCATGGTTCCATAGCCCAGCCGATGTACCGGCATGTCGCCGCCAATAAGAAAAGTGCCGCTCGCGGCCGCAGATGAATTCTGCTTGCTCATGACTTTGTTAGATGCGCTCCGCCGCCGAAGGTTCGGTAATCTTGCCCGGCGAAAAGCAGGCCGGAACCGCGCCATCGCCGTTTGCGTATTCTTGTGACGAGAGAAAAGCAAGGAGAACCCGCTATGAGCAGCCAGCCGTATCCCAACCAGCAGTCCCTCTTTTATAGGCAATATGAGTTGGAGCGCCGCGACGAGGTCGTCGGCATCCTGCTGGCTCTGTTTCTGGGCGGCTTTGGCGTTCACCACTTCTATCTGCGGCGCACCGGCCTGGGAATTCTTTACGCCTGCTTCAGCTGGTCGCCGATTCCGTGGATTCTCGGCTTTATCGAGTGCTTCTTCATGCCGGCCAGAGTACGGGAGTTCAACGCCATTCAGGCGGCGGGGATCGCCGCTGCGCTGGGTATCCCGATCCCCGGATGGGGCCAGCCGGTAAACGTAACGGTGAACATGCCGCCTGCCGGACAAAATGGACAAGCGGGACAAGCTGCCACGCTCATCGCCTGCGGCCGCTGCCGGCAGACCAACGCTCCCGGCGCACGGTTCTGCTCCGGATGCGGCTCGGTGCTGCAATAAGCACCACAGCCGTATAGCGGATTTCTACATATTCGCGTGCCCTGAGCGCATCGACTCGTTGAACTGCGGCTTGGTAAAGTTCAGCGCGGCTTCCAGCCTGGCCTGGTATTCCGGGCCCCGGGAAAGCAACTTCGGCGTGGCAACCGCAAACTCGCCATACAGCGCCAGCAAACCCTCGCCGGCTTTATCCCCGGCCATGCGCAGCAAATCGTCCTCGGTGGTGTTCAGGTACTGCGCGTCTCTCGGGTCGGCAATCCACACCGGCGCGCTCTCGCCCAGCACGCCACTGAGCCAGTAGATCTTTGACAGCAGATATTCCAGGCGCTCCTGATCGTTGGTCTCGGTGAACAGAAACTTCTTTTGCCAGCGGCTATAGTAGCGGGTAGTCACAGCGACGGGCTGGCGGTTGCCGCTCTTGAGGAACTCAAGCTGGCCCAGGTCGATGGTCTTGCGCACCGCATTGTAGACGAAGGTCTCGGCATAAGGCTGCTCCATGGCGGGCACAATCTCAGCAAATGTGAGGGTAACCGAAGCCGCCACCTTGGCGTGCAGGTTGTGCGTGCCTCCGTCGGCCAGATGGACCTCACCGTGGACGATATGTGTGTCTGCTCCAGAGGTGGAGCGGTGGAAGGGCCACTGGAACTGGCCGAAAGCCACCGGCAGGCCGCCGAGGGTGACATAGCACTCCGGTCGGGGATTGCGAAGCCGCTTTGTTTCGGCCGCCAAGTGCGCCGTCATCGCGGGCAGCAGATGCGGTTTATCGAAGTCGAACGCCTCGCTCAGTTCCAGCCGGAGAGTCCGGCCGGCATAGTCGGGGTCCGCCAAGCCAAGCTGGAAGACCGCCGTGGGCTTGCCATGGAAGTCGCTGCCTGCCGTAGCGGAGACCAATGTCAATCCAGCTTCCGCAGCGGCCGTTTCAAGTGCGGCCGAAAGAGTAGATTTGAATTCAGCGGTCATCTGTGGGGAATCCTGCATTTCGTTCTCGTTGCCCTGCCATTTCCGGCTGGCGCAGATTCATTCTAAGTGAGCAGCCGCCCTGCCGTCGCATTTACAATGTCAAATGTGCAATCTGAAGCGTCTTCGCCGATCATTCTCGCAGAAAACCTGACCAAGGTGTATGCGGCAGGCCGACTTGAAGTCACCGCCGTGCGCGGGGTCTCGCTGGCCGTCGAGCCGGGGGAGTTTGTGGCCATTGTCGGTCCTTCTGGTTCGGGCAAGTCCACACTCTTTTACCTGCTCGGCGGGCTCACACAGGCTACCAAGGGCCGCGTCGTGATCGACGGCGTTGATTTTGCCACGCTCAATGACGCCCAGCGCACGCGCCTGCGCAAACACCGCATCGGCTTCGTCTTCCAGAAGTTCAATCTACTTCCGACACTCTCGGCCATGGGCAATATCGAAATAGCGTGGGCCGTCAGCGGTCGCAAGGAGCCCCTGGACCTGAAGTATCTGGATCATCTCTGCGATCTTCTGTCGATTCAGGGGCGGCTTCCGCACCGGCCCTCGGAATTGAGCGGCGGCGAGCAGCAGAGGGTGGCGATTGCGCGCGCATTGATCACACGGCCGGCGATCGTGCTTGCCGACGAACCCACCGGCAACCTGGATACCAAGAATTCCGACGCGGTGCTGCACATGCTGCTGCGCTCGAACCGGGAGCTAGGCCAGACTACGCTGATGATCACCCACAATCCCGAGGCGGCCTCCATCGCTAGCCGCATTCTGTATATGCGCGACGGGGAGATTGTGCGCGAAGAGAAGGGTTCAAGATGCGATATTGCATTGCCGTCTCCGTCCGCTACTTTAGCAGGCTCGGCCTATCCTTCCGCGGCCCATACTACGTCAGTTTGATGTCATAGCGGTTTGACCTTGTTTTGGGCGCCCGGTATACTCAATCTTGCACCAAGCGGGAGTAGCTCAGTGGTAGAGCATCGCCTTGCCAAGGCGAGGGTCGCGAGTTCAAATCTCGTCTCCCGCTCCATTCCGCCCTCCGGCGCCTGCCGGGTTGGCTAGGGCGGTTTGGACCGAATCAACAATAAGCAGCCCTGCCAAGGCGCGGTACCCAAGTGGTAAGGGAGAGGTCTGCAAAACCTTTATGCGCCGGTTCGATCCCGGCCCGCGCCTCCATTCCTTTCAATAACTTAGACTCGATTCCCGGCAGCAGTAAAAAACCGCTGTAGCGGAAACTGTAGCGGGTGGCTGTCGTTTTCTTAATGAATCATTCCTTCTGATGCGCTCTGTTTCAGCGACAGTGCCTACTTTATCCCGCCATTCTGGACCGCCTCGCGTGCTTGCTTATTAAAGAATAAGGCGTTATCTTTTCATTGCAAAGCGTGCTATGAAAGGATGCTTGCATTAGCCCAATGCCGATTCATCGCCAGACCGGAGACTATGCCCAATCAACCACAACCGGGGAGACTGTCCGCGCTTTTGTTCCCTCACCATTGCCGCCCGTCCCGCCGCTTGAACTGGGAGCATTCTTGCCGCTCCTAGACCGCGCTAATCAGGCATTGGGACGGCTGGATGGACTTTCCACACTTCTACCGGACACGGAACTGTTCCTGTACCTGTATGTTCGCAAGGAGGCGGTTCTGTCCTCCCAGATTGAGGGCACTCAGTCTTCCCTCTCCGATCTGCTGCTGTTTGAGAATGCGGGCGCACCGGGCGTTCCGATGGACGATGTGCGAGAGGTCTCGAACTATGTGGCAGCCATGCAACACGGATTGGAGCGTCTGCGCGATGGCTTTCCGCTCTCACTGCGCCTGATTCGGGAGATTCACGGAATTCTATTGAGGGGCGGGCGCGGTGCAACCCGAACGCCGGGAGAGTTCCGCCGCTCGCAGAACTGGATAGGCGGAACCCGGCCCGGAAATGCAACCTTCGTGCCGCCACCACCAGAGCGGCTAATGGAATGCCTCGATAGCTTTGAGAAATTTCTCCATGATGAGGATCAAAAGCTGCCCCTACTGGTGCAATTGGGCCTTATCCATGTGCAGTTTGAGACAATCCATCCCTTTCTGGACGGCAA
>Ga0182016_10008102_pt1 | contig 10681 bp, 6 predicted proteins | sample 712S2MmetaG_FD_120491 | JGI IMG/M metagenome (GOLD analysis project Ga0182016, IMG submission 120491) | Permafrost microbial communities from Stordalen Mire, Sweden - 712S2M metaG | ecosystem: Environmental > Terrestrial > Soil > Wetlands > Permafrost | place: Sweden: Stordalen | collected...
AAGGGAAACACCCGTTCCCATCCCGAACACGGAAGTTAAGCCTTGCTGGGCCGATTGTACTGCACGCGAAAGTGTGTGGGAGAGTAGGTCGTTGCCGGATTAAATAAAGGCCTCACGCCTCAAAGCGTGGGGCCTTTTCCGTTGCGGAAAAAATGACGCAGCCAGCGGGAACTTACTTTCCTCAGCTAAGAAAAGTGTTGCATTCAGTTCACTTCTCGATCGGAGCAGAAGGCGCGTGGTTCTTCATTGCCCGGAGAACTGATTTCGCGTCGCTCTCGCAAATCAGCGTCTTCCGATATTCGGCTCGCAGGAAGCCCTCGGCGACAACGGTATTCAGAAAAGCATTGAGCCCGTCGTAGAAGCCTTCACTGTTCAGCAGTGCGCAGGGTTTGCAATGATGTCCGAGCTTCGCCCAGGTCCACATCTCAAAGGTCTCTTCAAGCGTGCCAATGCCTCCCGGCAGCGCAATAAAGCCGTCGGAGAGGTCGGACATCAGGGCCTTTCGTTCATGCATGGAAGCGGTGATGCGCAAATCGGTGAGCCCCTTGTGAGATATCTCCCGTTCCACCAGTGAACGTGGCATCACACCAATGACCTCGCCGCCAGCTTCCAGTGCGGCATCGGCTACTGCGGCCATCAATCCAACGGAAGCGCCACCATACACCAAGCCAATACCCTCTGCGGCAATCAACTCACCGAGTTCGCGCGCGCTCTTGCGGTAGCCCGCTCTTACTCCGGGATACGAACCAGAAAATACACAGTAGCGCACCTTCTGTCCTCCATTGGAATGTGGTTGGTCGTGGGACACGTGACCCGCGTATCGGTTCTTACTGCACTCCCTGCGAAGGGTTCATGTGTTCTTCGATCTGGTGCTGCACCTGGCGCCGGAACTCCAGCGGGTCTGCCACATGGCTGAAAGGCTCGTTCGTGCCGCCCGTGCCGCGCACCGTGATGCTTCCGAACCCCAGCATGCGTCCGGTCACTGATTGCTCGACTTCGACGCTCTCCACTTTGGAGAGAAACAACTCGATTGTCCGCTTGGTGAGGTATCCGACCTTAATAATCACGCGCTTATTCGTCACCGCCATCTCGGTCGCATTACGGCGCATCGCCGCCAGCGCCAGTATGATGCCGCCCAGCACAATCAATGTGAAGCCAGCGATTCCCGCCGCCTGGGCTTCTCCGCGCTGGGTGTGCTTGCCAACGACCGCCCAACCGAGTAATCCCAATCCGGCGAGCGAAAATACTGTGTCCACAAAAATGGAGCGGTAAAGCACCACCCAGTGCAGCCGCGTCGAGTACACAACACGCTCCCCGGGGTTCAGATTCTTTTCAACGTAGCTCACGCATGTTCTCCCTGTTGATTGATAGTAACTCTGCCGCGATGATCCTGCCGCGCTCAAATGAGGAGGCCGCCAAAGCAGGCGGCCTTCTCAACCATCAAATTACGTTAGAACCGCACTGCTGCTTATACGCGAATCGCCCCGAAGACCGCGCGCGCAGCCGCAATCGTTGCATTGATGTCTTCATCCGTATGCGCCGTGCTGAGGAATGCCGCCTCGAACTGCGAGGGTGGCAGCCACACGCCGGAATCGAGCATTCCGCGATGGAAGCGCCCGAAAAGTTCCGTATTGCATGGTGCGGCCGTATCCCAATCGAAAACCTCGTGATCGGTAAAGAACCAGGTGAACATGCTGCCGACCTGGTTCGCCGTTATGCTGATGCCCGCCGCATGCGCCGCGTCTGCAACTCCCGTTACCAGTTTCGCAGCCCGAGCGTTCAGTGCCGGATAAATTGTCTCGCGTCCTGCTCCGAGAGTCTTCAGCATTGCCAATCCCGCGGCCATCGCCAGCGGATTCCCGCTCAACGTACCCGCCTGGTAAACCGGTCCGAGCGGCGAAATCTGATTCATCAGAGCGGCCGGTCCACCATAAGCGCCGACCGGAAGTCCTCCGCCAATCACCTTGCCCAGCGTGGTCAAATCAGGCTTGATGTTGTACAACTGCTGCGCTCCGCCGTAGCTGACGCGGAATCCCGTCATCACTTCGTCAAAGATCAGCAAGCTGCCATCGCGCGCCGTCAGTTTACGCACAGCTTCAAGATAGCTGGCTTTGGGTGGAACGCACCCCATGTTTCCCACCACAGGCTCAATGATTACGCAGGCGATCTGGTCTTTGAACTTCGAAAGAGCTTCTTCCAGCGCGGCAACATTGTTGTAGGGCAGCGCCAGGGTGAACTTCACGAATTCTTCGGGAACTCCCGCCGAACCCGGAATGCCGAAAGTGGCAACGCCTGAGCCGGCCTTCACCAGGAGAGCATCGCTGTGCCCGTGATAGCAGCCTTCAAATTTCACAATATACTTGCGTCCGGTTGCGGCCCGTGCCAGCCGAATCGCAGACATGGTCGCTTCGGTCCCGCTGGAGACGAAGCGCACTTTCTCCATCGAAGGGAAAGCCTCAATGACCTGTTCGGCGAGATCGGCCTCAGCGGGCGTGGAGGCTCCAAAGCTCGTTCCTTTCCGCGCTGCTTCCATCACTGCCGCAACCACTTCGGGAGCGCAGTGGCCTAGCATGAGCGGTCCCCATGAGAGTACGTAATCAATGTAGCGGTTGCCGTCGGCATCGGTCATGCGCGCGCCTTCGCCGCTCACAATCATCGGAGGCTCGCCGCCGACCGCGCGAAATGCGCGAACCGGGGAGTTAACTCCTCCGGGAAAGAAGGTTTCGGCACGTTGCTGAAGGGCATGCGAGAGTTCTAGTTTTCTGGACACAAGGGCCAACCCGGGGCGGAGATCATTTAAAATAGAAATGGCTCCGCACAATTTTGATTTTGCGACTTTCAACATCATAAACGCGCCGCAAGGTTATGTGAGTAGCATCACACGTTACATGCCGTGCGGACAAGCCGCGTTGATTGGATAGCATCGCAGATGCGGGCGATTTTCTCCCTCATTTGGGTAAAAACCGTATTGATTCACCATCTTCTGTACGGCAAACTGTTGTGAGTGTCACACGCCAATGCGGCACTGAATGCTTGGAAGATGAAGAACTTCTCACAATCGTCGATTCGGCTCGCTGTACTTGCCTTGTTGTTGACCGCGCTTTGCGGGGTAGCGCAAGCCGACGTGGGTCTCATGCTGAACGAAGCGCTGCGGGTCGGAGCGTCCAAGTGGACTGGCGCGGGCCACGCTGCCGTGTATCTCTCAGGTGTCTGTGCCGCCTCGCCCATTGAACTGCGCCCATGCCAACCGGGCGAAAACGGCGTGGTCCTCACCAACTATGAGGACTTTGCGGAAGACCGCCGATACCAGTGGAATGCGATTCCCCTCAATCTCTATCTTTATGGCGTAGAGGATGAGTCCGAGCGGTCGCTTTACGCCAGCGCAGGCGCACGCTGGATGTTGCAGGAGCGCTATCGCGAGAAGTATCTCGGAAGCATGTGCAAGGGAGAGTGCATTACGAACCCGGATGCGCTCTGGCGTGAGACGGTAGCCGCAACCTTCATTCGCGATATCTATATGTTCATGGCAAAGACGACGCCGGAGCAGGATCGCGCGCTGATTGAAAAGCTGAACCAATCCGGAAACGTGGGGCACTTTAACGGATTCACCAACAACTGCGCAGATTTCACCCGATACGTTGTAAATACGTACTTTCCCGGTGCGGCAAAGCCTGATCGCATTAACGATTTCCTGATGACCAGCCCGAAGGCGATCGCAAAGTCGTTTAGCCATTACGCCATGAAACATCCTGAGCTCGAGTTCCGCGTCGTCCGCTACTCGCAGATTCCGGGAGAATACAAGCCCAGCAGAGACAATCGCAAAGGCACGGAGGTACTCTGGCGCGCCAATCGATGGCGAGTGCCGCTGGCGATTCTGCTTCCCCATGAGCTCCTGATCGTTACCGGCAGTTACATGCTCACAGGCCGCTTCAATCCTGAGCTTGAAATGGATCGTCGGCCCGTTGAAGAAGTAATCGACCTGCAAACCGGATTGAAATCGGCTCGCGCCCGCGGTGATCGTCAGGCGGAAAAGGAATTTCAGCAGAAAATACGGGCAGCACGTTCCAATGCCCTGGGCACCAGCGAAGAATGGGCCGGCTACGAGAGTAACGTCCGTCAGTATGAGGCCGAAGCCGTTGAACAAGGCTATTTCGGTGACTCGCCAAACGTGAAAAAGGCCGAGCAGAAAATGATCTCTCAGCGTTGGATCACCTTGGACGAAAACGGCGGCCTCTGGCTAAGCTCTCGTGATGGGCGATCACCCAAAGTCGGACTCAGTGCCAGAACCCTGACAGATCCATCCTCTGACCCCAAAACCGGCTACCTCCTCGCACTAGCGCGAATCGATGCCGAACTGCGCAAGAAAACGAAGAATCGCGAGACCCTCGGATTCTTTCGCAAAGATTGGGAATTGATGGAGCGCCTTCGTGCCAAAGCCGTGCCCGAAGTTGCCGGTGCCCGCCGCGCAAGTTCCGTGAGCGGTTCCGCGCAGTAGCCTCACAACCGCCCTCGTGCGCGGCCGCATCATCAAGTACTATTTGGTAGACTGTCTTTCCCATAATCCAAACAATCGGTGCCGCTGATAGAATGGTCTCGAGATGATCCTACCGTTCGTTCGCGAGCTGCTCGCGAGCGCCGCAGTGGCCTCCAGCTTTCAACGTGCATCAACCCAGTTAAAGGGAGGCGCGGGGCGCATTCGTGTCTCCGGCCTCACTCCCACTGCGCGCGCTTTGCACTACGCGCTCTTCCAACGCGCTGCGCAAAGGCCGTTGCTCGTCGTGGTCAGTGACAATCGTACCGCTGAAGAGCTGCTGCCTCTCTTGCAGTGCCTTTGTGAGATGACCGGCGGTGCCTCGTCTGACTCCGTTGCCTACCTTCCGGCTCGCGATGTGCTTCCCTTTGAGAATCTCTCTCCGCATCCTGAGATTCAGGAAGTTCGCGCCCGCGCATTATGGCGCATCGCCAGCGGCACAGCCTCGCTCGTGGTCGCTCCGTTTGCGGCCACCACCATTCGTCTTCGTGAGGCCGAGTACTATCGCAATCTCGCGCGCATTGTGCGCAAAGGCGACTGGCTTGATCCGGAAGCTCTGGTGCAGCACCTCAACATCGTTGGCTACCGCCAGACTGACATTGTCGAGCAGCAGGGCGAGTACGCCCAGCGCGGCGGAATCCTCGACGTCTATTCCCCGGAGATGGAGCGCCCCGTGCGCATCGAACTCTTCGGCGATGAGGTCGAGTCGCTTCGCCGATTCGATCCCGTTACGCAACGTTCGGCCGCCTCGCTCGATGAAGTTGCGCTGCTGGCTCTCACCGAAACTCCGGTCACCGAAGATCTGCTCGCCACCGTCAACGCCCGACTCAGCGGAAAGCGCGTCCTCGGCAGCGAACAGGCGCTCGAGGAGGCCGTGCGCGCTGGTGGAGTCTCTGTCTTTCCAGGCTGGGAGTTTTTCGCTCCCGTCGCCGGCGCCGAAAACACCATCTTCGATCTCATGCCGGATGCCGCCGTGATCCTCGAAGAGCCCGAGCGTCTCGCCGAGGACCACGATGCCTGGTGGCAGCGCCTGAACGACGCCCACGAGCGTAGCGGCGTCGGAAACCTCATCCGTCCCGAGGAGTTGTACATCGTCCCAGACGCCTGGCGCGCACGCGTCGCGCTTACCTCGGGACTCGATATTGAGCAGCTCGGAATGGCCTCCAGCGAATCCGCCGAACTGGTCGAGTTCACCTCGCGTCCCACTCCGCGCTTTCACGGCGCGGTCCCCAAATTACTGGACGAAATAAAAAAGCTCTCCGCCGCCGGCGAGCGCGTGTTGCTGGCCGCCGGATCCATGGGAGAACTCGAGCGCCTCGCCGATATTTTCAACGAGTATCAAGTCCCTTACCGTCTTGGCACTCGCGCCAAGGCCGCAGCAGTCAGCGAAGAGGCCACCTACTTCAACGATGAGAGCGCCGCCACCACGCTGATTTACGGATACGTCCCCGCCGGTGTAGCCCTGCCCGATGCCCGGCTCGTACTCTTCGGAGCCAACGATCTCTTCGACGATTCTGAAGCGGGTGCGCCACGCCAGCCACGGCAGCGCTCCAAGACCTCGGCATTTCTCTCTGACTTCCGCGACCTCGCCGTGGGCGACTACGTTGTGCATGTCGAACATGGCATCGGGCAGTATCACGGCCTTCGCGAGATTCCCCAGGCAGACGGTTCCAAGGCCGAGTTCATGGTGTTGGAATACGCTGAAGCCGCGCGTCTCTACGTTCCGCTCACCCGCCTCGATCTGGTGCAGAAGTATCGCTCCGCCGAGGGCGGTCACGTCATTCTCAATCGCCTCGGAACCCAGCAATGGGGAAAGACCAAAGCCCGCGTCAAGCAGGCCATGCAAGACATGGCCAACGAGCTCCTCAAACTTTACGCCCAGCGAAAAACGGCACAGGGCTACCAGTACGCTGCTGACTCGCAGTTCATGCGCGAATTTGAAGACGCATTCGAGTACAACCCCACCGACGACCAGACCGCTGCGGTCGAAGACATCAAGCGCGACATGGAATCTCCTCAACCCATGGACCGCCTTCTCTGCGGCGATGTCGGCTACGGCAAAACCGAAGTCGCCATGCGTGCCGCCTACAAGGCCGTTAACGATAGCAAGCAAGTCACCGTCCTTGCGCCCACAACGGTGCTCGCCTTCCAGCATTACGAAACCTTCAAGCGCCGCTTCGCTGCCTTTCCTGTGAACATTGAAATGATCTCGCGCTTCCGCACCGCAAAGCAGCAGAAAGAGATTGTCGAGAAGGTCGAAAACGGCAAGGTGGATATTCTCGTTGGCACCCACCGCGTCCTCTCCAAAGACATCAAGTTTCCCGACCTCGGACTCGTCATCATCGACGAAGAGCAGCGTTTTGGCGTGCGCCACAAGGAGCGACTCAAGCAGTTACGCAAGGAAGTAGATGTGCTCACCATGTCTGCCACGCCCATTCCGCGCACTCTGCATATGTCCATGCTCGGCCTTCGCGACATGAGCGTGATTGAAACTCCGCCTCGCGACCGCCTCGCCATTCAGACCGTCGTTGCCACATGGGATGAAAAGCTGATTCGCTCTTCCATCGAGCAGGAACTCGAACGCGGAGGCCAGGCTTATTTCGTTCATAACCGCGTCGAATCAATCTTTGAGATTGCGTCGAAGTTGCGCGAGCTGGTGCCAAAAGCCCGCGTTCTCGTCGGTCACGGGCAGATGGCCGAAGGTGAGCTCGAGAAAATCATGCTGGCATTCATGCACCATGAGGCAGACATTCTCGTTGCCACCACCATCATCGAAAATGGCCTCGACATTCCGCTCTGCAACACCATTCTGATCAATCGTGCAGACCGTCACGGCCTCAGCGAGCTCTATCAGTTGCGCGGGCGCGTGGGCCGCTCCAACCGTCGCTCCTACGCCTATCTGCTGGTCCCGCCAGATCGCGAACTCAACGACCTCGCCCGTCGCCGCCTGGCCGCGCTCAAGGAGTTCAGCGACCTCGGCGCGGGCTTCAAAATCGCCGCCCTCGATCTCGAACTCCGCGGCGCCGGAAACCTGCTCGGCGGCCAGCAGAGCGGTCATATTGAAGCGGTCGGCTTTGAGATGTACACCACCATGCTTGAGCAGATGATTCGCGAACTCAAGGGCGAAAACGTGCAGCCCGCGCTTGATACCGCCCTCAATCTCGGACTCAACATCCGCATCCCCAACGAATATATCCGCGAAGAAAACCAGCGTCTGCGAATCTACAAGCGCATCGCCGCCGTCGAAGATGAAAAGCAGTTGACCGACGTCGCCAACGAACTCCGCGACCGCTACGGCGAGCCTCCCGCAGCCGTGCAACATCTATTGCAGTACGCGCATCTCCGCTTGGAGTGTCAACGCCTCGGTGTTGCCAGCATCGAGCGCAAGCGTGACCAGGTCAGCGTAAAATTCACGCAGACTGCCGAAGCCGATCCGCAGAAAATCATGCAGCTCGTTGCCCGTCACAAGGGCGTGGTCTTTACGCCGCAAGGAATTCTCAAATTTTCGCTGAAGGCAACGCGCCCCGACGAAGTGTTAAACGGCCTGCGCAAACTTCTCGAGGGTTTTGAAGCGGAGACCGTCCGTGCCTGATTGTTTTCGCTGGAAAATTTCATGACTCAGAGCAGTTCTTCTCACCACACGAGGGTACGAATGATTCGATTTGCCGCCGTAGCGCTGTTGCTCTTCAGCTTCACCATCTACTGCTTCGCCCATGCCCAGGACGGAACCGGCTTTGACGCTTTCGTCGACCGGGTCTTCGATCAGCATCTCGCCGACAGTCCGACCCAAGGCACCCAACTCGGACTTCACCAGTACGACGCGCAACTCGAGGATTATTCGCATGAGGCAATCCAGCGGCAGACAAAGTGGTGCCACTCCACGCTCACGGAACTGGCCCGCTTTGATCGCACCAAGCTCACTTCGGAACAGCAGATCGACGCGTCCCTGATCGAAAACTGGCTGCGCGCGCAGTTGCTTGAATTCGAAGACATCCGCATGTGGCAGCGCACACCGGATATGTATTCCAGTGGCATCACCGGCTCAGCCTTCGTCATCATGAGCCGCAACTATGCCTCGCAAGATGACCGACTGCGCTCGCTCATCGCCCGCGAACGGCAGATGCCCGCCGTCTTCGCCGCCGCCCGCGCCAACCTCGTAAATCCGCCTAAGCTCTACACTGAAATCGCAATCCAGCAACTGCCCGGAATCTCCAGCTTCTTTGAAAGCGATGTTCCAGCCGCATTCAAAGACGTGAAAAACAAGAAGCTCCTCGCCGAGTTTCACGTCTCCAACGCTCGCGTTCTGGCTGAATTGAAAAACTATGGAGAATTTCTGCAGCGCGAAGTACTACCAAAATCAAACGGCGATTTCCGCATCGGAGCCGCCAATTACGCGCGCAAATTGCAATACGAAGAGATGGTTGAAATTCCGCTCGACCACCTTCTTGAAATCGGCAGGGCAGACCTTGATCGTAACCAGAAAGAGTTCGTGCGCGTCGCCAAACTTATCGATCCCTCAAAAACTCCCGAGCAGATCCTGCTCGATGCCGAGCAGGATCATCCCTCCGCTACCGGATTGCTGCAGGCCTTTCGAGACACCCTCGAAGGCGAGCGCCGTTACATCGTTGCCAACCACATCGTAACCATTCCCTCGCCCGTGCTTCCCATCATCGAAGAGACGCCGCCCTTCGCGCGCGCCCTCACCTCGGCGTCCATGGACACCCCCGGCCCGTGGGAAAAAGTCGCTAAAGAGGCATACTTCAACGTCACCCTGCCGGAGAAAGACTGGCCCGCCGAGCAGACCAAAAGCTGGCTTGAAGGCTTCAATCGCGGCACCATCACCAGCACCTCGATTCACGAGGCTTACCCCGGACACTACGTGCAGTTCCTCGTTTTGCAAGTCGCTCCCGTTACCAAAACGCGCAAAATACTCGGCTGTGGCAGCAACGCAGAAGGATGGGCGCACTACTCTGAACAGATGATGTTGGATGAGGGCTTCGGGCGCACTCCCGGCCTCGCCGAAGACAAGGATATGGCGTTCCTAAAATTGCGGCTCGGCCAGTTGCAAGACGCACTCCTGCGTAATGCGCGCTTTGTCGTTGGAATCCAGATGCACACCGGCAACATGACCTTTGACGAAGGCGTGAAGTTCTTTGAATCCGAAGGCCGCCAGACTCACGAAGTGGCCTATCGTGAAACCAAGCGCGGCACCAGCGACCCTACTTACCTCGTCTACACCGTGGGCAAGCTCGAAATCATGAAGCTGCGTGAAGACTACAAGCGCAAGATGGGCGACGCCTTCTCCCTGCAGGATTTTCATGACCGTTTTCTTCGCCAAGGTGCGCCGCCCGTGAAAATCGTACGCCGCGCGCTGCTCGGCGATGATTCGCCCACGCTGTGACTGGAGTTCGCATAAGCACTATGCAACTGCATCCTGCGCGCTACAATGTTGTGTTACGCGATCTTTAGCAGACCAGGTGTAACCATGAGTATGAGCGTCCGTAAAGCTGTATTCCCTGCCGCAGGCATGGGCACGCGGTTTCTTCCAGCCACCAAGGTCATGCCGAAGGAGATGCTGCCGGTCGTCGATAAGCCGATCATCCAGTATGGCGTGGAAGAGGCGATCGCCTCCGGTTGCGATGAAATCATCATCGTCACCGGACGCGGTAAAGTCCTCATGGAAGATCATTTCGACATCAGCTTCGAACTCGAGCACTCGCTTGCCCAGCGCAACAAACAGAATCTGCTGAAGACCGCGCAGCAGGTTGCGCGCATGGCCCACGTCAGCACCGTTCGCCAAAAGGAACCACTGGGACTCGGTCACGCAGTACTCATGGCAAAGCGCCTCGTCGGAGATGAGCCCTTCGGCGTTATACTTCCTGACGATATCGTAGACTCGCCTGACTATCCCTGTCTCAAGCAGTTGATTGATGTTTTCGATGAGAAACAGGCGTCGGTCATTGCCACCCAGATCGTGGAAGGCAAGGCGATCTCCGCGTACGGCGTGCTCGACGCCAAGCCAGTCCCCGGCTTCAACGGCTGCCTCTACGAGATCACCAACATGGTAGAGAAACCGAAGTTCGAAGACGCTCCCTCGGATCTCGCCATCATTGGCCGATATGTCCTCACCCCTCGCATCTTTGAGATGAT
>Ga0182016_10008106_pt1 | contig 10678 bp, 9 predicted proteins | sample 712S2MmetaG_FD_120491 | JGI IMG/M metagenome (GOLD analysis project Ga0182016, IMG submission 120491) | Permafrost microbial communities from Stordalen Mire, Sweden - 712S2M metaG | ecosystem: Environmental > Terrestrial > Soil > Wetlands > Permafrost | place: Sweden: Stordalen | collected...
CAAACACAATAACTGGTACGGCATGGATGTTAGTTACGGTGAACACTGCTGTGCCTAACGGGACGGTAATTAGCGACACGGGGATGGGTACACCTGTTATTGTTAAGGGACCTTTTACACCCCCTTGTACGAGTCTTGCTGTGGTAACGGTTCAAAACCCGTCATTGACGCTGATGAAGAGCGAATCCACCAACACGGCTTCGGCTGGAAATCCGGTAACCTATATTCTCGGTTGGTTAGCCTCCGGCTTGAATCTCGATTATTACGATTCCTACGACAATGACACGGTAGGTACGACCAATGGTTCCATCTTGGGCTATGACGGTACCACGGCTTATACCCGATACGCGGCAGTCGATGGAGATCTGGGAACATGGTCTGTTGGAGTTTCAAACGGCAATAATTATATTAGCGGCACGACCCAGTATTTAAGTTCTGCCGGCGTCTCCCAAGACTATCCGGCGCTGATCCGAAATGGACCAGGAGTAAATATTTGCGGCGGGTTTACGGTCCAGGGCGACTTGCAAATTCCTTTGGCGGCGCCGGGCGCGACCAGCGGGGATTGCGCAATGGTTGTGGCGGTGAATCCAACCTATGGAGTCACTATGGTCGCCGCTATATCCCAAAACAACATTCCAGATTATTTTTACTTTCAAAAAAATCAAAATTATGACGGCGCGATTTATCCGACGCCTATGGGAACTGACAACCTTCCACTTTTTCCTACCGCTGCTGGATCTCCCATCATTGTGGGAAATTGGTACACAGTGAATGTGAATGTTCAGTTTTCGGGGAGCGGCCCTATTACTTATACCGCTGTTCTTTGGCCCACCGGTGTTCCCGCGGATGCGGCTACATTCGTTTATACGGACCCCAACGATTCTACGGATGTGCCTAACAACCCCGGGACTATTTCGGGGTGCTCCTGCGGTTGGTTACAGGGTTGGCAAGCGTACACAACGACTCAGATTGATTATTTCTCTAATCTTCAGGTTTATAGCGGCGGCCCGGTAGCGAATTACACAATTACGGATGCTATTCCGTCTGGAATTACTTATTCCGGCTCTAGTGTGGCGCCTACTTCAGGCGTGCCCAATGGCCCTCTGGTTTGGAGTAACCCAGGTTCGGTGATCGACGAATGCCCCGTGACTTGGTGGGGAACGGTCGGTTGTATCGCGGCACCGGTCAACAACCAATTCACCATGACCGCCAGTAACGTTACGAACTCGCCTGCCACCTCTAACTTGGTTACTCTCAACGTAAATCTTTGCAATACAGCTACTCCCACCAATACGCCGACGAATAGTCCAACTCCGATTGCTACCAATACGCCTACTTTAACACCTACCAATACTCCGACGAATACGGCGACCAACACACCGACTAATACCGCCACGAATACACCGGTCAATACGAATACGGCGACCAATACGCCCACCAATAGTCCAACCGCGACCATTACAAATACTCCAATACCGACTAATACGCCAACTGTTACTCCCACATTTACTTTTTCACCCACGCCAATTCCGACATTAGCGGTTTGGCCAAATCCTTTTAATCCAAAGTATGCGGTTTGTAATGTCTTGAAAGCGGGCCCGTTGCCTTTTGGGGCGACCATGGATATTTATACCGTTTCGGGTGAATTGGTCAGACATCTTGAGCAAGGCGGAACGTTTAGCTGTTTATTGCCGTCGAATGGTTATATCTATTGGGATGGGAGAAATACGCCTTCCATACCTGTTTCTACGGGAATTTATATTTATGTCATCAAAAGCAACGCTTCGGCTGTTTTATTGTCTGGGAAGATTTTACTTGTTCGAAGCTAAGGCCACGTTGTTTTTGAGCTGAGATATACTCCTGCCGATTCACTCCAAATGTTTTAACGTTTAAACCTTAAAATCAATATGTGTTACCGTTGGAATTGGAGTTGATTCATCAGGTGGGTTAACTGATTTTGCTTGGGTGGTCCCGTCTTTGGAGTAAAGAATATTTTTAAAATCCTGCGAGTTTGATTTTTTTCCGTCCGGATCGGTTGATGATGTCGTTAAATCTTTTTTGGCGTTACTTTTGTCCTGTTCTTTTAAAATTTCTTCAGCTGTTTCGGCGCGAACACGGGCTGTTTGCTGGTTTTTCGCGGCTAGAAGAGCCGCCTGCTCCGCGGCGATCTGATTAATTTGAAGGTTCGCTAAATTGTTTTGTATACCGCGCATAGTGAATACCTGTTAAAGTTTGGACGATTTAGTTTATAAAGTTGGTTGGATAAAAACATCCCTTTTTTCTTATTTTAATGGAAATGGGTTCAAAAAAACATTCTTGAGAATGACCACAAGAGGACAAAGGAACGAGAAATTGGCGCCAAAACCGACCAGCAAAACTAAAACCAGGAAAAAATCAAAAACGTTAAAAGTTAAGAAAACGGCGGCGGTTAAGGAATCTATTGTTGTAAAAACGGATGAAAAAAAGCGGTCAAACAGTGTGCTGATCGCGGTTGTTTTTTTAATTGTTTTAGCGGTGATTATCCTGCTCCTGCGTAATTGCCGAGTTAACAACCCATCAGCCTTACCTCAGCCTACGGCTGTACCCCAGGTTGTTTCACAACCGACGATTTCTAATACCATGGCACAAAAAAAGAAGACAGGTACCCCGAACGGCGGCATCAAAAGTGCGTTTAAAGCGCATATCACCACCGCTTCGGCCCAAAACTTGAATGATTACCAAAAGGCGGCGGCGCAGGGCGATGTTCAAGCCGCGAAAAATCTCGCCAACCTCTATATGAACGGGCAAGGGGTTCCCAAAGATTATCACGAAGCGCTGAAGTGGAGTTTGATGGCGGCCAATAAAGGGGACGCGGAAGCGCAATGTTGTGTCGGTCTGATTTATGACATGGCTTTGGGGGTGCCCCAGGATTATAAAGAGGCGATGAGCTGGTATTTAAAGTCGGCGAATCAGGGAAACGCGGTGGCGGAGAACTGTATCGGTTTTTGCTACGAAAATGGACATGGAGTTTCTCAAAGTTATGACGATGCGGCGAGTTGGTTTGAAAAGTCGGCGCTGCAGGGAAACGCCAATGCGGTACAAAATTTGGAGAGCATGAAGGATTTGATGCCCTCGTCGAGTTCAGACACAACTCCCGGTACTAATTAAAAAGATCAATTTTGCCGATGGAATAGGTAAAATAGCCTTCAATTTTTCAGGGGGAATCATGAAGAAACTATTTTTATTGTTATTTTTAACTGCCGCACCGCTTTGGGCCACTGTACCTGCGGAGGATTATTACAACGCGGGAATCGGGCTGTTTCAGCAAAAAGATTATGAAAGAGCGATTCAGTATTTCCACGCGTCCATTCAAGAAAAACCCGATTTTTGGCAGGCTTACCAGTTTTTAGGCGAGGCTTATTATCAAAATTCCAACCGTACCGAAGCGGTGGTGGCGATTGAAGAAAGCTTACGGCTTCATTCCAACAATCCTGAACTGAAGAAGTTTTTAGACATGGTTAAATCCAACAGTCCCTGGGTTCCGGCCTGGTCCTGGCGGGATTGGCTGATCATTCTTTCGTTTATTTTTTCAACGCTTTCGTTGGGCTGGATTATTTATTCCAATCGTTCCATGCTTCTGGCTCTTAAGAAAGTCCGCTCTCCCCGTTCATGATTCAAAAGATTGTGGCTATCGGCGGGGGTAAAATGGGGTGGGGTGCGGCGCCTTCGCAAGTCATGCCCATTAGCCTGGAAATTATTCGTTTGTCCGGCAAGAAGAAACCCAAACTCCTATTTATTCCCACGGCCAGTTCGGACGATAAATCCTATGCCCGAATGGTTCAGGCGCACTTCGGCAAGCTGGGGTGTCAGGTTGATGTTCTTTATCTTTATAAACAAAAACCAACTTTAACGGATGTCCGTCATCGCACTTTGGCCGCTGACATTGTTTATGTGGGCGGCGGTAATACGCTCATGATGATGAACCGCTGGAAAAAACTGGGCGTGGATAAAGTTTTGCGGGAAGCGCGTCAAAAGGGTAAAGTCCTCTGCGGCACCAGCGCCGGGGCCATTTGCTGGTTTCGTCAGGGTAATTCGGATTCCCGGAAATATCACAATCCTCAAGCCGGTCTTATCAAGGTCACGGGGCTGGGCTTTATCAACGCTTTGGCATGCCCCCATTATGACGCCGAAAAAGACCGAAAACCCGAGCTCAAGAAAATGATGAAAAAAACCAATGGAACCGCTATCGCGATGGATAATTGCGCGGCGTTGGAAGTAGTGGGTGACCGCTATCGGGCCATTTCCTCGAAAACAAAAGCCGGAGTTTATAAAGTTTATTGGACTCAAGAAAAATACCACCAGGTTCCGTTGAGGAGTCCTTGGCGTCCGCTGTCCGAGTTATCGCTTACCAACGGCGAAGAATAACCCTGGGATGTTGTGGTAAAAGGTTAACCCACGATAATCATATTGACTGATTCGGGAAGACCGGCGGACATCCGCTTTAGAAGACGCCCTTTGACCATCCTCCAAAAGAAAGTTCTCTTTGAAGAACCGACAAAAATAGTTTTGATCTGCAAAATTTTAGCGGCTTCAGCCAGAGAAGTACCGGCATCTTCGGCCATGCGCCAAATGGGAATACCGGATATTTTTCTTTTTTCAAGTTCGGCGCAGTTTTCCAGCAATACTTTTACGGCCTCGTCGCTGGGTTTGATGATCGTGGGTAAAAACAATCCTGGTAGTTCATCAATATAAACCAAATAGACATTCGTCTTTTTCAGGCCCCTGATGTAAATAGAAACTTCGTCCAAAAGCTTTTCATTGACCTGGCTGATGGCCACTAAGACAGGGGAGGATTCGATGGCCATGGCCTCGTGTGCTTCCTCAAGTGTCAGAATGTTGGAGGCTTCCGGAAGATCGGCGGCGTTGATTTCTGCTTTAGCGAAACTCTCCAGGGCCTTGCGGGAAGCGCCGATCCGGTGCCAAATACCGCTTGCTACCAGAATGATGGAAAGTGTTCCGCCAAAGAGCAGGGCGTAAGGTTTGTGAATCATGTTGATGATCCAGGCCGCCAGAAGCGCTACGGTGGTAAAAACCCCGATCCAGAACTTGAAACTCCGGTCGCCATCTCTCCAACGCAGGCGGTCAATGGCAATTGAAGAAAGGGAAAGTGTTCCTAATAGTCCAAAATTATAAAGATCGCCCAGAGCGTCCACGTTCGCTTTGGTGATAAAGATAATCACCATGGGGACCAAGCCAGAAATAATGATGGAAAAATAAGGTGTGTTTAACCGAGGATGGCGTTTTCTTAAAAAAGAAGGAAGAAAACCCAAATCGGAAAGCCGGACATTCACATGATAATTGCCCACGATAGCGGTGTTACAGGCCATAAAAAGCAGCGCCGCCGCCGCGACGACGACCGCCAAACCCAAAAGCGGTCCGCCCACCGTGGTGCCCAGCGCCGATAAAAGTGAATCCGAATTGTTTTGTTTGACACTGTCCGGAAGAATATAAAGCGCGACCGCCGTCATGGGGGAAGTAATGACGGCGACCACGCCGATAACCCACCACATGGCTTTGGAAGAAGTCCGTTTAATCGGTTCCTTCATCGCTCCGGAAATTTGGGCAACCGATTCCAATCCCGAATAAGCCAGCCAGGTGGTGGCGTATCCAATGGCGATGGATTGAAAGGTGAGGGGAATGCCGGGATGGGTGACGCTGTGCCACAGGCCGCCCCAGGAATAAGAGGGATTGCAGGTGATCACGTAAAAAGCGGTCCCCATCAAAATGAAAGTCACGATAATTTCGACCGTCGCGAAACTGGATGTGACAGATGCCGATTCTTTAACGCCGACGATATTGATGAGGATAAGCACCGCGAATAAAAGCATGGAAGCGCCGATGACGAGATGTTTGGTTTCGGGCGCCAGGCTTGACAGGTAATAGAGACCCGAGACGCCTGAAATGGCCGAAGTAAGAAAATAATCGACCGTAATAAAAGCGCCGCCAACCAGAGGCAGAAATTCCCAGGCGGAGAAAGCTTTGCGGGTGATGGAAACCACACCGCCGCCGTCCGGACATCTTTCGCAAATCTCAACGTACTTGAGCGCGATCGATACGAAAACGCCGGTGGTAATAAATTGGGCCAGGGTGGCCAGATTGCCGATGGAGCCGTACAGGATGCCCGGAGTGTAAAAAACCGAGGTGCCGATGTCCGCGTACACAATAGCGAAAACCAGAATCCAGCCGAGTTGGTGAACTTTCACTGAAGTTGATTTGACATCGCTAGCCAAAGACGGCCTCCCTATTCAAAAACTTAAAATGTAGAACATTCCGGGAAATGCTCTGCACTTTAAGACATCAAAGTGTAAGAGCAAGTATGTTAATCGTAAAGATTTTTTAGACTTTTAATCATTTACAGTCTTCTAATCAACATTGAGGCGATAGCCTACCCCCGCTTCGGTAATGAGGTAACGAGGCCTGGCGGGGTTTTCCTCCAATTTGTGGCGAAGCTGAGAAATATAAATACGAAGGTAATGAGTTGAATCACCTCCAGTGGGTCCCCAAATATCGCCTAATAATTCCTTCCAAGTCACTAATCGGCCTGCTTTACGGACTAAAATGGCCAATAATTTGAATTCGGTAGGGGTTAAATGAACGGGTTGATCGTTTAAGGTGACTCGATGTTCCTGCATATCAACCATTAAGCTGCCCGACTTAAAAACGGTTTCAATCGAAGCGGCGTTGGGGCGGTTGGAATGCCTCAGGGCCACTTTGATGCGCGCAGTTAACTCACCCACGCTAAAAGGTTTGGTTAGATAGTCGTCCGCGCCGATTTCCAGAGCGTGGATTTTGTCCTGATCCTTGCCTCTGGCGGAAAGAATGATAATGGGCGTCGTATTCCAGCTTCGGCATCGCTGAAGGACTTCCAACCCGTCCATGTCCGGCAGGCCCAGATCCAGCAGGATGACGTCCGGATGATGTGAAGCCGCTAAGGTCAAACCTTCCGCGCCGGTTGCGGATTCAATCAAGCGGAAGTCCTGGCTTTCCAGAGAATGCCTCAGAAACCGCCGAATATGTTCTTCGTCCTCGATCATTAGAATTGTTGGATATATTGCCGCCATTTTAAATCCTTTCTTTGGTCATGATTCCGTCTTTGTCGTTAAAGGGAGGGTGAAATAAAAAGAAGCGCCGCCATCCCGTCGGGTTTCGGCCCATATTTTGCCGCCGTGGGCTTCCACAATGCTTTTGCAGATCGCCAGTCCCAAGCCGACCCCGCCTTGCGTTCCGGTTTTAAGACCGCGATAAAACTTTTCAAAAATATGTTCTTCATCATCTTTTTCCAGGCCTGGACCATGGTCCGATATTTGGGTTTTTAAAAAGGTTCCTTCCTGAGAAGCTGAAATCTCAATAGGAGAATCAGGAGGAGTGTATTTGAGGGCATTCTCGATCAGGTTGATAAAAACCTGTTCCATCAGAATGCTATCCAAAGGAACCATAGGAAGATTGATAGGAATCATTGTTTTAACCGGACGATTTCCCAGCTTTTTTTCCAAGCGGAAAAGAGAAGATCCCAGAATTTCTTCCAGGGGTTGAATTTCTTTTTTCAACCGAATCTTGTCAGTGCTGAGTTTGGTCATCTCGAGCAAATTGCTTAAAAGACGGTTTAAGCGTTCGGATTCATCGAAAATATCCTGAATCAGTTCCTGACGGGCTTTGGCACTCAGACGGTTTTCGGGCTCCAAGAGACCGCTGGCCGAACCCGTAATGACCGCTAAAGGCGTGCGCAAGTCGTGAGAAACCGAACTTAAAAGAGCGCTTCTTAACTGTTCGGTTTCAATCTGTAAACGGGATTTTTGACTTTCCTCGGCAAGCCTGGCATTTTCCAGAGAGGCTCCGATTTGATTGGCGAGGGACTGAAGAAAATGTTGTTGTTCTGAGGATAAAGAATCTTGATGAAGTGGTTGTACTCCCAGGACTCCCAGAGGATTACCTGAAACCATCAGGGGAAGGTATAACCCGTCCATGTCAGAAAAAGTTTTAGTTTCCTGTGGGGACCTATTTTCGGAATGATAAACCGAATCGGCAATTTTTCGCTCCGAAGGGGTTAAGACAAATCCGGATTCCAGTCCGGCTCGTACAGTCAACAATTTATTCTGATCCGGCATCAGAAGAATTACCCGGCAATCCATAATATGAGAGATATGTTCTACCGCGGTTTCAAGCAAGGAGTTAACCTCCTGGCATGCCGCTAATTTACAACTGAGCGTAAAGAGTGCGGCAGTCCGATTTTCTCTCAATTGGATGGTTTCGGTTTGATAACGGATTCTTACCATTAACCCACTAATCGTAAGGGTGATCATGAGAATGACTAAAAGTGTGATGAGATATTGGGTGTCGCTGTGGGCAAAAACGAACCGGGGCGGGACCATAAAGAAATCAAAACTTAAAACACCAAGGACGCAGGCGAAGATTGAAGGACCTTTTCCGCACTTAAAAACAACAATCAGAATGCCGATTAAATAGATCATCAGAATATTGGTGAGAGCTAAAAAGTCTTTGCAAATCCAAGCTGAGCCGTTACAGATGACAAGAACCAAGAGGGCGAAGAGATAAGATTTCCAGTCATATACGGTTTTTAGAGCGGATGAGCTGGCGGGGTGGGAGTCGATAAGGACCGTAAGAGGAGAGATATCCTCCGCGTTTTTTTTCATTTTCTGATCCTAATTTGTCGTTTTGTTTCTTCGGCGACAACCGTTGAAACTTTTTGATGAGGGGCTGGTTTGAAACGAATTATTACCCTATTGAAAGCAAGGTTAATGCCCGTTACCGACTAGATTTTAAGCAGCTTCCAATTACGATAATCTTATTGTTTATTTACGACTTTTTACATTTGCAAATGGAAATAGAGAGAATTGACAATTAAATTTGGACGTTTATGTAGACCTTTACGGTAATCATACAAAAGTTGTAGTAAATAAATAGTAAATATTTAGTAAGTTAAAAGTAAGTGTTTTGGATAAAAAATCGTCGGTGCCCCAAGACCCGTAAGGAAGTAGTAAAAATTTTTTGGTTTACCGCTCCTTTTTTTCGACAGTTGAAAATAATTTTAAAATTATTTAAGAGCTCGTTTGAAAACTAATCTCTTTTTTTCCGTACCAGTTCAGTGTTTTGCGGCATTTCGAAATTATCTTTCAGTTTTTTAAGACGTGTAAGCCTTGGATCGCTCCGAAGAATCCCCCCGCTGAAAAAATTCTCAGTTTGAAATGGCATACCCTTTGCTCTAAGGGAGACATGGTTGGTTTTACCATTATTTTCTTCAGGAGGTTTTCCATGGCTATTTTTTCAAAAAAGAACCGTGATGTTTCCCCGGTTCGAGGAAGGGGGGAATTCATCAATCGGCTTCGCGAAAAATGGAGTGATCCGCAACAGCGTAAACTTTTTTTCACGATTCTGGGCGGGAAGGCCCTCGGGTTGGTTGTGCTTTTCGCGCTGATCACGATGATTTCTGTTTATGTGTTCGGCACCAAGTCTTTAGCGCAGGATAGTCCGGTAACGGCTACAGCGGCGGCAGCTGCCACCGCGGCGGCCCCGGCAGCGGCTGCTGCTCCGGCGGCGACTCCGCCAAACCCGGAGTATGTTAATCCGATTAATACCATGTGGACGCTGGTCGCGGCCTTCCTGGTGTTTTTCATGCAGGCGGGGTTCATGTTCCTGGAAGCCGGTTTTGCCCGGACCCGGGAAACAGTTAACGTCCTGTTGGAAGGTATTGTGGATACCTGTCTCTGCGGTCTTTTATTCTGGGCTTGGGGTTTTGCCTGGATGTTCGGCGCGGGAAGCGGCTGGATCGGCAATCAGTATTATTGCTTAACGGGCGCGCCAGATACCTATCTGACGACCGGTGTTCCGATGTTGGCAGTCTGGATTTTCCAGTTTGCTTTCGCGGATACCTGCTCGACAGTTACTTCGGGTGCCATGGTCGGCCGTACGGGTTTCATCGGCGATCTTCTCTATAGCTTGGGCGTTTCGGGCTTTATCTATCCGATCATCGGTCACTGGGCTTGGGGTCCGGATGGATGGTTGAATAACTTGAAGACTCCGTTCCACGATTTCGCGGGTTCCACCGTGGTTCATACCATCGGCGGAATGGTCGCCTTAGCGGGCGCCATTGTTCTCGGCCCTCGTTTGGGACGCAAATTCAAACGCGACGGCGGCGGACCGATGCCCGGTCATAATATGACGATCGCCGCGGTCGGCGGTGTCATCCTCTGGTTCGGCTGGTACGGGTTTAATCCTGGATCGACCTTGTCGGGTATGGATTTCCAAGGCTGCGCCAGAATTTCAGCCAATACGACTTTGGCGGCTTGCGCGGGCGGTCTTTCAGCCCTCTTCTTTGTTTATCCTCGGGCCAAAATTTGGGATTGCGGTACCTGCGTGAACGGCTTCTTGGCCGGTCTTGTGGCTATCACCTGCCCTTGCTACTGGGTTGATCCCCTGGGCGCCATCATTCTCGGCGCGGTGGCGGGCGTGGTTGTGGTCTTGGCAACCGACTTCTTAGAGTACATCCGCATCGACGATCCAGTAGGCGCTTGGCCGGTTCACGGTGCCTGCGGTATCTGGGGTACCTGGAGCTTGGGATTATTCGCCACGGGTAAATATGGCGCTCCTGGTCCTCTTGGTCCTGACAATTCAGCGGGAGCAG
>Ga0182016_10008109_pt1 | contig 10676 bp, 12 predicted proteins | sample 712S2MmetaG_FD_120491 | JGI IMG/M metagenome (GOLD analysis project Ga0182016, IMG submission 120491) | Permafrost microbial communities from Stordalen Mire, Sweden - 712S2M metaG | ecosystem: Environmental > Terrestrial > Soil > Wetlands > Permafrost | place: Sweden: Stordalen | collected...
CCCCCATGTCGTTATAGCGGACTTTGACGGTCAAGGTGCGAATACTCCGGCCTTCCTCGCGCACTTTTGTAAAAAGGTTGTCCGCCATCCGCCGCAAGGTGGCTTCGACGTATCCCTCGTCGGTCAAATCGGACGCGAAGGTTTCCTGTTGGCTGAACGATTTTTGCGGCTCCCGCACAGGGATGAGGGGGCGCTCGTCAATGCCATGCGCGAACTGCCGGATGCTCGCTGCCTGATTGCCGAGCAAAAGTCCGAGCATGTCGAGCGGCGTAGCTGCGATATGGCGGATTAGCACGAGTCCTGCCGCGTTGAGCCGCAGGCTCATTTTCGGGCCGACGCCCGGCAACCACTTGTTTGCGAGCGGATGAAGAAAGGCGGCTTCACCTCCGGGCGAAACTTCCTCGAATGCGGCAGGTTTGTTGAGTTTCGAGGCCACCGCACTGACAAGTTTGTTGGTGCCGATGCCTTCGCTGACGGTGATTTTGAGTTTTTGGCCGATGGCCTTGCGGATGGTCAATGCGATTTCAACCGGCGATTTGCGGGTCGCGGACAGGTCAAAGTAACCCTCATCAATCGAAGTCTGCTCAACGTCAGGGGTAAAGTCGTAGGCGTACGAAAACATCCAGGTGGAAAATTGTTCATAACGCTCGAAGTCGCCGGGGAGAACAATAAGTTTCGGACAGAGCTTGCGCGCCCGCATGGTCGGCATGGGGGTATAAACGCCGAATTTTCGCGCCTCGTACGACGCGGACGCAATGATGCCGCGCTTTTCACCGCCCACCGCAATTGGTTTGCCCCGCAACTTCGGGTCGGATGCCTGTTCGACAGCGGCAAAGAATGCGTCCGCATCCAGATGAACGATGGCCCGCATGATTCATTCGCGCGCTTTTCGGATGAGTGCCCGGAATACGCCCTGAATTACCAATTCCTCGGACGGGATGAGATCGGGGAATTTCGGGTTCTCCGCCTTCAGGAACGGTTTGCCGTTCTTCACGAGAAACGTCTTGAGCGTGTTTTTGCGATCAATCAACGCTGCCACGATTTGCCCTGAACGCGGTTCCGGGCCATGCTCGAAAACCACAATGTCGCCGTCGCAGATGTGCTTCCCAATCATCGAATCGCCCGCCACGCGCAACGCAAAGGTGTTCCGCGTTGGTTTGAAGCCAATGGACTCAACCGTGACAGGGACGCACTCGCCCGCCTCCTGCTCGCGTTCGCGGCTGAAACCGGCGGGAATCGAGCCGAACAGGGGAATTTTGAAAACCGCTGCACGGAGGATCGGCTGAAAGCCGTCCGCGAGGCGAAGTGCGCGCGCCTTGCCGTCTTCCGCGATAAGCGCCCCTTTCCTGACGAGCGCCTTGACGTGGCAGGCAGCGGCGTAGGAGCTTGCGAAGCTGAAATGGCCGGCAATCTCACGATGGGTGGGACAAGAGCGTCCCGCCCCCAATTCTGAGGCGATAAAATCGCGGACGGCTTCCTGTTTTTTGCTTAAATCTGCCATGACTGCTCATTTGAGCAGTATTTAAACGGATTTGTCAACTCATACTTAAACGGAATAACGGGTTGCCGTTCGCCGGAACATTCTGCGCGGCGTCTTCGGACGGGCGAGCACCGTGAACAATTAACGGATTTGGTTCGATATGGACTTGAGGCAGCTTGAAGGGATGAAACAGGACACGATTACCGAGGGATGACCCACACCTCAAAACGGATGTGGATGCGACTCGACCTTTATATTTAGACCTTCCGGTTCAAGCCATTTCCTTTTGAGACTCTCGCAGATTTCATCAACAGACTCTTTCCTGTTCTGAACAACAATCTTTTTGCAATTGTGGGCGGACCGCAATAGCCCTAGAACATCGGCGCGATCAATGGGGGCAAACCTGTAGCCAACCGCCCAAACTTCTGTTGCCTCGGACACCAACTGGCGTGCATGATTCCAGATCGGTTCGATGTAGCCCCGAAAAGAAAGCAGAGTATTCGTCCCATTCGCTACAAAGGGCTTTTCGTGGGGAAAGACTATGAGAGGCTCAGGGTCCCGATCATAGGGGTCGGGGTTGTTCGCACGCGCGAAAAACATTTCGTCGTTGATCGTTTTACTATTCTCGCCGGGCGGCCCGTCGTAACTCGTGTAGTGACATGGGCCGTCATGGCCCATTTCCTCCCTAGCCCTGATACCAACTGAGCCATGCAGTTTCAGAAAAGCGAAGCGATTTGAGGCGACCGCAATACCACTTCCGCTCACATAATCCATGCCGGAATTTAAAAGCGATCCACCATACAGGCAGCATGTTTTGGTGTCACATCTAAACCTGCTGATGAACGCCATCTCGAAAAGCCTGTCGTAGTTAAAAGTCAGTACGCTGAACTTCGACTTTTGCGAAGCTTGTGACCAGTTGGTGACGTTGCCAAACAGCTCGTCTAGGAAATTATGATACCGATGAAGTCCTGTTTCCCTTGCTCGCTTCTCCAAGTCCATAAACAGAGCATACGTTGCTATCTTTGCATCGCGAATCTTCCTCTCAAGTCCCCGCCTCGCCTGCATCGTGAGGCCATTGGAAAGGTCGTGAGCCTCCGTGCCAAGCCTGGCTGTCAAAGTGTCTAATGTTTGGGCAGCTTCTTGTTGCAAGAGAGCAATGGAGCCTTCGACACACGATTTAAGTTGATTGCAGTTTTCCTTGTCGTTGAGGCTTTCTCCATAATTCTTAAGTGCCAATAAAAAATCACGCGCCAGTGGATAGCCAGGGTTTTCCGGTGGTTGTCCCGCCGAACACCCGGCTCCGAGAATGTAAACTATCTTGTTCATGTCGCCGTTTGTACCTCATAGGTTAAAATATCTGTGCCTCCCATTCGGATGATCTGGCTTTTGATGCCGCTTTTCTGCTCGGTAATGTTCATCTGTTTGGACACTCCCTGAAAATCCCCGTCCAGTGACTTCTGATAAATTACATACATGTGCCATCCGCCTGGAACCGCCAGCGAAATGACCACGAACCGATTGGAAGCCAATTCCGCATCAATCGTTTCAAAGAGTCGTGCCATTGGAAATTCAGGTCCTCGCGGATTGGGAAACTGTGCTCGAAACGTGATGCCCGCGATTGTGCGCCCGTCAAAAACGCCAAAACTTCCGTCCGTTCGGTTGCGCCAGTCTTCTTGAAGCAAGTAGTAGTCCATTGGCACTTTACCCAGAAGCTTCAATACAAGTTCAACAGCCTCGGGATGCACGAAACCGGATAAAGTTGATGATGGGCATCAACGACAGTTTGATTGAGTGTCATAGTTTAAATTGTCAACATTCCTGCGATGGTGGCGAGTGCATTTCCTTCAAGCCGATTGTTCACGTAAATAAACGTCTTTTGTTTAGGGTTTTGTTTTCCTTCTTGGATGAGCGACGCACCGGCTTGGCGCGCATCATCGCTAATTTCTTTCGTCGTATCGTAGGGTTGGAATGCCTTTACCGCGTCCTCGTACTTTCGTCCCGGTTTCAACAGGAAGCGGGCTGCGATCCGCTCAGGATTCGTGCGACTGGCGGGCATTGCCATTTGCTCGCTGACTGACGGCATGGCACTCCACGAGTTGAATGTGTGCGTGACGCCGTGGCGGGCGAGGCAAGCGAAGTATTCGGGTTTCAGCCAGTGTTTGTTCCGAAGTTCAATCCCGTAGGGCCATCCAGTCGGCAGTTGGCCGAAAAACCTGTCCAAATCAGCGACGAATTGCGCCCCATGTTCGTAATCCGTAGAATGAAAGCGCGAGAACTCGAATATCAGGATGCCGATATTTGGGCGGATCGCCTCGCATGGCTTGAGGAATGCACGGCTGAACAAATCCGCGTTCAGGAAGTTCTCGTTCGGCTTTCCAGCCCGCACGCCAAACCGATCAAGATTGGGGAACTTCCTCACGGTGATTTCATCTGTCACCTTGAGTCCGAATTGGAAATCAGGAGAAACGTGTGACGTGAGACCTTGTAGAAATTTTTCGCTCGGAAATGTATAGTATGCCGCATCAACGCAGACCGTCTTGAACACCTCCGCATATTCGCTCAGGCAGTCGCGCTCGAAGCGCGTCTTGGCAACCCTGCCGCGATATTCATATCGCGTTGGCGTGTAAAGCTGCCCAAACCAGCCCTCATATTTCCAACTGGACGTGCCGACGAAGACGCCCTTGGCGGCGAGTTCCGCCGCCTCTCGTTTCATTTTCTCTCGGTCGAATGCCACGGCAGGAGAATACCCGGTCTTGTGGCGCTTGACGAGGCTTCGGTCTGTGGACGGGGGCGGGAAAAGTGGAGCGGAGAGCGGAGAGGAGCGTCTCGCGGAACGAAGCCGGAGGGAAACGCCGCCCCCGTCCACAGACGGAAGCAGGCCACTCATGCGGTCCAGCAGAATTCAGATCGTGACGAGCACGCGGTTTGCGCAGAGGAACGGGCGTGGTCGTGAGGGAGAGAGGGCCGACCGGAAGCCCGTGGAGCGAGCAAACCGCGTGTTGGTCACGGCGTACCAATGTTGAAGCCAACGAGCTACTTTCCATCTTTGGTGTTCAACCAAGCCGGAGGGATGAGAAACTCGTCGTGCCCTTGACGCCAGTTACCCACAAGATGTACATGGGGAATTCCATTCCAAGTGATGGAACCTGCATGTTCGGTTACGATTATTTGAAACTCGCCCGCAACCGCGTCAAAAAAGTGGGACAATGCACTGAAAATGCGGCGTACCCCATCAATGTCCGATGAGCCATCAACTTTTGACTGGTCACCTGGAGCTTGTTCGATGGAGGGCCACGCCTCTGGGAAATACACTTGGCTCGGCTGGTCAATTACGAGGAAACGGGGTACGTGGCTCTCGTGCAGACTGATGAAATGCTCATGCAAAGCAAGTAAACCGGAGACGTGGTAGCCAACCCAGTTCTGCCCGCTTCCAACTTCCCACAGAAAATCTGTCCGGCCAGAAAGGGGACTAAATTGAAGTGTCAGTTCAGGTATATTGAGTCGGGCATTTTCTGTCGCGTGTTCGAGTTGCAACAGTTTGGCATAGTTCGCGATCTTTGCCGAAACAGTGTCGATGGCGGCCTTGAGTCGGTCGCGTTGCGCGGCTGGATCAAGGTCACGTTTTAGTTCAGCAATCGTTTGCGCCAAGGTTTTCACTTTCTCGCGGAGATCGTCAACATTGCGGCTGGCGCTGACATTTTCCAAAGCCTGTTCTACGCGGCCCACGAAAAGGTAAATTTGTCGAACGCGCTGTCGCTGGGCGGCCTGCTCGCTGGAAACGTTCTCTAGGTATTTGCGCTTTTGACGAACTTTGGAAATGGCCCCTTCGCGGTCGCGAAGCTCCTGACGCAACACGGCAAGCTCCTGATCGAGTTTTGCGGGAGCCTGATGAACCGAAGCAGTGAGGGATTTCATTTCCTGGGCCAGGATGTGCAGTTCGGCTAGACGAGGATTGCTGTTGGCGTGGACTGCCGCGCATACAGGACACTCATGTGTGTTACGCACTCTTTCCTCAAACCAGCCGACGCCTTGCAGGCGATCCTCCTGCCCGGTTAGCGTAACATTATATTCGCCAACGGACGACGACAGTTGATCGAGCTTGCCGAGCCGACGACGAATCGTTCCTATTTCTTGTCCGAGTCGATCCTCTTCGTTGATGATGCCAGTCAACTCCCTGACGGCAGTTTCGCCGGTTCCTTCTTGAACATCTGGAAGGTCCATCGTCCTGACTGTTTGAGGCACCTTCTGCAATTCAAGAATGTACTTGTCCAAGGTCCAGCCTGCTTGGGAAACCGGTGAATTGGGTAGGAGACCGAGAGCCCGCGCCTGCAAGTAATAACTTTCCACTTCGGCCTCCCATGCCCGGGCCGCGTTAAGGCGCAGATCCAACTCCCGTCGAAGTTTATCATGTTCCCTTTCCGTATCTTTCAGTGCGCGTTGCTTGGCGAGCGTGGTTGAGTCAATGGCACCCAGCACGAGAGGGAAAATGATTTGCAGTTTCTCGCGATGTTCGGTGGTGTCTGCTTTGAAAAAAAACGTGTAAGGATTGGCGACAATGTGCTGTGGCTGGAAATTAAATGCCGCCATATCACGACAACTGGGACGCCCGCCGTAGCCGACGCGTTCATCAGTTGAGAAATCAAGGCTCGGAAGGTGTGAGATTTGATTGAACCGATTCTTTAAGTCGTCCACCCTTGCGTTCTTCTCAACGGTTGGCGGCACCACCACGGTCAAGCCCTCCGACCAATAAATGTCGGTCGTGGTTTGGTGGCCCTCGGGGTTCCGCCGAGCAACTATCATTTCGGTATTGGCGAGCTGAAGATGGACGCCAAACCACCCCGTTACCTCCCGAATAAGTCCCACTGGAATGGAGCATTTCTCGCTGCCGAGGCAATAATCAATGATCCAGGTTAAGGTGGACTTGCCGGTGCCGCTTTCGCCGGTGATGATATTGATCTTGCCGGGCGCAAAATGAATGATGCGGGGGCTATGGTTCAGGTCTTTAGGCCAGAGAATCACCTTGAGGATTGCGAGTTTCATTAAAATCTAATGTTTAATTGTGTGGAGAGTTGCACAACGGTCATCTCGGCGAATGCGTGACCAATCCGTTTGGCAGCATTCAAAATAATCTTCACTTCTTCTGTTGCGTGCGTGACTGGCTGAGTTTTTCTGCCTGGGATCAAATGGCGTTGATGATCTGGATCAAGCAGGAGCAGACCAGTGTGAAAACCAATGGAAAGTGCGTGGAATGTCCGTTCAGACATCGCTTGCATTCTCATCTGAAGACCAACAGTGATTTCGCGGTCCTCAGCGAGTGCTTTGTAGAGGGCGCCAGGTTGGGTTTTTGACGCCAAAACCGTTGATGTGCGCTGGTGGAAAGCGAGAGGCAGGATTAGAAACGCCAACGGCAAAGTCACGCCTTCGGTGCGACCGCCGGCCTCATAGGCTTCATGTACAGCCTGCCAGATGGTCTCAGCGGCAAGACCCGTGTTTTGGATTACCCGCTGTTCAAAAAGAACGTCGATCATGGTGCTTTGATTAGGTTTTCCATCAGCTTTTTAAACCGTGGATGCCAGCCGATTCGGATCATATCTGCAAGCCGGTGATAGGTCCCCGATGTGAGATACACCTGCTCAGTATCGCTGCCCGCGAGCTTTTCCCGATGTTCTTCTGTCGTGTCCGTAAAAATTTCAAAGCCAATGTCCTTTTCTGGAGCATCCTGTTTCATGCGAATAATCCTTGCACGAATCTTATCCCAACGGGATAACAACGCGCCCTCGAACGCATTCCAGTCATCATCCGTTACATTTCCCTCAGCCGATAAGCGGCTTTTCTCAATGTTGCATCGAATGAACTCGCGAATGGAATTGTCCACAACGATTTCATCATCCGTGACCAAGTGAAGTTGTTTCACAAAAGGGCTTCCTTTTTCCTGGCCAATTTTATCATCGTCAACGGGAATAAGGTGTTCTGCGCGTTCTCGGATAATTTGCCGTTTTCGCCGGTCCATTATCGCATGAAGCTGGTTAATAAAGTGGTCGCGTTGAATCCAGGCCGGTTGGTTTTGTTGCCACGCAGCCAGCGCGACGTTGTGCAACCAGCCCAAGAGTTCATTCGTGATCGAATCGGCACCTTGCACACACCATTCGGGCAACTGTAGTCTCGCAATGGTTGCTGCGCGCAGGTCCGGCCCAGCCGTGGCGTCCGACGCATCTGCAAGTTCGCAGTGAAAGATTAGCTTCTGGAGACTTGAGCGCGAATTGGGTTGCAAAACGCGCTGAATTTGTATGGCGATGTGCTGCGGTGGTTCTTTGGCGGCTGCTTCCAGAGCCGCAACGCAAGCGGCAATTTCGCCCTCGGATTTAGCGCGGCTGATCTGCTTGGCAACGCATTCCGGCAAGACTTTGTTCGTAACCATAAAGAAGCGAGTCGCATCTCCCTTTATTTCCTTGGTTTCCAACGCCTCGATCCAGATCGCCAGTGTGTTCCACAAGTCTTTGGAGCGGTCCCCAAACGGCTTGCCGTCATCACGGATGGAATGTTTATCCTGCTCCAATAACCGGGTCCCGTCTGGGCCACGCACGGCAACATCATCATCGGTTTCCACCCCTATGACAGAGCCACCTTGGCTCTGGGCCAACCAGTACATGGCGCGCTCGAATTGGTAGCTGAATCCAGCGCTTGCGCCCGGAGCCGAATGTTGGGAAAGGCTCATTTCAACAATTCAGGAAGTCCAGCAATCGCCATTTGCAACTCGCCATCAAAATATGGCGGATTGACGGATGGCCTCGTGGCCATCCTGTTCCTGTGAATCGTTGTTCGCAGTGAAATGTTCTTTTCTGGTTCAACGGGTGGAGGTTGTGCCAAAGTCGCCGGAAAAGCGAGTCCGAAGAGGAAGCGGGCGCGTTTGAACAATCGCCCGAATTCGATGTGCAAAACGTCGGGTTGGACAGCGAGGTCAGCCCGTATCATGCAACTTTGCACACATGGTTTTTCGTTTCCTTCCGCCTATCGTTCGGGCATGATTTTACGAAGCTTCGGTCTGCTGGTGGAGGACGGGAAAGTGGAGCGTAAGGCGGAGAAGAGTGTCGAGCGGAACGGAGCCGGAGCGAAACGCCTTCCCGCATCCACGAGTGGAAGCGTGGCGCTCATGCGGTCCGGCAGAATTCAGATCGTGACGAGCACGCGGTTTGCGCAGAGGAACGGGCGTGGTCGTGAGGGAGAGAGGGCCGACCGGAAGCCCGTGGAATGAGCAAACCGCGTGTTGGTCACGGCGCACTCCTCGCTGATTCCCAATCGCTCGCTGATGAAAGCGGTGGAACTGGATGCGCAGCGGTGGCCGGTGCCGCAAATGAAACGGGCGAAAACGTACGAGACATGCGCTGTCGGTTCGCGTAGTCTTTGTGGCGCAAGCGATTCCAATCGGATGATTTGATTGCCTGGGGCACGAGCCATGAGGAAGTAAGGCGGACTCCTTTTGCTGCCATGAATGATGAAGACGAATTGAAAAAACGTATCGAGGCGTTGGAAAACGAAAACCGGACGTTGCGCGATGCCGTGAGTTCCACCGGCAAGCGGAATGTCATCGTCGTCTCCGAGGGAAGTTATCAGGGGCATCCGACCATGACGTTTGATGCGGGTGGGCGTCCATTTACGATGGGCTTGCGCAAGGCGGCAGTGATGTTGCATTGCGTCGAGCATGTGAAGCGTTTTGTGAACCGCCACAAAGCCGAAATCAAAGATCGGGAGATCGTGAGAGGAACTGACCAAGTCGGGGAATCGGAAGGGCGGTCCGATTTGCAGATTTGAGTCCTGAACGAACGCAAAAATAGGAAGATTTATGTATAACGACCTGCTGGAGCAAAGAACAATAGCGATAACGGAGATTTTTTTGGACCCGAATAATCCTCGTTTTTGGTCTGAGCAAACTCAAAAGACCGCCGACGTGCCGGACAGCAAGGTGCCGGACGAATCACACCAAAGCAGAACTCGCGCGCGAATTGCAAACCACGGTTTGGAGGAGTTGAAGAACAGTATTCTTCGCAACGGCTTTTTGCCGCTGGACCGTATTGTGGTGCGTGAGCTTGACGGCGCTCCAGGAAAATATGTGGTGATCGAAGGCAATCGGCGTTTGGCCGCGCTGAAAATGCTGCGTGAACAAATTGACGATGGAACCGTTGTTGATACACGGATCAGCGAAGACTATTTGAAGGCCCTCAAAGGGAACACGGACAAAATTGATGTGTTGGTTTACAAGGGGTCAGAAACCAAGGACATCGCCTGGATACTTCAAGGAATCAGGCACATCGGCGGCATTAGGAACTGGATGGCTGCCCAACAGGGAAAGCTCGTCGCAGATCAAATCGACAAAGAAGGTTTCACTTTGTCCGAGGCTGGTCAACGCTTCGGCCTTTCGGCTCAGGCGGTGGGGAGGCGCTACAGGAGTTACAAGGCTTTGCAGCAAATGCGCGAAGATGAAGAGTTTCAAAGCAAAGCGAAAAATGATTATTACAGTCTTTTTGAAGAGGCAATTCGCAACAAGCATGTGAAGAGTTGGCTGGAATGGGATGACGGCGAAAAACGCTTCAAGAATACTGACAATCTCAAGCAGTTTTATTCGTGGATTTGTCCTGACGAAGAGAACGCCGAGCAAGCAAGGCGGATACACGATCCGCGGCACATTGGCGCATTGGGGCATTTATTAGCCAACAATCAAGAGGCGTTGTTGAACAAAATCGAAAAACACGAGTTAAGCATTGAAGCAGCAGAACAAAAACTCACAGATGAGTCGTCAAAATATGACTGGAGCGACTCGTTCAAAAAGATAGCCACGTTAATTGGCGACATTCCGAATTCTGCGATTGATACGAATGCCGCCGAAATTATTGTGGCACTGGACGCGCTGGAAGAGCAAATCTCTAATCTCCGCAAAAAGGCCACGGCTGTCATCACTGAATCTGCCACACCAAAAATTTGAAATGCCCAAGCCGTCAGGTAACGAAGTCGCGGAGTTCTCATACCGGCATCTATGGGAGGCTGTGGCTTCTGCGGGAGTCGCCGAACGACTCAACGTGCGGGTTGAATTCGTTGACTTCCTGAAAGCAAAAGGTCATCCCGGCATTATCGCGGAGGAGTATGCGGAGAAAAATAGCCCACTTTTACTGACTAACATTCTAAAGGTGTGTGACCAGTGGGA
>Ga0182016_10008111_pt1 | contig 10676 bp, 5 predicted proteins | sample 712S2MmetaG_FD_120491 | JGI IMG/M metagenome (GOLD analysis project Ga0182016, IMG submission 120491) | Permafrost microbial communities from Stordalen Mire, Sweden - 712S2M metaG | ecosystem: Environmental > Terrestrial > Soil > Wetlands > Permafrost | place: Sweden: Stordalen | collected...
AAGCCCGGTTGATTTTGCGACACTTACGGCACGACTAAAGTCGTGCCCTTTCAAAACATCGATTCAATCAGAGGTTCCCTAGAGGCTGCCTAGTCCTTAGACCCTAGTCCCTTAGTCCCTACAAGCGCCTTGGCGCGCGCCGCCACGTTTTCCGCGCTGAATCCAAGCTCGGCCATCACCGTTGGCCCCGGCGCCGATGCGCCAAAGCGGTCCAGTCCGACTACGTCGCCGTCCAGGCCGACATACTTCCACCAGCCCTGCGTCGCTCCGGCCTCGACCGCCAGCCTGGGCAGGCCCGCCGGCAGCACGCTTGCCTTGTACTCCGCTGTCTGCTCTTCAAAGATCTTCCAGCTTGGGAAGCTCACCACCCGCGCCCGGATGCCCTCGGCGGCCAGCAGTTTCGCGGCATCCAGCGCCAGCCAAACCTCGGAACCAGCGGCAATCAACACCACTTGCGGATCGGGTGCATCTTGCAACACATACGCGCCCTTGCCCACTCCCGCATAGAGGTCGTGCGCCGCGGCGTCAAGCACGGGCACGTTTTGCCGGGTGAGCGCAAAGAAGCTCGGTCCTTTACGTTCCAGCGCAAGCCGCCATGCCGCGGCTGTCTCATTGGCGTCTGCCGGACGGAAATCCGTAAGCCCCGGCACTGCCCGCAGCGCCATCAGGTGTTCGACCGGCTGATGTGTCGGCCCGTCTTCGCCCAGCGCGATCGAGTCGTGTGTGAATACGAAGAGCGCGTGGACCTGCATCAGGGCAGCCAGCCGGATGGCCGGCTTGGCATAGTCAGAAAACACAAAGAAGGTCGATCCGAAGGGGATCAGCCCGCCGTGAGCGGCAATTCCATTCACCGCGGCGCACATGCCAAACTCGCGCACGCCAAAGAAGACGTTGCGCCCCGCCGGGTCTACGTGAAAGCTCTCCCCCGGCTTGAAGATCGTCCTGGTCGATGAGGTCAGGTCCGCCGCTCCACCAAATAACTCCGGCACCGCGTCGGCAATTGCGTTCATGATCTCGCCGCCGGCATTGCGCGTAGCCACCGACTTGCCGGGCGCAAAGCTGGGAATCGCCTTCTCCCAATCCGTTTTCAACACGCCTTTTTGCGTGCGTTCAAACTCCGCCGCCAGCTCCGGATTGGCCGCCGCATAGCTGGCGAAGAGTTCTTTCCACGCGGCTTCAAGCTCCGCCCCGCGCTCTACGGCCTGACGCCAGTTTGCTATCGCATCGTCGGGAACTACAAAGCTCTGGTCTTCGGGAAATCCGAAGAACTTCTTGGTCGCCGCTACCGCTTCGGCGCCCAGCGCCTCGCCATGAGACTTGTTGCTGCCCGCCTTGGGGCTGCCATAGCCGATGATCGTCCGCACCGCGATCAGCGACGGCCTGCCGGTCTCAGCCTTTGCTGCTTCAATGGCCGCCTCAATCGCCGCAAGATCGTTGCCGTCGGCCACGCTCTGCACATGCCAGTGATAGGCCTCAAACCGCTTCGGCACATCGTCGTTGTAGCTCAGGCTGGTAGGGCCGTCCAGAGAGATCAGGTTGTCGTCATAGAGCATGATCAGCTTGCCCAGGCCCAGTGTTCCGGCCAGTGCGCAGGCTTCGTGGCTGACGCCTTCCATCAGGTCGCCGTCGCCCAGCAGAGCATAGGTGTGATGATCCACCACCTCAAAGCCGGGCCGGTTGTACACAGCCGCAAGGTGCTTCTCCGCCATCGCCATGCCCACAGCCATGCCAACACCCTGTCCCAGCGGTCCTGTGGTCGCTTCCACGCCGTCTGTATCGCCGTATTCGGGGTGTCCGGGCGTCCGGGAGTGCCACTGCCTGAAGCTCTTCAGGTCGTCCAGCGTCACATCGTACCCGGAGAGAAACAGTGTGGAATAGAGCAGTGCCGATGCGTGTCCGTTCGACAGCACAAAGCGGTCCCGGTCCGCCCACTTTGAATGCGCGGGATTGTGCTTCATCAGTTTATGAAAAAGCAGGTAAGCAATCGGCGAACAGCCCAGCGGAGCGCCGGGGTGGCCGCATCCGGCCTTCTCTACAGTGTCAACGGCAAGCAGGCGCAGCGTGTTAATCGACAGTTGGTCAAGAGCTGATTGGCTTAAAGATAGTCCCGCGAGGCTGGAAGTCATGGGTTTTGGAAGAATCCTTTCGATGAAGTGCCAGATGTGCCAAGCAGGCGCTCAGTGGAAAGAGAAGTCGAAATCTGGCGTTTCGGGGCAACAACCGTCACTTCAACCATTGTAAACAAGGTACCGGTCCGGGAGCGCCGGTTGATCGGAAGCATTTCTAGTTTGAATTTGACGAAGGTGTCGAACTAGCTGAATGCGGCCACGACGAATCAAGACTTCTTTCCCTTTCTTTCCAGGATATTCGACAAGCGGCTTCCGAAGGGGGACGATTGGATGCGCACAATGTACAAACGGGCGCTTCGCGGGATGGGCAGAGGCAATCATGAGTCAAATCCAGTTGGGCCAATCCGGTGCGTCAACTTTGACGCACCCTTGCCGGTCTTTTCCGCATCCATCCAGTCAGAACAGTACAATCGAACCGAGGAGATTTCCCCAATGGCTTACGAACTCGCACCGCTTCCCTACGACTACGCCGCCCTGGAACCGTTCATCGACACGGAAACGATGAAGATCCACCACGGCAAGCATCACCAGGCTTACGTCAACAACCTCAATGCGGCCCTGGCCAACCACCCGGAACTCGCCGCCAAGCCGGTCGACGAGCTAGTTCGCGATCTGGCCCAGGTTCCCGATGAGATCAAGGCTGCGGTCCGCAACAACGGCGGCGGCCACTCCAACCACACCGCATTCTGGAAGCTGATGGGACCCGTCGGCTCGGATGGCGTCGGCGGCGCCCCGACCGGCGCCATCGCCGATCAAATCTCGAAAGATTTCGGCGACTTTGACGCGTTCAAGAAGACCTTCAATGAGACCACCGCCAAGCAATTCGGCTCGGGCTGGGGCTGGCTGGTTTTTCCGGGCGGCAAGCTCAAAGTGCTCTCGACGCCCAATCAGGAGTCGCCTCTGACGCAGGGACTTTACCCAGTCCTAGGCAACGATGTGTGGGAGCACGCCTACTACCTGAAATACCAGAACCGGCGCCCAGACTACCTGGCGGCCTGGTGGAATGTGGTCAACTGGTACGAGGTCAACCGCCGCTTCGCCATCGCGAAGGGGTGAAAAACAGCGGGATTTGCTGTTGGCTGGATGAAGGCGAAGGGCCGGAACCGGGCCATACGCGGCTTCACGGAATGCGTGTGTGCGCTTGCTTGAAGCCCCCCGGACCGTCCCTTCGTGGCGGAGGATTTTTTCAACGCCGACCCAGGACTGCGCTGCGCTTGCCCTACCACCCCAGCTTGGGCTATTTTCGCATTCTCTCTCGGGGGGATTGGAAGCTGGCTATTTCATCTCTCGCGGGCCGGCGAAGACGGTGGACGACTGACAGAGAGCGGACTAACACCACGGACTATCAGTGCTTCATCAAGAAGATGACGGTCACAATGAGTACAACCAGCAAGACAATGACCACAACAAGCAGCAGAGGCACAAGCTGCTGCAACTTGCCCATCCCAGGGTCTGGCGGCTTGGTCAAAGGTGGTGGCGCGGGGGCGGGCATTGGGGGCGGAGCCGGAGCATACATGCCAGGCGCTTGCGGCAAGCTTCCACCCGGGGCGGGCATCGCTGGAGCCTGTGGGGCATAACTCATGGGATAGCTGGGCGCCTGGGGTGGCGGAGGAGGATAAGCGCCGGGGTGAGGCATTCCGCCCATTCCTTGCATTCCTCCCATAGGGGGCGCGGGGGGCTGAAAACTGGGCATGGCGGGCGGCGGCGGCGCCTGCGGTGTTTGGGGTATTCCCGGCGCGGCGGAGCCGCCTCTCATATTCAGCTCGCGCATCCTTGACGCATCGAGAATACGGGTAAACTCGCTGGGGCCGGCCGGAGCCGCCGCATGGACGACGGGCGCGTTCAAGCTGGCAGGGAGTTGGCCTTCACGGCCGGTTGGAATCGGGGAGACAGGAGATGGAGGAGGCCAGCCGGGTGCTCTTGGCGCCGGCGGGGCGGGTTCACTTGGGGTGGAGAGAGAAGCGAAGGTCTGCGTCCAAGCGCCCGGCTCCTGCCCGCGAGGATTGCTCGCCGGCGCACGCTCAAAGCGCGGGGCAGACGGCTTTTGCGGCTCATCCAGCATTTGAATCAGTCGGGTAATGCCGACGCTTCCACCCGTTGGCGCGCTCTCAACGGGCTTGGCCTCGGTGATGGGCGCGGGAGCGAAGGGATCGCGGACCGGCGCAGCAGGCGAGCCCATTCCAGGTGTATGTCCATAATCGACACTTCCGGGCAAGGGCTTTCTCTCTTCGGGAAAGACTGGCTCGGTGGCGGGAGATTGCGGTTCCAGCGAGAGCATTCGCGTGAAAGATCCAGCATTTCCGCGAGCCGAATCGCCTGTTGCGCGGTTACTGGGCGGCGGGGCCTGCGCGCTTGGCTCGCCGCTTCCAAACGCACCGAACAACTGGGTGAAGGCTCCCGGTTTGTTCTCGGCGGGGGGCGGAGCGGATCCGGCGGCGGGCAGATAAGAAGGGGCATCGGCGGGGCGTTGGATGGGCGGAGCGCTGGACGTGGAATCCGCGCCAATCGTCGTCTGCAACAGCTGCGTAAACCCGCCGGGAGCGGGAGGAGCGGGTGAGGGCGCGGAAGGTGGAGTTGCAGAAAGACCTTTTGCTGGGGCCGACTCCGGCGAGTTCAAGTCGCCTTCCAGGGTGCGCAGCAGCTCGGTGAACCCTCCGCCACCCTTGCCTGCGGCGGCCGACTGCGGATTCTTCTCGGCAAGCGGCGCTCTGTCTGACGACGCCAGGCGCATCCGGTCCAGGAGTTCCGGCGAGGTCTCCGCGCCGCTTCCGAGTACCACTTTGTGGACCACCGGCTCGGTAAGCGGCATTGGCGCTGGCGGCGGCGGGGAGGGGGGCGCCTCGGGTGCGCGATAATCCTGAAAAAAGCTCTCCAACCCGAAGCCATCCGGCTTCTCCGCCGGTGCGGCTGCCTTCACAACCTGAAAAACCCCGGTGGCACCAAAGCCCTGGTCAGAACCGGAATCTTCCGGCCACGGTGATGAGTTCGATCCACTTGGTGTCGTCGGTTTGTCCATGCAATCGGGCCTCCGCTGGGATGCGGGTAGCATAAATCATTCCGTCGCACTCGATTTGCCTATTTCCCCAAAAAGATTTTGCGTATAATGCGGTTGCACCCTTCCACGCCGGACGAATAGACTCAGCGAAGGTTCTGCGGAATTATCGTCCGGACAGGCGGCATGTTCCAACGATCAAGGCCAAGCTGCTCCGGCTTGAGTTTTGCTTTCGATCGATTCGGACGATTCGGAAAAGCAACCCGATCTTCAACTCTTGCCCATGGTGGTCTAACTACTATGAAGTTCCTGTCGCGGGTCGTCTGGTCAGAAGGAATGCATCTCGGTCCTCACCACTTCCAGACGCAGAGCCGGTATTTCGAAGACACGCTCTGGTTTCTGAATTCGAATCTGCGCCAGGATCCCTGGGGATTGCTGCATTATTCCGTCGACACGGAAGCGCTGAGCAACGGTCTTGCGATCCTCAGCTTCGCATCGGGCATTCTGCCGGACGGGCTCATATTCGATTTGCCCGACTGCGACTCAGTGCCGGAGGCTGCAAAACTTGGCGGCCTGTTTGCTTCGACCGACAGTGAAATCATTCTCCACCTGGCGATTCCGCCGCGCCAGGATCAAGGCCTGGACTGCGACCTTGGCGGCGGGGCCAGCGCCCGGTATGGCGCGGTGCAGAGAACGCTGAGAGACGACTCCATCGGCCAGGGGGAAAACAGCGTCTCGTTTGCCCGCAAGAATCTCGTTCTCCTGAGCCAGGCTCAACTCTCAAGCGACAGTGTCTCGTTTCCCATAGCCCGCGTCTTCCGCGACGGCAAGGGGGGATTTGCCAGCGATCCGGAATTCATCCCCCCTTGCCTGCGCATCAGCGCGTGCGAAGGACTGGTGCTGATTCTGCACCGGCTGGTTCAGGCTATCGATGAAAAAGTAACATCGACCCGCGACCTGAGGCTCAGCTCGGGTGGCTTTGAGCTGGGCACCTCGGCTCTGGATGTTGCCAATTATTGGTTTCTGCACGCGCTTTGCTCGAGCCTTCCCGCGTTGCGCCATCATCTGCTTGACCGGCGCAGCCACCCGGAGGAGGTATACCGCGATCTGGCTCGACTGGCAGGGGCCTTGAGCACGTTTGCCTTAGAGTCCGCTCGGGATGAGATCCCCGCATACCGGCATCGGGACCTGACTTCCACGTTCAAGGAAATGGATGCGCTCATCCGGCGATACCTTGAGGTAGTAGCCCCATCCAACAGCGTCACTCTCCAATTTCGCAAGGCAGAGAATTACATCTTTGCGGCCGAGGTGAAGGACGAGCGCTGCCTTCGGCGGGCGCGATGGATTTTTGGTGTTCGCTCCCCGATTGCCGAGTCGCTCATCCTGCGCCAGACGCCAAGGCTGGTCAAGGTGTGCTCGGCCGAGGGAGTTTCCAAGCTGGTGCAGAGAGCGCTTCCGGGCCTTGAGCTCCTGCACCTTCCGGTGCCTCCCGCGGCTATGCACGCGCAGGCAGACATGCACTACTTTTCCATCTCGCTGAGCGGCGCTTGCTGGCAGCATATCCTCCAGACCAAACAGGTTGGCGTCTATCTGCCCGGCGACCTCGGCGACGCAACCTTTGAAATCACCATCATTACGGAGACCTCCGCATGACTTCTTCTCCAGCGTCCCCCCCTCAAGAGACGAAGACGAACAATCTGGCCCTGGCCTTCCAGGAAGTCTTCACGGTCATACTGCGCACGCGCTTTTTTGTGCAGCGGGTTGAAAACGCCGAATCGTTCCGGGCGACCCTGCGCAAGATGATCTCCGCGGCGGTCAAGGACTCTTCCGCCATGGGTTACAGCGATGAAGCATCGAAGATGGCTATCTACGCCATGATCGGATTCCTGGACGAGAGTGTGCTCAACTCGAAAGACCCCACGTTTGCCGACTGGGCGCGCAGGCCGCTGCAAGAGGAGATGTTTGGCGGGCACTTCGCCGGCGAGTACTTTTTTCGCAACGTGACCGATCTGCTGAATCGCCCCGAATCCTCCGAGGTGGCCGACGTGCTGGAGCTGCACGCTCTTTGCCTTCTGCTCGGCTATCGCGGGCGCTTTGCGTTTGGAGACGCTTCTGAGATTCATGGGATTCTACAGCGCCTCCGCGACAAGATCACCAGAATCCGCGGAAACTATGCGCTCTTCCGCCCAGTGGAGACCCCGGCTGCCCCGCCCCGCCCGAGGCGCGACCCATGGGTTGGCCGCCTTGCAATCATGGCCATTTTGCTGGCTATCGTCACCATTCTGGCCTACGCCGGATATGTGCTGGTCCTGGGGCAGTCCATCCCCGTGGCCTCTCGCAGCGGTGAACCATCTCCCGAACCTCAGGCTCATGTCACTTTGGCGTCTCACCCGGCAACCGGCCCACAGGAGATAGCCCTATGAAACGCATCCTGATTGGGATACTGATTTTTCTGGTCTATTTGGCCCTGGTGATCTGGGGAGGGTTTGCCTTGCACTTTGAAGGCACACGGCTGGTGCTCTTCTGCGTGATTCTCGGCTTGCTGGGCGCATTGGCCACCATTTTCGTGCTCTGGTATCTGCACAAGCTGGCCAAAGCCTCAGCGCAGGCAGGCGGACCCGACACGCCGGACGCGATCAATCTGAGCACCTTGCTGCGCGATGCGGATGCCCGGATTCGCCAGGCCGGCCGCGGCGGCGCAAAATCCCTGGCCTCGCTGCCTTTGATTTACGTAGTTGGAGACGAGAATTCCGCCAAGACGCAAACCGTACTTCAGTCCGGCCTTGACCCCGAGCTGCTGGCGGGCAACGTCTCACGGGACGGGGCGATCGTTCCCACGCAACTGGCCAACGTCTGGCTAGCCGGCAACTATGTGCTGGTGGAAGCGGGAGGCGCTCTGCTACGTCAGCCCCCTCTGTGGATGAGGCTGGTCCGGGCCACTCTCCCCGCGCGGCTGGGCTCGATCTTTGGCGACAGCCGCCTTCCGGCGCGTTCGGTAGTGGTTTGCGTGAGCGTCGAACGCATTCTGGCCCCCAACACCTCCGAGCAGATACGCGCACTGGCTCAGGGACTAAACGAGCGTCTTCGCCAGCTCTCTCAAACGCTTGGCATCTCGCTGCCTGTTTATGTGCTGTTTACCAAGCTGGACAACGTCATTCCGTTTGCCGACTACGTGAGCAGGCTCTCGGACGAAGAGGTCAAGCTGCCCATCGGCACCCTTCTGTCTTCGCTCGATTCCGGCACCGGACTCTACACCGAGCAAGCCACACACCTGATCAGCTCCCGCTTTGACCAGCTTGTTTACGCGCTTTCAGAGTTCCGGCTCGATATACTCTCGCGCGGGGGCGAACTTCAGGATCTGGCGCGCGCTTATGAATTTCCGCGGGATCTGCGCAAACTGCGTGCCGGAGTCGTTTCGTTCCTAGCCGAGGTTGCGCGGCCCAGCCAGATTGGGGTCAATCCCTTCCTGCGCGGGTTTTTCTTTGCCGGCATGCGCGCCCACGTGGTGGAAGACGTGCTCGACATAGGCCCGGCGCAACCGCAAGCCGCCGCCCCCATCAACGCCGGTGCTACCCGCATCTTTTCACTCGCCGCCCTTGAGCAGCCGCAAGCACCGGCGCTTCAGTCGAGGCGCGGGGGCACGCGCAAGGTTGCGCAGTGGGTCTTCCTGCCTCATCTGTTCTCGAAGATACTGATGGCTGACAAGTCGGCCCTTGAAACCAGCCGGGCAAGCACGCGGACCAGCTTCCTCAAGTGCTTCCTTCTGAGCTGCGTGAGCGTGGTCATTTTGATTGTGCTGACGCTGGCGACGATTTCCTTCTTTCACAATCGCAGCCTCGAAAAGCGAGTGGCCGAAGCTGCTGCCGTGCCGGCTAACCCAGTCTCCGCGAGCGCATTCGCTTCCTCCGCCGACCTTGAGAGCCTGGAGAAGCTCCGTGCGGTCCTCGATGAACTGGGGCAATACCGCAAGGATGGTCCGCCCCTCATGGATCGATTTGGCCTGTACCGCGGCGATGCTCTCTATCCCGTCGCCTGTCAGGCTTACTCGAACAAGTTCCGCACACTTCTGCTGGCGCCCACCCAGGAGAAGATCCTCGCCAAGCTGCGCGCTGTGCCGGCTGTTCCAGCTCCTGACTCCGACTACAGCGCAACCTACAGGCCGTTGAAGGCCTACATCATCACGGCTTCGAATCCCAATCCGGACACAGCGCAAGACACGATTGACTTTCTGCCTACCGTACTGCTTGCCGAATGGGCAGGCAGCGGGACGCCTGGTTCCGATCCCGCTGGCATCGCGCAAACGCAGTTCCAGTTCTATGCGAGCCTGCTTACGGAGCCATCGTCGTGCATGGCGCAGGCCGGCGCTCCGCGCAACGACGCCGTTGTGGCGCAGGCGCGCGCCTATCTAAACGGCTTCCAGGGATTCCAGCATGTTTACCAAAGCATGCTGGCTGCCGCCAACCGCAAGGTTCCGGGCTTCAACTTCAACGGAAAATATCCCGGTTCCTCGCAATACATCGTCGATGGCTATGCGGTGCAGGGGGCGTTCAGCAAGGATGGATTCGCCTTCATGCAGGACGCGATCCTTCACCCCGACCCGTATTTCCGTGGGGAGGAATGGGTTCTCGGTCCCGCTTCCGGGCCTGCCATCGACCGGGTTGTTCTCTCCGGCCAGTTGAAGGAAGCGTACTTTGCCGACTACCTGCAAACCTGGCGAACCTACCTTACGAAGGCACAGTTCCTTCCCTACAAAAACTTTGCCGACGCGGGAACCAAGCTGGGCGCGCTGGACTCGAACACCTCAGCGCTGCTGGAGCTTTTCTCGCTGATCTCAGCCAACACCGGGGTTGCCGCGCCGGAGATTTCCACAGCGTTCCAGGCGCCGCAAGCCGTTGTTCCACCCTCCAATCCTGACAGTCGGCTGATTGGGTCTTCGAACCAGGGCTACATCCAGTCTTTGCAGGCACTTGAAGGCGTGGTCAAGAACCTGTCGCTCAACCCCACCAGCGCCAACGATCCCACAGCAGCAGCTCCTGTAGTTCAAGCAGCTGTAGCTGCCGAACAGGCTGCTGAGAATCTCCGCAACGGCTTCTTGCCGGACCCCATCGGCAGCATGGACAAAACCAGTTTTGCGCTTCTCGAAGCGCCCATCGAGTCTGCCAAGAACCTGGCCGCGCAAGCGCCCGCGGCTGCTGCGGGCGGAGGCGCCAAAACATTCTGCGGCCAGCTTGAGCCGATGCTGGCGAAGTTCCCCTTCAATCCTCAGTCCTCGAACGAGGCGTCCACCGAGGAAGTCGCGCAGGTCTTCGCTCCGGGATCGGGGTCATTTGCTCAGTTCGCCGCGTCCATGCATGCGCTGGTGGCGCAACAGGGATCGCAATTCGTAGTGGCTCCCGGTTCCGCGGTCCATATCAATCCCGCGTTCCTCAGCTTCCTCACCCACGCGCAAAAGATATCTTCGAGCCTCTATTCAGGAGGCGGAAACCAGCCGACGCTGGACTTCACCCTCGCTGAGGTCAAGGCGGCGGGCGATTCCGATGCCGTCCTGAACATCG
>Ga0182016_10008115_pt1 | contig 10675 bp, 12 predicted proteins | sample 712S2MmetaG_FD_120491 | JGI IMG/M metagenome (GOLD analysis project Ga0182016, IMG submission 120491) | Permafrost microbial communities from Stordalen Mire, Sweden - 712S2M metaG | ecosystem: Environmental > Terrestrial > Soil > Wetlands > Permafrost | place: Sweden: Stordalen | collected...
GCACCCGCTTGCCCGCGGCAAGCGCCACATACCCGAGGACGTGGTTCCGCAGCCGTGGAACTGCCAATGAAGGAGTCGACTATGGACGTTCAAGAAGCGATCGCCCAAGCATTGGATCCCCGCGATGGCCCGACCAAATGGTTCGAGCAGCACCACGAGGTGGTGACGCGCGCCGGCCGCTCCGCCGGCAAGCGGGTCAGGTCCCAGCTCGAGAAGTTCCTGATCGACGGCACCATTACGCCGGCGCAGAGCGAAGCCGGACGCAGGTTCGCCTGGAGCTACGCCGTCGGTTGCAACGAGCGGGGGCGGAGCTGCCTGGCGATGACCGTCTCCCGCGGTGCATCCGACTACGGAGCTGACCCGAAGCACCAGGCTTTCATCGCCTACGACGAGGCGCGCGCCATGCTCGACGGGAATCGGCATTCGCTCGCGCTGAGGTTCTCGCCGACCGCCGTCATGGTGCAGTTCTGCGTTGATGACACGCCGCTGCGGGAGATTGCAGCCGAGACGATGAACGTCTCGGACAAGACCGCCAAGCGAAAGGTGTGCGGATACCTGGCGGAGCTGGCCGCCCACTACGAGGACGTCGATCGCCGGCAAGGGCGCAGCACTACGGTCTACACGCGGGAGGCAGCCCTGCGCCGCTTTGAGCCGTTGGACAAGCAGGATGAAGAGGCGGCGCGGGCGAAGCGAGAAAGGTCGAAGGTCAATGGCTGACCGAATGCCCGCTTTCGACCCAAAGGGGCAGCCGGGCCGCCTGGGCGGGAACCGCCGGATTCGACCCTAATGCACAGAACCCAGTTATGGACACTTTTTGCGCCGGCCCCTGTGCCAATGGGCACTTGGGCCGGTCGCACTGTGCATAATTACAGGGCTTGCAGGAACTTCATCAAGTCGTCAGGAGGCTGATAGCGGCGCATTTTCGTGCCTGGTTCCTGGCCAACGCCTTTTCCTTCATTGCCAGGTTGGCCTGTCGGGTTCATTGCAATCTCCTGAGATGGGCCGGCCACCTCCGGGCACCGGCGAAATTATGTCCAGTCCAACAGCAGCCTATCTCGCCAAAACGCGAGCAAAACAAACACTCGCAAACGCCTAGAAAACCTGAACTGTTCATAACTGTGTCCTGTGCATTAGGGTCGTAATGGAGAGATGTGCATTACGACCCTAAGCGGACCTTCGCCGCCGCGGACTGTCTGCGGGGGACGTGAAGGTGGCATTTCTTGGCCAGGCCCGCGACGGGCGCCTTGGCTCGGGTGGCAAGCCCAAACTTGGTCAGGTCGTGGGTTATGGAATAGCGGGAGAAACCTGCCGACTGATCTACGCGATATCGGCGTGACTGCGTTTGACGGTGTGGCCCAGCGACAGCGGATCAGCCGGCATTGCCATCGCGTCGGCGGACGCGTCCACACGGTTGTCGAGCAAAGGGTTGTCGCGGCGACTCTCTTCGAGAAGCTGAATCACCTTGGCCAGCTTCTGCTCGCTCAGGATTGCGAGTTCCAGCGACATCTGCTCCCTGTGCTCCGCGAGTTGATCGTCGCGCCGCTGCGTCGTCAGAATCAGGGCTGTAATGCAGAGAGCCGTAAGTGAAACGGCCAACTCCAACCAGGAGAAGGGTGGCGGGTCGATCGGGGTGTAACCGAAAGCGAGTGCCATGAGATTGCCGCCGGTCCAGCACAGGACAGCCGCGATCAGCAGACCGATGAACCCCGGGCGGCCGAGCAGATCGACCATGCGCTGCACCACAAGCTGAACCCGTGTGGCGGCCCTGTGATGATCCGCGTACAGCTTGACGGTCGCGCGGATCGTCTCCTCGATATGGTCAGGCAGGACGGGAGTTGGCGTGTCCAAGTTACCAGCCGCGCGGGAGACGAATGCCCGGCGCGGCGCCGGTGGTGAATGCGACGCCGGCAGATTCGCAGACGGCACGGACCTCGGAAATTGCGCGCTGCTGCGGCGCGCTGTCCCCGCTCGCGCAGCGTGCAAGCCTTCGCTTCGGGACACCGCTCGCTGCCGCAAACCGATAGCGCGACCACACCACCAGCGCTCGGCAAGCCTGCGCCCGCAACGGCGAGAGGGCGCCGCTTGTGGCGTTTTCGCTTGTAACCATATGCCGGACATGGCGTCGAAGGTGCCATCACACAAGTGAGAGTCAGCGTGCGGCACCGCACGTGCATTGGCGTCATGGCACTGAGTATATTCCGAACCCGGCCGGCCGACATCGCCGCCTTCCTAGCCGCCGAATGTTACCGGCCGGACGGGCAAAAGCGGCTCGCGGCCAACACCCTGCGGCTGCGGGTGGCCGCGATCGGCTACCTGCACTACCTCGCCGGCTGCCCCTCCCCCACCACCATGGCGGCGGTCACCGAGACCTTTGCCGGGCTCGACCGGCTGGCCAAGAAGGCCGGCCAGGGTCCCAAGCCGAAACTCGCGGCCAAAATCGGCATCCTATGTGCTCAGCGGCGTTGGCTGGCTGAATATCACGGAGGGGATCGCCTGAGTATATTCCGAGCCTATCTTCGCAGGATCGTTAGCGGGTATCGTTGCATCGCTGGGCAAGACGTTCGAACAGCGATCTCCCGTCTGACCTTGGCTCGCCGGTTTGAGTTCGAGCGATGTTTTTGTTACACAAAGGAGTAGGACTATGTCCGAAGCCACTTCGATCACCTCCGGAACCCTCATCGCAGCCGACAAGGTAAAGGGTACCAATGTCTATAATCTGGCAGGAGAGAAGCTCGGCAGCGTCGATGACATCATGATCGACAAGGTTAGCGGCCGCGCGATCTATGCAGTGATGTCGTTCGGCGGCTTTCTCGGCATGGGCGAGAATTACCATCCGCTGCCGTGGGCGACCCTGAGGTACGACGCGCAGCAGGGCGGCTACGTGGTCAATCTGGACAAGAAGCTGCTGGAAGGCGCGCCGAGCTACGATCGCCGTTCGGAGTTCGAATGGACGCCCGCCTATGGCCGCGAGGTCGACAGTTACTACCACGTGCCAAGCTTCTGGGAGTAACCGAGCCTTCCAAATCGGACGGCGACGACGGCACGACTGACGCAAAGTTATACGCTCGACGTGACAGGTTCTTGACACTGATCGCCATGGCCTACCGGACGGTCAAGGCCAATCACGACCAACTGCGCGACCTGAAGCACGACCAGCAGGCCCGCAAGGCCAACTAACAACGACTACCCGCGCGGCCATCGGCCGCGGGGACTGCCTACAAGAACATCAACAAACGGATGGACAGCGAGATGGACAAGGATCGTATCGCTGGCGCGGCCAAGCAGGCCAAGGGCGCCGTCAAGGAAACGGCCGGCAAGGCCATCGGTGACTCCAAGTTGGTCGCCGAAGGCAAGACCGACAAGGTCGAAGGCAAGATTCAGAACGCCGTCGGCGGCTTGAAGGATGCGCTGAAGGAGTAGCGCCACGCGGGAATGCCCGGGCCAGCATCGACTCTGGCTCCGGGCGCTTGCGATGCGCATGATCAATCGAGTGAAAGGAACGACCGTGACACGCTCGATCACGCTTCTGATGGGTGCTGCCGTTCTCGCGGCAGCGCTGAGCGGCTCGGCCTTTTCGCAGGGCGCGCCGCAGACGCTGTCCCTGATGAAGGTCGACCCGGCGACGCTGGCCACCGGCTACCGGACACATCCAAGGTGGTGGGCAGCACCGTCTACAACGAGGCCAACGAGACCGTGGGAACGATCGACGATCTGATCGTCACCCCCAACGCGAGGGTGCCCTTCGCGGTGCTGTCGGTCGGCGGCTTCCTGGGCATGGGCACGAAATACGTCGTGGTGCCCTTCAGCTCACTTGTCGTGAAAGACAAGAAGATGGTGGTCCCCGGCGCCACCAAAGATTCGCTGAAGAGCCTTCCGGAGTTCAAGTACAGCCCCTGAGCGATCGTGAGGAGCCGGGTCCGCCTGCGCTTCCCACGGCGTGCCTGCAAAAATCCTGATACAACGGCCCGCCCCGTGCCGGAGGACCCGGTCGCGGCCGCCACCAACGTCGCGGGCAGTGCTGCCGTTGTTACCTCTGAGCCGTGCAACCGGAGTACGATCAATGGATAAATTCGATATCGAAGACCGTGCCGCAAGCGTTGCGGGCCAAGCCGAGGCTGCCGTCGGTGCTCTTGCTGATGATGTCAAGAGCCAGGTCGAAGGGTTGGCGACTCAGGCAACCGCGACGGCAGAACGTTACGGCCAGGCCCGAGACCAAGTGCGTGAAGCGGCGGCGACCGTCGCCACATCCGTTGAGCAGCAACCCCTCATCGCTCTGCTGGCCGTCGGATTGATCTGCGCCGCAGTGGGCTTCCTGCTCGGGCGACGTTGACGCTCCGATCGAAACCGCATCCAGCAACAGGAGGCTACTATGGGCCGTGGAATTCTTCTTTGGCTTCTGGGCGTGCCGATCCCTATCATCATCATCCTCGCGCTGCTCTGGCACTGATCGGACAGGAGCGGAATCATGCCAGAAGTTCTCATGGTCGATACAACCGACGTCTATGCGGAAAATGAGCAGCCTGTTGAGACCTCGACTTCAGGCGTCGCCTGGCCGGCTATCATCGGAGGTGTGTTTGCGGCAATCGCACTGACGCTGATCCTTCTGGCTCTTGGGTCAGGTTTCGGTCTTGCTTCGGTGTCGCCTTGGTTCGGTTTCGGAGCCTCAGCGACGACATTCACCGTGATGACGGCTGTGTGGCTGATCGTCACGCAGTGGCTGGCATCTGGCCTGGGCGGCTACCTCACCGGCCGGCTGCGTACCAAGTGGGTTGGCCTGCACACTCATGAAGTGTTCTTTCGCGATACGGCGAACGGCTTTCTGACCTGGGCTGCCGCCACGGTTATCGGCGCGGCTTTCCTCGCTGCGGCAGCGTCCTCTGTCGTGACCGGCACCGCCACCATGGTGGCCGGCGTTGCATCCGGTGGCGCCGCGGGCGCTAGCCAAGGGGTAACCCAGGCGGCAACACGATCGAGTGGCACTCTTGCAGACCCGACGGCGTATTTCGTCGACAGCCTCTACCGTAGCGAGCATCCCAGTGCGAACGCCGCCGACCAGGACGTGCGCGCGCAAAGCAGCCGCATCCTGCTCAATGGCATGGGGAATGACGGTGTTCCCGCGCCTGACAAGGCCTATCTCGTGCAGTTGGTTGCAGCCCACACCGGACTGTCCCAGACCGACGCGGTGAAGCGGGTCGACGATGTGCTCGCACAGGAAAAGGCCGCCGAGATGAAAGCGCGGCAGGCTGCGGACGCGGCGCGCAAGGCAGGGGCGTATCTTTCGATTTTCACTGCCTTGTCGATGCTGGTTGGCGCGTTCATCGCCTGCGTCGCAGCGGCCCTGGGCGGCCAGCAGCGAGATGAGTACTGAATAGCTCTGGCCCGTAATGGGTTGCGATGGCCACCTGACGATGAACAACAACCGCTATAACCTGCTGGTTGCCGGGGCAATCGGCGTCGGTTGTGTCGTGCTCATTCCGTTTGTGGTTGCTCTTGCCGTCGCGGCGCCATGAACGCCGGGGCGAGGTCGCCCCGCCGATCCCACCCCGAAATCTCCAACCGCGACACAATCAGGATCGGCTTCAGCGTCGCAAGCGACGCCACCCATCGCCTCAGCGTCGTCGGCCGCGCCGTGGCGCGTCGTCTGCGACAACCTCAATACTCACATGTCCGAAGGCATCACCCGCCTCGTGGCTGACCTGTGCGGCATCGAGGACGACCTCGGCGAGGAGGGAAAATCCGGCGTCCTCCAGTCAATGGCAACCCGCGAGGCATTCTTGCGCGATCCGAGCCATCGCATTACCTTCCACTTCACGCCAAAGCATGCGTCCTGGATCAACCAGATCGAAATCTGGTTCTCGATCCTGGTCAGAAAGCTTCTCCGACGCGATAATTTCACATCGAAGGACCATCTCCAGCATCGGATCGAGGGTTCATCGACTACTTCAATGCCACCATGGCGAAACCATTCCGCTGGATGATGAAGGGGAAACCGCTTGTCGCCTGACACAGGCCGAAGGGCGTTCAAACTTCCGGCGAGGCGTACTAGGTATTTTCCGAGGCTGGTCGATGAACGCAAAATATTCTACCGTTACGCATTCTCAAGGACACCCCTAGAACCTAGAACAAGGAAAGAATCATGCGTAGCTCGTTTATCGTCCCGACGCTGGCCCTCTTTGCGATCAGCGTTTCGCCGGCGCTGGCACAATCCAGTTCGCCTCAGAGCACATCGGTGACGCCGCCGGCCGTGTCGACCTCGAATTCGGAAGCAAAGACTACGGCGGCTCCCGTTCCCGGCAAGAACAGCTTCACCGAAGCCGAGGCAAAGAAACGTCTCGAATCATTCGGCTACACCGATGTCTCTGCGCTACAACAGGATGCTCAATCGATCTGGCGCGGCACCGCGATAAAGGGCGGCCAGCGAACGGCAGTCGCTCTCGACTATCAGGGCAACATCGTCACCCAATAACGCCAACACACGCACTCCGAACGAGAGGATCCAATCATGGCCGCACGAACCGTTACAGGTCTATTCGACCGATATGACGATGCTGCGCAAGCGGTACGCGATCTTGAAGCGGCAGGCATCCCGCCGCGGGATATCAGCCTCGTCGCGAATAACATCGACGGCAGCTATAAATCCATTGCAACGACCGATGCTGGCGCGGGAGCAGGCACGGGTGCCGCCGTCGGTGGCGTGGCGGGCGGAGCTGCCGGTCTTCTCGCTGGACTGGGCATCCTCGCGATCCCGGGTGTGGGCCCCGTCGTAGCAGCCGGTTGGCTCGTGGCAGCAGCGGTCGGCGCGCTCGCGGGGGGTACAGTCGGTGCCGCGGCCGGTGGAATCGCCGGTACCTTCATCGCGGCGGGGCTTGACCGTGACGACGCTAATTTTTACGCCGAAGGAATCCGCCGCGGCGGAAGCGTCGTTACAGCGAAGCCGGATGAGAAGCATCTGGCAGCGGCCGAGCAAATCCTCGCACGTCGCGCGGTGAACACGACCGAGCGGGTTAGGTCATACCGAGATGCGGGGTGGACTGAATTTAACCCCAATGCTCCCGCGTTCACTCCGACCGAGATCGAAGCCGAGCGTCGTCGCTATAACACGGGGCTGTAATGCCCCTCACTTCTAACGGCGGGGCTATCGAGTGAGCTGGCCGGCTTTGTCTGGACAGGTTTCGCCGCTGGAGAAGTGGGGCGTCTGCCGGTTGTCGTTGTGGTGTGCCGTTTTCGGGGTGGCATGCAGGGAGGGCGTAGCCCGACCGGCGTGACGCCCCGAAAATAGTGGCGAAATTCATTGTGCCGCATGCTGCGGCAGATGGTCAAAGTAGGGTAGGTGCGATCCCGCGTCCGGGTGTCAGGGTTCGAATGTGGTCGCTTGCGGTAATAGAAGTGCAGGTACCGGCCGATCGAGGCGCGCGCCCCGCCGACGTTGTCGTAGGCCCCTGAATCACCAACACCGGGGATTGTCAGTACCAGCCTGCCCCGGTCGGTGAGCATCAGGCGGCCATGCGGGGGGCGTGGCGATTCGCGCCCAAGTGTCGCCCAGGAACCGGATCCGGTCTTCCTGCCGGCGATCGCGGCATCGGTATTACAGTGATACCAACCGGCGAAAAGAATGACTCACCGGCTGTCCCGACATCGTCATGCCGGCGAAAGCCCGGGGGTTGGATCATTCTTTTCGCCGGTTGGTATAAGCACGCACGACACGACGACGACCAAGCTGGTTGGCGGCGGCTGTTCGCACGGCCCGGTTTGGGTGAACATGTTGTATCCGATGCAACCGAGAGCGACGCTGGCAGGATGACGGACGCAAACACCGACGCCGACACGATTCCCGTGCTGGCGGCCCGCATCGCCCGGCGCCGCGCCGCCCGCCGCGGTACGCACAAGGGGTTGCTCGGCCGACTCGGCCCGGGGCTGATCACCGGCGCCTCCGACGACGATCCGAGCGGCATCGCCACCTACTCGCAGACCGGCGCCCAGTTCGGCTACGCGATGTGCTGGGTGATGCTGTTCTGCTTCCCGCTGATGGTGGCGATCCAGGAGATCAGCGCACGCATGGGCCGCGTCACCGGTCAGGGCATCGCCGGCAATATCCGCGCGCATTACCCGCGCTGGCTGCTTTACGCGATCGTCGGGCTTCTGCTGCTGGCGAACACGATCAATCTGGGCGCCGACCTCGGCGCGATGGGCGTGGCGTTGAAGCTGCTGGTCGGCGGACCGGCCGGCCTCTATGTCGTGGGCTTCGCCGTCGGCTGCACATGGCTCGAGGTGTTCTCCCGCTACCAGCGCTACGTCTCCATCCTGAAATGGGGCAGCTTCGTATTGCTCTCCTATGTGGCAGTCGCGCTCGTGGTGCACGTGCCGTGGGCGACGGTCCTCTATCGCACCTTCGTACCGAATTTCTCGCTGAACACGGACTACGTCGTCACCGTGGTCGCGGTGCTGGGCACGACGATCACGCCCTACTGCTTCTTCTGGCAATCCTCGCAGGAGGCCGAGGACCAGCGTGTCGATCCCACCGCGCATGCGCTGCTCGATGCGCCGGAGCAGGCACCGGTGGAGATCTCGCGGATGCGTTTCGATACGTATATCGGGATGGGCTACTCCAACGTGATCAGCCTGTTCATCATCGTCGCCACCGCGGCGACCCTGAACGCGCACGGCATCAAGGACATCCAGACCTCGGCCCAGGCCGCCGAGGCGTTGCGGCCGATCGCCGGAGTGTTCACCTTCGCGCTGTTCGCCGCTGGCATCATTGGCATCGGCCTACTCGCCGTGCCGGTGCTCGCCGGTTCCGGCGCCTACGCGATCGGCGAGGCGCTCGGCTGGACCACCGGCCTGGATCGCAAGCCGCTCGACGCCAAGGCGTTCTACGGTACAATCGCGGTGTCCACCCTGATCGGCATCGGCATCAATTTTGTCGGCCTCGACCCGATCAAGGCGCTGTTCTGGTCGGCGGTGATCAACGGCGTGGTCGCGGTGCCACTGATGGTGATCATCATGCTCATGGCGATGCGCCAGGACGTGATGGGCCGCTTCGTGCTGCCGCGGGCGCTGTGGGCGATGGGGTGGTTGTGCACCGGGGTGATGGCGGTGGTGGTGGTGATCATGTTTGCGACCTGGTGAGGGGCCCGGGAGGAACCGCCGAGCCCGACACGAAGGGGAATGCCGAAGCGGCCACGCTTGTGCCGGCCGGATCAATCATCGACGAAAGCCGGCGCGATGTCGCGGTTGCACCGCATCGCCGCGTCGCTATTGCTCTTCGCAGCGCTCGGAACTCGCCTTGCCCGGGCCGCAGACGATCAAGGCCTCGTGGGCCGATTGACCCAGGCCGGCGTCACCCCCTCCCTGCTCGATGAGGGCGACGCGGCAGCGAACCTGGCGGGTGGCGAGAAGCGCGGCGCAACCTATTCCGGCAACCTGCATGTGCAGCTCGCGTTGGACGGTGATCACCTGGCCGGCCTGCCCGGATGGTCGGGCTGGCTGGACGTTCTGTGGATCCACGGTGGCGATCCCAGCAAGTTCACCGGCGATGCACAAGGCGTCAGCAACATTGCGGCGCCGGCCGCTTTGCGGCTGTATGAGGCGTGGCTGCAGTACAATTCTCCGGGCAACCGCTTCTCCATCCTCGCTGGCCGCTACGACCTGAACACCGAGTTCTATCAACTGCGTTCGGCCGCGCTGTTCCTCAACAGCTCGTTTGGCATCGGCCCCGAGTTTGGGCAGAGCGGCGTCGCCGGGCCGTCGATCTTCCCCGATACCTCGCTCGGCGTCCGTTTCGCCTACAAGCCGAGCCCGGACACCTTGTTGCGTGCCGCGGTGCTGGATGGCGCACCGTTCGACCCGCAAAATGGATCGCCCGGCCCGTTCAACCGACGCAACGGTCTGTTGCTGATCGCCGAAGCCGCATTGCTGACGCGCCCCGCGGCCAGCGATGAGATATTTGCGCCGCGCTACCGCATCGGCCGCGGTTCCACCCCACCGCCCTACGAAGGCAAGGTCGCAGTCGGTGCGTGGTACTACACGGCCAGCTTCGACGAGCTCGGCGTCACCAATCCCACCGAGACCCCAGTGCAGCATCGCGGCGAAGGCGGCGCCTACCTGCTGCTCGATCGCGTGCTGTACCAGGCGGCGGATGATCCGAAACGGCGCGTCGCGTGGTTTGTCCAGCTCGGCGTCGCGGACCCGCGCGTGGGTCGCTTCGGCACCTATGTCGGCGGCGGCCTCGCGGCCTTCGGCATGCTCCCCGGCAGGCCGGTCGACGAGCTCGGTATCGCCGCGGCGATGGCCCGCAATGGGGCACAGTATGTTGCGGGGCAGCAACAGGCCGGGTTGCCCGCGAATGCGGCGGAGACCGCTATCGAGCTGAGCTATCTCGCGCAGCTCGCGCCCTGGCTGGCGGTGCAACCCGATGTGCAATACGTGATCCACCCCAATACCGACACGCGGCTGCGCGATGCAACGGTGGCGCAGTTGCGCTTCGAGCTGAAGTTCTGATCCGCGCACCGCCCTACCCACCCTCAACGGGCCCCGATACCGTGCATACAAGTAGATTGCCGGCCCCGACTCGCACCCGCGTTGTGCAACAAAAAGCCTCAATCCTTTGAGCTCCCGGGTTTTGCAACCAAAGACTCGAATTATGCATCATTTGTCGGGAGCTTGACGTCCGCTCCCC
>Ga0182016_10008117_pt1 | contig 10674 bp, 9 predicted proteins | sample 712S2MmetaG_FD_120491 | JGI IMG/M metagenome (GOLD analysis project Ga0182016, IMG submission 120491) | Permafrost microbial communities from Stordalen Mire, Sweden - 712S2M metaG | ecosystem: Environmental > Terrestrial > Soil > Wetlands > Permafrost | place: Sweden: Stordalen | collected...
ACCATGATCGCCGGCTTCCTCGGTTTCCCTGGCCACGGGGCTGCGCGGTCGTAACGGGTCGTTAGGGCGGCGTGTGTGTCTTGGGCGGCTTCGTTAGCTTCAGCGGGGAGGCTTTCAGGCACGAGATGCTCCTGCTTAGTTGCTGTCTCGATTGGGGATGGCGCCCAGTGAACGGTTCCTTTGGGAACGGCTGAGCAAAGGGAGTGGCGAGGCAGGCGCGCCACCTACCGATATTTCGGCCTAGACGCACTTGCCGGCCTGGCCGATGGCCGGTCGGCAACCCCACGCTCCGCCCGTGAGGGAGTCGATGATGACCAGGCCGCGCCCGGTCTCCGCGAGCCCGGAGGCCTCGCGCAGGACGGGGACACCGGGAGCCTGGTCCCAGCACTCGATGGTCAGTACGTCTCCGTCGGTAAGCAGGCACTGGCGGATGACAAGTACATCGCCGGCTGCTTGCGCGGGAGCGGATACCTTGACCGTGTTGGCGGTCATCTCGCTGGCGATCAGCTCGGCCGTGTCAGTGAGCTCGCCGAGGCCCCAGGAGGCGAGGGTGGCCCTGACGTGGCCGCGGGCCAGGCCGGGGGCGGTCGGTAGCGCGACGAACGGCGGCGTCGCGCTCATGGCCGTCCGCGTTGCGGGAGCGGAAACGCCCGCGCTCCGGTCGGCCATAATGACGGCTCCGGGCAGCCTGCGCCCGGCACCGGGCCGTGACGGGCTGCCAGCCACGCCGGAGCGCCCGTTGCTGTCGTGGCCATCGTCTTGCCTCCTAAGCCGCCTGGTCCTGCTGGTGAGGCAAGACGGTAGCCGCGTTAAGGAGGCGTTACCCGCAGCGTCGTGAACGCAGTGAACACGCAGCTTCGTGCGTGCCGGGAACCCGTACGAAAGTGCGGGTCAGATCACCCCGGCGCGGCGGGCTAGCGGGCGCAGCTCGGGCGTCGACGGCTGGTGCTCGCGGCGCAGCAGGCTGGTGATGACCTCGCGGGTGCGGCCGTCGTAGCGGACGAGCTGCGGGCTGAGCCGCTCGGCGGCCAGCAGCAGGTTCATGGCGGCGGCGTCCTGCTTGCGCATCGCGTACGCGCGGGCGAGGTCCAGGCTGAGCTGGGTGCGCCTGCCGGTTAGCCCGGCCGGCAGCGAGGCCGGGTCGAGCGATTCCCCGGTCTCGATCGCTGCCTTTGCGTCCCCGAGCTGGAGTGACGCGGAGATCGCGTGCATCGCCACGTTTGCGTGCCCGAACGCTGTGCCCATCCGCTTGCCGTCCCCAGTGCGGGCGGCAATATCCCGCGCCCGCGCGAGCAGGGTGGCGGTCATCGCCCGGTCGTATACGGCGGCGGCAGCGTGCACGCCGGCTAGGTGCAGTGCCCCGTACACGCTGAGCGTGTCCGCGTCCGGGCCGCGCATCACCCGCTCCAGCCCGGCGGACGCTGACATCGCCAGTTCCAGCGCCTCGGCCGGGTGCTTGCGGTCGGCGATCACGTACGACAGCCGGTACGCCTGAAGGGCCACCAGTTCGGGGCGGCCGGACTGCTCGGCCGCGGCTAGTGCACGGTCGGCCGCCGTCCACGCCAGGCTCGTCTCGCCGACCCGGTGCAGCAGCGCCGCTGCCGTGTCGTAGACCAGCGCGCGCACCGAGCATGCCTCCCGGTCGTTCCCGCCCGCCCCGGCCTCGGTCTCGCGGATCAGCGCAGGCAGCATCCGCCCTGTGTCGTCGTAGCGGGTGGCCTGGTACCCAGCGTAGGCGGCCGAGGCCCTGGCCCGCAGGTGCACCGGGGCGGCACTGGCACCGGGCTGGCGCCCGCCGATGGACGCGCTGACCGCCTCGTAGCCCATCATCGCCCGCTCGATCTCGGCTGCCGGCTCGTACACTCGCTGCCCCTCCTCGCCGTCACCCCCTCCGGGGCCGGTCAGCTCCTCTACCTCGACCCGCAGGACATCCGCCATCCGGGTCAGCACGGCATGGCTGTCCGATGGGGGCTGGACAAGGCGGCCGACACATGCCGGCTCCTGCGAGCCGGGCAGACGTACGGGGCGCTGGTCCTCGCACGGGCACAGCTGGAGCGGTGGACGCTGAACGTGGCTGCCCATCATCAGGTCGCGCCCATGACTGACGCCGAGTCCGCAGCCGACTACGTTCGCCGTGTCTGGTCCGTGTATCCGCCGGTAGCAGAGTCGTTCGATGTGGGTCTCGCATGGACTGACCTGTCGGAATGGCTGCACGGCCGCGGGCAGGTCACCGCTGCGCTCAGCGAGATCGCCGATGCGGCCAGCCTCGCCGATCCAGGCGCGCTGCCGGCCATGACCGGCGTCCACGAGCGGATAAGCGCTCTCGCTGAGGTCGTGCTGCGCCAGGTCCGCGGCGGGGTAACGCTCCTGGCCGAAGAGCATTACGGAGACAAGTCCACCCCCGCCCTGCAGATCACGCCTCGCGCAGACAAGAGAGACGAGACCGAGCCCCCGCATCTCGGCCTCCTCCTCGACGCCCTCGACTTCCAGGCCGCCTTCGGCGAAAAGGGCCAAGGGGCGGTCCGCTGGGCTATCCCGTACAGGGCATTCGTGGGCCATCCGGCCCCTGCAGACCTGCTCGCAGCCGGCACGTCGCCAGGGCTTGCGGCCGGTGCGATGCTGGAGCGGCGGGGCCGGGCCGTGCAGCGGGCGCGGAAGGCATTCGCCGCCGAGCAGGAGGCGCTCGGTGACAAGTTCGACCCGGGGAACCTGGAGGCGAGGCTTTTCCGGTACATCGCGATAGGGGAGGCCGCCTTCCTGGCCGCTGGCTGGGCCAGCGGACCGAAGCCGACGCGCTGCGCACCGCCGCCGCGGCGCGGCAGTCGGCATGGTGGCTATGGCTGGAGGACACCGATGACGCGATGCCCTGCGTGCGAGGCGTGCTCGAGCAGGCCTGCCGTGCCCGCGCCCACCGCGTCAAGCCGGCCCGCGCAGCACGCGTGGAGGACATGGGAGCTGCCGCTGGCCCCGCCCGCTGGCTGGAGGCCGCCGGCTGGAGGCGCCTGGCCGTGCTCGGCCGGGCCCTCGGCGAGTTCGCTCACGTCAGCTTCCGGGCGAGGTGGAGCGGCGCGCGTGACGCGCTCGCCGCACTGCAGGCCAGCGGCACCCCGCAAGCGGACTCGACCGCGCGAGGACACGCGCTGGACGCGTCGGCGCACCTGCTGGCCCATGAGGTAGCCGCGAGGCTCGACCTGGCCTGCCCGGCGGTCGCCGCCACGTTCCGCGCACGTGTCACCCAGCTCGATACCGACCGGCACGAGCAGTATGTGGAAGAGCTGCTCCGGCGGAGCCTTGACCTTCGCGCCGCAGACTTCGGCCCGCCTGACCTGCAGCCCTTGCCGGCCTCCGCCTAGCGGGGGAGGCGGCTGGCGCTGGATTTGGCTCTGCGGCCTTCGGTCGCCTTTGTCCCTGGTGCCAGCGGGGCCGTGCACGGCAGGCGAGCAGGTTTCGCTTGGCGCGCACGATGTCGATGCGGCCGGGCTGGGCGTGCTCGAGCGCGGCCTGGGCGAGTTCCGGAAATGATTCGGACAACCTCCATATGCTGCCCGCGCCGTGGCATCATGACGGCGTATCGGCCGGGCGGGGCGTGTCATGGCCTGTCCGCCCCGTGGTGCCCCGTATTGGCCCGACGACGGCCGGTCCGGGGCGCGGGCCGTATCCGACACCCCGGCCCGCATGTGGCCGGTCCTGGCGGGGCTTCTCGGCCCTGTTGCCGCAGCTGCGGGCCCCTTCTGCGGGCCGAGTACCAGCAGGTCAGCGCGCTGATATACCTCAGATGTACCTGCGGCGGAGTTCCTACCAAGGACGTCGACGGCGCCCTATTGGCCGCGCTCAACAACGTGCGCGGGGCGGCCTGAAACGGTCGCCACCCTCGGACAGCCGGTGCTGAATCCGTGCTGATACCACGCCCCTCGACAGGCCGCTGAACTGCGGAAACTGCTCGCTAGTCCACGATCTTCACCTTTTTGAGGGGACGAGCGAAATTCAAAGGATGATTATCGGCCGGGCGATCACCGGGCTGGACGTTAGATAGTCTGACCTGCGGATATACCTATCATGTACCCGGAAGACGGGCCGGTCTCCGCGAGCGGTCAAGGATGGTGAAGCCCCGGCCCGGCCCGGAGTATGGTCAACAGGCGTTTCCGTGGGGGAGCGGCGTCCGCGTGCGGCGGGCCGGACGGGCGGGGGTTGGGCGTGGCCGATCTTGAGGCTGTGCTGATCGAGGATGTCGGCGTGCTGCTGAGACGGTGGCGCCGGGAGTGCGCGGACCGGCCGGGGGCCGAGCGTTCCAGGCTGCTGCTGCTGGCGCTGGAACGGGAGCAGATCGTCGCGGTGGCCTACCGCGAGGAGGCGGTGGCTGGGCGGGTCGCGGAGCTGGATGTCGGGGACCAGGCGCGGGCGCTGATCCGCCAGACCCTGGTGTGGATCTGGAAGGACGAGCAGCTGCACGCGGAGTTCACCCGCGGGCTGCTGCTGGAGGCGGGCGGGCTGGCGTCCTCACTGGTCGTCTACGGCCGCCAGGTGCAGGGCGCGCTGTCGGGGTGGACCTCGTCGACGGCCACCAACCGAATGGCCCGGTCGGCCCCATTGCGGACCGGGGTGGCGGGCGTGCTGGTGGCCGCGGCTAAGGTGGCCCGTCGGATGCCCGCGGCGCTGGCCAGAGAGCTGCGCTACCAGACCTTCCATAAGTACTGCGCGCTGAACGTGGCCCTGGAGTCCAGCGCCGAGTTCGCGTACCGGCGCCTGGTGGAGGTGGCCCGGTCAGAGGAGGAACGGGTGGCCTTCGACCGGATCCGGGCCGACGAGGCACGGCACGCCGAGGCGTTCCGGCTGCTGACCGAGGTCATCACGGAGGACGACCGGCTGGCCGACGGCGTGTCGGCGGAGGACCTGGCCGCGCGGCTGGCCCGGATCAGTCCCTGGTTCATCCCGGCTGCCCAGCGGCCGCGGACCGGCGCGGACGAGGGACAGCGGTCGTTCGGCTCGGGGGCGCAGGTGGTGGTGCGCGGCGGCCGGACCGACGCCGACAAGCCCGCGGTCCTGTCCGAGTGCCTGGACCGGGCGGGCCTGGACCGGCTGGCCGGGCGCGCCCGCTCGGCTGCCATCCGGGTGTCGTTCATGCTGGGCTATGACTGCGCCGACCGCTCCAATATCAGCGACCCCGAGCTGGTCGACCTCCTGGCCCGGTACCTGCGGCAGCACGGCGTGGCCGACGTGGCCGTGCTGGAGGCGCCGACGGTGTACGGCAACCTGTTCTCCGGCCGCTCCGTCGCATCGGTGGCCAGGTACTTCGGCTTCGCCTCGCCGGCCTACCGGATCGTGGACATCGGCGCGGACATGCGGGCCTGGGTCTTCGACCGGGGCTTCGTCCAGAAGACGATCAGCGGCACCTGGCTGGACGCCGACCTGCGCATCGTGATGCCCAAGCTGCGCACCGACCCGACTGAGTTCGCGCATCTCAGCCTGTCCACGCTGGAGGGCAGTACCGGTGCGATCGACGAGAGCTTCTACGCCGGGCGCAGCGTGGACTTCCGGTCCGCCACCATGATGCTGCTGGACGTGGCGCCGCCGCACTTCGCGGTCGTGGACGCTTGGGCGCCGGTGGCCGACGGCCCGTTCGGGGTGATGGGATGCCATCGCCCGGTCCAGATCCGCTACCTCTACGCCGGGGCCGACGCGCTGGCCGTAGACGCGGCTGTCCTGGCCGACCTGGGTATCGGCGACCCCCGGCGGGCGCCCATCGTCGCCCAAGCCTGCCACTGGTTCGGCCTGGAGCCCGGGTCGGCGGCCGTCGACGGGCCTCAGGCCCCGCTGCGCCAGCAGCTGCGCGGGGCTCATTCCTCCTCGCTGCTGCGCGGCCTCGCCACCGTCTCCTACCCGGTCTACATGTACCTGAGCAACCGCGGTGAGCTGTTCGTGCCCGCCATGGACACCGCGGCGTTCCCGCCCTCGGCGCACTCCAGCGCCCCGACGCGGGCCGTGCGGTGGCTCAGCCAGCGGGCCTTCGGCCTGCGCGCCCCGGCGCAGGTGCGCTGATGGGCCTGAGCCGCGTCCAGCTAGGCGGCCTGCTGCGGACCGCCCGGGCCGGCCATGCCCCAGCCAGGGCGCTGGCCATCGCTGACAGCCGGGCCCTGGTCCGGTCGCTGTTCCTGGCCTCGGCCATCCGGACTGGCCTGCTGGACGTGCTGGCCGGCGGGGCCAGCTTCGCGGAGATCGCCGCGCGGGTCGGCTGCACCCGGCCCGAGCGGCTCCAGGCCTGGCTGGAGGTTGGCACCGAGCTGGGCGAGATCGCCCGGCGCTCGGGCCGGTACCGGCTGCGCGGGATCCGGGCGCGAGCCATCGCGGGCGGGGACATCGTGCTTGACGCGCACTACCGCTCGATGATCGACTACCAGGCCGGCTGCTACGCCGACCTGGCCGGCCTGCTGGTCTCGGCGCCCAGCGGGGGCCGGGCCGACCTGGACGACTACGCCGACGACATCGCCCGGGTGTCGCTGGCCGCGACGCCGTTCATCGAAACGTACCTGACCAGCGTCATGGCCCAGACCCGGCCCGCACGGGTCCTGGACGTCGGGTGCGGCACCGGCGTGTACGCCCGGATCGTGGCCAACCTCAGCCCGCATGTGCTGGTCGATGGCATCGACCTGGCCCCGGCGGTGATCGACGCTGCGCGGGCCGAAGTCCGCGCCGCGGGCCTGGATGGCCGCATCCGGCTGCATGCCGGGGACGTCCGCACCTGGACCCCGGACGCCGGCGTCGGCTATGACCTCATCTTGCTGCTCAACAACATCTACTACTTCCCGCGCGGGGAGCGGGCCGCGCTGTACCGCAGACTCGGCGGCTTGCTGACCCGGCCAGGGCACCTCATCGTCGCCACCCTGGCCGCGCCGGGCTCGGTCGCCGCCGCGCACCTGAACTTCATGCTCGCCTGCCAGGCGGGCGCGGCAGCCCTGCCGCGCGGCGGAGAACTGGAGGCCGACCTGGCCGAGGCGGGCTTCGCGGGCATCCACGCCCAGCCCATCGTCCCGGCCGAGCCCTTTCTGGCCGTGCGCGGCGTCCTGCGCTAGCGGCCAGAGCTGCGGCGCCTTCTTGTGCCGCGTCCTTCCGTGCTCGGCAACATACGCGGGTCGGCCGGAAACCGCCGCCACCCCCGGAAATCCCGCGCTGGATCCGTGCTGATACCACGGGGGTCGGCAGGCCGCTGAACTGCGGAAACTGCCCGCTAGTCCACTATCTTCACCATCTTCGAGGGCACCAGCGAAATCCAGCGCATGATCATCGGCCGCGCCGTCATCGGCCTCCCCATCCGGTAGCCTGACCTGCGGTTTTACCGGCCATCAGTACAGAAGGCGGCCCGCCCTTGTGTCCGCATTGTCCGATTGATACCAGTTATTTCCCGTTGTTTCCGGACCGCGTGCTGAATTGGTGCTGATACCAGCGCGGCATAGGTCTAGACCAATTCCATGGGGATGGGCGGGATCGGGGCCGTGTACGGCTCCATAACTCGCCGCAGGTGCTGTGACCTGCGAATTGGCCTGGATGAGCCGGTTGCGGCAAGATCGCGGTTCGTGTCCCTTCGCCTGCTCTACCTCATCATGGTCCGGGTCTTCGGCTGGCTGGTGCTGCTAGGCCGCAGCCAGGCGTCCAAGGATGCCGAGATCATGGTGCTGCGTCATGAGGTCATGGTGCTCCGCCGTCAGGTGACCCGGCCCAGGCCGGACTGGGCCAGCCGTGCCATCTTGGCGGCGCTGGCCCGGCAGCTGCCAGGCGCGCTGCGCGCCCACCGGCTCGTCACGCCGGGAACGCTGCTGGCCTGGCACCGCCGCCTGATCACCCGCAAATGGACGTACCCGAACCGGCCCGGCCGCCCGCAGACGAGCCAGGACATCCGCGGACTGGTGCTGCGGCTGGCGCGGGAGAACCCGGCGTGGGGGTACCGCAGGGTGCACGGCGAGGTGTGCCGGCTCGGTCACTGCATCAGCGCGGCGACGGTGCGGCGGATCTTGCGCGCCTGTCAGTACAGGCCGGCCACGCAGTGCGTGGATACCTCCTGGCGGGCGTTCCTGCGCACGCAAGCGGATGGCCTGCTGGCCTGCGATTTCTTTCATGTGGATACGGTCTTCCTCAAGCGCCTGTACGTGCTGTTCGTCATGGAGGTGAAGACCCGGCACGTGCACGTCCTCGGCGTGACCGCCCACCCGGACGGCGCGTGGACCGCCCAGCAGGCCCGTAACATGCTCATGGACCTCGGCGGCCGGATCAGCTGTTTCCGCTTCCTGATCCGGGACCGGGACGCCAAGTTCACCGGCGTCTTCGACGCGATCTTCGCCGCCGAGGGCGTGACCGCAGTGAAGACCCCGCCTCGGACCCCTCGCGCGAACTGTTATGCCGAGAGATGGGTACGCACCGCACGAGCAGAGTGCACCGACCGGGTGCTCATCTACGGCGAACGGCACCTGCGATCGGTACTGGGCCAGTACGCCGGCCATTACAACGGCCACCGCCCGCACCAGTCCCGCCAGCAACGACCACCCGACCACGACGGCCAGGCGAGCCCGCCGCTGGATCTCCCAGTCCAGCGGCGGAAGGTGCTCAGCGGCGTGATCAGCGAGTACTACCTGGCAGCGTAGCTGATCTTACGAACCCCAGGTCAGACGCCATGCGATGGGTTTTGAAGCGGTACAGGTCTGCCGTTGAGTTAGACAAGGATCTGCGGGACGGCCGGGTCGATGCGGGCGATGTCGCGGGGGTCGCTGGTGACGATGGCGTGGTGGCGCTGCCGGGCGCAGAGCACGACATGGACGTCGACGACATCATCGTGGTCAATGTCTGCGCATATCAGCCCGACGCTGCGGGCCACGCTGAGCGTCATGACCGCGATGTCGATGTCGGGGGACTTGAGCAGCCGGGCGAGGCGGGCCTGGCGGGGGCCGCGCCATGCCTGCGCGACGGCTTCGGCGGGGATGCAGATGGTGCCGCCGCGCTGCCGTGCCGCTTCCAGGCGCGCCTGCATGGCCAGGGCCTTGGCGGGGTGGTCAAGCGCCAGGAGCGCGCCGGTGTCGAACGTGAGCCCGGTCGTCGCGGTCGCGCTCATCCAGCCTTCCTGTCACCCCGCTCAGGCTGGCCGGTCAGCCCGGCCCGGTCCAGTTCGGCTTCGGCCTGCCGCCGAACCTCCTCGGGCACCGGCGTTTCCGCGCGCCAGGCGGTCAGGATGTCGTCGAGATTCTCGCGCTCCTGGTAGTCCTCCAGCGCCGTGGCCACATACGAGCTGACCTGCCGCTCGCCTCCGGCTGCGCGCCGGATCTTCTCGACGAGCTCGTCGGGAAGACTCACCGTTATGCGTTTCATACGATTATCATACTCTGCTCGCCGTGGATGAGTTTTGGCACGGCACAGGGTAAGGAAGCGCTGCTCGTCCTTCTGCCCGAGGTGACCGGCGGCTTGCCGGCACGTGCCCTTGCGGCCGATCCAGGACCGCCGCCCGCCTGCTCGCCCGCGCCGGATGCCGCGATGGCACATCGACGCGATGGCGGGAAGCGGACCGCGATCCCGGCATCGGCGCTGCCCGGCCAGCAAGATCCGTTGACGGGACCGGGCGTCAGGGCAGGAAGGCCATCGACTCCAGCACGCGCCTGCCAAGCCGCTGATCACCGGAGATGACGGTGTCAGCAGGCACGTCAGCGCGCCCGCCGATCAGCGCCGCGAAGGTGGCCACCGGAACCGCCAGGTCCACGGTCGCATCGCCCGGATCGGCCGCGAGCCGCCCGCGTCCCCCCGCCACCTCGACGGCGGCCGGCGGCCGTGCGCCGATGCGGAAGACCACCTTGGCGCCGTCCGGGGCAGCGGCCCGCTTCCCGACGAGGTAGGGCAGAAAGCGCGAGAAATAGGCCACAGCCGCCGCCACGGCCGGCCCCTCGGTGTGTCCGGGGCGGCCGACGGCCCGGCGGATGTCCTGTTCGTGGCTCCAGCTGTCCATCACACGCAGGGTGAGCAGGTCCGCGACGGTCCCGGGGCCGGCCGGGGTTGTCGTCTGCGCGGCGAGATCGCCGGGGGTCAGCCGGCGCAGCTGCGCCAACCGTTGGGCGGTCACCTGGCCGAACTCGTCGAGTACCGCGGCGCCGGACATCGCCCGGCGCGCGTCCACGCCAACCTTGTTCGCCCGGCCCATCTCGTTCTTCACGTGGGGCGGCGGGCCAGGCTCGTGCCGGGGCGCGGGCCGGCCGAGTGCGCGTGCCTCGTAGTCCACCAGGTGCGAGAGCTGGTCCTTGACCGTCCATCCCTGGCACCCGGTCGGCAGGTCCCACTGGCCGGCGGGCAAGTCCGAGCACAGCCGATCGATAGTCGAAGCCGCCGGCGGCACACTCACCCGCGTCGAGCGCCGAGGCGGCTTGGCCCGGGGCGTCAGCTCGTGCGCAGGAACGCGCCGATGGCGGCGATGGAATCGTCGTGCGTGGTAATCGTGTAGTGATTCGCGTCGATCTCCATCACGCGTGCCGATGGCACAGCGGCCGCGAACCGCTGCGCCTCCGCGGCGGGCAGGATGAACCCGAACCCCGGCAGGACCTCCTGCCGGGCGCGCAGCACCAGCGCCGGCATGCTGATCGCGTTCCACAGCGTGTGGATCGGCGCCTCCGGGCCCGGCCAGTACATCGCATTCCCGTACCCGAGATCCTC
>Ga0182016_10008119_pt1 | contig 10671 bp, 10 predicted proteins | sample 712S2MmetaG_FD_120491 | JGI IMG/M metagenome (GOLD analysis project Ga0182016, IMG submission 120491) | Permafrost microbial communities from Stordalen Mire, Sweden - 712S2M metaG | ecosystem: Environmental > Terrestrial > Soil > Wetlands > Permafrost | place: Sweden: Stordalen | collected...
AGGATGCTGCACGTAGGCATCGAGCGTCGCCTGGTCCTTGAAGCGCATGACGCCGCCAAACGTATAGCCTTTGCCGCGCGGAGACAGATTCGGTCCCACATGCGTCTCAAGCAGCCCCGGAATGACTCCCTGGAACGCAGCGATGTCCTTCGTTGCTTTTGCTTTCAGGGCCTCCGTCGCTTCCGGCTTCCACTGGAAGGCGAAGATGTGAAACACGCTTGCCGCCGTATCGCCATTCCGGCCCGCTTCGGCCTGACCGGAAGCCATGGCAAGTGTCGCCCCGGAAGCTGCCAGTCCCCCGGTGCGCATGAGTGTTCGCCTCGTCATCTGATCCATGGGCAATCCTTTCCAATGGGGTTATCCGCAAGGGTGAGCTCGGAATTCGGTGAGATGGGGAACTGCCCCGGTAAAACCCACAAGTGCGACCTGTTGTAGGTTAACGGAAAAAGTCGACAGATTGCGCGGAAAGCTTCTCGATAGACTAATAACGTGATGCATTTCGCGCACCTCGCTTTCGCAGCGCCCGTCGTCTCGTCTAACTGTAGGAGGGGCGAATGATGGCAACTTCCGGGCTACTCGCGCCCAGCTCTACTCGTTCCAGATTTAAAACGGTTCTTTGGATCTTTCTTGGTATTACTGCGCTCTTTGTCTTCATTACGTCGGAAGTTTTTCTCGCCGCCGATTACCCGATGTACCATGCTTACCGTCTGCAGGTCATCGCCGACCGAGCACTCCTCATTCCCCATACGCTTGCGGGCACGCTGGCACTCCTCATCGGCCCCATCAATTTTTCTTCGCGGATACGCCAACGGTATCTGAAACTCCATCGTGTCCTCGGTCGCATCTTCGTGGTTTCTGTTTTTGTCGGCGCCGCAACGGGAGTGGCCCTGGCCTTTGGCCGTCCGGGTTTCCCCGGAACCTGCGGGCAGGCCGCAGCCTGGGTAGTCTGCACGGCTGCCGCTTTCATCACCGCGCGTAACCGCCAGATCGTCCAACATCGTGAGTGGATGATCCGTTCTTACGCAGTCACTTTTACCTTCGTCTCCAGCCGTGTGCTCAACCTTTGGCCTCGTTACTGGAGCCACCTGGGCGACAGCCTCTCGGCGGTGGGTGTCATCGGCTTCACGCTTGCCTCGCTGCTTTTGGTGGAACTCGGCCTCAACTGGCATGAGCTCACCACGCGTCGCGCCTGAGGGCCGCATTCAAAACGCGGCTTACTTCCGCCGCCCCACGCATAACCGCCCCGGCCGCCAATGCTCCACCGTCACAGCCTGCAGCGGAACTTCGGCCGCGGCCAGCAACCGTATCCAGTCCTCTTCCCGGAAGGCGCGCTGGAAGGATACCGGTCCATCATGCCGGACAAATTTGTGCCACCCCGCGATGCGTTCCACCCATCCAAACATTCGGCAACTCCACTGGGAGCGTTCCAAATCATTGATGAACCAACCAACCTGCGCCGTCGCCTCCATCCATCGGAGTAGCGCGACGATCTCCTCATCTTCAAGATGATGTGCCATGAGGGAACTCACGACAACATGTACCGGCTTCCGCGGCCTATACTCCAGGGCATTGCCGGTCACCCACGCGATTTCCAGTTCTTCTGGAGTCGACTCCGCTGCCGCACGCGCTGCAAAGGGATTCAAGTCGATGCCCGTCAATTGCACGACTGTTCCGCGTTTCCGGGCCCAGCCTGCGATCTTTCGAAGCAGATCGCCGCCGCCACAGCCCACATCGACGATGTGTAACGGATCGGCCTGGCCATGCGGTAGCCGCTTCAACCAAGATAGCGTGGGGCGATATCCCATCAGCCAGCGGTTGATTTGCTCAAGGCTGCGCAGGCAGCCATGGAAATCCCCATAGCTGCAGTCCCCATCCATCAGCTCCGGCAGGTCGCGCGGAGAAATCCTCGGCTTGAGTTCGATCCCCGCATTACATCCCATGAAAGAAAATTGTCTCCGCAATGCGGTTGAGATAAGCCGGATTCACGCGCAATAGGTCCTCAGATCCAATTATAGAGATAGACGCCGCGTGAGTGTCTTTAGGAAGCGGGACTACGAGAAGGACGATCTTACGGGGCGATCGATCTTCTGACATGCTGATTTGGCGAGGGTCGCACGTGCGCCGCAAATCGACTTGAGCGCGAACGAAAGAACCGGACTTCTGGCTCACCATCTTCGCCGACGATTCGTCCAACGGAACGGAAGTCCCGTGGGTTTCAAATTGCTCCACTATGAGTTGCAGCATGGGTGAATACGTACGCAGTGGAGCGGTATAATCTCAGTACGGAATCCGCGAAGGAGAAGCCAGTTAGAACGCCTAGTTTGAAACGGATTCGTGTGCAGGATGAAGTACTTATTCTCGGTGGTGGAGTGGCAGGCTGTGCCGCTTCAATAGCGCTGGCCCGCAAGGGACGGCACGTAACGCTGATCGAACGCGAAGAAACCCCACGCCACAAGGTTTGCGGAGAATTCCTGAGCGGAGAGGCTCTTGAGGACCTGCGCCTGCTCGGTATTGACGTCACGTCGCTTGGCGCCGTACCAATCAACTACGTTCGCCTGGCAGCTGCCCGCCGCGCCGCGCAGGCCCCGCTGCCATTTCCCGCAGCATCGCTGACGCGCAAGGCGCTCGATCGGGCGCTGGTGGCCGAAGCTATCGCTGCCGGAGTGAACGTAGAGCGCGGCCGCAGTGTGCAGGTGCTGGGGCGCGCGGGAACCGATGTCTGGCAAGCTACGCTCGAAGACGGCACAACCCGCGAAGCTGCGACGGTGTTTCTTGCCACAGGCAAACACGATCTTCGTGGTCACGCGCGCCCCGCGGACCCGCAGCGATGGATTGCTTTCAAGATGTATTTTCGTCTGGCGCCTGCGCAGGCCGCTGAGATTGCGCACGCCTCTGAGCTGATGCTCTATCCCGGAGGATATGGTGGTATCCAACCGGTTGAGGAAGGCATTGCAAACCTCTGCTGCGTGGTGCAGCAGCGGTATCTCGCAAGCTCGGGGAATCGCTGGGAACAATTCCTCGCGAAGATGCAGCAAGACTGTCCACACCTTGCGATGAGGCTTGCCGGTGCTGAACAGTTGCTGGCCAGGCCGATCGCGATCACCCATATTCCGTATGGATATATCCGCCCGACGTCGGAGGATGGGCTCTACTGCATTGGCGATCAGGCAGCGGTCATTCCATCGTTCACCGGCGATGGCATATCGATCGCGCTGCATACGGCACGATGTGCCGCGGCTGCTTATCTTGCGGCTGAGCCTGCGCCGCTCTTCCAGGCGAAACTGCGGTCCGGATTGCTGACGCAAATGCGCCTTGCCGAGTTCGCCGCCGATGGCTTGAACAACGCCTTCGCACGTGCTGTTTTGCCGTTCTGCCTCAAGGTATGGCCCGGCGTGATGCGCGTGACGGCAAAGCTGACGCGCGTCGCCCATGGGGCCGCTGTTATTTCACTGCAGCCGGCAGCTGAAGCCTAGAACCGGCCGCATGAGCCGGCAAAATCAACTGGCGGGATTCATTCGACCGGCTTTGTTGCGGGACTCACAGTCGGCTCAATGAGGGCGCCAGCATGGATGAAAGCGATGGCAGCGACGCCGGGCAACAACGGTCAGAAGTCAACCGCATTGGAGAGATAGCAATGAAATCCTTCGCAATCGTCGCCCTCGCCGCCGCGCTAGCCCCTGCGGCCTTCGCCCAGCATCAGGCTTTCGTCGTCAATGCCGATGCGAGCGAAGTCAAGATAGAGCTCAAGACAACGCACGAGCTCGTTACCGGGACGTTTCACGTTCAATCCGGATCGATTGACTTTGATCGCGGAACCGCCAGGATGTCGGGGTCGGTGGTGGTCCTCGCCGGAAGCGGAAAGACCGGCAATGACAGTCGCGACAAAAAGATGAATAAGGACATTCTCAAGGTCGAACAGTACACAACCGTGTCCTTTGAGCCGAAGACCTATACCGGGACCATCGCTCCCTCAGGCGACTCGAATCTCCAGGTAACGGGCACCTTTACGCTTCTTGGCACGCCTCACGAGATCAGCATTCCCGTCGTTATTCATCTTGAGGGCACGGCAGCGACGGCCAAGGCGCATTTTCAAGTACCGTACGTCCAATGGGGTTTGAAGAATCCAAGCTTTCTAATTTGGAAAGCGGACAACGACGTCGCGATCGACCTTTCCCTATCGGGACAGCTTTCAAAATAAGGAACCGCATCTTCTATGCGCTCAAACGGTGTCGCTGGCCAGCATGAAGGGCAACGAACGAGAGGGATGAATTCTCCCGTCAAAGCGGGAGAATTCATTGCCCGGCCTACATCCGGTTAGATATCCAGGTTCTTCACATCGAGCGCGTTGTCTTCAATAAACTTGCGGCGCGCCTCAACGTCTTCGCCCATCAGCGTCGTGAAGATGGCCTCGGTTTCGGCAATGTCTTCCAATTTGACTTGGAGAAGGGTGCGGCGCTCAGGGTCCATCGTGGTTTCCCAAAGCTGCGTGCTGGTCATTTCGCCGAGCCCCTTGTAGCGCTGGACAGAGTAGTCTTTCTTTCCAGTCTCAACAATGTGGGCGTAAAGTTCGCGGGCTGTCTGCTTCTCTACCGGCTCGCGCAAAATGCGGGCGGGGCGTCGGGTTTGCGTGGTCTCTGCTTGCGCTTCGACATTTTCAGCAGGGGCCTGTCCCTCGGCTTCATCCGCTTCTCCCGGGGCCGATTCCGCGGCAGCGCCCTTGGTGGCATATTCGATCAGGAACGGCGGTTCGAGGAACTCCTTAATGAGCATGTACTTCGACATCATCTGCTTGAACTCAGGGCTCGAGGCGAGTGCCCAGTCGATACACCGCGTGGCGCCCTGGCTATCGATGAAGCAGATCGACCAGGTGTGATGTTCTTCATCCTGAACCGGCGGATTTACCGACTTGAACTGGAATTCATCCTTCATTTCGGACAGCTCTTCGTAAAGGGCGGTCAGTTTGGCAGGGACATCGTTTTCGTTCTTCGATGCGAAGTCGGAGCGATGCACGAACTCGGATCGCGCCAGCAATTCGGTGAGCTTCTCGTTGCGAACGCGCTTGTCCACTTTCTCAACAAAGTCGAGATACTCCTTGAGCACGCCCATGAAGCGAATCAAGTCGGAGCCATCGATGCGGCTGGCGGTCTCGCCGTGCCGCACAATCATTCCCTCTGAAGCGCGATTGACCATCACCTTGTCGAACTCGCGTTCGTCTTTGATGTACTGCTCGAAGCGCCCCTTCTTGATTTTGAACAGAGGCGGCTGCGCAATGTAGATGTTGTCGCGCTTGATGAGTTCGGTCATGTGGCGGAAGAAGAAAGTCAGCAGCAGCGTCCGGATGTGCGAGCCGTCGACGTCGGCATCGGTCATCAGGATGATTTTGCCGTAGCGGATCTTGCTGGCGTCGAAGTCGTCTTTGCCGATGCCGCAACCCAGCGCGGTAATCATGGCGCGAATTTCTTCGTGGCCGAGCATCTTGTCGTAGCGCGCTTTTTCGACGTTGAGGATTTTGCCTTTCAGCGGAAGGATTGCCTGAAAGCGGCGATCACGCCCCTGCTTGGCCGTGCCGCCTGCGCTCTCACCCTCGACGAGGTAGAGTTCGCATCGATCGGGGTTCCGTTCAGAACAGTCGGCGAGCTTTCCGGGAAGGCCGCCGCCATCGAGCGCACCCTTGCGCCGGGTCAGATCGCGGGCTTTACGCGCGGCCTCGCGGGCTCGTGCCGCTTCGATCGCTTTGTTGATGATCTTCTTCGCGACCGGAGGATTCTGCTCAAGGAACATCCCCAGGCGCTCGTTCACAAATGCCTGAACGGTGCCAGCGATGTCGGAGTTCAGCTTGCCTTTGGTCTGACCTTCAAACTGAGGCTGGGGAAGCTTAACGCTGACCACCGCAACAAGGCCCTCGCGCACATCGTCGCCACTCAAGTTCTCTTTGAGATCTTTGAACAGACCCAGCGACTGGCCGATGGCATTGATGGTTCTGGTCAGCGAGGTGCGAAAGCCGGAAAGATGTGTTCCGCCATCGACGGTATTGATGTTGTTGGCAAAGCTAAACACGGTCTCGGAGTAGCTGTCGTTGTATTGCAGCGCAATGTCGATTTCGACGCCGTCGCGCATAGCTTCCATGACGATTGGCTTCTCGTGCAACACCTGCTTGCCCCGATTCAGATGCTTCACGAATTCCGAGATACCGCCGGCGTACTTAAACTCCGCGCGCCGCGCTTCGCCGGTTTTGGCGTCGGCGGTACGCTCGTCGGTCAGTGAGATCTCGAGTCCCTTGTTGAGGAACGCCATCTCGCGCAGGCGCTGAGCCAGGGTGTCGTAGTTGAATTCGGTGGCTGTGAAAATCGACTTGTCGGGGAGGAAGTGGACCTTGGTTCCACGCCGTTTGCTGATGCCGGCCTGGCGCAATTCACTGGTGGGAGCACCGCAGCTGAAATCCATCTCCCAAGTGTGGCCATCGCGCCAGATCTCAACGCTGAATTCCTGCGAGAGCGCGTTGACGCAGCTCACGCCGACGCCGTGAAGGCCGCCGGATACCTTGTAGGTCGACGCGTCGAACTTGCCGCCGGCGTGCAGCTTGGTCAGCACCACCTGCACGGCGGGCATCATCTGCCCATTCGGCAAAGCCATCATGTCCACGGGGATGCCGCGGCCATCGTCAACAACCGTGACCGAGTTGTCGACGTGAATGGTGACTTCGATTCTTTTGGCATAGCCGGCCAGGGCCTCGTCGACGGAATTGTCCACCACCTCGTAGACGAGATGGTGAAGTCCCATATCGCCGGTTGAGCCGATGTACATGGCCGGGCGCAGGCGGACTGCCTCGAGGCCTTCGAGAATCCGGATATTTTCTCCGGTGTAATTGCCATTGCCGTTGTTGCCGTCGTCGTCGGGAATTGGAGCACCCCCAGGAATTTCAGTCGCCATCAGGATTCCATTCGCGCGGTCGATTCGGTTCATCCCAAGCTGCCAGATGTGCTCATTTCGGAGATCAGCCCCAAGCATTAACCGATTGAAATGAGGCGGGATTGACGATCGCTCGCTAACCAAATTTTAGCATGTGGAAGAGGCAAAAAACGGCACGAACAGGGCATGGATAAATTATTTTGAATCATCAAGTTAAATAGAATCCAGTGAAAAGCAGGTCTGGCCGGTTTTTGGGGTGAAAACTTGGCTCATATCGGGATCCCCGAGTTGGGACGGTCGTCCTTTGGTTCCCAAGACCTATGAATCACCCTCAGGTCACCATTGCGCTATTACGAATCGATCCTATTACCTCAGTAACCATCGCAGTTACTACTTTGTTATATTAATGAAAAAAATAGACTTACCTACTTTTGTGGTATACCCTCTACGGTGTATGAGAGTAACTTACTACCTAGCAACTTCTCAAGGAGGGCCACACCAATGAAGCTCACAGTTCGAATCCTTGCTCTTTCCATCGTTTTCGCCGGCGCTGCCGCTGCCTCCGTCTCCTCCGCCACACCGAAGTTCTTTCCGAGCCACCAGGCTGCAATGGCTCAGATGCCGGTTCCGCTTTGCGGGCCTGGAATCCCGGGCTGCCCGCAGAGCCGCTAACCCAAAAGTTGGACGTGTGGCACAAAAGTGCCAGAAGCGTAAAGGGCGAATGGGTTGTATCGTGCAGCCGACGGCGCTATTCTGTGGATGATCTCGGAATAGCAGGCGCCCCGTATGTCTTCACAGGTAGCGATGTCGATCATGGGCTCGGGGGAGTTTCTTCTCTCGGCGCTGATGGGGACTATCTTCTGGAAACGTGGATTGCAGCGCCGGTTCCCCGCAATGGGTACCTACCTGGCGCTGCGCGTTGTCTCGACGCCGATCCTTTCCCTTCTATTCATCGCGTATTCGCAGCCGTGGGGCGGGAAGTTCTACATGCCATACTTCTTCCTCTTCTGGGGCGAATACATGGCCAGCGCCGTTCTGGTCTACTTTATTTGCCTCGAGGTCTTCCGCTCCGCGCTGGCATCGCTTCCCGGGCTGCTGCGCTTCGGCCTGGTCATTTTCCGATGGGCAGCGCTGGTTTCAGTCATTGTCACGTTTGCGACTCTGCCGGTATCGAATCGAGGACTTTATCTGCTTCCGGATATCGGCGTGGCTCTCATGCGTTCGGTCAGCCTGCTTGAGCTGTGCCTCCTCGCCTTCCTATGCCTGAGCATGAATGCGCTGCGCCTGAGTGTGCGCGACCTGGCGTTCGGACTGGCGCTCGGATTTGGCATCATGTCGTCGAACGACTTCATTTTTGCCTCGCTCACAGCTCGCTTCGCCACGTTGACGGCGCCCTTGCAATTCGCCTATGAGTCAGTGATTCTTATCTCGCTCTCAACCTGGGTGGTGTATTGCGCGCTTCCTGAACCCATGCGCAAGCCGGTGGTGATGCCGGTGAATTCAACCATCTACCGGTGGAACGAGATCGCATCGGCGCTTGGGCACACGGGCACACAGGTTGCCGTGCAGCAACCGGCCAACAGTTTCTTCCTCACAGACGTGGAGAATGTGGTCGAGAAAGTATTGAACAGGAACTTGAAAGGCCGCGAGTCGGAGTCTTAAGACAGAGCCAGGGAAATAGAAAAGGCCATCCACTTCGGCGGATGGCCTTTGATTTTTGTGTGTAAAGCGAGCTACTCGGCCGCGATGGGTTCAATCGAGGCGAAGCGTCCACGATTTCCGCGATCGACGAATTTCACCCGGCCAGTGACTTTCGCAAAAAGCGTGTCGTCGGAGCCGATGCCGACGTTGACGCCGGGCTTGATGCGGGTGCCACGCTGGCGGATGATGATCGAGCCGCCTGTAACGAGTTCGCCGGCAAAGGCCTTCACGCCCAGCCGCTGTGCATTGGAATCGCGACCATTTGTGGAGCTGCCTCCACCCTTCTTATGTGCCATTGCTCCATCCCCTTATTCCAGCTTCCGGCTCTCTGCCTTCAGCTCTCAAATTCATCCCCGCGCGGGGAACTGTTCTGGTACCGACACGATGCCCCGTCAAAGCACTAGCTGGCAGCGTTATACGTGACGCCATCGGCCACGATGGCCTTGATGCGGACTTCGGTAAAGTTTTGCCGGTGACCCTGCAGCTTCTTGTACTGCTTTTTGCGCTTCAGGTGGAAGACCAGGATCTTTTCACCGCGTCCATCGCCCACAACTTCAGCGGTGACCGTGGCGTTCGCAGGCTTGGCGACTATTCCCGCTTCGCCGGAGACGGCCAGAACATCGCTGAATTCGATGGTCTTGTCTTCAGATTCGGAGACGACGCTCTCGATTTTGACGACATCGCCGGGAGCAACCCGGTATTGCTTACCGCCGGTGCGAATCACAGCGTACATAAACCCTCCAGCGCTCGAATCCTGCCAGGCAGGGGCGCTTCATAATTCAAATTGCTCGGGCGGAAAACTTCCGGTCCGCAGTCCAGATGCGCTCAAGCCTAGAAAAGCCAAGGCGAACGACCGGATCCACGGCGACAGGCAGGAATCGCCAAACTAAGGTAGTTTACCGGCTTTCCAATCAAAATGCAATTCCGCGGGGGCTGCTGAGCCGGGAAAGGTTAAGGCAAATTTGTGCCTTCGAGAGCCAGATCCGCGCGGATTTCTTCAATCTGCTTCACATGACGCAGCGAATGGAGGCAGATGCTGAGAAGCATTTCATGGCAGTTTGCCTCCTTCAGAATCGGATGCCAGGTCATTTTTGAGCGCAAATCTTCGCGGTTTTCCCGCACAAAGGCAATCGTGCGGTCCCGGCTTTCAAGAAAATGGGCAACGGCCGCGTCCAGGCTCGGAAAGGCTCCCCTCGGGTGCCCTTCAACCGGCGACTCAATGCGCCGGCTGCGATCCGTGCCGCGCGCGAGCATTTTGGCTTCACGCGCAAGATTGATGGCGGGGATCGCGGAGTCGCTCGCTTGGGCGATCTGGGTGAACATATAGTCCTCAGACGTAGCGATGTGCTCCACGCACTCGAAGATGGACCATCGGCCCGGGCCGGGAATGTGTTTTTCCTGTTCTTCGGTCAGGCCGGCGACGGCAGCAGGAAGAGCGGTGCGGCCCTGCGCGAGCATGGCGAGGATCTGTTCGCGTTCGTCGCGTTCCATTGGGTGCTCCTTACATTCCGCCGGCGCGCGGGCATTTGCCGGGAAGGCCCCATGAGGCCGGCCTCAGCAGAATATGCCAACAGACGAGATACCAGTAGGTGGCCGCCCTGGTTCGCAGCCGGCGGTTCAAGAACAGAGTTGCCAGACAGGCCACGCCGCCGGCGAGTGCGTTCACTAAAGTTCGCAGAAACAGGACCACGGAGACGGCGACATACCCAGCGGTACCGGATGCTTTGCGAAAGTATGTGAGTTTGGAACGCTGATATTCGACGCGGGCCGGACCACGGAATCGATTGGCGGTCAGGCCGCCGCCATGAACGGCCTTGGCAGCGGGAAGATGGCACACCTCGAAGCCGAGCCGTTGCGCACGGCGGCACCAGTCGATTTCTTCAAAGAAAAAGAAAAAGCCTTCGTCGAGGAAACCGAGGGGAGGCAGAACCGAACGGCGCACGCAGAGGCAGGCGCCGAAGACGCAATCAACGAAAATCGGTCGATTGTCGACGGATTTCCGGCGGAAGCGAACAGGGTCGATCAGCTTGAGCAACGAAAGCGGAAGGATTTCTTCGACAA
>Ga0182016_10008120_pt1 | contig 10670 bp, 7 predicted proteins | sample 712S2MmetaG_FD_120491 | JGI IMG/M metagenome (GOLD analysis project Ga0182016, IMG submission 120491) | Permafrost microbial communities from Stordalen Mire, Sweden - 712S2M metaG | ecosystem: Environmental > Terrestrial > Soil > Wetlands > Permafrost | place: Sweden: Stordalen | collected...
ACTGGATCGTGCTCGACGTGCCCGGGCGCCGGGTCGATGTGGAGCTGCCGGACGGCGAGCTGCGTGACCGGCCGGTGGCCCCCGCGATGGCGGCGGCCGTAGCCAGCCCTCGGCGTGGCTGGGAACTGCTCTACGTGAACAGCGTGAAGGGCGCCGAGACCGGTGCTGACCTGGACTTCCTGCTTGGTTCTAGCGGAGATCAAGTCAACCGGGATTCGCACTAAGGCCGGAGCCATCGGCGCCGGAGCCGATGCCGTGCAGGCGCGTGATGTCGGCCAGGCCGGAGATGGTCAGCACGGGAGCCAGCAGCGGCGTGGCGATCAGCTCGATGTGTGCGGCATGGGTGAACAGGACCGTGAGGCCGGCGCTGTCCAGGTACTCGACCCCGGTGAGATCGACGACGAGCCGGCCATCAGCGGCCGAGGCCCGGTTGAGTGCCTCACGAAAGCTGCCGGCATTGCTCATGTCGATCTCGCCGACCGCGGTCAGGACCTGCGCGCCGTCCGGGCGCAGGTGGGTGGCGAGGGAAAGCGGAGTGGTCATGGGACGATCCTCAGCTGCATGTCGACGGTGGTGCCGGCATCGCCGGGCTCAATGGTTACCTGCTGCATGAGGGCGCGCATCAGCGGGATGCCGTGCCCGCGGTTCGTGCTGGCGGACTGGGAGTTCTTCCAGCGGCCGGTATCGGTGACCGTCAGCCGCAGCTGGGTGACGGTCGCGGCGGCGTGCAGCCGGATCTGCTGGCCGGGCGCGTGACGGTGGCCGTGCTCGACGGCATTGGCGCAGGCCTCGCCCGCGGCCACCAGCACGTCCTGCATGGTCCTGTGGCTGAGGTCGCACCGGCTGAGCCAGGTCCGCAGCGAGGCCCGGACCGGCGCGAGCTGGGCTGATTCGGCAGGGAAAGCCAGGTCGAGCGGAGCCGGATGACGATAGAGGACCAGCGCGACGTCGTCTTCGTAGCCGCTGGCGGGGGCCATGGTGGTCATGATGGCGGTGGCCAGGTCTTCGACCGCCGCGGACTCGCCGCGGTGAATGGCCGCCGCGGCCTCGGCGATCCCGGTGTCCAGGGAGCGGCGGCGCCGTTCCACCAGCCCGTCGGTATACAGCAGCAGGGTGGCCCGGGCGGGTACCGTACAGCTCGCCTCGGTCCGCACAATCCCCGGCCACACGGCGAGCGGGAACGAACGGCCGCCATCGAGCAGCTGAGTGCGCCCGTCGGCCAAGGTCAGGATGCCGGGCGGGTGACCAGCACTGCTATAGGTCAGCTGGCCGTTGTCGCGGTCGAAGATGCCGCAGAAGACCGTGCTGCAGATGGCGCCGGGGACGAGGGCAGCGAAGCGGTCCATGGCGGTGAGCGTCTGCGCCGCACTGGCGTCCTGCAGGAGCAGCGCACGGCAGGCACTGCGGAGCTGTCCCATCACGGTCGCGGCGTCGAGGCCGTGCCCGACACAGTCGCCGACCACGATCCCGATCCGCCCGTCGGGCAGCTCGACAATGTCGTACCAGTCGCCGCCGACCTCCAGCGGACGGTTGGCCGGCTCGTACCGGGCGGCGAAACCCGCGGGCAGCCGGGACGGCCCGAGGATGGCCCGCTGCAGGGCGAGGGCCGTCTCCCGCTGCTGATCGATCTGGTACACCCGGTGCAGAGCCTGACCCAGGTAACCGCACAGGAGGGCCAGCAGGGCCCGGTCCTCGGCGCTGAACGGACGGGCCGTGTCCACGTCAATCCAAACGGCCAGCAAGCCCAGCGGGTGCTCGACGGTAATGCCGACTGCGCCGGCTGGGCCCGCGTCGGCGGCGCCGTCCCCGGCCGCAGCGTCCAGCGCATCCGCCGGGGTGAGCAGGGGCTGGCGCCGGAGCGCGCTGATGCGTTCCCGCAGCGCCGCGGGCAGGTCCGGCCAGCTCGTCTCGGCTCCGGTCGACGTCAGCGACGGCTGAGGGCCGTCGCCCCAGACAACGGCCAGGACGCGCTGCGCCTGCCAGAGCCGCTTCAGCTCATTGATCGCCCCCTGCAGCGCCTGCGGCACGCTGCTGGCCTGAGACAGCAGCAGGCCCATCGCGGCCAGGGCCGCCTCACGCTGCCCGGCGTAGTGCTCGGCGGTGATGTCACGCAGCGTGCCGACGACCATCCGCCGCCCCGTGTCCGGATCCTCGACCTCGTTGAAGCTGGCGGCCAGCCACAGCCGGTGACCGTCCTTGTGCGTGACCGGGACCACGAAGCTTCCCTTGCTCTGGCCCATGAGCTGCCGGAACGCCTCACTGATCTGACGGTTCGCCTCCGGCTCGGTGTCCTTCGGCGGCCACCACGCATGCTCGGCCGCATACGGCAGGCCTTCCGGCCCGTAGCCGAGGATGTCGGTGAAGGCGGCGTTGATCTCCACCACGGCACCGGTCTCGTCGCACAGGAAGAACGCCTCGTGCAGCGATTCGATCAGGGCGGCCCGCCACCGGGCGTGGTGATTACGCAGCCGGGCCAGCTCTACGTTGGCCCGTACCCGAGCGAGCAGCTCCGCGGCGGAGAACGGCTTGACGAGATAGTCGTCCGCGCCAGCCTCCAGGCCCTGGATGGCGGCCTCCTGCCCGGCCCGCGCCGAGAGCAGCAGCACCGGCACGTCGGCCGTGCGGGGGTCGGCGCGGAGCGCGGCGACCAGGGCCAGGCCGTCCAGGCCCGGCATCATGACGTCGCTGATCACGAGATCCGGGGCATTGGCCCGGACGGTATCCAGCGCGGTCAGCCCGTCCGCCACGGCGGTCACCTCGTAGCTGCTTCGCAGCAGCCGGTGCAGGTACTCACGCATGTCGGCGTTGTCGTCGGCGAGCAGTACCCGCGCCGGCACCGCTGGGCCGAGGACGGCCGCGCCCGGCACCGGCGTGTCCACGGCGGCCGGCAGCGCAACCGGCGGTGCCTCGCCGCCGGGCAGCCAGCGGAGCGCTTCCTCGACGAAGGGATCGGCGGCGGCCGACACCAGGCCCGGCCCGGCGGCGGGAGCCACATTGCCGGGCGGCAGGTGGTCGTACCCGAACGGCAACCGGATGGTGAAGGCGGTGCCGGCGTCCTCGGTGCTCTCGGCGGTGATCGTGCCACCGTGCAGGCCGACCAGTTCCTGGACCAGGGCGAGGCCGATGCCGCTGCCCTCGTTGGACCGGGAGCGGGCGCTGGGAATGCGGTGGAAACGCTCGAACAGGCGCGGCATCTCGTCCGCGGGCACCCCGATCCCGGTGTCGGCGATCTGCAGCACCGCCTGCCCGTCCTGCGACCGCAGGGTGACGCTGATCGTGCCCTCGAAGGTGAACTTCAGCGCGTTGCTCAGCAGGTTCAGGACGACCTTTTCCCACATCTCCCGGTCGATGTAGACCGGTTCGGCCAGGCTGGCGCAGTCCACCTGGTACGACAGCCCGGCCCGCTCCACCGCGGAGCGGAACACACTGGCCAGATCGGCCGTGAACGCGGCCAGGTCCACCGGCTCGTAGCGCGCCTGCATCCGGCCGGCCTCGATACGCGAGAAATCCAGCAGGGTGTTGACCAGCTTGCCTAGGCGCAGCCCGTTGCGGTGGATGACATCCAGTTCCTCGCGGACGGAATCGTCGTCCGCGGCCAGCCGCGCGCGCAGCTCGTCCAGCGGTCCCATGATCAGCGTGAGCGGCGTGCGGAACTCGTGGCTGATGTTGGAGAAGAACGTGGTCTTAGCCCGGTCCAGCTCGGTAAGCTCCTCAGCCCGCCGCTGCTGGAACTGGTAGGCCACGGCCCCATTGATCAGGGCCGCGGTCTGCTGGGCGACCAGCCCGAGAAAGGAAACGTACGCCTCATCGAGGGCGCGGCCGCCGCTGGCCGCGAGCACCATGACGCCCACTGTCTGACCGCCGGTCTCGCCCTGCAGCGGCAGGATCATGGCCTGCGTGGGCGCGGTCTGCCAGCCGCCAGCCGGCAGCGCGCCGAACCGGGCGGCCACGTCGGTCAGCGTCACCGGCTGGCCCCTGCGCAGCACAGCTTCGACCGGCCAGCCGCCCGGGCCCGACGTGAACGGGGCGGGGACGTGCTGCGCCGGGCTGGTCGCGGTCAGAACCGTCTCGCTGGTGCCCGGCTTGCGCAGGTAGATCGCCGTGAACGGGATATCCTTGACGGCTTGCTCCAGTGCGCCGGCGACGAGGCGGCAGGCTGCGGCTGCGCTGCGGGCGCTGCCGGCCAGCGCGCCCAGATCCTGCAGGGCCGCGAGCCGCCGTTCGCCAACGACCCGCTCGGTGGTATCGCTCACCGCGGTGAAGACGCCGCGCACCGCACCCTGATCGTCATGCAGGGGGCTGTAGGAGTACGTCCAGTACGTCTCCTCCCAGTAACCATGCCGGTTCATCGGCAGTAGCAGATCCTCGGACCAGGTGGCCCGGCCACTGGTCATCACCGAGGCCAGCATGGGGCCGATGATGTCCCAGATCTCGCTCCACACCGCCTGGCCGGGCTTGGCCAGGGCCGGGTGCTTGGTTCCGAGCAGCGGAAGGTAGGCGTCGTTGTAGAAGAAACGGAGCTCCTCGCCCCACCAGACGATCATCGGAAATCGCGAGGTCAGGCAGATCCGGCAGGCGGTGCGCAGGCTCGCCGGCCAGCCGTGCGGATCGCCCAGCTCGGACTCCGGCCACGGATACGCCCGCATCCGGCGGGCCATCTCGCCGTCGCCGGGAAACAGTACGTCCATCGGCTCGGCGCGGTCAGCACCGTCGCGCATCATCGCGCCCTTCCTCCCCTCTGTCTTCCCGGACGGAGCAGCCAGCCACGATGCCCGCAGGTGGCACGGGGATAGGATAAATTGCGCGGTGCAAACCTTCCCGGCAGGTGCGCTGTCCGGTCAGCCGCGGATGCCGGCCGGGAAGGACTGGATAGGCCAGCGTAGGCCGCCACGGCCGCAGCGTCCCTTTCGGAACCATATCGCTCGGGAGGCTAGGTGCCTCAGGCTGATCCAGATCTCTGGGTGACGGTGCGCCCGCATCCCCGCGGGCCGTGCCTGATGTCGATCTCCGGTGAGCTGGACTACCACACGGCATCCCGGCTGCGGGCGGGCCTGGAGGACGTCCCGCTGGAACAGGGCGTCAGCCTGATCATTGACCTGTCGCGGCTCACCTACTGTGACTCAACCGGGGTCAGCGTCCTGGTCGGCGCCTACCATCGGTCCCGGGCGGCCGGGGCCGCGCTGGCCCTGACCGGCATGAACCCCGATATCGCCCGCGTGTTCCACGTCATCGGCCTGGACCAGGTGTTCGCGTCCTACGACACCGTCGACGACGCGGCCCGCGCCCTCAGCAGCTGACCGCCGCCAGATCAGCGTGGGTGCCGGTCGCGGACGAGCTGAGCCAGCGTACGCAGCATGCGGTCGTTGCGGAAGCGCAGCAGCCCCTCCACCGCCAGCGAGTGCCACCGCGCGCCCGGCCCGCTCAGCGGGTGCTCGTCCATGATGACGACCGTTCCGTCGTCACCCCAGGGCAGAAGCTCGATCGATATCCTCGCCGTCCCGAACCGCCCGGCGCGTGCCTCCAACTCCAGGCGCCGTCCCGGATCCATCAGGCGGACGATCGTAACGTCCTCGTAGCTGAGCGGGCCGAATCCCGCGGCGTACTGGATCGCGGCGCCCACCTCGGGCCAGCGGGGATCGATGTCACCCGTCTGCCGGGCTCCCATCACCCACTGGCCGTAGGCCGAGCCATCGCTCAGCACCTCCCAGACGTCATCCGGACGCCGGTCCACGAGCACGTTCAGCACCGCCATGCGGGCCCGTTACCCCGACCTGGGCGCCTCAATCGCCCCGCGCAGCCGGCCCTTCAATTGGCGGCCCTGCGGACCAGGTCACACAATGAGGACATGGTTGCCGCCTCCGCGCTGGTCCCGGCCGAAACTACGCCGCTGCTGTCCGTATCCGGCCTGAGCGTCAGGTACGGGTCCCTGCGGGCCCTCGACGGGGTGAACATCACGGTCCGTCCCGGTGAGCTTGTCGCCCTGGCCGGCGAGAACGGGGCCGGCAAGACGACGCTGGTCCGTTGCATCGCCGGGGACATCCCCCCCACCCAGGGTGAGATCTTCCTGTCCGACCGCAGGGTGTCCGCGGATCCCGCCGCAGTGGCCCGCCAGGGAGTCGCCGTGGTCTGGCAGGACCTGGCCCTCTGTGACAACCTCGACATCGCGGCCAACGTACTGCTGGGCCGCGAAACGCGGCGGATGATGTTCTCCGACAGCCGCTTCCACGCGGCTGCGGCGTCACTGCTGGACAGCCTGGGCATCCCGATCCAGAACACTGCGCGGCGGGTCAGCTTGCTCTCGGGCGGCCAGCGTCAGCTGGTCGCGGTGGCCCGGGCGATGGGCAGCAAGCCACGGCTGCTGGTGCTGGACGAGCCCACCGCGTCGCTTGGCGTCATGGAGGCGGCCCAGGTCGAGGAGCTCATCGCCGGCCTGCGGGAAAAGGGCACGACGATCCTGCTCGCGTGCCATGACATCGACCAGATGTTCCGGCTGGCGGACCGGATCGTGGTGCTACGGCAAGGCCGGGTGGTGGCCGACCTGGATCCGCTGAACACCCACCCCGATGACATCGTGGCCCTGCTGTCCGGGCAGCCGGTGGACTCCACCGCCCGCCGCCAGCTGACCCGGCTGCATGGCCTCGCCGACCGGCTGGTGTCGGCCGACCCTTCGTCGAGCCTGTCGCTGATCCTGTCCGCGCTCGGCGCGGCGCTCGGCACCCGGCAGCTCTGCATGCATCTGGTCCGTGACCAGGCGCTGATCTGCGCCGCCTCGCTGGGCTTCGGGCCCGGCCAGCTCGGCGCGTGGGCCCAGCTGCCGTTCGGCGCGGCGGGCGGCCCGGTGGGCCTGGCCGCGCTGTCCGAGCAGCCGGTCATCGAGGCGAACGTGCGGTCCAGCCCGGCGTGGCTGCCGTTCGGTGACCTGGCCCGGATCGCCGGAGTGGCGAGTTCCTGGTCGGTGCCGGTGACGGGCCCGGGCGGCCTGAGCGGGGTCATCACGGTCTTCCGGCCGGAGACCGGCCTGCCGCAGCGCCAGGAACTGCAGCTCGTCACGCTCTACGCCGGGTACGCGGCGAGCACGGTGGAGCGCGACCGGCTGCTGGAACAGGCCACGGCGCGCAACCGCGTGCTGGAGACGATCCGGGAGATGCTCGAGAACCTGGCCGGCCCCATCCCGGTGAACGACAGCCTGGTCATCGCTGTCCAGGCCCTGCGCCACGGCCTGCAGGCCGACGAGGTCGCCCTGGTCACCAAGCCGGAAGGGAGAGTCCAGTGGCGGGCGTTCGCCGGGCCGCCGGGCGCCGACCCGGCGGACGCATCGCTCGCGCTGCGCGCCGCCACGGACACGGTGCTGGCCGAGGCCACCGGTGATGGTGCCGCCCGGCAGCTGATGGGGAATCAGGGACGGCGGGTCCGCCTGGTGCCCTTCACCGCGGCGAACGGCCTCGCCGTGCTGCTGGCGAGCTGGCGGCAGCCCAGCGCGGCCAAGGCCGCGCAGGAAGAGAACGCCCTGATGGAGGACGCGGCGCACTCACTGCGGCTCGCGCTGGACCGGGAGGAGGCCGGCCTCGCGCATCAGGAGGCCGCCGCGCTGCGCCGTTCGGATGAGCTGCAGCGGGACTTCCTGTCCCGGCTGAGCCATGAACTGCGGACCCCGCTGACCGCGATCCGGGGCTACGCTTCCAGCCTCATGCAGCCCGACGTGACCTGGGATCGCGGCTCCCAGGACCGTTTCCTCGACCGCATCGCGGCCGAGTCGGCCCGCCTCGGCCGCCTCGTCGACGACCTGCTCGACTTCTCCACGATCGAATCGGGCCTGATGCGGCTGCAGCCCGACTGGTGTGACATACCGCTGGTCCTCCAGGCCGCGGTCGCCTGCCTGCCGCCGGCCGGTTCCGCCGCTGTCTCGGTCCGGTGCGGTCCCGAGCTTCCGGTAGTTTGGGCTGATCATGACCGGTTGGAACAGGTGTTCGTCAATTTGGTCAACAACGCGGTCGGCCACAATCCGCCGGGTACCCGGGTACTGGTGACCGCCGGCATCGCGTCACCGTCGGAGATCGTGGTCACCGTGACCGACGACGGAACGGGCATTCCGGACGACATCGCCGCCGCGCCGTTCGAGGCGGCCCGCAGGCGGCGGACCCGCACCGGAGGGGCCGGGCTCGGCCTGTCCATCGCGCACGGCATCGTCGAAGCGCACGGCGGCCGCATCGAACTGCAGCGCCTGCAGGCCGGCACCCGCTTCCGCGTCGTGCTCCCGGTCGAGGCGAGCGAGCACTCCGCCGAGGCCAGCGGGCACTCCGTCGGACCCGCCGAGCACGCCACCGGGCTGGGGGAGGCGGCGGTGCCGTCGCCCGGCCGCCCCGGCCCCGCGGAGGTGGCGGCCCTGGTGCCCAGCGCCACCGCCCGGGGAGGCGGCCGGCATGAGTGATCCTGTGGCCAGCACCCGCGTCCTGGTGGTGGAGGACGACCCCAACATCGTCGACCTGATCCGGTCGAACCTGGCCGTGCGGGGCTTCGACACCGTGGTCTCCCAGGACGGCATGAGGGTCCTGAAGCTGCTGGAAACCGAGGACCCGGACATCGTGCTGCTGGACCTGATGCTGCCCGAGGCCGACGGTTTCGAGCTGTGCCGTCAGATCCGGGAGCGCTCGCTGGTCGGGATCATCGTGGTCTCCGCCCGCGGCGGCGAGCGGGACAAGGTGACGGCACTCAACATGGGAGCCGACGACTACCTGACCAAACCGTTCAGCATCGAGGAACTGCTGGCCCGCATCACCGCCACGCTGCGCCGCACCCGGCCCGCGGTGCTGCCCGAGCCGCAGACGCCGGTGGTCACTGCGGGTGACATCACTATCGACCTGGCCCGGCAGCAGGTGACCCGGCTCGGCCAGCCGGTCCATCTGACCCCGACCGAGTTCGCGCTGCTGCGGGAGCTGGCCACCAACCGCGGGAAGCTGCTCACGCACTCGCACCTGCTGCGCCGGGTCTGGGGTCACGGATACGAGACTGAGACCGAATATGTCCGGGTCTACGTACGCAGGCTGCGGGCAAAATTGGAGGTCGACGGGGGCGAGCCGCTGATCCTCACGCAGCCGCGGGCGGGCTACCGTTTTGCGCCGGAGTAACCACTGAGGCCGCTTCTGTGCCCAAGTTGTTAACACTATTTTTATGACGGCGCGGCGATGTTAAGGGCGCGTTAATTCCCCTGGGTTTATGGTTTCGGTTAAAAGCTGAGTTCGCGGTGCCTCGCGCGCGCAAGGGCGCAAGGATGCACCCAAACTGCGAACCCGCAAACAGTCGAGGTGATTTGTTTGAATCTGTTTACCAGAATTAGCTGGACGTCAGCGGCCGCCATAACCGCTGGTGTCGCGCTTGCCGCGTGTAGCAGCAGCGGCAGCAGCACGCCGTCTTCGAGCGCGAGCTCGAGTTCGGGATCGAGCAGCACGCCATCCGTTTCCATTTCGTCATTTAACCGAGACTTCTCTGTTATGACGGCGCTTAAGCCGCTCGCTGCCAAAGGCAAGGGCAGTGTCGGCGTCATTCTGCCGGACACCGTTTCTTCGGCGCGTTATACCGAATTTGACGCGCCGTACCTGACCAAGGCCCTCACGACGGCGGGCCTGTCGCCGTCGCAGTTCTCCGTGCAGAACGCGCAGGGCAGCGACACGACCGAGTTCACCATCGCCCAGGAGGACATCACCAAGGGCGCCAGCGTCCTGGTCATGGACCCGCTGGACTCCGGCGTCGGGGCCAAGATCGAGTCCTACGCGGCCCAGCACGGCGTCAAGGTGATCGACTACGACCGGCTGACCGTCGGCGGCAGCCGACAGTACTACGTCAGCTTCAACAACGTCCAGGTCGGGACCCTGATCGGGCAGGGCCTGACGGCCTGTGTCACGGCCTGGAACGTGAAGAGCCCGCAGGTGCTCGTCATGAGGGGCGCGCCGACCGACAACAACGCGACCCTGTTCGCCCAGGGCTACGACGCCGTGCTGGCGCCGAAGTTCTCCAGCGGGGCATGGAAGCAGGTCGGCCAGGCCGCCGGGACCTGGGACCCGCCCACGGCGGAGACCGAGTTCCAGCAGCAGTACACCGCGCACAAGAACATCAACGCGGTGCTGGTGCCGAACGACGAGAACGCCGCGCCGATCATCCACTACCTGCAGTCGCTGAGCGTCAAGCCCAAGACCTTCCCGGTCACCGGGCAGGACGCGACGCTCGTCGGCCTGCAGAACATCCTGGCGGGCTACCAGTGCGGCACCGCGTACAAGCCCATCTACCTGGAGGCCCAGGCCGCCGCGGCGCTGGCCATGTACCTGCGGGCGGGGGTCACGCCGCCAGCGGCGCTGGCCAATGGCCACACCACGGATCCGCAGACCAAGAAGGTCGTCGCATCCGTCCTGCTGACCCCGAAGTGGGTCACTCCGTCCAACATGAACAGCACGGTCATCGCGGACAACTTCGTCCCGGCCAAGCAGCTGTGCACCGGCAGCTACGCGAGCGATTGCACGGCCAACGGCATCACCCCATGACCGTAGGATCTCAGCAGCAGAACGGACGTGTTTGGTGACCACACCAAGCGCCGCTGACGGCGCCCGGCCCGCGGAAGCGGGCCGGGCGCCGTCTCCCGCGGCAACGACGGCCGACCGCCCCACCCAGGAGCCACCGCT
>Ga0182016_10008122_pt1 | contig 10669 bp, 6 predicted proteins | sample 712S2MmetaG_FD_120491 | JGI IMG/M metagenome (GOLD analysis project Ga0182016, IMG submission 120491) | Permafrost microbial communities from Stordalen Mire, Sweden - 712S2M metaG | ecosystem: Environmental > Terrestrial > Soil > Wetlands > Permafrost | place: Sweden: Stordalen | collected...
CACAAACTGAGAATTATTCTCCGCAGCTACAACGAAGCCAACAACGCCTCGCAATCCAACAATTGCGGCGCGGAGATCGCCGCATGAGACAGAGGGAACTTAGCACTGTCCAGATCAAACAGAACAAAAATATCTCATAATTTGGCATTTACTAAACACAATACATACAAGACAATCATAAACGTCGCACTCGAAATCGACGACGAAGAGCCCGTCCGCCCAGAGCAATGTTCGAATCTCAACCCAGGAGATCGGATCCAAAGGACGCGGAGCTGTGATGCAGGGATTATACTTGCTGACTATGGGAGTCCCTCTGGTTAGTTCTAGCCCCTCGACCATTATGGACGCAGAGCGGGAGAAAAGGCTGCAGTGTTTTGTTCCCTGTCTGATCGTTAAATTCACTATCGAAAATCGATAGAGATATCGTGGTTCCTGAACGCCAAGCCGATGAGGTGTTCCGTGACGGCCGCGCAGGAAAGAAGTCGTCTGAAGTCCGGGGTTCAGAAGCCAGAGCATTGGCGGTCCAGGCCTAAGAATTTTCAAACATAAGACTCGACCAACCTGTTCGACGCCTGCGACGGCAGGTCGGCCGCACCAGGGACGAGGAGGCTGTCGGCCATTTCGATGAGCTCGCCGACGGAACCGCACTTCATGCCAATTACGATGTCATCTTGCTGGCTTCATTTGAGAACTTCGAGGAGGTCTTCGAGCCGGCGGCCGCACAGGCTTGAAACAGGCCGTGACCGCCGGCGCAGGCTTCATTCATACCAGCGGCGAATCCAGCTATCATGGCGGGCAGACGCATCAGGCGCTGCTTGAACTCACCCCCTAGCTGGGCTGCCCCCGGTCACCATCCAGAACGGTAGCGACCTGGTCCACGGTAAGCACACGATCGACTACTCTGTACTGACCAAATCCGGTTTCAACGACATCCTCACGCCCTCCGCCGGGTAATGGCCGAGTCTACCTCTACTTCAGCGTTACGGCCTCCGGGCGTTCAATCGGGTAACGGCCAAATCGCGCAGCCAAACCCTCTTAAGCATCCATAATCAGCCACTTCTGGTAACTGGAGAATTTGGCCAGGGGCGTACGGTAAGTCTCACCGGATTCACACCCGTGCACGCGCAGAAGGAAAACTTTTAAGTCGGCCAGAAACTGGTCCGGGAGCCGGCCAATCGCACCTACTTTGAAACCTTCATCGGTCTGGTTTGCGCGGGCTTCCGGGCAGCGGCCATCCGTAGGTCTGTTGGAGGCGACGGAGAGGCCGCACTTTGAGACCCTCAAGGAGCAGCCCGCGAACCGGATCGATGCGCGGATCGAGCCCGGCGATGCCGCCGCCCGGCTAGTCCACCTCACGAACGGCCCCTTATGCGCATCCAGTGCGCCTGCGCGTCGAGTGGGACTTTCACGGCGAAACGCCTTATCTAACCGAATTCAATGACAATGCGTTCGAGATGCTGACGCGAGAGGAAAAGACAGTGGTCCTGTCCTGGCGTATGCCGTCGGGAATCAACGCGTCACGGGGGAAGCTGATCGTAGACGGCGCCAACGTGAGGGAATCGAAGGTGGAGTTCTGATCCCTCCATCTCGCTGTGCTCCAGCCGGCGACCAACTACGTCTTTGAAAGGAGACATTTCTTGATGATTGATCGTTGTGCCTGGCGGGTTTGTTCAGTCATCTGCGGCCGGACATCGTCTTCAAAGGGGGAATTCAATGCCGTGCATCCCGCGCCTCCCGACTTGCCGAAAGGTCGCAAATCGAATTAACTCCGCCGCAAAGCGCCACCGTGAGGCTTTCATTGATTGCCTCAATGATTGGCTAGCTGGTCAATGCAGGCTTTACTCCAAATAAAATACACAAATGTAAGTTTCTCGTTGACAATAGGGTTTGAATCCACGATACTTCAGCTTGAATTGTATGAATCGCAACAGGTGGCGAGCGCTCGGAGGCGATGCCTTTTGGCTTCGCAAGTGACACGGAGGCTCATCCAATCTCTATGCACATCAATGACTTGGACACTCCGGCAGTGTTGGTCGCGGCAGACGTGGTCGAGCGAAATCTCCAACGTCTTGCTCAATACAGTCAAAAACATAACTTGAACGTCAGACCCCACACCAAAACGCACAAGATTCCTGAGTTCGCGCATCGCCAATTACGTTACGGCGCGGCCGGCATAACAGTGGCCAAACTGGGTGAAGCCGAAGTGATGGCCGACGCCGGTGTGTCGGATATCCTCATCGCCTATCCACTGGTCGGTGAGCACAAGATGAAGCGCCTGGCATTGCTCTCATCGCGGGCCGATGTGACCGTTGCGGTCGATTCTCTTGAAGTTGCCGAGGGGATCTCTCGCGCGGCGGTTCGCGCAGGCACGAAGATTGGAATTCTCGCGGAGTTCAACACCGGATTTGGTCGATGCGGACTTCCCGTAGAAGCGGGCTCGATAAGCCAGGTCCAACGAATCCGCGATTTGCCTGGATCGAATTGGCGTGGCTTGTTGTTCTATCCAGGGCAAATCATGGTCAATTCTCCGGCAGCGCAGAGCATGATTGAGTGGCAAAATGCCGTGCTTGCCAAACTCATGAGTCTCCTTGATGCAGCAGGTGTGGAGCATCGCATCTTGAGCGGAGGCAACACACCGACCGCCTATCTCTCGCACCAATTTTCCGGTTTAACTGAAATCCGCCCAGGTACGTACATTTTCAATGACAGGAATACCGTATGCGGTGGCGCTGCCAGTTGGGACGATTGCGCTGTGACGGTATTGACTACGGTGGTTAGCGACAGCGTTCGGGGGCGGGCAATCGTTGACGCCGGAAGCAAGACTCTGAGTTCCGATTCGCTGCTCACGGGAAGGTGCTCCGGTTATGGACGCATACTGGAATATCCCAAAATCACTATCGCCGAACTCTCAGAAGAACACGGACATCTGGATCTGGGAGACAGTCAGAGTGCACCGTCAATCGGCGAGCGGGTACGGGTGGTTCCGAACCACGTTTGCGTAGTGATGAACCTCCACGACAAGGTGTATGAAGTTCAAGGTGAGGAAGTAATTGCCGAGTGGCGGGTGGCTGGCAGGGGAAAGGTCCAATAGTGACTGCGGCAGAGCGTCAGGTGCCGGTCAACGATGTCCTCTTTAGGGGGTTCTAGCAGAAATCCAGTGTGAAATGAACAACCTGGCAGAAAGGTAAGTGGAAGCTTGATGAGACTCAAAATGCGGCAGGTAATTCTCTGGATCGGAACGATTAGCGCCCTCGGCCTGTTCGGATCGTCGATGTGTTCAGCAACAACGTGGTATGTGAGTGGCGATAAGAGCGCCTCGGACTCAAATGCCGGGACAGCAAAGCGGCCGGTAAAAACTGTTGCCAAGGCGGTTTCTTTGGCTAAACCGGGAGACGTTTTGATCTTCGCTTCCGCCACGTATTCCTCTTATGCTGTAACGGTCCCCGACGGAGCACAGGATCTGCCAATCGTGCTGCGATCGGATGGCAAGGGAAAGGTCATTTTTACGAACGATGGCAGCAAAGATATTCTGACTGCCGGATCGTATAACACCATCGACGGCATTGAGTTCCGCATGACCTCCGAACATCCGGTTGGATCGGGAATCAACATCATCAAGAAACAGCATGTTACCATCCGTAACAGTCGCTTTTACGCTTGCGATAACGGAGTCTATGCCGAAAGTTCGCAGTACTTGAGCATCAGCAATTCCGAAATGGCATTTTCAGGGCATTACGGTGTTCATCTTATGGGCTCAGGCCAGGACACCCCGGGGCACCTGAACCCCGCCGATGTAAGCAGGTTTGTTGAGGTGCGGAACTCATATATGCACGACGCTGGATGGAATGTCGAAGGCACCGAAGGGTACGGATTTACCGCCAACGGAGCGGTAGAGGACCTGGTAATCGAGAATTGCGAATTCGACAACAATTCCGGAAACGGCATCCTCTACGAAGATTGGGCTGTGCATACGACGGCCCGGTACAACGTAATACGAGGAAACGGGATAGCCGGCATCTGGATAGACAACGCGAGCATGAGCATTTTCGACAATAACTTTCTGGAGGAAAACAACGTAGGCATCTGGCTCTCGGGAGAAGAGAGCAGTAACCGCTACCGGAGCGACTTCATCTCGATCCGCAACAACATCGTCGTGCATAACGACTGGGCCTTCTTCGACCCAACCGGAGTTGACAAGTCGGTTTACGGTAGGACCCCGTTGCTCATCACTTCCAGCACCAGGGATGTGTATTTCGACAACAATACAGTGGCTTTCAATAAGGGCAATCGGTTCATCGGCTTGGAAAACCATCCGCCGCAGAACGAGTACAGCAATATCTGGTTCCGCAACAACATCTTTTGGAAGAATGAGGGTGGAGTGGAAGCCGACCCCGGCTTGGATATCGGCCAACTCCATTTCAAGGACAATCTCTGGGACAAACCGTATAAGGGCGATGCAGAGGCTCGGACAGGAGATCCCCTTTTTGTTGACCCGACGGCGCATAGCCCGGAAGGATACAAGCTCCAGAGCGGTTCCGCGGCAAGAGGGAAGGGGATACTCCTCTATGAGAATCAGGAAGATTTCTGGAATGGAGCCAGGCCGCACTTATCGAAGACTGAGAAATACGACCTCGGCGCCCACCAGTTCGGTAGCAAGGGCAATGCGCATATCGGTTTGGATCTCACTACCTTTCCTTTTGAGGTTCCTCCTTTCAAGTTGCAGTTCAAAGCCAGGCCGAAACAATAGGCGGCCGCCGCAGAACCAGTACCGAGGGGTGAACGCGATTACCAGATGTAGCCGGAGCAATGGATGCGATGTTCACCCCGGCACGTTGAGCACGCGCGGAATCCGGTCGTGCAACGAGTCCACACCCGGATTGCTTGGCAGGCTCCTGGCTCTCAGGGCGGTTTCCCAATGCGGTTCCTGCCTGATTTCCAGCAGTCAAGACGGGGCTTGCCTGGAGGTCGGGAGATAGCGATGCCTGAAAAAACAACGGAACTGCTCACACGGCGTGAAGTCCTGGAAATGGCCGTTACAACCGCGATCGCGATGCAGCTTCCCGCGGAAGTCCGCGGACTCTCTTCGCTCCCGCCTGGGACAAGCCAGACGCCCGGCGTCAGCGCCTTCGCCAAGCTAGAATTCGATCTCTCGAAGCTTCCCTGGAAGCTCTACGCATTCGAGCCGTTTACTGAGAACGCGTCGGGACAACTAGAGGACTTTGCTCAGTCGGGAGAGGCCGAAGTGCGCGGGATTCCTGCGCCCGTGCCTGGCTCGGTGCAACTTGCCCTGTTGAACGCGGGCATCATCAAAGACTGGAATGTGGGGCTGAATGCCCGCGATTGCGAGTGGATCGAAAATCGCGACTGGGTCTACCAGACCGCAATTCCAGATGAGTGGATCAAGGGCGCAGAACAAGTTCGCCTATGTTGCGCCGGTTTGGATTATGCCGGCACCATCCTTTTGAACGGTCGGGCAGTCAAGCCCTTTCAAGGCTCATTTGTTCCGTATTCGTTTGAATTGAAGTCGCATCTGAAGCCTTCCGGCAACCTGCTGCAGATTCTCTTCACGCCGCCGCCGCGCTGGCTGGGAGAATACGGGTACACCTCCAAGATGACCGACTGGAAAGTGCGGTTCAATTATTACTGGGATTGGGTGAGCAGGCTGGTGCAGTGCGGAATCTGGGACGAGATCGGCTTGCAGGTGGTGCGAGACGCCGAGATCGAGCAATGGCGTTCGAGGAGCGACGCGGATCTGAAAACTCGCACGGGAGTCCTGAATGTGTCGGGGTCGATCCGGGGCGACGGCCATGTTCGCATCAGGCTTTCACAAGAGGGTCGCATCTTCCGCGAAGCTTCTCTCAACGGAATCGAGTTCCCTCGGGGCATTCAATGGGGCGATCTGCCGGTCGAGCTCTGGTGGCCCAATGGCATGGGGCGCCAGCCTCTCTATGACCTGACGTGCGAGCTGTTGGATCGACAGGGTAACCGAGTCGAATTGCAATCGCGGCGCGTCGGTTTTCGCCACATCGAGTGGCGGCGCACGAAAGGGGCGTCGCCGACAGCCGATCCCTTTCTGTGCGTTGCCAATGGGAAAGAGCTGTTTCTTTTTGGCGTAAACTGGACGCCGATACGCCCGAATTTTGCCGACCTGAAGGAGCACGACTACACCAAGCGCCTGGACGTCTATCGGGACTGCGGCATGAATGTGTTGCGCGTCTGGGGCGGAGGGTTCCTGGAAAAGGAGTGGTTCTATAACGGGTGCGATGAGCTGGGGTTGCTGGTTTGGCAGGAGTTTCCCCTGTCCAGTTCCAGCGAGGACAATTACTTGCCGTCCGATGCGGCTACCGTTGAGACAATGGGAGCAATTGCCGAATCCTACATTGCAAGGCGCCAGCATCACGCCTCGCTTCTGCTGTGGTGCGGCGGGAACGAGCTGAGCGACAATCGGATTTCCGCGGTTGACGCGCCGGCGGAGACGATTGCGCAGCCCGTGCTGGCGAGGTTTGCGGCAGTCGTGGCAAGAGACGATCCGGGGCGCCGCTTCTATCCCACGGCGCCGTATGGTCCCGAGATCTGGTTCGATCCCAAATACTCTGGCAAAGGCCTGCTATGGGACACGCATGGACCCTACGATCTCGATGGCCCCGTCGATGGCGAGTGGTTGCAGACGTGGTTGCGCGACGATGCTATGTTTCATTCCGAGGTGGGCGCGCCGTCGGCCAGTTCGGCCGAACTGATCCGAAGGTACAAGGGAGATTTGCCGGAGGTTCCGGGCACGCACGAAAACCCGCTCTGGAACCGCCAGCCAATGTGGATAGGCTGGAACAAGTTTGTCCTTGAGAAGGGGCGCGAGCCAAAGGATCTGGAGGAATTTGTGGCCTGGAGTCAAGCGAGGCAGGCTGCGGCGCTGACCATGGCTGCGCGGATGCTCCTGGCTCGGTACCCGGCATGTGGTGGCATGATCCTTTGGATGGGACACGATGCGTTTCCCTGTACCGCCAACACGTCCATTGTGGATTTCGACGGAAATCCCAAGTCCGCCGCGATCGAGCTGGGGAAGGTTTTTCGTTCCAGAACCTGAGAGTTTCAGGAAATGATGCATTTTGGCCGCAACCCGTGCTTGCCAACCCTCACTGGCTTTAAAAGCAATTGGCCAAGAGCACGCTGGTGGCTGCGGTTTTCGTTCCTGCTGCCGATGAGTATCGGCGTAAGCGCTCCATATGGTCTGGCCCAGACATCGCCAGTGCTTCCCGGCGCGATGCCGGCTGACCCCGCCCAACGGGTGACACAAGCTGCCCAACTCCTGCGAGGAGGCCAGTGGGAGCTGGCGGAGGCCATTCTGCGCGGCGTTCTCTCGCAGGATCGGGCCAATGCGCCGGCCACGGAATTGCTCGGAGTGATTCGGGCTCACCAAGGCAATAGCGGGGAGGCCGAGACGCTGTTTCGCGAGTCGATCCGGCTGGATTCCTCTTTTGCATCGGCGCACGCGAATCTTGCCCATTTGCTTGTCATCGTGGGCCGCCCGGACGAGGCCCTTGAGGAGTACAGTCTGGCCGTGCAGGCAGACCCGAAAGACAAGATCGCTATCGGAGGCTTTGTTGAGCTGGTTGAGCGCCAGACCGAGGCCGATCGCAAGAATGGCAACAACGAGAACGCCCTGGGCAGGTTGCTGTACGCAAGGAAGACCCTGCCTCATGAGGCGCGCCTGGCCTTCGACTTCGGTGGTCTGGCCATGGAGATGGGACTCAATCTGGAGGGCGACAGCGCGCTCAAAGAAGCTTACGAACTGGAACCGGGCAATACAGAGTATCTCTACGCGTACGCCCGTGCGGAATTCACACGCAAGCAAACGCCCTCGGCCGAACAGCTTATGCGGCAGTACCTGAAACGCATGCCCACCGACGCCACAGCGCACTTCACACTGGGGAGAATCCTGCAAACCATGGGGCAAGGCGTCGAGGCGCGGGCGGAGTTCGAGAGGTCTATCGAATTGGAGCCGCAACAGACGGAGTCGTTCTATCAGCTTGGAGAAATAGACCTGGAACAAGGCAACCTGGTCGCTGCGACAAGCCGCTTTGAGAAGGTTGTAGCCTCAAACTCGCGACATGAAGGAGCATTCACCGGGCTCGGCATAGTGGCCTATCGCCAGAAGCAATATCAGGAAGCTGTGGAATCTCTGAAGACTGCCATCGGCTTATCGGCCGACGATTCCCTGGCGCATTACTATTATGGATTGACGCTCAAGAGGCTCGGACAGCAGGAGGAGGCAACAAAGGAACTCGAGTTTGCCGAGCGGTTGATTGAAGCGGCGAAGAGCAGCAAGTTAGCTCACCGTGAAATTCAGTCTCTGCCGGTTCAGGTCCCCGACGGATCCGTTCCCGGTTCTCCTAAGAATTAGGCGGACGCCACGGAAAGGCTCTGAAGCGCTGGCCAGGCGGACGGGATGCGGGTCTGGTTGTTGGCGTTGAAAGGTGCGAGACTGAGTGTTGAGTTGAAGTATGCTTCAGAAGTTCTCCGTTACCGGTCTCTTATGCTTCACGGCCCTTGCCGGGTTCCTGCTGCTCGCCACGGCAGTAATTGCAGGCGCACAGGCTTCCGATCCGTCGCAATCCCCATCGCTGTCACGCGCCAAGGATCTTGTCGTTGCGAACGATTTTCCTGAAGCTGAGAAGGCGCTTCGCGAGATAGTGCGGGAGCAACCTACTTCCATCGCGGCACTCAACCTGCTCGGATTTGCGTTATATCGCGAGAACCAACCGAAGGATTCTCTCAACTTCCTGATACGCGGCGCCGCCATTCGTCCGCCTCGTGCGGATGTCTTAAAGGTGATGGGACTGGATTGTGTATTACTGAAAGACAACCCCGGCGCGGATCGCTACTTGAGCCTATCGTTGCAGCAGGATTCCTCCGATACCGTGGCGCTCTATTACCTGGGACGCGTGAAATACACCGAAGGCCGCTTTCTTGATGCCGTGGATGCGTTTGAGCGGGTTTTACGAGGGGAGCCACACAACGTGCGCGCGGAGAACAACCTCGGTCTGGGCCTGGAGGCGCTGAACCGGCCCGATGAGGCGGTTGCCGCTTACCGCTCTGCCATCGCTATGGAGAAGGGCGCGCCTCATCCAAGCGAGCAACCGCTGCTGAACCTCGGGATTCTGCTCACCAATCGAGGTCAGGTGGACGAGGCAGTCACGCTGCTAGCTCAAGCGGCGACCCTGTCGCCGAACAGCCCGAAGGCGCATTTCGGGCTGGGCAGGGCTTACATGCTTGCCGGCCGCTGGGAAGACGCACGCAAGGAACTGGAACGGGCGGTTGTACTGGATGCCACGGATGGGGGCCTGCACTTTCAACTGGCGAAGGCATACCGTCATCTGGGCTTGATGCCCAAGGCGCACGCCGAATTCCTGTTGAGCGAGAGCCTCCTGGCCAGCCATGCGAGTTCGGACGAGCCGATGCCGTAAGTGCTTAGCAAATCGACAACGTGAACCCCGAACAACTCCAGTTTCTTGCCATTTTGCTTGAATTAATGACAGAAATGAATCTTTATAGAAGGCGATAGTGCGATTTGTGGTCAAATCGGGCCAGATAAATATGACGTTTTCGTGTATGTGCGTGGCGTCAAGGGGTTCTCGCCACGCAAATCTGGCATACACGCGATCCAACGAGTTTCTTGGAACCTACCGGCAGCCGTAAAGCCAAGCCGTTCCCCATTCTCTGGGCACTCAGAGACTGTTCCCAACCGCGCCTTCCTTGCAACCGTCCGATTCTTGCAAGGTCTTCAATTTTTGAGGGTTAATGTGATCTCTTTCCCTCTTTCATTACGAGGATCCACAGAAGTCGTCTCCTTTCCGTCGAAAACTTTAATACATTTATGAAGTTTTCTGTTGACAATTGAAGGGATCGTTGTGCTATAAACCTTCATTAACGGTAGCTGCGGCCAATCAGAGATTCGCTAAAGAAGCAATCCGGCGACCGGGATTCATTTCAGGAGGGCAGGGCAAATGATGTTCAAGAGGATTGTTACCCTTGTGATCGCGCTGTTTGGGTTCTGCGTGGCGACAGCATCGGCACAAGGCATCAACGGCTCTTTTGCCGGCGGCGTAACCGACCAGACCGGCGCAGTTGTGCCGGCAGCATTGATAACGGCAACCAACATTGATACGAAGGTCACCTACACAGCCAAAACAACCAGCGAAGGCAGATATGCATTGCCGGCATTGCCCGTTGGAACCTATCAGGTTGAGGTGGTCAAGGCCGGCTTCAAGACCGATGCGGCTACGAACATCAAACTCGATATGCAGCAGACCGTCACTCTGGACTTCAAACTGGAAGTGGGCGCAGCTTCCGAGACCGTCACGGTTACCACCGAAGCACCCTTGCTCGACAGATTGACATCGGAAGTCGGCGACTCCATGGACGACAAAACCTACCATGAACTGCCGAATGTTCTTTCCGGCGGCCTCCTTGACCCGCAGGCCTTCATCTTCCAGAGCCTGCCGGGCACGATTGGCAACTCTTGGCAGGGATCCATCAACGGTGGCCAGCAAATGGCTACGGACGTTCTCATTGACGGGCTCACGCTGGGCCGGTATGACATCAATGGCGATATGGTCGAGGACCAGCCGTCTGTCGAGGCGATCGGAGAATTCAAGCTTCTGGCCAACAACTA